>Ga0182021_10011778_pt1 | contig 10390 bp, 11 predicted proteins | sample 612E3MmetaG_FD_120493 | JGI IMG/M metagenome (GOLD analysis project Ga0182021, IMG submission 120493) | Permafrost microbial communities from Stordalen Mire, Sweden - 612E3M metaG (Illumina Assembly) | ecosystem: Environmental > Terrestrial > Soil > Wetlands > Permafrost | place: Sweden... | reverse complement strand
GGCGAAGGCGAACTGCTCGTGAATGACGACATAGCGCGCGAGCGCGCCGTTGACGGGAGGAGTGGCGAAGAAGACGACGTCGCGGCACAGGTTGTAGTGGCCGGTGCGGCACTCGCGACATGACCCACAGGGAACTCCGGGCTCGAGGGCAACTCTTTGCCCGAGCTCGTGGCGCCTGGCGGTGTCGCCCCGCTCGACGACGGTCCCCGATGCTTCGTGACCGAGCACCATCGGGGCCTCCACCACGTAGTCGCCGATGCGGCCGTGCTCGTAATAGTGCACATCCGACCCGCATATGCCGACCGAGGCGATCTCGACGAGGACCTGGTTCGGTCCGGGGACCGGCATCGGCCAGTCTTCGACCCGAAGGTCACCTGTCCCGTGGAGAACGGCTGCTCTGTTCGAAAGCTGTGTCATCGCCGGTCAGCTCCTTTCGAGCCGTGAAGACCTTGCGTGAGAGCCAAGGCGCCCACGCAACTTAGCGTCGTGACACCGTGCAGCGATTGGCCCGGGCGTTGGGTATCTCCGCCGGGTGGCTCTCTCCGCCGATCGCACCGCTGGCGCCCGGAGAGCCGTGCCTTAGCCAAGTTCGGTCATCCGGCGCCTGGTCTGGCGTGCCGCCGCCATGTCGCCCGGGCCGCCCCGTCGCTCGAGCTCGGAGATGACCGCCTCCCGGTGTGCGAGGTCGACGTTGCCCCCGTACTTGAACTTGGCCCGGACCTCCTCCAGATCAATGCGGATGCCGCGGATCGTGTGCAGCCTGGCCCCGTGTGCCTCCAGCGGATCGGCGACCTCGACGCCGGGCTGGAGCGTCCCCAGCTGCCGCCGCAGCACGGCTGCGACCTCGGGGGGGTCCGCCACCACGGTCGCCGAGCCCTGCAGCTGAACCGCGGCGTAGTAGGTCGTCGGTATCCCGAGCCGGGGATCCTCGTCACCGGTCGCTTTCCAGTCCGAGGGTATGAAGGCCCAGTCCCCGGCGACGCTCATAAGGACCTTGGGCTGCTCGGCTATCGCTTCGAAGATCGGGTTCTTCCCGACGAGATGCAGGAACAGCTCGTCTTGCTCGAGGACGAACTGGGTAGGGACGACGACGGGAACATCCCGCCCGTGGCCGGCGGCTACGAGATGGCCGAATCCCTGCGCGACGACGAACTCGCGCCACTCGGCTTCGCCGAAGCCGGCGTCCACCTCGGCTATGTACACCTCAGCGCCTCACGGATCGCCCGGCATGAGCCAGGGCTTCGCGTGAGGAAGGCGGTCCATCGAGGGTGCCCGCGAGAGCACGTTCACCTCGCCCATGATGGGAAAAGCCCTGACGAGGATCCGGGGCGAGCCGAGAAGGGGAGGGACGTCGCGCACCGAGACCTTGCGACTGCCCATGATCGACAGCCCCGTGACTTCCACCTCGATCCCCTCGGGGGCGACTATGTCGATCTGTCCCATGATCCCGACCGCGGTGATGACGATCTCGGGACCGTCGATCTCGGCCCGGCTCAGATCGACGTGGCACTGGCCCATCAAAGCGACGACCGCAGTGTGTCCGCCGAGGCGCCAACGGCCCTTCGACTCCGACTCGCTCATCACGGCGACGATCCAGCGCCGGGCACGCCGGCGCGGCGATTCCGGAAGGGGCCGGGACAAGGCGGGCAGGTCGGCCAGCAGGGCGTCGAGCTCGCCCTTGGTGCGGGCCACGAGAGCAGCTCCTGTGCGGTCCGAGAACTCGTCCAGGGTTAGCCGGCCGGCCACGAGGTGGTCGCGCAGCGCCCTCACGACCGAGTCCCGGTCGGCGTCGCCGGCTCGTTCCGAGACAGCTCCGGGCGCTCCGGGCGGGCCGGTCACGTCCGGCGACTGCGGTGACATGGCCGGTGCGGGAACCGGTGCCGGCGGGGGAGCCGGTTCCAGGGCGTGGTCTTCGGCCATGGCCCCAGTCTCTTCCTTTCGGCCCCAGATCGCCAGGGCCCTGCAGCCGCGTCGGGTTGCCGGGCCGTGAGAAGCAGGCACTATGGTCGGTCGGGGAAGTCAGAAGAGTCACAGAGACAATCCTCATCAAGCCGGGGTGTTCAACGATGAAAGCTCTCGTCAAGGCCAAGCCGGAGCCGGGCCTCAGCTATGAGGACGTCCCCATGCCCGTCATCGGCAGGGGCGACGTCCTGATCAAGGTGCTACGCACCGGAATGTGCGGGACCGACCTCCATATCTACTCCTGGGACTCCTGGGCGCAGGCGAACGTGCCCGTTCCGCTCATCGTCGGCCACGAGTTCGTCGGGAAGATCGTCGAGCTCGGGGTCGACGTCGAGGAGCTCTCGATAGGCGATCTTGTGAGCGGCGAGGGCCACCTCGTCTGCGGGCGCTGCCGCAACTGCATCGCCGGCAGGCGCGTGATGTGCGCCCGGACGAAGGGGATAGGCGTCAATTACCCGGGGGCCTACGCCGAGTACATCGCGCTTCCCGCCTCGAACGTCTGGCGCCACACCGACGACATAGACCTCGACGTAGCGGCCATCTTCGACCCGTTCGGCAACGCCGTGCACACGGCGCTCAGCTTCCCGGTCCTCGGCGAGGACGTGCTCATCACAGGAGCCGGGCCCATCGGGATCATGGCGGCGATAGTGGTCCGGCATGCCGGAGCACGCCATGTCGTCATAACCGACGTCTCCGAGTACCGCCTCCAGTTGGCCCGCTCCGTGGGCGTGACCCTCGGCGTCGACATCGGCCGCACGCGCGTCCCGGAGGCCATGCGCGAGCTCGGCATGAAGGAAGGCTTCGACGTCGGCTTCGAGATGTCGGGCCGCGCCAGTGCTTTCCAGGACATGCTCGCCAACATGGCCCATGGCGGGAAGATCGCCATGTTGGGCCTGCCGTCGGAGAACTTTGGGATCGACTGGTCCCATCTCGTCATGAACATGATCACGATCAAGGGCATCTACGGCAGGCAGATGTTCGAGACCTGGTACTGGATGTCCGTCCTCGTCCAGTCGGGCGTCGACATCTCGCCGGTGATAACGCATCGCTACGCCGCCACCGACTACGACGAGGCCTTCGAGGCCATGCGCCTCGGGGAGTGCGGCAAGGTCGTGCTCACCTGGTCGGAAGACTGATCGGAGGCCCGCCATGTTCACAAAGGTTCGTTCCGAGCTCAGCGCCCAGTTGGAGGAGATCCGCTCCGAAGGGCTGTTCAAGCCCGAGCGGGTCATCGTCTCGCCCCAGCAGGCGACGGTCACCGTGTCCGACGGCTCCGAGGTCCTGAATCTCTGCGCCAACAACTACCTCGGACTGGCGGACGACGCCCGCGTCGTCGCGGCCGCCAAGGACGCGCTCGACCGCTGGGGATACGGCATGGCGAGCGTGCGCTTCATCTGCGGGACCCAGCAGGTCCACAAAGAGCTCGAGCGGCGCCTCGCGACCTTTCTCGGGACGGACGACTCGATCTTGTACTCGTCGTGCTTCGACGCCAACGGGGGGCTGTTCGAAACCCCCTTGGGCAAGGAGGACGCCGTCATCAGCGACGAGCTCAACCACGCGTCCATCATCGACGGCATCCGGCTCTGTGCCGCCAGCCGCTACCGCTACCGCAACCGCGACATGGCCCATCTCGAGGAGCTGCTGCAGGAGGCCTCCGGCGCCCGTCGCCGCCTGATCGCCACAGACGGCGTGTTCTCCATGGACGGCTATCTCGCGCCCTTGCGCGAGATCTGCGAGCTGGCCGAGCGTTACGACGCCATGGTCATGGTCGACGACTCGCACGCCGTCGGGTTCGTGGGCGAGCACGGCCGGGGCACCCCGGAGCTGCACGGGGTGGCGGACCGGGTGGACATCGTCACAGGCACCCTGGGCAAGGCGCTCGGCGGCGCGAGCGGCGGATACACGAGCGGGCGCCAGGAGATCATCGACTTGTTGCGCCAGCGCTCCCGGCCGTACCTGTTCTCCAACTCGGTCGCGCCCGCGATCGCGGCCGCCTCGCTCGTCGTGCTCGACATGCTGGACGAGGGCGACGACCTGCGGGCGACGCTGAGGGCGAACACGAGGTTCTTCCGAGAGAAGATGACGGGCCTCGGATTCGACGTGCTGCAGGGCGACCACCCGATAGTCCCCATCATGCTTGGCGATGCCGTCCTCGCCGGGCGCATGGCTGAGGCATTGCTGCAAAAGGGCGTCTACGTCATCGGGTTCAGCTACCCGGTGGTGCCCATGGGCAAGGCCCGCATCCGGGCGCAGATGTCGGCGGCTCACAGGCGAGAGGACCTGGAGCGGGCCGCGGCGGCCTTCGACCGGGCGCGGGCGGAGCTGGCCTGAGGGCCTTCGACCTGGGAACCTTGAGCCCATGTACAACCAGACCAGGGCCACCACGCCGTCGCGCCACGCGGACCGGGTGGCCTATGACGCCGACAGCGTGCACCAGATCCTCGACGAGGCGCTGATGTGCCACGTCGCCTTCGTTGCGGAGGCGCGCCCGCAGATCCTCCCGATGCTCTTTGTCCGTGTCGGCTCCACGGTGTTCATCCACTCGTCCACCGGCGCCCAGATGGCGAGAACGGCCGCCCATGAGGGAGGCGTCCAGGTCGCCTTGGAGGCGACGGTTCTCGACGCCCTCGTGCTGGCGCGGTCGGCCTTCAACCACTCGGCGAACTATCGCTCCGTGGTCGTGCACGGCAAGGCTGACCTCGTGCGCGACCCTCAGGTCAAAGCGGAGATCCTCGAAGCCCTCATGGAGAAGCTCATCCCGGGACGGACCGCCGGCGTCCGCGGCCCGACAGAGACCGAGCTGCGCCAGACAGCCGTGCTTGCCCTGCCGCTCATCGAGGTGTCGGCGAAGATCCGCCGCGGGCCTCCGGTCGACGAGCCCGAGGACATCTTCCTGGAACACTGGGCCGGCCTCTGGCCGGTGCAGGTAGTGCATGGCACGCCTGTGCCCTCTCCCGACCTGCGCCCCGGAATCGAGCTGCCGGATCACCTTCGCGCGGGGGCGGGCGAGCCGTCCGGCAACCAAGGAGGAGGCGCTGCCTAGATGCGCGCCGTGGTGCAGCGGGCCGTCTCGGCCCGCGTCAGCGTGGCCGGCGAGGTCGTGGGATCCCTCGAGACCCCTGGTCTTGTCGTGCTCCTCGGCGTGAGCAGGAACGACTCCGAAGCCCAAGCCCTCTCCATGGCTTCCAAGCTGTGGACGCTGCGAATCATGGACGACGAGGAGGGGCGGATGAACCGGTCTCTCGCCGAGACCGGAGGGGGCCTGCTCGTCATCAGCCAGTTCACCCTCTACGGAGACACCACCAAGGGTCGCCGCCCTTCGTACGCGGCAGCCGCTCCGGGTGCGCTGGCAGAGCCTCTCGTCGAGCGCGTCGTCGAGGAGCTGCGCTCGTTCGGCGCCAAGGTCGAGACCGGGAGCTTCGGAGCCGAGATGCTCGTCGAGCTCGCGAACGACGGCCCGGTCACTCTCATCGTCGAGACCTGAAGCCCGGCGCGATCTGGGAAGCTCGGCGCATGCGCTATGTGATCCTCGGAGCTGGAGCGATGGGCGGGTCGATCGGCGGGCGGCTCTTTGAGTCCGGCCACGACGTAGTTCTGCTGGCAAGGGGCGCCCATCAGTCGGTCATCGCCAGTCGCGGCCTGGAGCTGCGCGACCCGGACCGCAGCGTGACGCTACGCATCCCTTCTGTCTCCAGCCTGGCCGACGTCGGGTTCAAGGACGGCGACGTCGCCTTCCTGGCAACCAAGACCCAGCAGAGCGAGTCGCTCCTGTCCCAGCTCGCCGTGCACGCCCCGCCGGCCACGCCCGTGGTGTGCGCCCAGAACGGGGTGGAGAACGAGCGTCTCGCGCTGCGCCGTTTCTCGAACGTCCAGGCGATGCGGGTGTTCCACTCCGCCTCCCATCTCGAGCCGGGCCTGATCGAGATCCCCCTCGCCCCGCTCTCGGGTCTGCTCGACCTCGGCCGGTATCCCTCGGGTGCCGACGAGGTGAGCGAACGGATCGCCGCCGACTTGAACGAGAGCACCTTCGACTCGCTCGTCGATCCGAACGTGATGGCCCGCAAGTACCGCAAGCTGCTCTCCAACCTGGGCAACGCCATCGACGCCGCCTGCGGCAGCCGCTCCGACGGCCCGGCCGCGGTGCAGCTCTGGCAGCTCGCCCAGGACGAGGCACTGGTTTGCTTCGAGGCGGCGAAGATCGAGGTGGCGCCCGCGGATCTGGACGCCGAGCGCAAGGCGGCCATGGGGCCCTTCCGGCTTGTCGCTGGGCACGACCTGTCCGGCGGCTCCTCCTGGCAGAGCCTCGCCCGCAAGACTGGCAACATCGAGGCAGACTGGCTCAACGGCGAGATCGTGCTCCTCGGGCGACTGAACGGGATCCCGACGCCGGTGAACGAGCTCCTGCGTGCGACGGCGAACCGCATGGCCGCGGAGGGGATCGAGCCGGGCACCATCCCGGCCGCGGACCTGCTCGCCCAGCTCTGAACTGCCCGCCCAGCTCTGAACTGCCCGCCCAGTTCTGACCGGGCCGCTCAGATCTGGGCGGCCGCCACCATCGTCCTCAGCTCGGAGGCCCGTTCTTCAGGCGTCACCCGCTCGACGACGATGTCGTCGCTCCCGACCCATCGGGCGGCCTCCACGAGGGCGGTGGTGACGTGACCCGCGGCGTCCCTGGTGTCCAGGGAGACGTGTTTGGCGACGAACGTCCTCCCATCCCGCCCGGGGTCGACGAGGCCCACCAGGCTGTCGCCGCCGAGCACCGGCATGGAGAAGTAGCCGTGCACGCGTTTGGCCTTCGGCACGTAGGCCTCGAGCCGGTGGCGGAAGCCGAAGAGGCGCTCGGTCCTCTCCCTGTACCAGGTGAGCGAGTCGAAGGGGGAGACGATCACCGACCTCGCCGCCATCCGACGCCCGAGCACGTCCAGCGCGCCGGGCGCGGCGTAAGCCGGCTGGCTCCATCCCTCGACGCTCACCGGGAGCAGGTCCGTGTCCGGGACCACAAGCTCGACCTGGCGGCGTGCGAGCCCGTGATAGGCGGCGATGTCGCCCGCCGTCGCCACCCCGAGCGCCCGGGCGGCCGCCTCGACGAGGGCGGCCCGGCAGGCCTCGTCTGCGAGCTCGAGCCCGAGGAGCTCCGACGGAATGGCGCGCTCGGCAAGGTCGTAGACGCGCTGGAAGCCCTTGCGCTCACGGCAGACGAGCTCACCGGTGTCAAGCAGCCATTCGGCGGCGATCTTGGTCTCGCTCCAGTCCCACCACGGGCCGCCTTTCTTGGCGCCTCCGAGCTCGCGGGCCGAGAGCGGCCCTTCGGCCCGGAGGCGGTCGCGCACATACGCGCTGGACTTGTCGGCGTCCTCGAGACGGTGCCAGCGGCGGCCCTTGGCGATCCGGGCCCGGCGTTGGGCGCCGTAGACGGGCCAGTCCTCGAGCGGCAGGAGGCAGGCCGCGTGCGACCAGTACTCGAAGGTCTCGCTCTTCGGCCCCCAGTAGTCAGCCTCGATCCGGGGCCGGCCGATCGGCCCGAGGCGGGCGTAGGCGACGAGCTCGTGGGAACGGGCGAGAACCGAGATCGTGTCGAGCTGCACCGCCCGGAGCCGGCGCAGCATCGTCGCCGGGCTCCCGCCGATCCGCGGCCCGAGCAGGCCCTGGGCGGCGAGGGCGACCCGCCGCGCCTCGCGGGCGCTCAGAGATATCTCCTGTTCGGGCATCGCCCCTTATTAGTCGGCGCGGCGATCTGGCGTTGCCTTTGCCTGGATCGAGCGCCGGCGCCGCCCGGATCTACAGTCTGGTCATGTCCGCTACCCCGCCCGGTTGGTACCGGGACCCGGGCGGCTCGGCCAGCTGGCGGTGGTGGGACGGGTCACGCTGGACCGAGCACCTCATGGCGTACTCCGCCGCTGGCCCGGCGGCGCGGGCGAACGACTGGTCCGAGTCGGTGCGAGGCGCGGTGCGATCCGAGGAGCGCCTCAGTGCCTGGGCCGCCCTCGCGGTATGGGTGTACGCCGTCGCCCAGGTGACGAACACGGCAGTCACAGTGGCGACGCTTCCGGCCGTCGTGACCTACGTCCGGCAAATCCTGAACAACTACGGCACCCTGACGCCGCCCCAACAGCCGGCGGCGTTCCGCGTGGCGAGCTCTCTCGAGGCGCCGTTGATCCTCGTCGCCGGGATCGTGTTCCTCCTCTGGCAGTACCGGGCCGCCAAGGCCGCCCGGGCCCTCGGCTACCCGGGCCGCCGGTCGCCGGCGCTCGGCGCGTGGTCCTGGGTGATCCCGGTGGTGAACTTCTGGTTCCCGTATGAGGCCATCCGGGACCTGCTGCCCCCCGGGCACGAGGTCCGCACCCTCGTGCTCAGGACGTGGCTCTGCTACGTGTTCACGATTGTCGCCGTGATCGCGGCCTACCTGACGGCCTTCGCCTCGAGCAGTGCCGGCCAGGCCATAGGTTGCCTGGCAATTGCGGGGTGGATCGCCGTGGGCACGGGCGCCTACCGGGTGGCCAGGGCGGTGGCAGCGGACCACGCGGCGGCCGCCGGCCGGTACTGATCCTCGATGGACGAGGCGCCCAATGAGATACCGCGGATCCCCGCCTCGGCGGGCGCCCTCATCTTCGACCCCACCGGGCGGCTGCTCATCTTGAAGCCGACGTACAAGGCCGGATGGACGATCCCCGGCGGCCAGGTCGACGCGAACGGGGAGACGCCTTGGGAGACCTGTCGGCGCGAGCTGCGTGAGGAGACCGGAGTCGAGGTGGCGACCGGCCGGCTGGTGTGTGTCGACTTCCTCCGGCCCCGGGAGGGGCGTCCGGGCGGCATGCGCTTCCTGTTCGACTGCGGAGTGCTCGGCGACGAGCAGCTGGGCCAGGTCGCGGTGCAGGCCGAGGAGATCGCCGAGCACCGTTTCGTGCCGGTCGCGGAGGCGCTGGAGCTGCTGAGCGCCCCGCTCCGGCGCCGCGTGCGGGCAGCGGCGGGCGCCAAACGGTGCCGCTACCTCGAGGACGGGAGGCCCGTGCAGGGCGTGCCCAAATGAGCGAGGACCCCGGCCGCCCCGATGTCGCTTTCGGCCGTGCGGGCGCTCCTTCCGGCCGCGCCGGTGCCGCGTTCCTGGCCGCCGTCGAGGCCGAGCTCGGCGGGCTCGGCCCGCGGGACCTGCGGGCTCCTGCCTCGGCGCTGTCGCGGCGCTACCGCTCAGCTAGCCAGCCTGGTTCCACGCAGGCGAGAGGTTCTGCGGAGAGGCAGGCCTATCTCGCCACCCGGGCGCCGGCCACCTTCGCGGCCGTGCGAAGGGTCATGCAGGAGGTCGCCTCGCTGCGGCCAGGCTGGGCACCGCAAACCGTGCTGGACCTCGGAGCGGGGCCCGGAACCGCGACCTGGGCCGCCGCCGAGGTGTTCGGGCCTGCCGGGCGTTCGGTGCTCGTTGAGCTCGACCGGGACATGGCCGCCCTCGGCGCCCGGTTGGCAGAGGGCTCGCCGGCCGCGCCGGCGGCGGAGCTCGAGTGGACTATCGGCGACGTCGCCGGGCTCGGCCTGCCCGAGAGCGAGCTGGTGGTCGCCGCGTACGTCCTCGGTGAGCTCGGAGGCGAACGGGAGCTCCCGGCCCTCGAACGGTGGTGGTCGGCGACGCGCGACGAGCTCGTCGTCGTCGAGCCGGGGACCCCGGCGGGCTTCGAACGGCTTCGGCGTGCTCGCAGAGTCCTGATCTCCTCGGGGGCGCACGTGACGGCCCCCTGCCCCCACGACGCCGACTGTCCTATGGAGGGCTCGGACTGGTGCCATTTCTCGGTCCGTCTCGAGCGGTCGGTGCTGCACCGTGACCTCAAGGAGGCTCGCCTCGGGTACGAGGACGAGAAGTACTCCTACCTGTCGGTGTCGCGGAGCGGGACTCGCGCCGCGGCCGTCCGCCTGGTCCGGTCCCCGCGCCTGCACAAGGGCCATGTGCGGGTTGTGACCTGCGAGATCGGCGGCATCAAAGAGCGCGTCGTCAGCCGGCGCGACGGCGACCTCTACAAACGCGCGCGGGCAGCACGCTGGGGCGACCGGCTCGATCCCGACTGAGGGTATAATGCTTGCTAGCAAGCAAGTAGATTGGATCGAGTTGAAACCCCAAGACCAGATCGCTCCGCACCGCGGAACGGCACCAGGTAAGGCGCCCGAGCTGAGCGGGCCTGCCCTGCGCGGCAAAATTCAGGACCCGGTCGCCGGGCCGGAGCTCAGCGCGGCCCGTTTGCGGATTGCGGTCGCGCGACTCTCGCGCCGCCTGCGCCCCACCGAGGCGGCGGGCGCGCTCACCGTCTCGGAAGTGGACGTTCTCGTGGCCGCCGAGCGGCGCGGACCCATCCGGTTGTCGGACCTTGCCAGCTTCGCAGGCCTCAATCCCACGATGCTCTCGCGTCTCATTCCCAAGCTCGAGCAGGCCGGGCTGATCCGGCGG
>Ga0182021_10011777_pt1 | contig 10390 bp, 7 predicted proteins | sample 612E3MmetaG_FD_120493 | JGI IMG/M metagenome (GOLD analysis project Ga0182021, IMG submission 120493) | Permafrost microbial communities from Stordalen Mire, Sweden - 612E3M metaG (Illumina Assembly) | ecosystem: Environmental > Terrestrial > Soil > Wetlands > Permafrost | place: Sweden... | reverse complement strand
CCTTTGTCAATGAGGCCAGGTCATAGATGTCTCCATTGGTCACCTTTGCCGTATCTTCATAACGGGGATGGCCAAATGACTTATTGTAAAAGATTTTTCCGTCAAGCGCAAATACCACCTGGCATCCGGGATACGCTCTTTTATCGATCCCCGACTGTGCTATGGAGTCGATGGAATTAAGGTATCCGGATGGAATACCGATCTCTTCCGGGAGAACGTATTCCAGCCGGGTTACGGATGTGGATATCCCTGTTTTATATGGAAATGAATGGGATGCTGTTACCGGCAAATGACCCTTTGCCTTGATTGCCCCAAAGATCAGCCCTGCAGAAAGCAACTGCGATTCGGGGCAGTCCTGGTAAGATGCAATGATGGCTTCCAGGTTACCAGGATTTTTCAAGAATGACAATGCATATGGACTCCCGAAAATATCGAGGGTGACTTTTTTAATTGTGCATAAAGTATCGATCAATTTAAGGGAACATTCCTGGATCCCGTATTGTTTGGAAATTAATCCCTGATTGCAATGAAGTCCGATGATGATCAGGTCATTGTTTGTTAACTCCGTGATGAGTGAATCTTTCCTCTTAACTGAAAAGGAAGCCGGCAGTGAAATGATCTTTACTGGTGCATAGCGTGAACTCATTTCCTGGAAAGGCTGCAAGGTTGTATCCCCGATGAAAACAACCGCAATCTTTCTCCGGTCAAGGAAATTAAGCGGGATCAGCTGGTTTTCGTTTTTCACAAGGGTGATGGAATTCCTGTAAATCTTCCTGGAGAGTACCTCCGAATTCATTGAATTCAGATCTTCCCTGAGATGGACCAACGAAACAGGCCCAAAGTGGTTAAGCCCGGCTTTATACTTAAGGTAAAGCATCGTTCGGCATTTCTGATCGATCAGAGCCTGCGGGATCAATGCGCTGTCGCGTGCCTGGCGAATGGCATTCATTGCTTTATCCAGGTTCTTCGGCAGGAGGAGAATATCATTCCCGGCCAGGAGTGCCCTGACTTCTATTTCCCCGGGTTTAAAATATTTGGTGACCCCCTTCATATCCAGCGCATCGGTTATCACAAATCCCCTGAATCCCATCTTTTCTTTAAGTAAATCCGTCACAATTTTTTTTGAGAGTGTAGCCGGGGTATTTCTTGTAGAGTCGAATGCAGGTACAAAAAGGTGGGCGATCATGATCCCGTCTACCCCATTACGTATCGCTTCCCGGAATGGATAAAGTTCAACGGAATCGAGCCTTTCCTGAGTCTGATGAATGACCGGCAAGGTGAGATGGGAGTCGCTGTCGGTATCTCCGTGACCCGGGAAATGTTTCGCCGTAGTCAGGATTCCTCCCGATTGCAATCCTTTCATGAAAACAGAACTTTTGCGTACAACCATCTCAGGGTCTTCCCCGAAGGAACGGAACCCGATCACAGGGTTATCAGGGTTGTTATTGACATCTGTGACAGGCGCAAAATTCATATGAATTCCCATCCTCCTGCAATCTTTTGCAACCAGTTTTCCCATTTCCCCGATGAGCGAATCATCCTCAAGTGCTCCGAGGGTCATGGCCCGGGGAAAAGAAAAAGCGCTGTCGAGGCGCATGCCTAAACCGTATTCGGCATCGATCGAAATCAATAATGGTGTTTGTGAATGCCCCTGAAGGGTATTGGTGAGCGACGCCTGCCTGAAGGGAGTTCCTTTAAAGAAACAAACGCCCCCGGGGTTCCATTTACGGATAAGATTGGTAAGGCTGTCGTTGTAAACGGAATCCTTGTCGGAAAAGGCGCGGATAATAAATAATTGTGCGATGCGCTGGTCAGCGCTGAGAGAATTGAATACGGAATCAACCCAGTTGGAATCCGGTTGCGAAAAAAGGGAAGATGCTTTTAACGGAAGACAGGAAAACAGAGCAAGCAAAAAAACAATTCCGCACAGGGCATTTAACTTTTTCATCTTCTTTTATCGATCTGCAGACCACAAAAGAAATAAAAATGAGCGTTGGTTCGTTAAATCTTATCCATATTTATGAACATTCATAAAAGCTCCGTTGAATTGTAATATTTTTGAAACGCTATTCTTTGACTGCTTGGGCAGTTAAGCTGTGGTCCAAAAATCAACATAATAATCCTTAGAATGCCTTCAACTACTGAATTGCTGAAAATTTCCACCCAGGTCCGGCGCGACATCATCCGGATGACACATGGAGCCGCTTCCGGTCATCCCGGTGGCTCGCTCGGGTGTGCCGACTTTCTCACAACGCTTTATTTCGGAATCATGAAGCCGGATCCCAGGAACTTTACCATGGATGGAAACGGGGAGGACCTCTTCTTCCTTTCCTGCGGGCATCTTTCCCCGCTCTGGTACAGCGTGCTGGGACGGTACGGCTATTTCGATTACCATGAGTTGGGAACCTTTCGCATGCTGAATACCCGGCTGCAGGGACATCCATCGGTACATGAAAAATTGCCGGGAATACGAATTGCTTCGGGTTCACTCGGTCAGGGTTTATCGGTTTCAGTGGGGGCAGCATTATCCAAGAAATTAAACCTGGATCCGCATTTTGTGTTTTGCCTGATGGGAGATGGTGAATTGCAGGAAGGCCAGAACTGGGAAGCTGCAATGTTCGCAGCAGCGCACAAAGTGGATAACCTGGTCGCAATCGTAGATGAGAATGGAAAACAAATTGACGGGCCGGTGGAGAAGGTGATCGAAATGGGCGACCTGGCCGCTAAGTTTGAAGCGTTCGGATGGCTGGTGATCAGGATGAACGGAAACGACATTGCAGATATCCGCGAAAAAATACTCCTGGCAAAGGTAGCCAGCGGAAAAGGAAAACCCGTCATTGTACTGATGAAAACCATCATGGGATTCGGGGTTGATTTCATGCAGGATAACCATGCATGGCATGGCGTGGCGCCTAATGATGAACAGTCGGAGAAAGCGCTCACACAATTGGAAGAGACACTGGGAGACTATTAGAATGAATTACGAATTTCAAATTTCGTGACACGCGTCACGAAAAAATGTTGATACATAAGAACTACTCATTGAAAAGGATTGGATTCGTCGTATTAATCCTGTTGATCTTTGTTTCCGGAGGATTTGGACAGGTGGAAAAAGAAAAGCCAAAGCCCCTCACCAGGATTCTTTTCGTTTTTGATGCTTCACAAAGCATGTATGGAAGATGGCAGAGTGACACCAAATTCAACATCGCATCCCGGCTCTTTGTCAATATCCTCGACAGCCTGAAGAACGTTAAAAATCTCGAAATCGCACTAAGGGTATACGGACACCAGAAACAGTTTCCTCCACAGGATTGCAACGATACGAAACTGGGAGTCCCATTTGCACCTGATAATATCGCAAGGATCAAACATGTGCTAAAGACCATCGTTCCTAAAGGAACAACCCCGATTGCCTATTCACTCGAACAATCGGCGAATGATTTTCCTCCCTGTGATCGTTGCCGAAACATCATCATCCTGATCACCGATGGACTGGAGGAATGCAACGGCGATCCCTGCGAGGTATCGCATGATCTTCAGAAAAAGGGAATCATCCTGAAACCATTTATCATCGGCATTGGAAAAGATTTCGCGGATTCCTTCGATTGCGTGGGCAGCTACTTTGATGCGACCAGCGAAAAGGAATTTACCCGGGCACTGAATATCGTCATCTCCCGGGCACTCAACCCAACCACCGCGCAGGTCAACCTTCTCGACCAATATGGGAAAGCAACGGAGACCAATGTCAACATGACATTTTACGATAATGTTTCCGGGAAAGTCGAATACAATTTTATTCATTCCTTTAATAACAAGGGATTGCCTGATACCCTAGAGATCGATCCCATGCTGACCTATGATATCGTGGTCAATACCATTCCGCCTGTGCGGAAAGATTCCGTGAAGCTGACTCCCGGCAAGCACAAGATCATCGGGATTGAAGCACCACAAGGATACCTGGCATTCAAAACAAACGGGAATACAACCATTAAATACCTTCCCGTGATGATTCGCAGGAAAGGAGACAGGGAAACGTTGAATGTCCAGCAGTTTGACCAGGTGGAAAAATACCTAACCGGCAGCTACGATGTGGAAGTTCTCTGCCTGCCCAGGATCGAGGTGAAAGATGTTGTAATCGCTCAAAGCCATACCACGACAGTTGAGATACCGGTTCCCGGCGTTGCGGTGATCCAGCGAACTACCAATGGGTATGGCAGTGTTTACATTGAGGATAAAGGGCAACTGACCTGGCTCTATAACCTGAAAGACAATCCCCAGCAACAGGAAAATCTTTTCCTGCAGCCGGGAAAGTACAGGGTGGTATTCCGGTCAAAATTTTCCAACCGCTCGGAATTTACCACGGAAAAGGCATTTGTCGTGGAAGCTGGGCAAACGGTGAATGTTAAACTTTGAATGCTGGATGCTGGATGCTGGATCCTGGATCCTAGATACTGGATGCTAAGTGGAAGGGTAGGAGCATAAAGCTGTGTGACTTTCACTTTATAAACTTTATAAACTTTACAAACTTTACAAACCTTACGAACTTTATAACTTTACGAACTTTATAAACTTTACAAACTGACCTTCTGAATGGTTGAATATACAAATACGGGTTTAAAAGATACCCGCTCGGGTTTCGGGGAAGCCTTGCTGGAACTTGGAAAACAGAATCCCGATGTGGTGGCTCTTTGTGCCGACCTTACCGGTTCATTGAAAATGGACGCTTTTGCACAAGCATTTCCTGAACGGTTTTTCCAGGTTGGCATAGCCGAAGCCAATATGATGTGCATTGCTGCAGGACTGACAATAGGAGGGAAGATCCCCTTTACGGGTACATTTGCCAACTTTTCAACGGGTAGGGTATATGATCAGATACGGCAATCCATTGCCTATTCCGAAAAGAATGTGAAGATTTGTGCCTCTCATGCCGGTGTTACCCTGGGTGAGGACGGCGCCACACACCAGATCCTGGAGGATCTCGGCCTTATGAAGATGCTTCCGGGAATGACGGTGATCAATACCTGCGACTTCAACCAGACAAAAGCTGCCTCCCTTGCCATCGCAAAACATTTGGGTCCCGTTTACCTGCGCTTCGGCAGGCCGAAAGTCCCGAATTTTACGCCCGCTGACCAGGAATTTAAGATAGGAAAAGCCATTTTGCTGAATGAAGGAACCGACGTTTCAATTTTTGCTACCGGGCACCTGGTATGGAAAGCCCTGGAAGCAGGTAAGATCCTGAAAAAAAACGGAATCCATGCCGAAATCATCAACATCCATACCATCAAACCATTGGACCACGATGCGATAATGGCATCTGTCTCAAAAACCGGTTGTGTGGTCACCGCCGAAGAACACATGATGAATGGAGGATTGGGTGACAGCGTCGCTCAGCTGCTCGTAAGAGAATTCCCCTTGCCCTTGGAAATGGTTGCCGTTAATGATCAGTTCGGACAAAGTGGAAAACCGGAGGAGCTCATGGTAAAATACGGACTTGAGGTGGCAAACATCGTAAAGGCCGTTCAGAAAGTCATCTCAAGAAAAAAATAGAAACAAACCGGGAATGCCTGCATCCTGCGGTCTGCTAACCGGGAAAATGCAACCCATCATGGTTTTGTCCGTTCCTCGTCAATAACTGGGGTGCTTCTTTGTCGATGAAGAGGGGTACGGTTTCGATGGTGACATTGCTGGTATCCAGTCCCAATGACCTTACTTCAGTGATTCCAAATCGTTTGAGTATGGAATAAAGATCCATGATGAACTGTTCCCTCGGAGGAAAATCAAAATCATAATTCTGGATGCGGTCGATCAGCACAAAACGGAAGTCGCTGGGGATATCGAATTTTCGCAGGGAATCATACCGGCTGATCAGGTTGATCTCATTGTTCCTGCTCATCTCCTCGATCACCTGTCGGAAAAACAGGTTGATCCTGGGCTGAACCTTGAACCCGATCTTAAAATCGATCTTGAACAGCACATCCGGAATCAGATGGGTTACACGGTATTCGAGCACATGCGGCTCATCCAGGATATCGACATGGAGGAGCCAGTAAACATCGGCTCGCTTCGGTTGCTTGCTGAGGATGGAATAAATAACCTTAGATTCAATATCCGTCGATTTGTTGGCCTTGGTCAGGAAAACAAGATTCGTGGCATATTTCGGGATGGTTTCGTCTTTGCTGACGGCAGTGATGACCTCGTAATAATTTTCGATCTTGATGAATTCGATGAAGCTGTTCTTGATCTTCCTGCCGCTAAACCAAACATACATGATCATAAACAGGAATCCGCCCAGGAGCACGGTAAACCATCCTCCATGTACGAATTTATTGAGATTGGCTACGAGGAATGAACCTTCAATGGTTAGGTATACGCAAAGTAAAAGGAAGATGACATAAACCGGGACCTTTCGGTAAAAAAGATACGTGCTGAGAAGAATGGTGGTCATCAGCATGGTTACCGTTATCGATAATCCATAGGCTGCCTCCATATTTGAGGAGCGCTGAAAGTAAAGAACGACGAAAAAGCAGCAGGCATAAAGCAGCCAGTTGATGCTGGAAATATACATCTGTCCCTTGATGTTCGTCGGGTAGTTGATTTTGATTTTTGGCCAGAAGTTCAGTTGGATGGCTTCGCTGATCAGCGTGTAAGAACCGCTGATCAATGCCTGGCTGGCAATGACAGCTGCAAGTGTTGCAATGATGATTCCGGTAACCAGGAACCAGGAAGGCATGATGGAGAAGAAAGGATTGGTCCACTCATATACCTGGTCGGTATGTTTCAAAATCCATGCTCCCTGACCCAAATAATTCAACAAAAGCGCTGATTTCACATAAACCCAGGTGATGCGGATGTTTTTCAGCCCGCAATGTCCCAGGTCTGAATACAAAGCTTCGGCCCCGGTGGTACATAAGAATACCGCTCCCAGAAGTACGAATCCATGCGGAGATTTCGTAAGAAAAAGATAGGCATATTGAGGATCCAGGGCCTTGATGATCGAAGGGTATTGCAGGATCTGAACCAATCCAAGCGTTCCGAGCATAAAGAACCACAGGAACATGATCGGGCCAAATGATTCGCCAACGGCTTTGGTACCAAATTTCTGGATAAAAAACAGCAGGGTGATGATGATAAGGGCAATGGGAACAACCGGTATTCTCGGATTGATGTTGATCAGCCCTTCCACCGCAGAAACAATGGTAATGGAAGGCGTGATCACGCCATCGGCCAGCAGGAAACAACCGCCTATGATGGCAAACACAAATGCCCATTTGGCTCTTTTGCGGATCAGGGCAAAGAGGGAGAAGATCCCGCCTTCCCCTTTATTGTCGGCCCTCAGGGTGATGATGATGTATTTTACCGTAGTCTGCAGCGTCAGGGTCCAGAAGATGCAGGACAACCCTCCCAGAATGAAATTCGTGCTGATGGTGTCGGCACCATAAATGATGGCCTTCATCACATAAAGCGGGGAGGTTCCGATATCCCCGTAAACGATCCCCAGGGTGATCAGCAGACCGGCTGCGGATACAGTCGAAATATGGCTTTTATGGGCGATTCGTCTCATTCCGGCATTTGTGTGTTTTTTCTTTCTGTCAGATTTTTAATCACAGTATAGATCACAGGAAGAAGTGAAATGATGATGATCCCAAGTATAACAAGTGTAAAATGACTCTTTACATAGGTGATGTTCCCGAAGAAAAATCCTCCGAGTGCAAAAAGATTGACCCAAAGGATGTTCCCGATAACGCAGAACGACAAGAAACGCGGGTATTTCATGGTCCCTACACCGGCAACAAAAGGTGCAAAGGTGCGGATGATCGGCATGAACCGGGCAATGATCAGCGCCTTTCCTCCATGCTTCTCGTAGAATGCATGCGTCTTGTGAAGGTATTCCTTCCTGATCAGTCTATAATCCTTTTCATATACCTTTAGCCCCAGGAACCGACCGATGAAATAATTGGTGTTATCTCCGGAAAAAGCAGCAGCCATCAGCAGAAAAACGATGATGACGATGTTCAGCGGATGGGTTTCCTTTGCGGCAAATGCCCCTGCGGCAAAAAGCAACGAATCTCCGGGAAGAAATGGTGTTACAACAAGACCGGTCTCACAGAAGATGATCAGGAAAAGGATGAGGTAGGTCCAGTTTTGGTAATCGTGGATCCATCCTTCCATGATGATATCGATATGGAGGACAAAATAGATCAGTTCATTTATGAGATGCAGCATCCTGTTGTGGTTTTCCTGAAAAAACGTGCAAAGTTACACTTTTAATTGAGTTCCTATTCCTAAGGAAAAGAATAACATTTACCTTGGATTTTATGAAGAATGGATGTTTGGCCGTGGGCTGTTCCGTTCAATCACATTGAAACCGCACTGAAGGAAGAAAGGGGTAAAAATCGTTGTCAGCAAGGCCATGATCACCAGGATGGAGAAAACAGAAACATCAATAAACCCACGCTGCAGGGCAATATTGGCAATCACCAGCTCCATGATCCCGCGCGCATTCAGTCCCAGTCCGATCGTAAAGGATGTGGACCGGTCAAGGCCGGCAAATCTTCCGCCAAAATAACCCCCAAAGATCTTGGTGAAAAATGAAACGGCCAGGACCATTAACAGCAGCGGCAGGTTTCCTAAAGAGGTAACATCGATCGCTATTCCAAGCGTAGCAAAGAAAACCGGGGCCAGGAAACCCATCGTGATCCCTGAAGTGGACTCTTTTACCTTTTTAAAATCACCTTTCGCGAAAATCGTACGGGGTAACAATATCGCCCCGAAAAAGGCACCGATGATGAAATGCAGCCCCATGGCTTCTGCAATGCTTGAAAATATAAGCACGAAAACGATCACCAGGGCAAACAGCGACTCCTTCCCCCTTAAATAATGCAGAAAGTCATTGACTTTCGGGTTCACGATGCGCATCTTTGATTTCACCAGTTTGAATAAACGGTAGGCAACGATCAGGATAAACATGAAAAGTACAATCTTCCCTATGGTAAATGCTGAAGAATAGACGATGTCACTTAACCTTTTTGATTCGTCGTTAAAATCAAGGATGACGCCCAGTACCAGCAAGGAAACGATGTCATTGAAAATGGCAGCCGAAATGATCTTCTGGCCTACTTCGGTGTTGAGTTTCCCCATGTCCATGAGGATACGGATGCTAACCGGTAAGGCAGTAATGGCGATGCATAGTCCGAGAATGATCGAGAAGGTGTTGTTGAAATGAAAGGCATATCCAGTGAGCGCTCCGCCAATAAAAGGTATGATGAATCCGAGCAGCGCAATCCATATATTTTTCCCGCGAATCGAATTGCGGATTTCCTCCACCTCGATTTCCAACCCGGCCATCACGATAAGCAAAAATACACCCAGTTCCGCAAGCACTTTCAGCTCTGCTGTATTCTGAATTACATTCAAAAGGGATGGCCCCAGGATCATGCCTGCCACCACTTCGCCGATCATGGAAGGCTGTCCGAACCTCTCTGCCACTTCACCCAGTATTTTCGCAGCAACCAAAACTATCAGCAAACTAAAAATCAGGGGCAGCTGGAAGTTGATCAGGTGAAACATGAGCCGTGGGGGATCAGGAATTTAGTGTAAAATTAATTCTTTTTATTCAAACCACTTTTAAAACCCTTATTTTTGTCGGGTAACAAAAATTACAACCTGCAATGCCTTCCAGCCATCCTTACCAGCTGAATGAAATCCTCGAACTGATCATTGAGACCAATCCCAGGAAACTGCTGGATATAGGAATCGGTTTTGGAAAGTATGGCTTTCTTTCAAGGGAATACCTCGAGCTATGGGATCCGGATGCGGTTTACGGTTCACACAAACGGCAAATCGATGGAATCGAAGCCTTTGAAGCTTACCTAACCCCGATTCACCGGCTCATCTACGACCGTATCTTCACGGGTGACGCAAGGGAAGTTTTACCTGTGTTATCCGATCGCTACGACCTCATCCTGATGATCGATGTTTTTGAGCATTTTACGCATGAGGAGGGACTGAAGATACTGAAAGAATGCAGGAGGTGCGGAAAAAATATCCTGATCTCGGTTCCCAGGGTCATGTCGGTGCAGGAAGAAGTCTATGGAAATCTTTTTGAAACCCATCGCTTCAATTGGAAACGGAAAGATTTTTCCAACATCACGGATAAATTCTTCCTTTATAATGTCAAATCAACGATCTGTTATATCGGAGAAGACAGCCAACGCATCTGCAGGATCCTGAAAAAAAGAAATCGCAGAAAAATACTCGTTCGTATCCTTGAACTGACCGGACTGAAAAGACCCATCAAGTATATTTTGGGGAATTAGCTTTTCGCCATTCGCCAAAAGCGAACAGCATACAGCCATTTCGCTATTTCCCCTATATTTGCCTGAATATTTTT
>Ga0182021_10011776_pt1 | contig 10390 bp, 8 predicted proteins | sample 612E3MmetaG_FD_120493 | JGI IMG/M metagenome (GOLD analysis project Ga0182021, IMG submission 120493) | Permafrost microbial communities from Stordalen Mire, Sweden - 612E3M metaG (Illumina Assembly) | ecosystem: Environmental > Terrestrial > Soil > Wetlands > Permafrost | place: Sweden... | reverse complement strand
GTTCGTCACCGACGCCGAGCCGGGGAGGAAGCTGAACTCCGGGGTCAGGTTGACGAAGAAGGTCTCGTTGACGCGCAGGATGAAGCTCACGTCTGCGTCGAGGATGAAGCCCGAGAACGTGGTCTTGGTGTTCGGGTCGATGGCCGTCTGGCGGGACGCGAACCCTGCGCCGACGCGGGGCCAGATGCCGAAGCGGTCGCCGATCCCGAACATCCAGCCGACGCGCGGAAGGATGGTGAAATTGGTCGTCGTCGGCTGATCTGTCGACGACACGCCGGCGTTCGCGTTGTCCTTTCGGTCGCGGACCGAGCTGGTCGTCGACACCTCGATCAATCCGCCGATGGAGAGGTGGTCGATGACGAAGAAGTCCGCCGAGGGCGCGATCCAGAAGCTGGTGTACCGGTAGGCCGTGTAGCCACCCCCAGTGTTGTCGTCCTGGGAGTACTTGCTGTAGTTGAAGCCGAGGAACCCGGCGTAGCTGAGGCCGCTCGAGTCGGGACCTGCGGCGCCGCCCGCGCGGAAGCCGGCGACCTGTTCGAGGACGAGCTGCCCTTTCCCACCCGTGGGGGTCAAGAGCTCGGCCGAGGCCGGCGTGGCGAACGAAACGGCGATGGCAGCAAGAACTCCGGCAACGATGGCGTGACGAACGAGCATGGTAGTCCTCCGGTGCGTGCCCCAACTCTGGAGGCGAAGCGGGTGTAGCCTACCTCTGTGACCCTGCGTGTCCCAAATCTTCCGTTCGTGTCCCGCTCGCAGATCGACAAGGCCCTCATCGCCCTCGATCGCGCCGTGGGACCGTCGAAGCTTCTCCTCGACGCAGAGGCGCGCGCGCCGTACGCGAGGGACGACAGCCCGGCGCAGGGGCGCCTGCCGGACGTCGTGGTGCTGGCCGAATCTCGCGAGGACGTGCTCGCCGTCCTGCGCATCGCCGAGGCGCACGACGTTCCGGTCACGCCACGCGCGGCGGGAACCGGGCGCACCGGCGGCGCCGTACCGGTGGCCGGAGGCATCGTCCTCTCGATGAACGCGCTCGACCGCGTCGTCGACCTCGATCGTCGCGAGATGGTGGTCGTGGTGCAGCCCGGTCTGAAGACGGGTGCCCTCCACGCGCTCGCCGAGGCCGAGGGCCTGTTCTATCCGCCCGATCCCAGCTCCGCGGCCGACTGCACCCTGGGCGGCAACGCGGCCGAGAACGCCGGTGGGCCGCGCGCCTTCAAGTACGGCGTCACGCGCGACTACGTGCTCGGCACCGAGACCGCGCTCATCGGCGGTCGCGCGCTCCGTACGGGGCGTAGGACCGTCAAGGGCGTCACCGGCTACGACGTCACGGCGCTCCTCGTGGGCAGCGAAGGCACGCTCGGCGTGTTCACCGAGCTCACCCTCCGGCTCGTCCCCGAACCGCGCACCGTCGCGACGGTGCTGGTGCTCTTCACCGACGTGCACGGCGCCGCCGCCGCGGTCTCGCGGATCGTCTGCGGCGGGCTCGTCCCGCGATGCCTCGAGCTCCTCGACGCGCTCACGCTCGACGCCGTGCGCAAGGACGGCGTGTCCATCGATCCGCGCGCCGGGGCCATGCTCCTGCTCGAGGTCGATGGCGAGGACGCCCACGGCCAGGCCGAGCGCCTCGGCGAGCTCGTCGTGTCCTGCGCGGGGGTGCTCGACGTGCTCACGGCGCAGGACGCGGCGCAGCGCGCCCGCCTGTGGGAGGCCCGCAAGAAGCTCAGCTACGCGACACGCAAGCTGGCCAAGCACAAGCTCTCGGAGGACGTCGTCGTTCCCCGGACGAAGATCCCCGATCTCCTGGCACGGGTCGATGCCATCGGCGCGCAACACCGCGTGCGGCACCTCGCCTACGGCCACGCGGGCGACGGGAGCCTGCACGTGAATTTCCTCTGGGACGACGACGACGAGGCGCCGCGCGTCGACGCCGCCATCGGAGCGCTGATGCGCGCCACCATCGAGCTGGGAGGCACCCTCAGCGGCGAGCACGGCATCGGGCTGGCCAAGGCGCCCTACCTCCACCTCGAGCAGAGCGAAGAGCTGATCGAGGTGCAGCGCGGCCTCAAGCGTGTCTTCGATCCGCGGGGGCTGCTCAATCCCGGCAAGATCTTCCCCCAGACGGGACATCGAGGCTGCTGAGGTCCGGCGTGGGCATCGGGTTGCGCGGGTTGCTCCGGCGCCGTTTTCCCGGTAAATGAGCCCTGTCATGGCATTGCCCCGCATCACCGATCCCCGCCACGTCCCCATACAGAGCCCGAACGCGCTCCAGCGCTTCGGCCTGTCGCTCATCAACGACGAGCGCGATCTGCCGTTTCTGGGGCTGATGGCCAGCTTCTCGCTCGTGGTGCTTCCGTTCGCGGCATACCTCTACATGCCCGGCCGGTTCCGCTGGTGGCTCGGAGCCATCTACGTGGCGGTGCTCTTCGCGGTGTACTTCGACCGCTGCATCCTGATGCTCCACAACACGAGCCACCGGGTGCTCTTCAAGCCGAAGCTGCGCCTGCTCAACCACTACATCCCGTGGATCATGTGCCCGTTCTACGGGCAGCCGCCCGAGGCCTACTTCGGCCACCACATGGGGATGCACCACCCGGAGAACAACCTCGAGACGGATCTGTCGACGACGATGCCGTACCAGCGGGATCGGTTCACCCACTTCCTGCACTACTGGTCCGTGTTCATGGTGACGACGCTCGCGCGCCTGACGCTCTACCTCGTCCGTCACAACCGGAAGAAGATGGCCTACAAGGCATTCATCGGGGAGATGCTCTACCTCGGCGGCTCGGCCGTGGGCCTCTGGTTGGCGCCCGGGCCCACGCTGGTCGTCTTCGTCATCCCGTACCTGCTCGCTCGCTTCCTCATGATGTGGGGCAACTGGGGCCAGCACGCGTTCATTCACCCGGACGAGCCCGCGAACCCGCTGCTCAACAGCCTCACGTGCATCAACGTCCGGTACAACCGCCGCTGCTTCAACGACGGCTATCACATCGGGCACCACGTGAAGGCGAACCGCCACTGGACCGACATGCCCGGCGATCTCGAGGCGTCGGCCCAGAAGTACGCGAGCGAGGGCGCCGTCGTGTTCGAGGGGGTCGACTTCTTCCAGGTGTCGCTCTACCTGTTCCTCAAGCGCTACGACTGGCTCGCCGAGCGGTTCGTGGAGTGCGGCGACAAGAAGCGGAGCCAGGAGGAGATCATCGCCTTCCTCAAGTCGCGCACGCGCCCCGTCGTTCGCGAGCTGCCGCAGGCGTTGGCCGCCGCGGCTTGATCATTCGGTCTCGTCGACGCGCAGCATCGTCGGCGAGATCGTCAGCGTGCCGACGGACGTGATCTTGCCCGTCGTCTTGAAGCTCGACGTGACGCCGTCGCCGTCGAGATCGCCCTTCGCCTCGGCCTCGAAGCCGTCACCGACCGCCGAGCCCGTCGCGCCGCCGGTGCGCCGGTAGTCGTACTGGTAATACTGCGGCGTATACATCTCGAACTTGAGGCAGGTGAAGCCCTGGTCCGGCGGATCGGAGGTCCAGTCGAGGGGGGACGACATGTACTTCTTGGCGGCCACCTGGTGGATCGACGCCGGCACCGGGTGGGACGCCGACGCGCAGAGGACGTGGTCCGAGCCCACCGCGGCTCCCGCCTTCAGCGTGCCGGTGAACGATTCGCGCTCGTAGGCCTGCGTCGTGTCGATCGCGATCTCGCCGATGGTGTTCGTCGCCTCGGCGCTCTTCGCCGCGCTGAGGTACTTGCGCGTCCCGGCGATCGCGAGCACCGCCATCACGCCGATGAGCAGGATGCCCACGCCGAAGACGGCGAGGAGCACGATGAGCCACGTGGGAAAGCCTCCGCTCCTGGGCGGTGGCGGCGGAGCGTAGGGGTAGCCGGGGGCTTGCATGGCAAGGACGATATCCGAACCGGGGGTGCTACGGCGCCGTCTCGATGCGGATACCGTCGGTCACGCGGTCGCTCGGGTGGAGCAGCGCGAGCTCGCCCGGCGCCAGCCCCTCTTTCACCTCGACGTCGTGCGCGCCCCGTTGCCCCACCGTGACCTTGCGGAGGCGTGCGCGGCCCCCCTCCATGACGAAGACCGCCCAGCCGTCCCCCTGCCGGAAGGTCGCCCCCTGCGGGATCAAGAGCGTGTCGGCGGCCTCCCATGCGACGATGTGCACCTCGACCCGGAAGCCGTCGCCCAGGCGCTCCCACCTGGCGCGAGGCTCGTCGAGGTCGACGACCACGTTCACGCGCTGCTCCTCGATCCCCAGCGCGCTCATGCGCGCGAAGGCCGACGGCTCGACGAGGCGTACGTGCGCACGAAGCGCCTCGCCACCCCAGCGGTCCACGGTGACGTGGGCCGCGGCGGGGAGGCGCACGGCGTCCGCGGTGAGAATGTCGCTCACGATCTCGAGCGCTCCTGGATCGCCCAGCTCGACGAGCGGCGTGCCCGGCGCGACGACGCCCGCGTCCGGGTGGAGCACCCGAAGCACCTCGCCTCCGATGGGCGCCGGGATCTCGAACTGTTCCGTCGACCGGCCGGAGCCGAGGCGCGAGAGCGCCGTTCGCGCCATCGTCGCGTCCTGCTGCGCGACCTGCGCCGCGAACCGTGCCGACGCGAGCTCCTCCGTGCGCAGGCGGTCCTCGAGCTCGGCGTGCTCGGCAGCGTCCTTGCTGAGGGTTCCGCTCGCGACGAGCTTGCGCGTGTCCTCGAGGTCCTTCGCCGCGTGCTGCGCGGCCACCTCGGCGCGTGCGATGGCCGAACGAGAGCCGAGCTCTGCCGCCGCCGCTCCGTTGGCGCGGGCCTCGGCCTCGGCGCGGGTGCGCGCGTCGAGGAGCGGCGGATCGACCGGGACGATGCGCGCGAGGACCGTTCCGGCGTCCACCTTGTCGCCGGGGCGCAGCTCGATGCGCGACAGGTTGCCGCCGAGCGGCGCGGAGATCACGTAGCGGTCCTTCACTCGCGCGCGCCCGGTGCCGTCCACGGTCACCTGGAGCGATCCGCGCCGCGCCGCGCGCGTCTCGACGGCGAGCGGGCGGGGCCGCAGCGTGACGACCAGCGCGACGATGCCGAGCGCGACGACCACCCCCCACACTGCGCGCCTGAGCCAACGAGAACGCTTCTTCTCCATCGATTACTCCCGGGTCTTCAGTACCCCGACCAGATCCAGCCGGTCGAGCTGGCGGCGCACCACGAGGGCGCTCGCGACTGCCGCGGCGATCGTGACCATGGCCGCGAAGAAATTGGTCTCCGCCGAGACGATGACCGGAAAACGATACATGTCCTGCACCGTGCCCATGATGAGCTCGAAGATCTTCGCGCCCAGCCAGAGCCCGGGGGCGATGGCCAGGAGCACGTAGGTGGCGAGCTCGCCCAGCAGGACGCGGGAGATCTCGGCCCGCGTGAAGCCGAGGATGCGCAGGCTCGCGAGATCGCGTGCCCGCATGGAGAGGGCGATGCGCGCCTGGTTGTAGATGACACCTATCGAGATGATGGACGCGAAGAGCGTCAGGATGATCGTGGTCGCGGTCATCTTCTGCGTGGTCTGCGTCTCGAGGCGATCCACGAACGTCTGCCGGCGTGCGAAGCCCGACACTGCGGGAATTTCCAGGAGCTGACGCTCGACGTCGGCCGTGCCCTCCGGATCCACGGTGAGCGATAGCTCGGTGACGGCACCCTCTTCGCCGAGGAGGGCCTGCAACGCGGTGAGATCCATGTGCGCCTGAAGGCCGAGGATCTCGTGCACCGTGCCCGCAACCCGGACCTTCCGGGAACGGCGATCGCCCTCCAGCAGCTCGATCTCCACGTCGTCGCCCACGGCGAGGCCCAGGTTCTTGGCCAGCGCGTCGGTGAGCAGGACGCCGTCCTCGGGCATGGGCACCACGCGCGGAGGCCAGACCACCACCCGGCGGAGGTCGGAGTCACGTGGATGGCCCATGAGCGCCACGTCGCGGAAGACGTGGCCCGCGTGCAGGCGAATGGCCACGGTGCGCTGCGGCTCGACCGTGCGCACACCCTCGAGCTGCTCGAACGTGCGGACCACGCTCTCGGGCTTCGGCTCCAGGAGCTGCACGGTGAGATCGTCGCGCCGGGCCAGCTCGAACTCGACGTTCATGAACGCATCGACCGAGTCGCCGCTCGCGCGGCCTGCGACGAGGATCGCGAGCGCCATGGCGATGCCGAGCACCGAGAGCGTGGTCCTCCACGGCCGGCGCAAGAGCTCGCGCAGCACCATGTGCCCCGACGTCGTGAACAGGCGGCCGATGCCGAGGCGCTCGAGCCACGACGCGTGGTAGCCGGCCGGGGTCTCCGGGCGCATGGCCTCGGCGGGGGCGAGCCTGGCGATGCTGCGGACCGTGGCCAGCGCGCCCATCGTCGCGGCCCCCAGGCTGAGGAGGATCGCCGTCGCGACGAGGCTCGGATCGAGGCGAAACGTGAGGTCGGGAAAGCGGAAGTACGGGCGATACAGGTCGAGCATTCCGTGGCCCAGCCATGCGCCGACCCCCACGCCGAACGCAGCCCCCACGATCGAGATCAGCGCCACCAGGCGCAGGTAGTAGAGCCCGATGGTGAGGTCGGTGTAGCCGACCGCCTTCAACGTGGCGATCTGCCCGCGCTGGAGCTGCACGGTGCGCGAGAGGACCACGTTGAGGAGGAACGCCGCCACGAGCAAGAAGATCGTCGGGATCGACGTGGCCATGTTCGAGAGCTGGGACAGCTCGGTCGTGAGCATGTAGTTGGAGACCTGCCGCTCGCGCGCCACCGCGCCCCAGCCTCCGTGCGGCGCGAGGACGCGATCGAGCTCGCTCAGGACCGACGCGACGTTGGCGGTGGGGGTGAGCCGGACCGCGACCTCGTTGAAGGCGCCGTCCATCTGGAATGCCGGCGCGACCGCGTCGCGGTCCATCCAGAGGACGGAGAAACGCTCGGGGTCCTCGAGGAACGACCCGCCGCCCACGGCGAACACGTACTCGGGCGAGAGCGCGGTCCCCACGACGCGTAGCTCGCGCCGCACGCCATTGAGCACCGCAGGGATGACGGAGCCGGGAACGAGAGCGTGCGCGCTGGCGAAGGATTCGAGGAGGACCACCTCGTCCTCGCGCCCCGGCTCGGGGAAGCGGCCGGACCGGAGGAGCGGGGCGTCGAGCGAGGGCTCCTTGCCGCTCTCGAGCGTGATGATGCGGCCGATCCCCGGCTCGTCCAGCTCGGGCATGGGGAGCAGCACCGTCTCGGCCTCGTGCGTCTCCACCATCGTCACGCCCTCGATGGCTTCGAGGTCCGCGCGCACCGAGTCGGGGGCACGCTTGCACGTCGCGAACGCGTCGCCGAAGCGCTGCGTCTCGTAGAACCGGTCGCGCGCGACTTCCAGCGAACGGTACGCCGAGAAGAGCGAGACGTAGGCCGCGACGCCGCACGCGACGACCAGCGCGATGGTCACGGCTTGTCCGCGCATCCGCACGAGATCGCGCCGCAGCTTGGTGCCGAGAGCGCTCACCAGGAGAGCTCCCCGGGGCGCGCCCGCCTGGCGTTTCTCTGCTCGCCGGCGACGAGGCCGTCACGCAGCGACACGACGCGATCGGCCATCTTCGCGATGGGGGCGTTGTGGGTGATGATGGCGGTGGTCGTTCCCAGCTTCTCCGACGCCTGCGCGATGACCTCGAGCACCAGCCGTCCCGTTTCGTAGTCGAGCGCCCCCGTCGGCTCGTCGCACAACAGCACGTTGGGCCGCTTCGCGACGGCGCGCGCAATGGCCACGCGCTGTTGCTCGCCACCCGAGAGCTGCGAGGGGAAGTGGTCGAGCCGGTTTCCCAGATCGACGAGATCGAGCGCCTCCTCGGGTGTCATGGGGTTCTCGGCGATGTCGGTGACCAAGGCCACGTTCTCGCGCGCCGTGAGGCTCGGGATGAGGTTGTAGAACTGAAACACGAAGCCCACGTGTTGCCGCCGGTACCGCGTGAGCGCCGACTCGCCGGCCGAGGTGAGCTCGTCGTCTCGGTAGTGGACGGTGCCGCTCGTGGGGGTGTCGAGCCCGCCGAGGATGTTGAGCAGCGTCGACTTGCCGCTCCCCGACGCGCCGAGGAGCACGACCATCTCGCCGTCGTGAAGCTCGAAGTCCACGCCGCGAAGCGCGACGACGTCGACCTCGCCCATCTTGTAGACCTTGTGAAGGCCGCGCGCCTCGAGGACGACCTCGCCCATGCGGGCGAAGGTAGCACCCAACTTGGGCAAGGCGCGCCCCCGGGCGCGACGCGAGTACGCACGCTTTGCGTGCGCGGCCTTCACCCCGCGTCGAGGCGGGTCTGCAGCGCGCGGTACGTCGCGGCGCGCACGCGCTCGACGTCCTCGGGGCGCGCGGGATCGCCCGACGTGTCCACGGGGGGCAGCGCGTGGATCGTCACCTTGGCCGGCCTGGGCAGCACGGTGCCCCAGCGCCCGAGCACGATGGGCATGTTGTAGCGCGCGTCGCCGAAGAGCAGGCGCCCGAGGCCCGGCTCGCGCGCGATGACGCGGTAGATGTCGTCGACGCCGAGGGCCGCGACGGGGATGATGGGCACGCCCGCCATCATCGCGACGCGCGCAAATCCGCTGCGATTGCCCCACTTGAGGCGGTGTCGATCGCGCGCCAGCTTGTACGAGTCGAAGATGCCGCCGGGGTAAACGACGACCAGATCGCCGCTCGCGAGATGCTCGACCGCGCTCGCGCGCTCGCCCTTGATGGCCCCGACGAAATCGAGCGCTCGGCCCAACCCGGGCGTCAGCCACAGGTGCCGGTCGGCGAGCCACGTAGGCATGCGTCGTACGTCGCGCGCGAGCAGCGCGCCGAGCACGAAGGCGTCGAAGCCGAAGACGCCGTGGTTGCCGACGAGGAGCGCGCCTCCCGTTCGCGGGACGTTCTCCTCGCCCAAAAACTTCGCCGAGAAGTATCGCGCGATCGCGCCGACGAGCAGGCGGCCGGGCAAGGTGTCTGGAAAGTGGTCGATCGGGCGCGACATCCTCACGTCCGAGGATAGTCGCCTTCAGAGCTCGCGGCGCAGAAACGCGTCGGCGCGATCGAACGCCGAGTAGGCACCGGTCGTGGTCACGAGGCCTGCATGGTCCGGCGGCGGGCTGCCGTCGTCGCTCCGACGGACGACGTCGATCTCGGTCGTACCGCAGCAGAGTGCGTGAAAGGCTCGCACGCGCTCGGGGCGCGCGTTCAGGCGATCGCCGGTGCTCGCGATGGCGTAGACCGGCACGTCGATGCGCGCGAGGTTCGAGAGGTAGTCGTCGCGCCCGTCGGCGCTGTGCCACCCGTGGTTGGCGAAGCGGTGGAGATCGCGCACGTAGGGCAACGCCTCGTCGTCGCTCCCGAGGCGCAGCGCGCGCGCGGGGAAGTAGCCGCGGCGGGCGGACACCCGCAGGAAGAGCTCGAGGCTGGCGGCCTCGATCAGGCGAAGGGCTCGCGACGTGGCGAGCTCGCGGAGCCACAGGTTGCACCCCACGGTGACGAACGCGTCGGCGCGGAGCCGGCCCGAGCCCTGGGCCGCGAGGGCCACGTGCCCGCCGAGGGAGTGTCCGAGGACGACGATTGGGCCGCGTTTGCGGCGCGCGCGCAGCGCCTCCACGACGGCGGGGAGGTCCTCGCGGACGAGATCGTCGTAGCTCCACGAGCCGCCCTTCGACGCCGCGGTGCCGCTCTGACCGTGCCCGCGAAAATCGAAGGTGAGCACGCGCCAGCCGCGCGTGCGGAACCGCTCGGCCAGCCCGCCCGCGCGAACGAAGGCGCTCTGTCGCGCGAACATCGCGTGCGCCAGGACAAGATCGCCGAAGGCCTTGCCCTCGGGCTCGTGGAGCGTGCACGCCAGCGAGGTGCCGTCCTTCGTCCGGAGCTCCAGCGGCTCGGACGTGGCGACAGGTGCGCGCGACCGCCCGCGCCCGATCACTCGAGCTCGAGGGCCCACACTTCGTCTCCCACCTTCAGCCCAAGGTGCGCGGCAGTGGCCGCATCGACGCCGGCCTCCGCCTCGCCCTCCACGAGGCAAAGGCCCAGGACGGCGCGGAAATACGGCGCTTCGGCGAGGTCCATCGCGATGAGCGAACGATGCTTGCCCTGGGTGCCTTCCGGGAGGATGCGGGCCACCGTCATCTTCTGGGTGCGCTGGACGAGCGAGATCTCGTCGGTCGGCGCCGTGAAATGCGGCCCGCCGTCGAACGGGTCCACGCGCTCGGCGTAGCGGAAGCCGATCCGCCGCAGCATCTTCTCGACGCCCTTGGTCTGCGCGCCGACCTTGCCGATCACGTCCTGCGCCTGCTTGGGGAGGAGCGACGCGTAGATGGTGCCCTCGGGGAAGAGGCCGCGGATGAACTCCTTGTTCTTCTTCGACAGGCGATCGGCCTCGGCGTAGGTCATCCCGGTGAAGTTGC
>Ga0182021_10011774_pt1 | contig 10392 bp, 9 predicted proteins | sample 612E3MmetaG_FD_120493 | JGI IMG/M metagenome (GOLD analysis project Ga0182021, IMG submission 120493) | Permafrost microbial communities from Stordalen Mire, Sweden - 612E3M metaG (Illumina Assembly) | ecosystem: Environmental > Terrestrial > Soil > Wetlands > Permafrost | place: Sweden... | reverse complement strand
CATTACATATCCATAACCAATAGAATCTCAAATGACAAATTCAGAAAGGAAGATTACAATGAAGAAGATGTCAATTCTCATGATGAGCTTCGTGCTGGTTGCGACGCTCTGTCAAATGGCTTTTAGCCAGGCGCAATTTAAAGTCGCCCTCGCTATTCAAATAGGTGTCGCACATGACACATTATTTGTTGGTGTGAGTGGTGATGGTCCGGGTGGAACTATTAACGACAACACATACGGGTTAGATGAAACCGGGTTTGGTCCTCTGGGAAGCTGGGGTGAGTCGTCAGCTCCACCGGCAGATCCAGATGGAAACCGCTTACGTTTTACCGATATCCCCGGCCACACGGAAATCACTGCGGCAGGTCAATTGTATCCATGTGATTTTCGCGGCTTCTCCAGTTCTACGCAAATCGATACATTTGCAATACGCGTTGACGGAGCTCGGGTTGAGGCGAGCGGTGTTGCGATTCAATGGCCGACCAACTTGAATAGCTACGGAACATCGTGGAGATTGTATTCACGTTCAGGATCAGCATTGACAGAAGTTGCAAATATGATGACGTCAAGTTCGTATACGTTTGCGGCGACGGGAGCCACGATGAATTTCGTTATCATCAAAGTCGGTGCATTAAGCGGACCTACACCAGGTCCAACTTTTGGGTTAAGCTCTTCTTCCCTTGATTTCGGAACCATAGCTGCAGGAAGCACTGCATCACAAACAGTAACGGTAACAAATTCCGGCAGTACGAATGCACTCAATATTTCCGGTATCGTTGCCCCTGCGAATTTTGCTATTGCACCGGCAGCACCTGTTACTGTTATACCGGGCAGCAGCCAGGTATTTACAGTCACCTTCACTGCTCCACCCACTCCGGGAACTTCTGCGGGCAATATCGTCTTCACACACAACGCACCCGGTTCGCCGTCAAACCTGGCAGTCACAGGCACGAGCAGAACACAAGGCGGCGCACTTGAGCTCGGTATAGACCAGACTGTTTTAGATAACAGCAACGCATCTGGTGGTGCTTATAAAGACACAATTCAATTTGTGAATTATGGAGGCCAACCCCTTAAAGGAGTGACATTCGATCTGATTAGTCGTGGAAAAGTTACCATGACTCCGCTTGCATTAGTGGGTCCATTTAACACAGACAAATGGACAATGACGACGAATACCGTTCGCGGCCCCATGTTGGCTGACGGTTCAAGCATAGATACAGTGCATGTTGTTCTGCTTGCAAACGGAACCGAAGCGATGTCCCCGATCGCAAAGATTGTTGTCGCGACATTCGGATACAACACTGTAAACATTGATACTATTGCTCGTACCACAACCATTCAATTACAGAATATCAAAGGCGCCGCTGTCGATGCGAATGGCTGGCCGCTTGATGCTGGACTGAATGCGAGCGATATCCAAAATATCATTATTACCAACCGCACAAAGTGGGGTGATATCAATGGAGATGACCATGTGGATATTCTCGATCTAATTTTGCTGACCAACCACCTTACTAAAAAAATACAATTGAAAGGTGATTCACTTACACGTGCAGACATCGCTCCTTGGACAGTCGGCAATGCTTCACCGTCGCCAGATGGTATTTTGGACATTAGAGATCTGGTGATGCTTCAGAATATCATCCTGACAGGTAAATATCCGAGCGGTAATTCGATGATGAAGATTGCACCGGTTATCATTGCGAGGAATCTTTCAAAGTCGTCAGCTGCTGCTGTTGTAACATTCTATGTTACTGACAAAGGTATCACCATCCGTGTGGAAAGTTCTAAGGAAGTTGCGGGTCTTCAAGTCGATTTGACGAATGTCATATCTACTCCGACAACTATCACTTCACCATTTAATCTTACAGGATATAGACTCGATAACAATGTGCTGCGCGTTGTTCTGGTCGATAAAGACGCGAAGACACTCTCTGCAGGAAGCCACACTATCGCAACAATTCCGATGTCGATAATGAATTTGAATGAAATCGGTATCACAAATCTCATAGTCGGCAGCAGTGACGGCCTGCAACTGAGCAGTGATGCAATGATATCGAATAATCAGGCTCCGGGAGATGAAGTAGTTCCAACAGAGTTTGCTCTGAATCAGAACTATCCCAATCCGTTCAACCCCAGCACGATCATTAAATTCTCAGTTCCACAAACCAGCCAAGTTCGCATCACTATCTACAATATGATAGGACAACAAGTCCGCACATTGTTTGAAGGAGTGATGGAAGCTGGCGCACGAACTCTTACTTTTGATGGCAAAGATCAAATTGGAAGAACTCTGTCGTCTGGAATTTACATGTATCGTATGATCGCTGGAACATTTGTTGAAACAAAGAAAATGACGTTAATGAAGTAAGGATAAATATGGAGGAGATCGGCCTGAACACTTTGCGCAGGCCTGTCTCCTCCTTTTTGCTTATGCACATACATAATAAATTGAAAGGATTATCCATGCGAATGTGTTTCATTCTTGTCATACTCTTAATAATTGCCTCAATGCACCAGGCGAACGCTCAACCTGTGCAATTTAAAGTTCCTCTCTCTATCACAACAGGGGTCGCACATGACACATTATTTATTGGTGTGAGTGGTGACGGTCCGGGTGGAACTATTAACGACAATACATACGGATTAGATGAAACCGGGTTTGGTCCTCTGGGAAGCTGGGGTGAGTCGTCAGCTCCACCGGCAGATCCAGATGGAAACCGTTTACGTTTTGTTGATATTCCAGGAAGAACAGAAATCACTACGGGTGGATTTCTTTTTCCGTGCGATTTCAGAGGTTTTTCCAGTTTATCACAAGTTGACACATTTGCAGTCCGTATCGATGGTGCGAGGGTTGAGACAAGTGGTGCTTCGATTTCATGGCCGACCAACCTAAATGCTTACGGCAGTTCATGGAAATTATATTCGCGCGCAGGATCAGCGTTGACAGAAGTTGCAAATATGGTATCAACAACCTCATATACATTTGTGGCAACGGGAAACAGAGTCGAATTCGTTATCATTAAAATCGGTTTGTCAACGACAGATGCTAAGACCTCGAAAAACGACCTTCCATCGGTATTTCAATTAGAACAGAACTATCCGAATCCTTTCAATCCGAGCACCAGGATCAACTATGCAGTGAAAGAACTGAGCCATGTTCGTATCGCTGTTTATAATATTCTTGGACAAGAAGTCGCAACACTTGTCAACAGAGAATTAGCGGCAGGCCGATATTCGATTGATTGGAATGGAATGAATTCCAACAGCGAAGCCCTTTCATCTGGAATATATTTCTATCGGATAACTGCCAGCAATTTTATTGAAACAAAGATAATGATATTGATGAGGTAAACTGTACAAAGAAAATGGGTCTGCATTCAAGCAAACACCTGTTTTAGTGAAGTTCTTTGAAATAGAATCTCAAAAGGCATGTGTTCATGCAGTTATATCGCAGAATTGCAATATAAAACAGATAAGATTTCCTGAAAAAAACAGTCCCCCCTCGAAACGATCATCAAGAGAACACGCAAGCGCAGGTTGTATAAAGAAACCTGCGCTTTTTTTTGAGTTTCCCGATCTTTGAACTTCATAAAATAATAACGAATCGGTCATTTTCTGGGAAAGTCCAATGACGATATTTGTATCATCAATGAATAAACAATAAAATTGGAAACAATCTATGAAACGATGGATAGCAGGTCGTTTATTTTCTACAGATGATCTTCACATAGAAGACACATCTCCCATCACTGATAAAGAGTTTTATATTTCTTTGAGCATAGCAATAACTGCTTTGGTTACATTCGCTTTACTCATTCGTATCTTAGGGTCTTGATTCAGTGTCTACCTCACCTAAGTGGACATCTTACTATATCCATCAATAAGATTCCCACTTTTATGGGAATGACTATGCAGACTTAGTTTTCCTCTCCATAATCTATAGCTCTTCTTCTTTTTTATATTTTTATACCCACAGCTACAACCCATCCTACTATCAAGATGAAGTATTTCATACAATTCTCTTCGTCTTTAACGAGCTATCACAAATTCAATTTTCTTGCGATAGACGGTTTCAAACAATTGCTTTTTCCGGTTCGCACCCCACAATTCTAAATCTGGACAGATTTTTGATGTATGAAAAACCCGGATGCGAAGCTTCCGCATTATTTTACGTACTTTCAATCGTTGAATATGTGAAGCATGTGAACGGTCGAGACCATCAGCAATACGTAAAAAAGCAGCTAACTTGGATACCTGTATTCGATCTTCGTTTGAGAGAAGGTTATATCCCTCATGTTTCACCTTGGGATGGCTCTTACGATGGTAGCGTGCAATATTTGCAATAATTTCCTTCTCGTTTTCTGTATATCCGAACAACTCCGCATTCCTGATCAGATAATAGGAGTGTCGGTGATGTTGTGCATGCGAAACAAATAATCCAACTTCATGGAGAATTGCTGCTGCTTCTAGATATTCACGCGCCTGCTCATTGAGCTTGTGGAGATATTTGGTTTGATCGAATAACTGTAGCGCCAGGCCTGTAACATGATGCGCATGTTTTTTTTCATAACGATAATTCTCAGCCAGATGAAGAACACTGCTTCGTCGAAGATTATGGAGATACACGGAAGGCTTCTTCGTGTGCATCTTTTCGATGCTGTCAAGAAGAATTCCTTTGCGCAGGGAATATTCCGATACCGTTAATGTTCTAATTCCCAGGGCAAGAAATATCTGTTCAAGTATAATAGCTCCTGCAGGGATGATATCGGCACGTGAAGGATCAATCCCTTCGATTCCCTTTCTCTCAGTTAGTGTCGGAAGGGCCAGGATATTTTTAACAGTTCCAAGTAACTCTGTCCTTGAGAATGATACATTGTTCAGGGAAAGTTCAGTCGCTTCACCACGATTCGCTCGTATGATATTTGCTAGATTGTTAATAGTGCCAGAGGTTCCGATACAAATCTCGAATTGCTGTTTTTTTATGTCGCGAACGATCGGAGACAGAAATCCGTGCACAAATTTTCTACATTCCTCAATTGTTTTCTTGCTGAGCGTACTAGGTTTAAAAAACCGCTCTGATAACCGAACTGCCCCGAGCTTTAAACTATTGCTGAAGTGTATAGATCGTTTCTCGCCTATGAGAAACTCTGTGCTGCCACCGCCGATATCAATAAGTAGTATTTTTTTATGAAACACCGGCAACGCCTGCAGCACACCTAAATAGATCAACCGAGCCTCTTCGGGTCCGGATACAATTTCCATCCGAATCCCTGTTTCCATTTTCACGCGACGGAAAAATTCCTGCTTATTTGTTGCCTCGCGAACAGCACTCGTTGCAATTGCCCGTACATCTGCATGAAACGCATCGGCGACTGTTCGAAACCGTTTCAAGACTGCAATTCCTCGGCTCATCACAGCCTCGGAAAGATACTTCATATCTGTCGAACCGGATCCCAAACGGACCATTTCTTTTTCTTTGCCAAAAATTTTGAATCGTCCAGTCTCAGTATTGATTTCGGCTACAACGAGATGGAAGGAATTTGTTCCGATATCAATTGCGGCGAGATTCTTCTTTGGGTTTTTCATAATCAAGGACAGTTAATATCCCCTGTTTTAATTCCCTGTTGATTTCTTCAAACGAGTGTGATGCATCCACAACCCGGAATCTAAACTCTTTGGACATCTTGCGAAATTCAAGAAGTATACGTTTCTGGTACTCCATAAAACTGTCGTAAAAATCTTCTCCGAGATGCAGGTCCATGCCTGATTCCCAGTAATCCATTCCCTCACCCGAGTCTTCCTCCCAATAACGTTTATTCAATGTCTGGCTGTTGATCACACGGGGAATTAAATCCTCAATTTGCACGTGCATATAAAATATTGCGTCAGGCACCAGCGCAAATCCAAAGATTTTTCGAATCCACTGTGAATCTGCGCCACGGACCATCGATCGAGCGAACGCAGTATAAATGTAACGATCAGCAAGAACAATAAACCCTGCTTTCAACGCCGGGATCACTTCATGCTCAAGGCGATCGGCAAAATCTGCAGCATATAACAAGCTAAAGGTATTGACATTAAGCGTGTGACCTGACTTTGCTTCATCAATTGCGTCTCCCATCAAAGGCGAGCGGGTCCATCCGGTTGTAGCTACACCGTGACCTTGGACCTCAAGCCATTTCTTCAACGATTCTATTTGGGTTGACCGCCCTACACCATCAGTGCCTTCAATAACAATGAGTTTCCCTTTCATTTCATGAATATCAATATACGGCAGTCCTGCATCATAAAACGAATGTGTTTTACGCGACATATACATTCTCCTTTTTTTTCAGGAATGGTGTAGGTTGATATTCTTTCAACTTCTCTTTCACGATATCGCGGATCATTGTCTGCTGTTTTTGAATTGGAAGAGTAGCATCGATGACTGTCAATCCGAATTCTGCTGCAATCCTATCATATTCTTCAAGTATTTTGGATTGAAACAGCCGAAAACTTTCCTTAGGATCTTCATTGAGACCCAGATCCATCCCGGCTTCATGAAATTTCAATTCCACCCTGCCTGTTAAAATACGTTTGAGGGAAACTTCTATCGGTACTTTAAAGTAAAATCCAATATCTGGCTTTACTGCAAATCCATAAAGATTACGTACCCATTCCGAGTGAACGCCTCGTACAACATCGCGGGCAAAGGCCGTGTAGATATACCGATCTGCACAGACAATCATTCCTGCTTTCATCGGAGGTATAATCAGGTGCATCAAACGGTCGGCAAAGTCCGTTGCATGGAGAATCGAAAATGTTGTTGGTGTGAGAAGATTCTTCTTTTTCCCGTGTTTGATCGTTTCTTTCACTAATGCTGATGAGTTCCATTCCGTAAAAACGACCCGGTACTTTGAATTCAAAAGCCATTTGTGCAATAACTGCAATTGCGTCGTCTTGCCAGATCCGTCGATCCCTTCGACAATAATCAACCGTCCCGGAAGTTGGTGTTGTTGTTCAAAAATGCGGGGCATTTTTCCTTCTTTCTATTATGCCATTTGTCGTAATTGTTTTGGTGTAAGATGCCAGAGCAATACTCCGTCCCGTCGCGATGGGATCATTGTCACTTCGATACAGCAAAGAGAGCCCTTCTTAAATTCGATGATTGATGATTTTTTCCCAAGCAATGCAGATGCAAAATAAGAGAGATCCGGTTCATGTCCCACAAGCATCACACTTTTCAGCTTTTTGAATTTTGCCATATAGGCAAGCAGATGATTTAATGAACTTCCCGGAGCAAGCTCATGACAAACCTGGAGTTTTGACTCAACGTGTAACGCTTCTGCTACAATCCTGGCTGTTTCAATAGCGCGCACCAATGGACTTGTAAGAACAATATCTACCTCATCGACTACACGTATAATTCCCTTTGCACTTTTTGACATCTTCTCTATCCCTTCTTCTGTGAGGGGGCGATCATCATTAGGGAACGGCTTGATACCGCGTGGTGCAGCAATTGCATGGCGAAGAAGAAATATCAGCATCAATCATCCTTGGCAAAATGTCATTGGATCAAGTTCATTAAAACGTTTTGCAGTTTTGTCACTCAACAATAAAAATAAGAGAACATTCTCTTTCTTTCGGTTATCTTTCTGTTAACAAAGGATTATCAATATGTATCATATGCGATGACGTTCAGCACTGTCAGGAATGAACTGGTAAAATTGATATTCTTAGAAAGAATGGCTGGACTATGATTCAATCCCAGCCGCCTGCAACATCGACGGCGATGCGGCCGCGCACAGCTCCTGCCTGAAGGCGTTTGAGACCGGAAGCGACGTCCTTGATTTTCACGGTTTGAAAGATCGGGACTTTAAGTCCATGCCTGAGCCAGCTCCCGAGTAGATCGAGGTCCTGTTCGCGTGATTTAACGATGACAAAATGCGCGCGATTAGATATGTTTGTGGCTGTAAGCTGGCGAGCGGGCGCTTACTCATCCTCTTTCCGCAGTGTCGCGTTCCAGTCCCCTTCCGGATCGAGCCAGACCTCGACCTGCCACGGTCGACAACACACTGGGAAGTCCTGCACGAAGGACTGGCGGCTTCCCCCGCTCTCATCGATGTCCAGCTCTACGCCCTCGCCGCAGTAGGGGCAGTTTAGTGGAAGGGGTTCCATCATCTGAGTTTCCGAGTCGAGTCAGCACCTAACAGATGACCGCTCCGCCAATCAGCCGGCGGACAAGTATTCCCGATATTTGTTATCGGGACTTGGTCGGCGGGATAGCACGCCGACCTGAAGTATTTTATCAAATACCTCTTGAGTTTTCTTCGATTGAAAGCCGAGTTTTTTATAGAATATTCTCGTTTTTTCCCGTATGATGTTTGTTCGAACACGAATCCTATGACAACCTCTCTTTTGTGCCCAACTTTCTGCCATTGCAACAAGTTGTGTTCCGATTCCCAAATTACGATGCGACTCCGCTACAACAAGTCCACGAATTTCTGCAAATGAATCACTTTCCAAAGACTGAATAAGAGAAATATGAATCCAACCGACGATAGAATCGCGTTCTGCAATAATTATTCCGTGATGCGATTGAGTAAGCAATTTATCGAAACGACTCTTTATCTCTGCCGCCGTTGTTGGATAACCGAGTTCTCCAGCAAGTTTAGAAAGCGCAACCGCATCGGATTTTTTCGCATTACGAATATTTAGAATTTTATTCATTATAGTTGTACTTGAAACAAGTTCCGCCCAAAGATAAAGCACGGCGGACAAGTAAGTCCCGATTCGACTAAGAGTCGAATCGAGGATCCCGTACAGCGGGACTGTGGCACTGCAAATTTGCAAATTGCTGACAACAGGCGGAGCCCGGCGTATAAATGATATCCCGCTATGCGGGATATAATAGCTACGCAGATATCCTTCCGATGCTGTAACACGCGTAGCGTGTTTCTATTTCTATAGTTCATGCTGATAGCTTTCAATTTTACACTAAACCTCTGCTCGCCATGCAATTTGCATACTATTAATTTGTATTGCACTTCGTGCAAAAGTCTTGAATAATGTCTGCGTAATTATTGGTGCACACTCTTGTGTGCATCATTTACACGCGGCCTCCGGCTGGGGAGCGCCTGGTTAGGTGCAATTGTTTTATTTTAACAAAATAAGTTTCTTGGTTTCAAGATAATTACCAGCCTGCAAGCGATAAAAATAAATACCGCTCGACATATTTGATCCATTCCATTGCCGGGTGTAGGTGCCGGCAGACAATTCTTCAGAGGCAATGGTTGCTACTTCTCTTCCCATAATATCAAATACCTTCAACGAAACAAACGATTTTGATGGGACGCTAAATGAAATGTTCGTTGAAGGATTGAATGGATTTGGATAATTTTGAGACAGTGAATAACCTTTGACGATGGTACTCCCATCCGTTGGGACATCTGTTGTATTTGCCAGAATCCATGAAATAATGATTCTGTAGCCGGTAAAATTATATGTAGAGCCGCTTACAGCAAGAGGAAAGTTGTAATCTGTCGGTACCCATGAAGAACCGGACCACAATGTATTATTTCCCGTAAGCTCATTCCCATGTGCATCGTAGGTGAAGCTGGATTGCCGATAATTTGTCCATAGCCCATTGAGCCATTCTTGGATTAATTCATTAACCATGTTTCCATTTGGATCGAGAGTGTATGTGTTGAGCACTCCATTCATCCACGATCCATTTGTCCATGCCTTTAACAAATCTGTAAGCATTTTTCCATTCGCATCGTAGGTGTACATGTCGATCATGTAATTTGTCCATTGCCCATTTGCCGAGGTCTGGATGAGAAAACTCATCATATTTCCGTTCGGATCGTAGGTGTAGGTGGATAGTGTTTCATTATCCCATTGTCCATTCCAACCCCGCATCATGCGGGTAAGCATGTGCCCATTTCCATCGTAAGTATAGTTGAAGAGTTCTTGATTTACCCACATTCCGCCAATCCACATTTGAAACAACGATGAAAGTGTGTTTCCGCTGCTGTCATTCGTGTAGATAGTTTGATCGTGATTTACCCATTGCCCATTTGTCATATATTCACCTAAATCAGTAAGCATACTCCCATTTGCATCATAAGTGCGGGAACTTAAAATAGAATCCTTCCTTACCCCTCCGGAAAAGTAACTAAACAAATGAACAAGCATATTCCCTTTTGCATCAAAGGTTGAGCTGTCCAGCTCTACATTCGTCCATTGCCCATTGAGCCACATCTGCTCCAGATCATTGTTGTTAATTGGACCAAAGTCCGTGTAGGTGTCCAGCATATAATTTCTCCAATTCCCATTCACCCAAGTTTTTACTAATCTTTGAGTAGTTGAACCCGTCTGGTCATAAGAAGCAGTAATGAGTATAGT
>Ga0182021_10011773_pt1 | contig 10392 bp, 8 predicted proteins | sample 612E3MmetaG_FD_120493 | JGI IMG/M metagenome (GOLD analysis project Ga0182021, IMG submission 120493) | Permafrost microbial communities from Stordalen Mire, Sweden - 612E3M metaG (Illumina Assembly) | ecosystem: Environmental > Terrestrial > Soil > Wetlands > Permafrost | place: Sweden... | reverse complement strand
TGACCCTGTTGTTTGGATCGTCAGAAGTGGCCGTCCCGGCCGGTGTGGTGCTGCTTGTCTTTGTGTTGGTTTGGTTAGTCCCATTCTTACTCAAAAAGGGTAGGATTCCCCGCCAGAGCCTGCCGTTAGTTGGTTTTGTTCTCACCGCCGTGATTTCTTGCGCCTGTGCATTTTTCCTGGCTATTCCCCCCTTCAAAGATGTCAGTATTCCCCAGAATGAGTTAAAGGGTCTGCTGACCCTGGCGGTAGGGGTGTGCTTCTACCTGGTCACCGCAGTGTGGGTCAGCGATTCCAAACGCATGGAAGCTACTTTACGCTGGATGAACTGGTCTGGTCTGGTAGTTTTATTGTGGTCCCTCCTGCAGCTGGCGCTCTGGTATACCACCAACCATTACCCCGAATGGTTAAGGACCATCCAATCGTTCTTCTAGGTTGGCCCCCTATATCGTCAACGTCCAACCGGATTCACCCTGGAGCCTTCATTTTTAGCCAACCAGCTGAATTTGCTGTATTTACCCGCCTGGTTGGCCGCCAGTATTCGGCGTACTTCAGCCCACCGCTTCAACCTGTTCGGGTTTATCTTCGAAGATGCCCTCCTGACGGCCGGCGCAGCCATGATGTTCTTTTCCCTTTCGCGAGTGGGGATGCTGGCCTTCTTTCTGATGATCGCTTACCTGATTTTCAAAGGCAGCCTCTTCTTTAGCGGATGGATCCAGACCAAACTGGCCGCGCGCAACAATGCCGGAACATTTTGGGCCTCCCGGCGCAAGCTGATCGCCAGCATGATTCTCATTACCCTGTTTTTATCCTACCTCGCAGTTGCCGGTGGGGCAGGCTTTGCATTGAGCCGGCTCGATCCGCGCATGAAGACCCTCTTCCAATTCTCGCTCGAGGGCAAGGATCCATTTCTAAAATATGCTGACCAGCTTACCTTTGCTTCACGCGTGGTTTATTGGCAGGCAGGTTGGGAAGTATTTAACGATTATCCCTGGTTGGGGGTCGGGCTGGGGAATTCAGGCTTTTTCTTTCCCGAAAAAATGTCCGGATTCGGGTGGGGGCTGGTTGAAGTGCGCAGGTTGATGTATGTGGACACTGCCCTGCCAAATATCAAAAGCCTTTGGGTGCGCTTGCTGGCAGAAACCGGGCTGGTTGGTTTTGCTTTTTTTGTTTGTTGGTTATATCTGGTATGGCATACCGCCACCTGGCTCGAAAATAGAATGGCTGACCGGCGGGGCAAAATGTTGGCTCTGATGGGAAAATTGGCCATCATTGCCCTGGTTTTTGAAGGTTTCAGCGTGGATTCTTTTGCTTTACCGTACCTGTGGGTTGCCCTTGGATTGGTAACCGCTGCCAGCTTGTCGCTGGCTCGTTTAGAGGTACAGTGATTTTTTGGATGATATGGGCGGCTACGCCGCCCGTATCATCCAAAAAATCAGCCTTTTGTCCAAATAAATTGCATAAAGGCATCCTATCCCTGGAGGTACACCAATGAAATCCTGGCCAAAATGGGCGACAGCCCTGATCATTGTCATCGTCATTCTGAGCTGCTGTGCGATCCTTTTTGTGCTGGGGATTTTAATAAACAACTACGTCATTAAGAGCGTCTCCACTCCTTTTGCCGGGATGACTTCCGCGCCCCTTTTTGACCAGACGCCAACTCCTCTCCCGGGAGTCTTTGATAACCCGGCCAGTGAGACGGCGGCTGAAAACCTGAAAACGCTCGAAAGCAATATCGTACCCAATGCAGACCTGCGCGAGCTGGCCGGCCGGTTGCGCGGCATCCAGAACATTCCAGAAACCGTGCCTGACCCAAATGCACCGCATAAAGTGGGTGAAACAAAACAGTTCTGGGTGCTCAATAGCGATTCAAATAAAAATATCCAGATCACTGCTACCCTGGATTACGTAACTCCCCATCTTTATTTCTGGGTAGAAAATGGGGTCAACGTCGACTTAGCTCAGGTGAAAACCCTGTCTGATGAATTCGAAAATAAAATTTATCCCACCGACCGGAAGTTTTTCGGCAGTGAATGGACGCCAGGGATTGACAATGACGTCCACCTTTACCTGGTTTATGCAAAAACCCTGGGGGCACGTATTGCCGGCTATTTTGCCGCATCTGACGAGGTTCCCCCTCAAGTTTATCAATATTCAAATGCGCACGAAGGGTTTATGGCTGCATCAAGCCAACCGCTGGATGCAACTTATACCTATGGGGTGTTGGCCCACGAGTTCCAACATATGATCCACTGGGCGAAAGACCGCAATGAAGAAGCCTGGTTGAATGAAGGTTTTTCAGAGCTGGCTGTAGATTTGAATGGTTATGGCCGCGGCGACAAAGCCTTTCTGTACGCCGACCAGCCGGATACCATGCTGACCGACTGGCCAACCGATCCGACCAAACGCGACATACATTATGGGGTGGCTTACATGTTCGTTAAATACTTTCTTGACCGTTTTGGTGAAAAGGCTACTCAGGCTTTGGTCGCCGATCCGCGCAATGGTCTGGATAGTATCGACGGCACCCTCAAAGATCTGAATGAGGTTGATCCAGCCACAGATAAAATAATCACTGCCAATGACGTGTTTTCTGACTGGACGGTAACAAATTTCGTTCAGGACCCGAAGGTTGGCGATGGGCGGTATAGTTATCAAGATTACCCGGACGCCCCAAAATTCAACCCAACCGAGGCGATCAATTCTTGCCCATTAGCCGCGCAAACCCGTTCGGTCGATCAATACGGGGTAGATTACATCCGCATCTCTTGCCGGGGCAGCTACACTTTGAAGTTTGAAGGTTCCTCCGAAGTGGGCATATTACCTACCAATGCCCATTCCGGCAATTTTGCCTACTGGTCGAACAAAGGCGATGATTCGGATATGAGTCTCCAGCAGACTTTTGATTTTACGTCCGTCAAAGGGCCTATCAATATCGACTACTGGACCTGGTTTGACCTGGAGAAAGATTACGATTATGCTTATTTGGAAGCATCCTCAAACGGCCAGGATTGGGCAATCCTCAAAACTCCTTCGTGCACCAATAACAACCCTTCCGGCGATAGTTATGGCTGTGGTTACAATGGCAACAGTGATGGCTGGAAGGAAGAAAAAGTCGATTTGTCTAAATACGCCGGTTCGAAAGTCACCCTGCGTTTTGAATATATCACCGATCCTGGTGTAAACGGCGAAGGCCTGCTGCTGGATGATATTTCCATTCCCGCCATCAACTACAGCACCGATTTTGAAAAGGACAGCGGCGGCTGGAACGCGGCCGGATTTGTCCGCATCCAGAACAGTCTCCCTCAAACCTTCCTGATGTCTTTGATTAACGAAGCGGGCAAGGTGACGGTTGAAAAGTTGCAGTTAAATGTCGATAATTCCCTCAGCTTGCCTTTGAAGCTGGATTCGGATGTGATTCTGGTCGTCAGCGGGTCGACTCGCTTTACCCGCCAGACTGCCAGCTACCGAGTGTCGATACTGCCATGATCAATTATTCAAAACGAAACCGGTATAATTCGCGATTGCCTTGAATTATACGAAATTCAGTAACTGCTCAGGATTGTGTGAAAAAGCCCCGAATTTGAGGTGTCATGACACCTCAAATTCGGGAACTTTCACACTCTGACTGTGTGGTTACGAAATTTATTTTGGTAAAGTAGATTGAGGTTGACGAAGCTGTGCTAATTCTTGTTCTTGCTCGACGCGTTTCTCAAGCATGGCTGTCTGTACTTCTTCTTTAATACGGTCAACGTATTTCACGATGTAAATACGGTTTTCTTCGCCAGAAGAAGGAGACATGATCAGAGCTATGCCCACACCTACCAGACCACCGAATACAAATCCCGCCAGGAATCGGCCTATTGACCGCATTTCGACCTCCATAAGCTAAAGAAAGATTGACGATACCAATGTTAATATTGTACACTCAAAAATATGGAAAATAAAGTTGAACGTTGGTGGGATGCATCAGCAATATTGACGCTCATCGCCGCGCTCTGGATCGTAGTCTGGCGAATTCAGGAAACCGACTGGACCAAGGACTTGTTTCGCCTTGAGACCCTGGTTTTCTTCGGTTTTGTCCTGGGATTGTTTATAGGAAAGAGCAAATTCAGCCGCCGTCTGGTCGGCTGGATGGGCATTTTTTACACCGTTTTTTTCATTACCTGGCAGCTTGGCGCCACCCTTGGCGAGGATATCGCCTGGTTGGAGCGGCTGGCAAGCGTTTTCGGCCGGTTGAGTTATTCGATTACCCTCTTCTTACATAACAAACCTGTCCAGGATCCGCTTTTATTCATGGCTTTGATGAGCCTGCTGTACTGGCTGATCAGTTTTATTGCCAGCTACCAACTTGTCCGCAATGGTAGACCCTGGGTACCCCTTTTTATCGCCGCGATAGCCCTTGGGGCAATTGATTTCTACGATCGGGATTTCTCGTTAAGGGCCTGGTTTGATGGGATATTCTTTCTACTGTCGCTCATGCTTATTAGCCGATTATTTTTCTTACATGCACGCAGGGAATGGGATGGGAGGGGGGCAGTTCTGGATACGGAAGTTGGGCTGAACGTGGGTGGAACGATATTCCTCGTCGGTTTGATCGTCATCATCATTGCCTGGAATTTTCCATTCTTTACCGAAGCATTAAAATCAGGCACCCCGGCCCAGGAACGTACCACGATTACCTGGGACAGTTTACGTAACCGGCTGGGGAATATCGTCGCCGGGTTGAGAGGGAAGCCAATTTATGCGACGACTACCACTCCCAACCAGATTGGTCTGGGAACCGGTAAGGTGTTAGGCGATGACCTGATTTTCTCGGTAACTGCCTCATCGCCGAGACCTATCGGCAAACGTTATTACTGGCGCGGTTACAGTTACGATCATTATGCCTTGGGCTTTTGGCGCAGCACCGGGGAAACTGTAGATACGCTGACTCCACGCCAATGGAATTACGCCATGCCGAATTGGGTCGGACGTCAATACCTTGATTTTTCGATCACTCCTGAATCTTCTTTGCAGCGTACTATCTTTGCCCCCGACATTCCGATTTCAGCCAGCCGCACCTCAAATGTAATCCGCGCAAATTTACCGGATGCGAACGATCTGGTTTCCATCCAGGCGGAAACACCCTTGCAACCCGGCGAATTTTTCGCTGTGGAATCCTGGGTAAGTACACCTACTGTCGCCCAGTTATTGGTCGCCGACCAAAAATTTCCAGATTGGATCTCCAGTCGTTATCTCCAACTTCCACCGGATATGCCCGCACGCATCAAGAACCTGGCGGTTACCATTACTGACGGGAAGGAAACTCAATACGACAAGGTGATTGCCATTACCAACTATCTGCGCACGTCGATCACCTACCAGAATGTGATTGTCAATCCACCGGGCAATCAGGATCCCATTGATTGGTTCCTCTTCGTCTATAAAAAAGGATTCTGTAATTATTACGCCAGTGCTGAGGTTGTATTGCTCCGCTCAATTGGCATTCCTGCCCGCCTGGCGGTTGGTTATGCCGAAGGAACCAGCGACAAGGACGGTATTACGTTTAAAATCCAGGCGCATGACAGCCATGCCTGGCCAGAGGTGTATTTTTCCAACGCCGGATGGGTTGAATTCGAACCGACCGTATCACAACCAGCTACCAGTCTTCCGTTAGGCACGGACACCGAGCAGAACAACCAGGATTTACCACTTCACGGACAAAACCATAATCCTCAGGCCCCTCTCCCGCCCTCTGAGCCTTTAGCCGACAAAAATGTGGACAATTCAAGCGGTCAGAGTATCTTCATGGCTCGGTTTGGTATTCCGGCGCTTATTACTATCTTTGTCCTGGGCCTGATCGTCATGCTTTGGTATACGTGGCAGCGCACACAGCTACATCTCTTGCCGGTTTGGACGGTTGCCATCCTGCACCGGCGTGGTATAACCGTGCCGAACTGGTTGGAAAATTGGGCCTGGCGTGTCCAGCTTTCTCAAATGGAGTGGATGTATTTTCAATTCAACTGGATGTTTATTTTCCTGGGCAAACGCGTTATCCCGGGACAGACCCCTTCGGAAAGGGCCGAAGGATTAGCCCACGCGCTGCCGTCAGGCAAAGAGTCAATCCGGACCTTCCTGGATGAATATCTAAAAGCCGAATACAGCTCACACTCGGCAGATTTTATCAGGGCGCAGCGAGCTAACCGTGCAATCTGGAAGAACGTCCTTTTGACTTGGTTCAAGCGGGTAACAGGATTATAATTTAACGTGAGTTCGGGTAGATGATTTTTTGGGGTTAATTCATTAAAGTTCAATTGAGGCAAAATGGAGCAAAAAGGGTCCGAATCGGCTACCTTTTCATCGTTAGATTCTTTACTTATTCGGCTAAAAACACTTTCAGATACGATGCGGGGTGTCTTATTACAATCCCGCTCAGCATCTATTCCCCAAAGCGTTTATGAAGGTGTTCAGCAGATATCCGGAATCGTCTTCCAGCTCCAAAACCTGATCACTTCCATGGAAGAAGAGCGGCGCAGTTTGCGCGCTTTAACAGAAGTCGGCCAGGTGATTAACTCCTCTTTGGAATTAAATGAGGTCCTCCAGATCGTAATGGACAATATCATTCGCCTCACCGGAGCAGAGCGGGGTTTCCTTATGCTTAAAAACGAGGCAGGTGAGCTGACCATTCGCATCGCTCGCAATTGGACTAAGGAATCCATTGATCCCTCGGAAATTTCGATCAGTCATACGGTCATTTACCGGGTGGTTAATACCGGGCTGCCCGTGCTGACCACTAATGCCCAGGAAGACCCAAGGTTTACCGGGCAGCAAAGTATTGTTGCTTATAATATTCGCTCGATTGTCTGCGTCGCCCTGAAAGTCAAAGGTGAATTGACCGGGGTCCTTTACGTCGATCACCGCATCCGCACTGCTCTCTTTTCCCAAAAAGACCTTGACCTTCTGGAAGCCTTCACCAACCAGGCGGCAGTAGCCATAGAAAACGCCCGTTTGTTTGCCTCGGTTAAGAATACCCTGGCGGAAGTGACCCAGCTGAAAAACATCATGGATAACGTGTTCTCGTCCATGGCCAGTGGTGTATTGACTGCCGACATCGGCGAACGGATTGTGTTGTGCAATCGAGCTGCTGAGGCGATCCTGGGGCAGGCCGCGCAGACCATGGTAGGGAAAGACCTTACCTTTATCCTGCCGCCTTTGATGACAATGTTAAGGCCCCATTTCGAACACGTCTTGCAAACGAACCAGCAGGTGTTGGGATTAGAAGCCAGTCCCAACCTGCCGTCGCGTGGGCTGATCGATTTACGCTTTAGCTTATCTCCCCTGAAAGATGCCCAACAAACCACCCAGGGGGTGGCCATCGTCATGGAAGATTTGACCGAGAAAAAGCACCTCGAAGCGCAGCGCAGGTTGTTTGAAAAAATGGTGTCGCCGGCGGTCATCGACCAACTCGATCCAGATTCCTTACAACTTGGTGGCCGGCGCGCCGAAATTACCGTACTCTTTTCGGATATCCGCGGTTTTACCGGTTTCAGTGAAGAGACTCAACCTGAAGAACTGGTTTCGGTGCTCAACCAGTACCTGGGAGCGGCAGCCGAGGCTGTGTTGAACGAAGAGGGCACCGTCGATAAATTCCTGGGAGATGCGGTGATGGCCTGGTTTAATGCCCCAATTCTCCAGGCTGACCACGCCTTGCGCGCCGTAAGAGCCGCCCTGGCAATTCGCGCCGCGGTGGTTGAACTGCATAAAGTTCTGCCACCCAGTTGTCAGCTTTCTTTTGGGGTAGGTGTCCATACCGGCGAAGCAATTTTGGGCCTGGTTGGAACCGAAAAACGCCTGGAATATACCGCCATTGGCGACAGCGTCAATACAGCCAAACGCATCCAGGAAAATGCTGGTCATGGGCAGATATTAATCTCTCAGCAAACCTACGAGCGCGTGAAAGATTGGGTGTGGGCCATCCAGGTTGAACCGGTGATTGCCAAAAATAAGCGCGAACCCGTGCAGGTGTACGAATTGATCAAAATGCGCTGAAGTCTTATGCTTTGTGCGGCAGATTGCGAAAGGCTTCCAGACGGGCGTTGGCCAGGCCTGGCAGGGCATCCAGGGCAAAGAAAGGACCGTTTCCTTCAATGACCATGGATGCCGAAATGCTGCCGTAAAGGCAGGCTTCCAGCGGATCGTACGTCTTGCGATAACCGGCCAGGAATCCGCCACAGAAAGCATCCCCTGCCCCGGTTGGATTAATGCAGCGCGCCGGGTAGGCTGGAACCATCCAGCGCGTGTGGTTGGCGTGGGAATAAAGAAATTGCCCTCGCGCCCCGCGTTTAATCACGATAATTTCACACCCCAGATTGCCCAGTGTTTCTGCCATTTCCCATAAATTCGTGCTGCGGCCCTGAAATAGATTGGACAGCTTTTCTTCATTGGTGATAAAAGCCGTAATTCCATGCAAAACTGCCGAAATATCGTCCCAAAAAACCGGGTTCATGTAGCTGGGCGCCGGGTCCAGGGTAATGGTGGAAATATGCCCCTGGCGCATGGAGGAAGGCAGCAGGGTGTGGCTCAAAAAATCAAGCGGGCACAGGTGAGCTGCAGTGGCATCCAGGTAATCCTGAGGCATATCCTTCAAGCGGATGGTGGTGAGCACTGGCTGGGTCTTGCTATCCAGCCGCGGCGGCGGGTTGGCAAACCCCAACAATGATTTGGGAAAAACCAGGCCGCGTTGGGCGAATTGCAGTACAGGGTTATCCCCCAGGCGGATATCCGGGTCGGCATATGCAGTAAAGCTGCGCAGGTCGAGCGGATCCGGCAGAATGCGCACGCCGCGCGGGTCGAAACCGAACCGGGCGGCTTTATTAAGCCATTCTTGAGGATAATCGCTTCCAACCCTGCCGATCAGGCCGGCATCTCTTTCCCAGACCCCCAACCCGGCGGCGCCGTACAATAAATTGCCCCCGGGGATGTCTAGAAAAACTTTGCCATTACTTGTGATGATATAATCGCGGCGTAGTTGCCCGGCGATCAAAAAGCTCAATACAGGCAAACTATCCATGCAGGATTATTTACGCCCGCCCATATCCGCAATCAATTTAAGCAGCCCTAAGACACCTACGCCTACTTTAACCCCTTCACCAGCGGTCAGTTTGGGTCTATCTTCTTCTTGCTCGGCGCGCTGAATGACCAGGTAAGCGGCCAATAATCCGGTGAGAAGTCCTGCCACTCCCCCGATAATCAGGGTTTTCATTTTCCAATTATCCGATTCTTCCATAATGACCTCTTTAAATAAATTTAGCGAATAAGATCAATGGCCGATATGTTTTAGCACTGCTTCAAAACCTGCCCACCAGCTCTTGATCGCTAATACCGGTTGCACTGTACTATCACTCCACTTGCGGATAACTACCCCCATTTGCCGGAAAAAGCCCTGCACGGTGCGGGTATAGATCGGCAGAATATCCAATAGTTTGGCCATGCCATAAACAATTGCTCCCAGGATGGCCAGAACGATAAACCCGCCGATCAAGATTGGCGTAACCATATAGATTGTGGATAGCTGGGACCATTTTGTTACGGTCGGGCTGGCAGATGTCCCGGCTGAAACCGCTGCCAGCACAGCCAGAAAAAGAATCGCCAGGATGCTTAAACTCAAAGGGACCCAAATTTGCCAAAAAGTCTGCCTTCGATGCTTTGGATCAGGCAGCGGTCGAGGACGTTTTGGAAGAGGGGTTATTGTACTCATGTGATTATTTTAGCATGATTGTCCCCGGATGGCAAAAAAGTCTTCGAGTCAGTTCGGCGCGATAATCACCCAGCGAAAGTTTCAAACGCGCTACCCCGCTCTTCATTGCCGCTTCAGCCACCGCCGGAGCTTCCCACAGGCACACCCGGGCATCTAAAGCTTTGGGGACCAGGTAATCTTTTCCGAATTCAAGGTTTTCCAGGTTATAGGCTTTCAACACCTCGCCGGTCACCGGTTCTTTTGCCAGGGCCGCCAGGGCGAGTGAAGCGGCGATTTTCATCGGCTCGTTGATCGAGGACGCCCGCACATCCAGCGCTCCACGGAAAATAAAGGGGAACCCCAATACGTTATTGATCTGGTTGGGCAGGTCGGACCGGCCGGTAGCCACGATCGCATCCGGGCGAGTGGCTTTCGCCAGGTCGTAGTCTATCTCCGGATCAGGGTTAGCCATGGCGAAAATGATCGGGTTTGCCCGCATACTCTTTAACATCTCGGGCTTGACGATATTCGCTACGGACAGACCAATAAAAACGTCGGCTCCTACCAATGCCTGGGTCAGTGTACCGGGAACCTCACCCTGGGCATAAACTTCTTTTTCCGGGAACATTTCTTCTTTTCGGCCATGATAAACCAGACCGCGCACATCGCACATCCAG
>Ga0182021_10011772_pt1 | contig 10393 bp, 4 predicted proteins | sample 612E3MmetaG_FD_120493 | JGI IMG/M metagenome (GOLD analysis project Ga0182021, IMG submission 120493) | Permafrost microbial communities from Stordalen Mire, Sweden - 612E3M metaG (Illumina Assembly) | ecosystem: Environmental > Terrestrial > Soil > Wetlands > Permafrost | place: Sweden... | reverse complement strand
CTCCGCCCGGCTGGCCAGTCTTTTCACCGGCTCCCCCATGCTTCGGGTTGAGGAAGGCTGGGCACTCCCTACTGCGGGTGTCCCGATCATGATAACTGCGGCCTGCAGCGCGACCGGCTATTTTCTCATGGTTGCCGCCCTCCTCGGCTGGCAGTTCGCACGGCGCGGGATGTCCCTCGGTGGCGCGGTTGTTTCCGGTTTGGTTGTCGGGCTGCCCCTCTCGATCGCGGTCAATTCGCTGCGCATCGTCGCCGTCATGCAAGCGCACCGCTGGGCCATCCCGCTGTTGCCAGACGCCTACGGTTCCTTCCTGCACATGCTCACGGGTGTCGCGATTTTTCTGCCCTCCCTCGTCGCGCTCAATCTGCTCCTCGAATACCATGGACGCCACCGCCCCACTGCCAACCCCTGAAACGAAAAACGATCGACCGTTCCTGCCCGCGGTTCTCTCCGGGCCTGCGGCATTTCTCTGGCTGTGGGTGTTGCCCCTGGCCGTGCTGCTTCTGCTTAATCTGCAGGGATTCTGGCTCATCGAGGGCAACATGGACGCGGGCCAGCGGGGTAAGGCCGTCGTTTTCGGTTTCAGCGGGTTGGTCAACCTCCTCGTCGGCGTGGTTCTTTTCGTTGTTACAAGGCGCCCGGGTCAAAATTCGGACCCTGCTCTCGTCCGTCAGGCGGCGTGGGGTCTGCCCGCGATCGCCGTGCAGATTGCCTATCTCTGGCTGGCCGTGGTCTGGATGAGCGAGATCCTGCCGGTCAGCGTCACCGTCTGGATTTATCCGCCCGAGCGTTTCCTTTTCAACCAATTCGCCTTTGCGATGCTGCCGCTTTTTCTGGGGATTCTCCGACTCGCTTGCGCCCGGCCCGCGATCGGCATCGGCAAGGTCATCGCGGTGAATCTTGGGCTGGCGGTGGCCGCGCCCGTTTTGCTCTACGTCGCGTTTCAAGCGCTCCGCTTTTTTGATACCCGCTTCGAGTTCGCGGGTATCATCGTGGCGACCGGCATCATCGCCCTGGGCCTGGTGATGTTCTTTGGCCTGATTCGCGCCTCAATGCTCGCCCTGCGTCATGCGCAGAACTGGGGCGCCACGGCCGAGCGGATCGCCATAATTCTTTTTGCGTTGGTCATGCCCCTCGGTGGCCTTGCGCTGAACCGCGGCATCCCCTTTCCGGTCGATTTTCAAGCGTGGGAGGTGTACGCGCTCGTCGTAGCCAATACCGCCGTTCTTCTGCTGGCCTCGTGGAGGCACTCGGCGTGGCCGCGGCTCAGTTTCCATCTGCTCTGTGCCACGTTTCCGTTTTCGCTCTATTTCTTCATCGTCTTCCTGCCTTACACGCCGCTCTCTATTCTCGCGGTCATTGTGGTGGGAACCGGCTTTCTCGTTCTGACCCCGACGTTCCTTTTTATCCTGCACCTTCACCTGCTGTACAAAGCTCACCGCCACGTACTGCCCGGCCAAAGCCGGTTCCGCCTCACCCTCGTCGGTCTCCTCTGCGGCTTGCTTCTGCCGGCGTTTTTCACCGTGCGCGGTCTGGCCGACAAAGCCGCCCTTCACGCGGCGCTCGACTACGTTTTCACTCCGACGATCGAAAGCGGCACCATCGCCTATCCCGGCAGCCAGACCAATCTTCGCCGGGCCCTGCGCAATCACCGCAGCTACAAGAACGGCATCTATTATCCGCTCCTCTCCGACTATTACAGCTGGCTCGTGTTCGACAATCTCGTGCTGCCGGACGACAAACTCGCGCGCCTGGAAAATACCTTCATTGGCGCCGTGGGCTCGACGCAAAACACCGACGCGTTGCGCAGCCGGGGCAATTTCTTTGGGGAACGCAGTGTCCGCGACCGCACCCGCATGCCTCGCGCCACGCCGCCGCCCCGCACCGTCGAAGTGAGCCGCCTCGACGTGCGCGCCCGGCCGGGCGGCGACCAAAACTCCGTCGTCACGCTCGCCCTCACCTTGCAGAACACCGGCCAGATTGGGGCGGAGTATCAAAAAACGCTCCCCTTGCCCGCCGGCATTTTTGTCAACGGCTTCCGCCTGCATATCGACGGCGTGCCCGTTCCCGGCCGCATCTTTGAGAAGAAGACCGCCCTCTGGGTTTACACCATGATCCGCGACAGCGAGCGCCGCGACCCCGGCCTGCTCTTCTACAACACTCCCGACGAACTCGAGCTGCGGGTCTTTCCGGTCAACTTAAACCGACCCGTCATCGTCGAGCTCGACTTTCTGGTTCCCGTCAACCTGGCCACCGAAAGCATCGCAACCACCTCGAAAGATCCCGTTGCAGTGCTCGCGCAATTGGGCCGGGACCTCCGCCCGCAGCTTGCCCGCGATGCCCGCGGCACCTTGGTCGCCGGCGGTCTTGCGGCGTGGCAACTTCCGGAGGCGGAACGCGAGCCCTACCTTCACCTGATCGTCGATCGCTCGATCGACAACGGATTTGCCGGGAATCTTGGCACGGCCTTGCGTACGCTGCAGGAGAAATTCCCCGCCGCGCGTCGCGCCCGTGTCACTCTCGCCAACTACAATGTCATCGATCTCGCGGCGTCGCTCACGCCGCTCGATGAACTCGCCGCGCACCTTGAACCTGACATTGCGCGCACTCTGCCGCTGGCCGGCGGCTTTGCGTTGGATCTGGCTCTGGCCCACGCTCTCCGCAAACACGGCGAGGTAGACCTCGACGGCGCTTCGCCGAATGGCGGCATTCCCCCCCGTCCGGTTTTTGTGATCCTCAGCCAGCAAGCCGGACCACGCACCCTGGCGCTCGACATCGCGCCGGCTTGGATTGACTTCCTTCCCAGCCTTGAGCTCTACGAACTGGGAGCCGACGGCACGTTTGTCACGCAGCGGAAACCCAGTTCGACCGCGACGCCCCTCCTGCGCCTGGGCGATTCCGTGCGTCCACTCGTATCCGGTTTTGCCACCCGCTTCAAAGCGACCGGCGAATCCGATCGCCTGGAATACTGGTCTCCCGAAACGTCCGCCTGGCGACCGGTGGCAGGCGCCACCACGCAGCCGAATTCTGCCAGCTGGTCCCGGGCCGTTTCGCTCCAACTCCAACAGCAGGACCAAGCTCGGAATCCCGGAGGCTCCGGCATCGACCTCAAGACGCTGGTCAAGGCCAGCCGCGAGAGCGGTGTTCTGCTCGCGGCCACCAGCTACATTGTCGTCGAAAACTCCGCGCAATGGCGCATGCTCGAGTTGAGCGAACGGCAGAAGCTCGGCCAGAACACCGCCCTAAGCTTCCGCGAGACGCCCGCACCGCCGGCGCTGATCGTCGGGCTCGGTTTCGGCCTGTGGTTCTTGTTGCGTCGCCGGCGGCAGAAAAAACTCGACCAGTGCAGCGGTCCCTCATCGTTTCGGGCATCACCTTGAAAATTCTGATTACGGGCGCGGCGGGAAATCTCGGATCGATCCTGGCGCGGCATTTGATCGCACAGAACATCGGGCCATTACGACTGATGGTCTTCCGGCGGGATGTGCCAGATGACCTGAAAGTGCCGCGGCGGACCGAGATCGTGCTCGCGGACTTGGGCAAGCGGGAGACGCTTGCCGCCGCAGTCGAAGGGATCGACGTGATCGTCCATTTCGCGGGCGTACTTTTCAAAGCGATCCCGGAGCGTTTTCTGCCGACAACGAACACCGAGTACTTCCGCAATCTGATTGACGTCGCGAAAGAGCACCACGTTGCGAAGATCATCCTGATCAGTTTCCCGCACGTCGAGGGGCCGACCTCATTCGAATGCCCCGCACGTGGCCGGCTGGATGGAAACCCGATCTCGTGGCACGCGCGGACTCGGCTCGAAGAGGAGAAATACCTTTTCGCCAACGTCCCGACTCCGATTTCGCTACGCGTTGGCATGGTCTACGGGCGGGGCATCCTGATGATCGACGCCGCGCGTTGGCTGGCCAAACGCCGGCTGCTCGGGGTATGGCCGCAACCCACCCAGATTCATCTTATTTCGAGAGAGGACTTTTGCTCTGCTTGCAACGCCGCTATCGCGAACGAGCGAGCAAGCGGGATCTATCACGTCGGAGACGAAGGAAGGATTACCCTGCAGGAATTCCTGGCCTTGGCCTGTCGACAGTGGGGAACAGCACCGCCCCGACTTATGCCGCTGCCGTTGATCTATGCGGCGGCCAGATTTTGTGAACTCTACTCCGAGCTCACCGGATCCGCCTCTCCACTGACCCGCGACTTCATCGATATTGGCCGTGTCTCGTACTACGGAGATACCAGCCGAACGCGGGCGGAATTGCTCCCGTCTCTCAAGTACCGCACGATCCATGAGGGAGTGACCACGCTGTAATCAGCGGTCCGACTCCGTTCGGCTCAAAATTTATGAGGCACACGTTTATCGAGGAAGGCCCGTAGCTTCGGCAGTTTCTCGTGGCCAAGCCCGGCGAAAAGTGCCCGCGCATCGAGCTGCAATTGCGCAAATACCTTGCGGCCTTTCGTGGTGGTCGCGACCGCGAGCAGGCGCTCCAGAAATTCGATCAATTTCCGCTCGGCCAGTCGTCCTTCGGCCGCCGCCTGCTGAAGGTCTTCAAGGTAGGCGGGAAGCAGTCGGGCCAGTAACACGACATGGCGGGCGTCCTGCCGCCCCGTCTGGGCGATGTCGGCGACATTGGCGATCTTCGCCTGCAGGAGGACAATCGGGCCGGGCACGCGGACCCGGGTCTTCCCCGCCGCGACGGTATATACCGGCTCGCGTAGTTCCTCGTTGCTCACGCCATGGACGTAACGGAGGACTTCGATGAGGAGCGGAAGACCTTGGCGATCCGTGGCAACGACCACGCCGACCTCGTTGGTCGGCGGTTTCACCGGAAAAAACTGTGGTTTGGCCCCGGCGAGTCTGCCCAGCGCCTCCAGCGTCGCGCGGTCACCGAGCACATCCACGTCCCGCGAAACGAAAGGGGCCAGATCGGCGGTGCGGGCCTCGTAATACAAGGCCCACAAATTGACGGCCTGGCCGCCCACCAGGAGTACCGGTTCTTTCGTCGCCAGCAGCGGCGCGAAGTCCTCGGGCGGGCGGGGCCCGGCGTCAGACGGCAGCAGCGGCATGGGCTTGATCGAAATCGATCAATCGGATGACCCGCCGCGACGAAACGACGGAATTGCGCTGCTGCACGGCCGGCGGACTCGCCAGCGCCAGATCGAGGAGCACCTGGTCGAATTCGCGCTGCGCCCGCTTGAAACGCGCCACTTGGGCGGGCGATTTGAAATGCGCCGGCATCCGGGGGGCCTTCCGCCAGACCAACTGCCGCAAGCGCTCCGCTTGGGCAGGTCCGGTCGTCTTTCTCCTCACCAAATCGCGGGTGGCCTCACGCAGCAACGCCATGACGGTGGTGTTTTCAGCCCGCGCGATTTCCGCGAGGGCCGCCAGAACGCCCGCGTGTTCGGCGAGGCTCTGCCGACGTTTGGACTTTGCGAGTTGATTGGGCATGGCCGGAAAGGTTGAATCAACCTTGGCCTATCGCCCGCGACTGGCAAGCCAAACCACGTTCGCATTTCTTGTTACGCCGCGAGGAATCCTAGTCATTTTTACCGCAGATGTCGCAGATGGCCGCAGATCCAATCCAGTTTACCACGGATCACACGGATGGCACGGATGCCGATCCAAGGATCATGGTTCTATCCGTGGTCAAAAATTTCCGGAATCCGCATTAGCGCCCATTAGCGTTCATTAGCGGTTAAAAAATTCTCCGGCCGATTTTCGGGTCGATTCGTATGTTTAGGGGTTTCTCTTCCTGCCGAGTCTCACTCCGCGTCCTCTGCGGCCTCCTGTAAAATCCCATGCCGGTTTGGTTGCGGCTGCGCCGAACGGTTTTGCGGTGAAGCGGTGAAGCGAAGACGTGGTGAATTCCTCAGGTTAATTCCTGTCGGACCCGTTCATTCTCCGCATGAGCGGCAACGCAGCGATGCCGGCGATGGCCAGCATGAGGAACGCGATGAAGCCGAGGCTGGTGCGGGCGATTTTGCCGACGGCCAGGCTCAGTTGCAGCGGCGCGCCGCCGTCGACTTGCAGGCTGCGGGTGAACGTCAGCACGCGACCGCGTTCCGGCAGCGTGACATCGATCGCGCCGGGCGCCGGCTCGGTGGCTAGCTGCTGGTCCACGAGGCGCGTGGCGATCCCACGCAGCGCCGTGTTCTCCTCGACGGTGTTGCCCATGAGCAACTGGTCGACCTGTTGCGGATCGAAATTCACCTTGCCCTGCATGAACGGATTCAGGTTGGCGGCCTGCTCGAGTTGCTCGTTGCGGGTCGCATCGGCCCGGTTGTCCAGGTACAGGCGTTGCCGCCGGGTGTTGAGGCCAAGCACGGCCTGCTGCGTCTTCAGGTTGCGCAATTGCACGCGGGCGTCCTCGTTCGAGGCTTCGTCGAGCGCGCTGGCGTTGGAGGCGCGGCTCAACATCTCGCCCGCCTTTTGCTGTTCGCCCTTTTGCAGCCAGGAGCTGGCCTCCTGGAGCAGCGCCACCGCCTGCTGCGCGTCGGCCGAGCGTTTCGAAACGACGAGCGACTGGTATTGCTCGAGGCCGAAGGAGGCGGCGGAGCGCTCATCGCGCAGCCGCAGGTCGCCGCCGTAATTCTCGAGCTCGTAGCCGGGCGGGATCACGACCCGCCACGTCACATTCTCCAGCGGCACGCTGAGACTGGGGCCGACGAGTGCGACCCGGCTCTTCCCGGGACCTGCGACGGCGTACACGAGGCGCACCGCAGCCGTGCGATCCGCTCCGGTGTTGGGCGAGACGTAGAAAAGATACGCATCGCCTTCGCGCACGGCGGAGACGCTTTCGCCGTTCACGAACGTGTTGAACAGGCGCGCTCCTTCCGGCAGCCGCACGCGCAGGGTGCTCTTTTCGAGCACATCGACCTTCAATTCCACGGCGGTCAGGGCGGCACCCGTCGGCGAGAAGAGGGTCGTCAGATCGCCCTGCGTGACCCGTAGCTTGAGCGCCTCCGCCACATCGTGCCGGCGGACGTTGACCGCGAGCGCGCCCTCGGGCTCGGCCACGCGGAAGCACAACGCCGGTACGCTGCGGTCGCCGCGGCTCTGCAAAATCGCCGGAACCGCGCTCCAATCGACCCGCGTCCAACCGCGCGGGAGGCTGGGGGCCTCGAGCTCCAGCCGGCCGCCGCCGCGGATCGCCACGAATTGCACGGTTTGCCGCGCACCGGTGAACTCCGGCGTGGCGATCGTTTCCCGGCCCTGATCTTGCGTGGCCGGTCCCTGGAACTCGATCTGCACATCGGTCTCGCCGGCGATGCCGCGCTGGAAACGGATTTCCCACAGGTCGGCTTCGCCCGGAACCTTGACCATGTCGCTGACGGCCGGGCCGGTGGCGCGCACCGTGCGGGCTCGTTCCTCACCCAGGCCGGGCAGTTTGACGCGGAGTTGCTTCACGGCTGCATTCTCGACGCGGTAGCGGAGACCGATCCGCGTGAGTGTCTGGCCCTCGCGCACGGTGACCTCCTGCAAAGTCTGCACGGTCACCCACGGCTCTAGTGTCTCGATACCGAGGCGGAGCACCCAGTCTTCCTGCAGCAGGCGGAACGCAAGCGTGCCCGGCTGCAGCCCGCCGACGGAACGCGGATCGAGCTGCGTCACCTTCTCCCGCTCGGCGGCGCGCAGACGCAATCCCTTGCCGGGCACGAGCAGGACTTCGCCGGTTTGCCGGGTGGCTTCACGCACAAGAAGGCGTGGCACCGGCCAGGCGTCCTGCGCGTGCGGCGCGGCGCCGGCGAGAGTGAGCGTGAAGGTTTGTTCGCCGATGGTCCGGCCGTTGAGGTGCAGCGTCACGATGCGCTGGGCGCCTTCCTGGGCCTCGGTCCAGTGACTGAGCGCCGCTCCGCTCAACGCCTCCACTTCGATCCCCTCCGGCAGCACGAAGCTCAGCTTGAACAGCCCCACGCGGGTGATCGTCACGTGCAGGTCCGCCGCCATGACCAGACGGTCGTCGTCGAGCGAGAAAACCTGCCGGCTTGCGACGCGCACCTCGGGGGCCACCGCGGCGACCTTCAGCTCCACCCGGCCGCCCGATTGCCCGTAGCGCCACACCTGCTGCACGGCGGCGAGGGGCTGGCCCTCGCGCGTGCGGGGGAGCAGGCTCGCGTCGAAATACTGCACGTTGATCGTGGCCAGTCCGGTCGGGCGCACGCCCTCCGGCTGCGCGTCGCCGCCGAAGGCGATGGCCAGCATGCCCACTTCGCCCGCCGCGCCGGGCAGCCGCAACGGCTCGAGGGCGAGATCGAACGGCAATTCGCTGGCGCCGAGCTGGGTCTCGACATCGAATTTGAAGACGGCAGTCTGGGCCGGCTCGATCGCGATATGCAGCCGGCGTTTCTGCGGATCGAAGCGCCACGCGCCGACCGGCCCGCGGCCGACGTCGCCCACCGTGAGGCCCTTCGGCACGTCGAGTTCGAGTTCGGAGACGCGGCCCTGGACGGGTCGCACCGTGACGCGCGTGAAGCCGTTGACCACGCCCGGCCCGGGCACATACAGGTTGGCCGCCTCGGTAAAATACTGCGTGGCCTCCGCCGCGAGGTTGCGGCGCTTCGGTTGCAGTTGGATCACGGGCGCGCCCTGCGGCGCAAGCACGAGCGTCGCGCCGCTGCGGTTGTCGCCGAGTCCGGGCGTCGGCAGAATCTGCACGGCCATGGGCGAGACGAATTCCCAGCCGCCCTGGTCGAGCTCGAGCGTCACGCGTTGCGTGGCTGCGGGGCCGGTCGGCAGCAGCAGGCCCTGGGTGCGGTCAGGCACCGGCATTTCGAACCGGACATGTGCCGTCAGCGTGCCCTCGCGTTCGGGGGCGACGTAATAGGCGGTCTGGCCGTCGCGCTCGACCTTGCCGACGCGCAGACCGTCGCCCTTGAATTCCGTCAGCACCGCTGGCGGCTTGAGCAGCAGGAAACTATCGCCGGGGCCGCCGCGCACCGTGAGCTCCAGCACGGCCACCAAGCGGTCGTCGTGGATCGTCCAGGTTTGCACCATCGCCTGCGCCGCCTTGGCTCCGTCCTGCAACCAGGGCGCCGGCGCCGGCTTCGTTTCGGCGCGCAGCGGCTGGGCGCCGCCGAGCGTGAGGCCGGCCAGACCGGCCAGCATGAACAGCGACACGACGGTCGCCGTGCCGGAACCCGGCTCGACCGGCGGAGGCTGCACCTGCTCACGCCGCTCACGTCGCTCGCGCCGCCAGCGCATCGCCCTCGGCGTGAACATCAGCAGGTACACCGCCAGTCCCACGAACAAATAGAAGAGCACGGCGCCCCCCCGTTGCGCCAGCAGACCGAGGGAGAGCAGCATCAGGCCGGCAACCGGCAGGAGCTTGATCCCGTAGCTGCGAGCGCCCGCGAGTGGCGATTCCTCCGCTCGCTCACGCTCGTGGCTACGTCCCAAGCCCACGAGCAACAATCCCAAACCAGTCAACCCGGCCACGACGCCCCACCACACGATCATCGCCCGCCATTCGCCGACATTGGCGACCTCGATCGAGACGCTTTCTCCGGCGGGGACCATGGTCGCGGCATAAGTCAGTTCATTTACGTTGGGGCGTTGCCCCAGCCACACGCTGCCGGCCAGCAACAGAGCCCAGATCGACGCCAGTGCACAGACCGATAGCCCCACGGTCACGCGCCACCCGAAGTTCGACCGCAGCAGCAGCGCGCCGAGCGCGATGAAGGCCAGCAGGCTGAAGGTGACCATGCGACCGTAGCTGGAGATCCACTCGAGGCCGGTCTCCGTCAGGGCCGGCCGGGTCAGCTCGGCATTGCCGCTGCGCGGGACGAGTACGCGCCCGGCATCGCCGTGCAGCGTCCATTCGTCGATCACGGAAGGCGCCACCGTGCGCGGGGCGACGAGCTTCACGTTCGAAGCGGACCGGCCGGCGGCCTGACCGAGACGCAGCGCCACCACGACGGGCTCGTTGGGATTCATCTTCGCCGGCAGCGGCACGATCGTCTGGTCGCCGTCCGCCCGGGCGTTTACCACCTCGTTGTCAACCCGTGCCTCCCACAACTTCACGTTTTCCGGCAACGCCAGGCGCAGCGCTTTTCGTCCCCGCGTCTTCACGAAGAACTTCGCGTCGGTCACTACCTGGCCGTCGCGGGAGATCTGGCTGGACAGCTGGGCGAAATCGACGACCTGGTCTACGGTCTCACCCGGCGCGTACCACTCCACGTTCATTTCCAGGGCGAAAGGCCGGGCGGTATACTGGTACACGGCGAGCGAGGGCGAAGTGGTCATCAACCGGAACTCCGCGGGCAGCTCCAGCGGCTCCAGTTTCAACAACCCGCCCTCGGCTTTGCGGATTTGATGTTTCACCTGCAGCGGACTCACCACCTGGAGAAAGCCCCGCTCGGCCTGCACGCCCAGCGGACGCACTTCACCCGG
>Ga0182021_10011771_pt1 | contig 10395 bp, 6 predicted proteins | sample 612E3MmetaG_FD_120493 | JGI IMG/M metagenome (GOLD analysis project Ga0182021, IMG submission 120493) | Permafrost microbial communities from Stordalen Mire, Sweden - 612E3M metaG (Illumina Assembly) | ecosystem: Environmental > Terrestrial > Soil > Wetlands > Permafrost | place: Sweden... | reverse complement strand
GATAAGATTGCATTTATCTCTGACCGAAATGATTATTTTGATGTCTATATCATGTCAGCGTTGGATGGCGAAATTCTTGACAAAGTAATAAGCGGGCAACGGACGAGTAATTTTGAAGAGTTACACTTATTGACGCCCGGTATTACTTGGTCGCCGGATGGTAAGAAAATTGCACTTGCTGTAAAAGCAGGTGAGCGTGATGCTATATTTCTTGTTGATGTTGAATCCGGGAAACAGCAAAAGATTCAAATTGATTTAGACGGTATATTTTCTGTGAATTGGAGCAACGATGGTAATCTTCTCACGTTTGTTGGCGTCAAATCACCTCAATCCGATATTTATATTTACAATTTAACAACCAAGGAAGTGAAGAATTTTACGAACGATATTTTCTCTGATAGTGATCCGGTCTTTTCACCCGATGGCAAAACGATATACTTTTCATCCGATCGAGGAGATATTACATCGTCACAGATGATATCGAAGAATTTCAAAATCTGGAAATACGATTATGCTCAGACTGATTTATACTCAATCGATATTGCAACAGGTATTATTCGACGAATCACCAACCAGCCAAACGGCAGTAAGACATCACCTGTTATCTCGCCGGACGGCAAAAAGATTTTGTATATCGCCGATTTGAATGGTATTAACAATATATATGCGCAGGAATTAGATTCTGGTAAGAGTTATCCTATTACTAATTCTATTAGCGGTCTGTATCAACTCTCGCTTTCACACGATGGTTCGAAATTAGTGTTCGCATCTCTTAATGAAGCAGGATTTGACATTTACTTGATGCTCCGTCCCTTGGAACGCAAGCTGAACGTTGCATCGCTTGAACCAACTGAATATTATAAAATGAAATACAAACTACCACGTGAAGAGAAACCGAAAGAACTTATTGCTCCCACACCACCCTCTGAGTCGTTTGCTGTACGGAACAATGTTGTTGTCGTTGCCGACACAGGAGGGTCAGATGCAGCGTACCATCCTGGGGTAAAAGCCGATCTTTCTAATTATATATTTTCTCCTGATGTTCTGCATGATACAACGAATGTTTCACCCCAAATTTCTCAAGTAGAAATTACAGACAATCAGGATGTCGACAGCAATTATATCCCGAGACGGTACAAGCTTAACTTTTCGCCGGACCTTGTCTATGGTTCAGCGAATGTGAGCACTTTCTATGGTTTGGAAGGGAGCACAATCCTGGCTTTCAGTGATATGCTCGGCGATCATCAAATTGTGTTCCAGACAGATCTGTTAATCGATCTTAAAAACAGCGATTATGGACTTTCCTATTATTATTTACCCGGGCGCATAGACTGGGGATTCCAGGCGTTTCATGATGCAAAGTTTCTGTATCTCGGTTCCCCCCAGAGCATAGGGTATGATACCCTTTATAGGTTCTCAACCTGGGCTATTGGTGCGATGGCATCTTATCCCCTCGATCGATTCAATCGTATTGATTGTTCTTTAATGTGGTTAAATCTCTCACGTGATAATTTGGATGATCCCTCCAGTCCCTCACAGCAGCGCTCGATTATTTTACCGACCATCAGTTATGTGAACGATAATTCCATCTGGCAAGGGGAGTGGTTTGGCCCTAATAACGGTTCGCGCTTTAACTTTACATTTTACGGGACACCCAAAATAGGCAGTGACGGATTGGATATACAAACATATACAGCGGACTATCGAAGCTATAACAAATGGGCAAAGGAGTTTATCTTCGTGTACCGTCTTTCAGGTGGTATTAGTGCCGGTAAGAATAAACAGAATTTTTTTATAGGCGGATCAGAAGGGTGGATTGTACCGCGTTTTGCCAACAATACGATCCCGATTGTCAATGTGGAAGATTTTGCGTTTCTCACTCCCGTGCTTCCGCTCCGCGGCTATGACTATGCCGAACAGATCGGAACAAAGTTTGTTGTCACAAACGTTGAATTCCGTTTTCCGTTGCTAAAATATCTTATCTTTGGTGCAGTGCCAATTGGTTTTTCTAATATTCTTGGATCGGCATTTCTTGATGTGGGTTCGGCCTGGAATGATTCGCAGTCGTGGAGAGCATTTGCTTCAGATCCCAACGATGGTTCAACAATTACACGAGATTTACTCATCGGAACCGGTGTAGGAATGCGGCTCTTCCTTTTCGGTTTGCCAGTCCGCTTTGATATTGCATGGAGATTCAGAATAGGAAGTTTCTCAGAACCATTTTATTACTTTGCCCTCGGCCCTGATTTCTAGTGTCTATGTCCGATATCGATCAGTGTTCAAACAAAGAAAAGTATCGGAAATGTATTCCCTGCCACTGGAGAATAAATTCGTGACACCAACAATGAAACACCAATAAACACACTACCTTCCCGAAAATTAAATGACTAAGTTATACTGCTTCTTATTGCTGTTTGTAGCCTCTGTTGTACGAGCTCAATCCCCGGTTCCATCAGGAGCAATACTGGAAAAGATAGCGACAGGGTTCCAGCAACCCGAAGGTCCTGTTTGGAAAGACGGTTCCGGATTGCTCTTCAGCGATATTCAACGGAGCACTATTTACCAATGGTCGCAAACAGATAGTATCAAAATACTTTTACATCCTTCTGACAGCTCCAACGGATTGACTCTTGATCGGCAAGGACGCTTGATACTCACGCAAATGTTATCGCGCCGTGTTGCACGCCAAGAATTAAATGGCACGATAACTCCTCTTGTGTCGACCTTTAACGGAAAAAAGTTTAACAGTCCCAATGATGTGGTTGTGAAGTCTGACGGTTCAATTTTCTTTACAGATCCAGATTTTAATATACCTGGCGGAGCTAAAAACAAGGAACTCACCTTTCAAGGAATTTACAGAATAAGTCCTTCAGGTACTCTGTCGTTATTAGATTCTTCATTGAACAAGCCTAATGGAATTTGTTTTTCGCTGGACGAAAAGATGCTTTTTGTCAATGAATCAGCGTTGGATAAAATTTATGTGTGGGATGTGGTGAATGATTCCACTCTTACGAATAAACGATTGTTTTATACTATTCCGGGATCGAGACCAAATACTGACTATGTTGATGGAATGAAAATTGATACTGCTGGAAATATCTATTGTACTGGTCCGACTGGAATATGGATTGTTTCTCCAACCGAAGTATTACAGGGGAAAATTGCTGTGCCTGTTGCACCTTCAAACTGCAACTGGGGAGATGCAGATAGAAAAACTCTTTATATCACCGGTGGAAATAGCCTCTATAGAATTCGTATAGACGCAGCTACAAGCGTGAAGGATCATGGCTCTATAACACCTAAAACTTTCGAACTCTATGAGAACTTTCCCAACCCGTTCAATCCAGCGACAGTGATTAGTTACCAGTTACCAGTCGCCAGTAATGTGTTGTTACATATATTCGATTTTTTAGGACGGGAAGTCGCGGTGCTGGTGAATGACGTCCGAGGACCAGGTACGTATTCTGTTACATGGAATGCAACTGGTTTCTCGAGCGGGATATATCTTTATTCCTTGACATCGAGTCCAATTGATCGAACAGATAATAATATATTAACTGCAACAAAGAAATTGATTTTGCTCAAATAGACGTCCTCAATTCAAATATGCTTATAACGCCGGCAGAAGAGAATCCATCATATCGATGTATGGGTAGCGCGTATACTTAGGTAGGTTGATTCGCCTTTAATGTTATTCGCTGTGTACCGGGAAGCAAGCCGTGTTTGAGAAATAGTTTTTGCCCTTCCGAGGTAGCCACGTATGCACCAAAACCCGTTGCCAGGTTCACTGTTCCCCTTGTGTACATATAAATCGCCCGTTTAAGAGGATAGTAGTTTCTGTAAATATTTGCAGGGTGAGGTGAGAAGAAATTCCTCATTGTCTCTGGTGGCGTTGCGAAGGTCGTATCGGTGTCTTCGCTGGTTCTGCCGACGTTGAGAATTTTTATAGCTGGTGTTGCCGAATCAATCCACGCTAATGCAACAAAGCCAATTGCGAACGGATCTTTTTCTACGAATCGAAGCGTCTGGATATCTGAGCCTGCGCGAATCAATTTTGTGGAGATGTCACCCTGCTTTAAGAATCGTTTCTTAAGATATTCTGAAACATCGGATGAATCCTGACAGTAAACTTTTATTGTGCCCTTTTGTGATTTAGCAAGCTGTTGCCATTGCGTTATCGTTCCTGACAATATTTTTTGAATTTTTGTCGTTGTGATATCATTTATTTTGTTTTTTGAATTCACAATCGCAACGATGCCGTCATATGCAATGATTTGCTCGTGCAGATCGGAAGATATCGTTTTCATATATTCTTTTTCTGCCGGTGTTAACGTGCGTGGAAGAAAAGCAATGCGTGCAGTATCCCGTACAAATTCGCGTGCAACGGTTTCTGCAGAGACGATGGTGTCTGTCATGGTAGCGCCGTTCGCCTGATAGAGACGAAGGAATTCATTCACTTCGTCAACCATAACAGGTGCAAGAGATTCCGGAATGAAAACATGGAGTTTCCCTTTTGTGACGCTTTCTTTATCTTCGGTGCTGCAACCAAGAAAGAGGGCGATCAGGGAAATAAAATAGAGTGAACGCATACAATGTTCCTTCTTGCTAAAATATTAGGAGGTTGTAGTAGAGCTTTCTGTTGCGCGCTCTTCTACACGCTGTAAGAGAACAAGTCCAATGAGAAGAAAAAATCCAACAGAGAGGATAGCGAATCGCTGATTGAGATTTGAAGAAACAAAACCAAAAACGACAGGTCCCAGTACTGCGGATGCCTTGCCGAAGAAGGAATAAAACCCAAAAAACTCGGTTTTTTTCTCTTGTGGGGTAATGATAGACATCAGACCACGGCTGATCGACTGAGAAGAACCGAGAGCTAATCCGGCAAGCACACCAAGGCAATAGAACATCCATTTATCCTGAATAAAAAATGCAATGACAACAATGCCGAGCCATAACAGCAAGGTCATGCTCAGTGTTCTTTTATGAGTTGTATGATCTGCCAAAATGCCAAATACAATAGAACCAAAGATAGCTGAAGTTTGTACCATTGCAAAGTACAAGACAATTTCGCTTAAATCCATTTTGAGTGTTTCGCGTGCAAATATGGATGAAAATACGATGATGGTATTCACGCCGTCGATATAAATAAAATAGGAAATCAAAAAGCGTGCAATGTTGCGGTACCGAGGAAATTGCCGGTAGGTCGTTTGGAGTCGTGCAAAGCCGATTTTAATAAAGTCTAGCTTTAAACTGCCAGTCCGTTGTTTATCAGGAAGAAAGAAAAACAACGGCAGGGAGAACACGAAAAAGAAGGCAGCAGCTATCAGGAAACTGAGTCGGATGTTTAAAAGATTATCTGAAACAAATCCACCTGTGTAAAAGGGAAATACGACTGCAAGTGAAACAAGTGATCCGACATATCCTAAGGCAAATCCATAACCAGAGACTCGGCCGTAACTCCGGGCCGTTGTTATCTCTGGAAGGAAAGCATCATAGAATACAAGTCCAGCCTCAAATCCAATATTCGAAATAATGAGAAGAGTCATCCCGAGGAAAATCATACCTGCGTGTACAAAGAAAAGGCTCGATGTTGCAAGAACGCATAGAGCTGTGAGAATACCAAGGAACCTTTTTTTGCCCGCTCCATAATCAGCAACAGCACCAAGAACCGGGGAGAAGAGTGCCACAATGAGCATGGAAATACTGAAAGCAGAACCCCACAAAAAATCTCCTTGCCTGCTCCCTTGTGCAACAACTTCTTTGAAGTAGAGAGGATAACCAACGGTAAGAATAAGAACGTAAAACGCCGTGTGAGCGAAATCGAACAGCGCCCAAGAAAATATTTGCCAACGTGTTGCAGTATGCGAAGATGAGGGGAAGAGTGGGCGGCTCATCGTACCTTAGTTTTTTTGTTCGCCACAGTGTTCACCAGTCCCCGCCCCGATTTCTTTATCCGGCCATCCTTTTTGAGATCATCAAGAATTGAATCGAGTACACCGTTGACAAATTTATCGCTTTTTTCTGTGCTGAAGTCACGTGCAATTTCTATGGCTTCGTTGATCGTGACTTTTGGCGGAATATCATCGAAGTACAATAACTCGCATATACTCATTCGCAGAACTATCCGATCGATGATAGCGAGGCGGTTAAACTCCCAATGTTCGATGCGCTGCCGGATCAAATCATCCAATTCTTTATTGGACTCAATAACTTTCAGAATTAATTGTTTGGCAAAAGCGAATGATTCCGGTTGCTTTTCCAAATCAGCTACAACATTCTCGATGATAAACTGGATAGGTTCATGAGAAAGTTCGTACGCATAGAGCGCTTGTAAAACCCGTTCTCGTACTAATCTTCGTCGAAGGGACATAGCATTATCAGAAAAAGAACTTACCAATGGAATGAGTACGCATCACACCAATAACTTATGGAAAAAAAGGGAGGGAGGCAACAAGTGATTTAGAGAAACAGTAGTGGGAAGTCTAGAGTATTGAAGCAAAATTAAATCTTACTATTTTATTGGCCACGGGCCCTCGAATTTTCTCGTTACCGCTGGCAGAAATTCTGGTTCGCGAGCAATAAACGAAAAATCTAGATTCAGCAGTTCTGCAAAATCATACTTCTGCCGCATTGCATGTGCCAGGGCAATGTACGCTTTTTGTGTATCACTTTGAATAGAGTAAAGCTCCGCACTTCGATACAAAATGTCAGGTGAAGTGCTGTCGATTTGCATCGCTCTATTCATAGCTGTTTCACCATCAGAAAAATTTCCTAGTCGAGAATGGAATAAACCGACAAATGAAAGCGCTCTGGCATCATTAGAGTTTGCCTCAATCGTTTGTTGCGCTTTTGTCAAACCTTCTTTCAGCCACTTTTGTGCAGTACTGTTTTGGATAGAAAGCTGATAGGCACGTCCAATCCAATAACAATACCGATAATCATTAGGAGACGATTGAAACTTTTTCTGGAAATAGTTGATAACTTTGTCGTAGAGTCCTTCGCTAAGCCATAGATTCTGTATGTAATTAATTGTCAAATCCTCACCATTGTCTCCAAATGATTGCGCCTGTCTGTAAGAATGTTCTGCATTAGAGTATTCGTGTTTCATCTGTTGGGATAATGCAAACGTGAAATGCGATTTTGCGTTGATGGGATCGTAGAGAAGAGCTTCTGAAGCATACGTAGAGGCATCATCATACTTTCCGGCAATAATAGAGAGTAAAGCAAGTTCTCGGAAACATTCCGGATCCTGCGGAGCAAACGCTACACATTTCGCTAGAGAAGACAATGCCAAATTATAGTTCTCCTGGAGACGAGCGCAGATTCCCAGGACCTTGTAGGCAAGAGAAATGTTGGGAGAACACCGCAATGCGCGTTGTGCATACTCTGAGGCGGATTGTAATAGCTGCACATCGTTCGATGAAGAGAACTTTCGCAGCTGAATATCCGCGAGCATTCCATATGCTAAACCGAATGATGGATCGATCTTAAGTGCATTGAGCAGGAGAGACTTTGCCGAATCTATATTTTTTCTGGAATCTTGTTGTGACAGGTGAAACGCCATCAAATATTTTTCAAAGGCATTCACATTAGAAATATAAGAAATTTCAGGTAATTTGGATTTTATTTCCATGTTCTCAAGTACTTGTTGCAGAATGCTTGTACGCATTTCGTTCAACATCGAGATATGCCCATCTACAGATCCGACAGAAATAACTTTCTGCTGATCAGGGTTATAGAGGCGAATCAATAACATATACCCAGCACGACTTTCTTGAATTGTTATTAACACGAGATAGCTTTTGGGAAGCAGAGATGTAATCTTTTGAAAGTGCGATTGGTCTGGTGGATAGACAAGTGAAGAAGACGGAGCAATAACGGTGAGGTGTTCGCATCGTGAAAAATCGTCAGCCAGCAACACTGGGAGTGCGTCGAAGATATCTATAGTACTCGTATCATGCGGAGTATTCATGACTTGCAATATAGCGATCGATACTTTCTTCGGGAAAATATGATCCAAGAGTTTTGGAATACCAAATACTCCTACACACAGCAATATGAAAGCCGCTGCTATGTAGTACCATCTCTTCTGTTGAGCTTTTTCGCTGCTTTGTTGCCGCACAAGTGCATGCCGTTGTCTTTGCTCTTCTACTTTTTGCTGAAGTTTAGCAAGTTTATGGAGGTGCTGCTCTTCTTGTGCCTGTTTGGCTTGAATGCGCAAAAGCTCTGCTTTTGCCTGTTCCGTTTGACGAATTGTTTCATCTAATCGTCGAGCACCAGAATGATTCGGGTCGATTGCAAAGAGTTCATGTAAGGTAAATGTTGCTTCTGTGAATTTCTCTTCTTGCAATAGAGCTCGAGCCTGTTCCATGAGCTCTTCTACATGCCGTTCTTCTTGAGATATTTGTTTTGGCGCATCTTCCAATCGCCTGGTTCTATTTCGTTCTTCAATCCTGTAACGTTCTTCTTCAATTTGAGCTAGAAGTTGTTGGGCGCCGACATGCAAGGGACGGAGCCGGAAGATTTCATTGATTGTGTTTTCGGCTGCATCGAGCTGCCCTTCTGTAAAAAGTTCACTAGCTTTTTGAAGGTACTCTTGCATTTTTTTCTCTTGTTGTTCTTCTTCCTTTTTGTGTTCGGCGTTTATGCGCTGCTGTGGATCGATTTGGTAGATTTTATTTAATTCTGCCTCTGCATCGCTTGTTTTGCCTTCCTCAATGTAGTGTTCAGCTTTTGTGTAGTGATCGGCAATCTCCTTTTGAAAACCTTCTTCTTTCTTGCCGAATCCTTGCTTTGCCCGTTGCTTTGCTTCTTCCACATTCCTTGCTTCGATCGCCTCTTCGGTTTCCACTCTCTGCGCCAAATCTTCCTGATTATGTGCCAGGGTTTCTAATGCTTTGGCAGACGGTGTTGCAAATGCAGGAATGCTGTCTATTAAGATTTCATATACTTCGATAGGTTCCGGTATATTTTTCAATTGTTGAGGACCGAGCGGAAAGACTCTCAGCTCTATCTTGTTGCGAATCTGTTGATAGACATCTTGTGAAATCCAAATTCGGTTTGGCCCTGCCATCGCCTCAATGCGGGAAGCTATGTTCACGCCATCCCCTATAATATCCTCGTCACGGATGATGACGTCGCCCAGATGGATTCCGACACGAATTTCAATCTTATCTAATTCAGACTTGTCCTTGTTGAAATGTGAGAATCGTTTTTGGGCTTCCATGGCACATCTGACCGCATTGACAGCGCTCGCAAAATCGATCATAAATGAATCGCCGATGGATTTAATAACACGTCCATCAAATTTTGCAGCAAGTACACGCAACAGGGCATCATGAGTTTTCAATAACTCGAAGGCGATAGTTTCATTCTTGGCCATCTTTTGGGAAAAGCCTTTGATGTCTGTGAACATAATCGCAGTGAGTTTGCGGGTTTCAATGTCGCTTGGAAACTTCATGAGAATGTGCGCTCTCTTGAAAAATCATAGAGTAATAATTACAGCCACTCCTTTAAAGATAGGGGTGGGGAGATTGAATGTCAACACATACAATGAAAAAGACTCTTGGTATGAAACAGAAAGAAGAGTTTACCATGGCGATACCATCCAAACCCCTTTTAAGACAGAAAGTTGTTCCTATAGTATTTCTGAACATATTCTCCCACCATCCTATCCGTGCTAAACTGTGAGAGCAGTGATTGCATCGCATTTCGTATACGCTGTATCCAGGCAAGTGGAATACCCCGGTCGTCACGGTCATAAAACTCCGGAATGACCGATTCGGTGAGGACGTTGAACAAACTTTCAAAATCGCGTTCATCTTGTGTTTCCAAATCGGTTTCGTTCTGGTCATCACCGATGTTCCAACCATTTTTACCGTTGTATCCTTCACGCCACCAGCCATCCATAATGCTCAGATTCAATCCGCCGTGTATAGTTATTTTCATACCGCTTGTTCCACTCGCTTCCAGGGGACGGCGCGGTGTATTCAGCCATACATCGGCACCGGAAATTAAATGTCGGGCTACGTTAATATCATAATTTTCAAGGAAGACCACCTTCCCGCTTAATTCGGATATACGGGATATTTCTATAATGTGCTGGATGAATCGTTTCCCATATGTATCATGGGGATGAGCTTTGCCCGCAAAGATGATTTGTAGAGGATGTTTCGGATCGGTAAATAAAGGAATGATTTTTTCTAAATGCCGGAACACTAATGGGGCACGCTTATACGTTGCAAATCTGCGGGCAAACCCGATCGTCAATGCATCAGGGGATAAAATATTGCTTGTTGCAAGAGATGTTCCCCCCATATGTATATACTTTTGCCGACGGGCGTAATCCACCAAGTCGCGCCTTAATGAGTAACGCAATGCCCATAATTCTTCGTC
>Ga0182021_10011770_pt1 | contig 10396 bp, 8 predicted proteins | sample 612E3MmetaG_FD_120493 | JGI IMG/M metagenome (GOLD analysis project Ga0182021, IMG submission 120493) | Permafrost microbial communities from Stordalen Mire, Sweden - 612E3M metaG (Illumina Assembly) | ecosystem: Environmental > Terrestrial > Soil > Wetlands > Permafrost | place: Sweden... | reverse complement strand
GCCTTCGGGCTGCCTTTCGGCATCTTCCTCATGCGCAACTTCTTCACGGGGATACCGACCGCTCTGATCGAGGCGGGCCGCATCGACGGTGCCGGTGAATGGACGTTGTTCCGGCGGGTAGTGATCCCCCTCGGCGTGGCCGCCGCCGCCTCGTTGGCGATCTTCCAGTTCATCTGGGTCTGGAACGACCTGTTGGTGGCACTGGTCTTCCTCGGAGGAAGCCCCCATGTACCTCTGACGCTGTTCCTCTACAACCAGGAGCGCACCCTGGCGGCCAACTTCTGGATCATCTCGACCGGGTCCATGGTCTCGATCATCGTCCCGCTGATCGTCTTTCTTTCCTTCCAGCGGTACTTCGTGCGGGGCATGCTCGCCGGTGCGGTGAAGTAAAGCAGAGTACTCCAGGACCGCCGGTCTAAACCTCAGAGTTTCCGGAACATTGAAGATCCAGTACGGCCTCGCGCAACATTGCCCTGACGATCTGCGCCTTAAATGCGTTCTTCGGGCCCGGGCATGCTTTTCCGACGGCGATAACGCCGGCCGCCTCCGCGGTCTCGGCATCCGGTTCTCGCCCGACAAGAAAACTCTCCACATCTGTGGCTCGAAGAGGGATGGGAGCCACAGCGCCCAACACAATTGAGGCCTCTTGGATCCTGCCGTCGCGCTTAGACAGAACGCTCGCCACACTGACGATGGCGAAATCGATGGAACGACGAATCCGGAACTTGCGATAGCGCTGAACGCTTGCTTGTGTTGGAAGCGGGATCTCGAGCTCGGTCACGAGCTCATCGGAATCGAGAACGGTTGTGCTTGCCACGGCTACGGCACAAAACCTCTCTGCGTCGATCACTCGCTTTGTAGTGCGGATCTTCGCGCCAAGAGCCACTAGGGCGGGCGCCAGGTCAGAGACGTTCACGGCAACACAGGCACAATTGAGGCAGCGATTCGCCTCCTCCGCGACAGAGCCAAGATCGAGTGAGCCGAGGTCTTCTACCTCCATATCGCGCGCCGACGGCAAGGCGCTGACCGTCTGGACTCGTGGAATCGCGGAAAAAGCGTCCGTACGAATCCTGATGAGCGCCGCCTGCTCGACCTTGTGGTCGTTGCTCGGCCCGGTTGTACTCCCCTCGAGGTAGCGGTCGATGGCCATAGCCGCCCGCCGCCCGGCCGCAATTGCCTCAATCACAGAAGCTGGACCAGTGACAACGTCTCCGCCGGCAAACACGCCAGGCATGCTCGTTTCACCCGCCCCCGTCACGACAATGCGCGTGCCATCGGTCTGAAGCAAGCCGTCTGCAAGCCTGAGGTCAGGTACTTGCCCGATCGCCAGAAGAACACAATCAGCATCGACGGTCAAAGTGGTGTTCACTTCGAATGAGGGCTTGAAACGTCCTTCGACGTCGAACACTGACGTGCACCTCACGAGTTCCATGCCGGCAAGCTTGCCCCCCGTCGTCAGTACTCCTTGCGGTCCCCATGACGTGAGGAGCTCTACACCCTCTTCGAGTGCTTGGGCGATCTCCTCGGCAGCTGCCGGCATAGTGTCACGAGTCTCGAGGCAGGCAATCGTGACTCGCTCAGCGCCAAGACGGAGGGCCGATATCGCGACGTCGATGGCAACGCCACCCCCACCGATCACGAGCACCTGTTCCCCTGGAGGCTGTCGGGAGGCCTGAACTCCCATCAAGAACTCGAGTCCTGATTGCAGGTACTCGGCACCCGCAATGCCGATCGACTTGTCGCGCCAGGCTCCCGTGGCAAGAAACGTGCTGTCGAAGTCACCGTTCAGCTGCGCAAGAGTGTTCTCTTCGACAGCCGTTCCTAGGACGAACTGGACCCCAATGTGCTCGAGCGCCTCGATCTGCTTCCGCACGACTGCCCTAGGCAGCCGATAGCCAGGTATGGAATGGGTCAACATGCCACCAGCCTCGCTCATGGCATCGAAGACGGTCACGCCGTGGCCGGCTTGGCGCAGGTAGTAGGCAGCAGCAAGGCCCGCAGGACCTGAGCCCACGACCGCTACACGCCTGCCCGTCACTACATCCGGCGACTTGAAGAACGTGGAGATGTCCTCCAGAACCTGGTCACCGAGATGGCGTTCGATTGTTCTGGTCGCGACGGCTCCGTCGAGCTCACAACGGTTGCAGCTCATTTCGCAAAAATGAGGGCAGACCCGACCTGTCACGGCGGGCATCGGGTTGCGCTCCAGCACGAGTTGAGCAGCCTTCTGCCAGTCTCCCTCGCGAATCAGCGCCAGATAAGTGGGAATGTCAATGTGGGCGGGGCAGCTGTCGGTGCAGGGAAGCTCAAAAGGCCGCGCTCCACCGAAGATCGAGTGGTAGCGATTGTCACCAAGAACCGCTGCACACTGGGTGCCACCTTTCCTAAGACAATGAAAGGCATTGTCGGGGGCCCGGTAGTACCAGCACCTAGGTTCCTGGCAGATGTTTCCGCCGACCGTCGCCATGTTGCGGATCTGCGGGGAACCCACCGCTCGGGCCGCCTGTGCCAAAAGGGGAATCCTCGCGTTGACAAGCTCGTCTTCCGCAACCTCAGATAGCGTCGTCAAGGCTCCGATCCGAATATTCGTATCCTCCAGCCTCACCTGACCAACGCCCGCGCTCGGCTTAATGTCGATGAGGAGCCTCGGGTGGTCAGGATGTATGCGGTTCTTGAGGCTGCCGAGCAGATCGGTTCCGCCGGCAATGACGCGACCTTGTTGTTCGCCCAGGAGGGCGGCCGCCCCCTCAAGCGAGTCCACGGCCACGTGGTCGAACGGAGGCAGCGTCATCAGCTTGTCTTCCCCAGAGCCTCAAGGACCGTCTCCGGCTTCACCGGAATACTGTCGATCCTGACGCCGATGGCGTTGTAGATAGCGTTGAGAACGGCGCGCGGCGTGCAGGTGACGGTTCCCTCGCCGAGGCCGCATGCTCCGTATTCGCCTCCACCGCGCCACACTTCCAGCAAGACCGGATCGATCTCCGGCATGTCGGCCATCGTCGGAATCTGGTAATCGATCCAGTTGAAGTTCAAAGGAACCCCTGTACGCTCGTCGTAGATGATCTCCTCGGTGAGCGTCTCACCCAACGCAATGCACTGACCACCAATCTGCTGGGCTTCAGCGCCGGATGCGTACATGACAGTTCCGCAGTCGTTCACGACAACGAGCCGAAGAACCTGCACCTGGCCGGTGTCGGTGTTGATCTCCACCTCGGCAAACGTCGCGATGAACGGAATGCCGGTACGTGCAGCAAGCGGCTGCCGGCTCACGGCCACGGTTACTGGGTCAAGACTGGCCTGGTAAAGGAGCCCCTTTAGGCTCTGCTTGCAGCCGCCATCGGCCTTTCGAAAGACAAAACCCGCATCAATGTCGAGTTCTTCAGGAGTCGCGTCTAACAGTGGCGCCACACGCTCCAGCAGTTTGACCTTAACTTCCTTACTTGCCGCTGCCATGGCTTCGGACTGTAGGAACGAGACGGCACTATCAGTCTGGACGCAGTCCTGCGGAGAAACGTCCGTATCCATTGTCGAGACCCAGTGGATGTCGTCGCCACTGATACCCAAAAAGCTCAAAGCCTCGGCACAACCGAGCACATTGCAGGTGTTTGAGCCCGTTCCGGTCTCCACAGTCGGTGCATCCAAAGTGACGGTGCAGTCGGGGTTGACAGTGATGGTCACATGAACTTCGCCGCGCCGGAGCTCCTGCCACTCAGCATGCCAGCCGGGATGGAAGGAAAACCCCACACCGCGCTTCTTCACCCCGTCAACTAGCGGTCCAAGTCCAGGAGAGTGACGCTTTTCCTTCCAAGAAATCCGCTCCGCACCGATCCGCAGGACTTCAACGAGGCTCTTGTCCGGCAACTCTTCCCACTGATGGCCAAAATTCTTGCAAGCGATGTCGAGCGGATCGATACTCAGCTCTTCAGCGAGCCCGTCGACGAGGCGACCAACAATTAGGTTCAACTGGCTGTTACCGACGCCGCGCATCATGCAGGCGGGCATCTTGTTCGTATACACACCACGCCCTTCGAAACGCACGTTTGGAATGTGGGCGAAGGCCACCTCGGTCACTTCGGCAGGAGCGAACTTGATCGCGAACATACTGTGATCAGCGTAGGCGCCGACATTGCCGATGGAATTGAAGGAAAGTGTCGTAATCGTTCCATCGTGCTTTGCACCGATCGTTCCGTGATAGCACACGTGTTGCCGCCCGTCATGGAACGACTCTCGGCGCGAGTGCCTGAACAACACGGGCCTTCCCGTTCTTTTGGCGAGAAGAGCAGTGAAAAGAAAGAAAGGTTGATCACCGGTGTCCCCGCGGCCGAACTGCCCGCCCACGTACGGACTCACGACGCGCACGTTGTTCAGGGGCACGTCAAGCATCTCGCTGAAATGCATGCGGGTTTGATGTGCCTCGTAGGAGTTCGACCAGACAGTGATGCGGTCCTCACACCACTCGACGAGACAGCACCAATTATCCAAGCTGTTTTGTGTTGCGTTGTGGTAGGTAGTTGTCGCGTTCAGGACGACGTCCGCGTCGGCGAGGCCCCGGGTGACATCACCCTTGTTCACAAAGACGTCCGCTCCCCCAACGGCGTCTTCGGGAAGAACGTTGGTGTCGCCGAGCTCGGGGTGCAGAATTGGGGCGCTCGACGCCATTGCCTCAACAGGGTCAAGAACAAATGGCAGGACCTCCCAGTCGACCTTGATCTGTCGCAAGGCTTCTTCGGCAATCTCCTCGCTCTCCGCGGCGACGACGGCCCCAATCTCGTCGCCGACCCATCGAGCATGTGAGCCCAATACGCGTCGGTCACAAAAACGTCTCCACATCATTCGTTCGTAGGAGAGAGTGTCGACACCGTCGGTCCAACCTGCGTTTGTCGATTTCAGGCCGGCGACAGCCGGCTCTTCGAAGGTGAGGATGTCGACGACGCCAGACAGTTGCGTCGCCTGACTCACATCGAGGGATCTGATTCTCGCATGAGGGAAGGGACTCCGTAGTACCTTTGCGTACAGAATATCAGGTACTCGACATTTGACCATCAGGTCGCCCGCGTATTTGGCCCGCCCGCTGGCCTTCTCAGTTCCGTCGATGCGGGCGCGGTAGGTGCCCACATGGCTGCGCTGCACGCGCGGTGTAAATGCGGGTTTCATGAAGCGCTCGCTTTGGCGATGAGTTCCGATGCGTGCCGAACGGCCTGAACTATGCCGGCGTAGCAGCCGCAACGGCAGATGTTGCCGGAGAGAGCTTCTTTGATCTCGGACACGGCCGGAGATGGCACCCGGTCAAGCAGGGCTCGAGCAGTCATCACAAACCCGGGCGTGCAGAATCCGCACTGGAGAGCGGTGCCATAGCCCGGTTCACTCTGTGCGGCGAAGGCCTCCACAACGCAGTCGTCACTCGGTAGGCCTTCGATCGTGAGGATCTGATGGCCATATGCCTCGACGGCTAGAACCATGCAGGAAAGGACGGCCTTGCCGTCCATGATGACCGTGCAAGCTCCACAAGCGCCTTGGTCACAGGGGATCTTTACTCCCGTGAGGCCGAAGTGCTCACGGAGGAGCGAGGCCAACGTCGTCGTCGGAGGCACGCACTCAGGTCGGTAGCTCCGACCGTTGATGATAATCGGGAGTTCCGGCGGCCGGATGATGGTGTTCCGTGATGTGGCTGATGGTGCCATGCCCGCCAATCCCTTCGCTAACGCTCTGCCGGAATAGCCAAGCAAGTAACTACTCTCAGAACCTTACCGCCGGCCGCCGTGGTGCGCATATTCGAGGCGGGACGAGCCCTTGCAAGCCGATGACGGTGAAAAGGGGAATGCCGGCCGTCGGAGAAGGGTCCTGGTCGGGCATCCATGAACTTCGTGCCGGGGAATATCTCTGCGGGTGCGCAATGCGGCGAGCGACCGTTAGGTCGTCCAGTTACTTGACCAGACGCCTTGCGTGGACATTTGCAGCCTCATATCGGCAGATGGCCAGGCTACTCATCCAGTTAGAATTCAGCGCCGGCGCTTTTCTCAAGTCGGCGATCGCGCTAACTGTCGATGCCGCGTTCGAAGCAGCAGGTTCGACAGAAACACGTAACGGGGTTCAGAGTGTCGCACTGCCGGGCTTACGGACCCGTCACTACCGGGAATCATGGCCGGGACCTCCTCACGACGGCGTCACTGTCTACAGACCGCCGTGCGATTGGAGTCTGTGGGCCACAACGCCAAGGTCGGCGGGTAGGTTTCGCAGTGCAAGTGAGGGTGCTCGAATCCTGAGATCGGCTTTAGAGGTTGCTTGGAACATCCTAGGAGGGCGGCCGCAAGCGGACCCGGTGCACTCGGTTCGGATCGCCTAAGCTAAGACAAAGCCTTATCCTGCCTCGATGCCTTCTTGACCAGACGGCTCTGTGAGTGGAGCTGGAGTGTCAGGACCGGGCTACGGATAGGCGCTCCACCGGCTCGATGCAGCTGCACCTGGTCGGTGGTCATTGCGCTCGTGAAGAACCTGATGTTGCGGGCCCGCAGAGCTGCCATGAAAGCCGCGGTGCTGCCGCCCGAGTCGGTCCGGCAGACGACCTCGCGTTGGACGAGGGATGTATCGTCGCCAACGTGGTGGCCAGCTTGGACATCGCCCGGCAGCTCAGAGATCGCCTCGTCGAGGACCATCACATGGTCAGCGGCGGTGTTCGAGCCGGCATTGCCCGGATTCAGCACTCCCGACAGTGCCTAACCGGTCGCGTCTGCGAAGCAGAACATCGGGTGGAAACCGAACCCGCCCTTGTAGGTGGGTGCCGTCTGCTCTTTGTTCTCGGAGTGGATCTCGACGAGCGGGGCGTCGATGTCCAAGAAGACCGGTTCCGTCTTGGTCACCGCGGAACGCTCCCACGCCTGTGCCCGCACGCTTGCCACCTTGGTGGCGACACTCGCTCGCGTATCTTCGTTGATTTGGTAAAGCTGCGGTGCAGTGTCGAGTCCGAGGCGACGAAGCCGAACAGGGCCGCCTCGGCGCGCAGGTGCTCGATACCCGACGCAACCTTCGCCTCCGCCCGCGAGCACGAGAGCCGCCTCGACGAGGACCTTGCCCCGGTCCTGAAGAAGCGTTGGCTTCCACCGTCACGACGCGCTGTGCTGGTACCTTTGCAAGTGCCCTTCTCGAGGGGGATACTGCTGCTGCGACGCAGTCAGTTCCCTTGTCGGAAGGGCCTTTCCGCGGATACGCGCGAATCAGGTCACGAGATCGCGTGAGTGATCGGGGCTAGCGATCGGGCCTCCGCCTAATCATTTGGCTTAACTCCCGCAGCTTCCCATCGCATGCTCATGGAAGTTGTGAAACAACTCGGGACTCATGGCTGGGGCAGAGCCCCTGGTCGGTTGTCCAATGCCGGAGTACTGTACACCGCCATGAGGGGACTCCAGATACCCGCTGAGCCATCAACTGGTGGTCAAACCGGGTGAGCAGAGTGACTACGCCCGGCCCCCCGGCAGAATCGCCGGCGGACGTACCGGTCACCGATACCGGTCGGAAGCACCATCGCTTATATGTTCGTAACTTCGCCGGCAGACCTGGACGCTTCCTCGCCGTGTGCTTGGCTGTCACATTCGTGAACTTCGCCGTGTGGTCGGTCGCCACGCCGTTGTTCGCCTCGCCTGACGAACCAGCCCACGTTGTCCACGCCGCGGCAGCTGTTCGGGGCGAGATCGTCGGTCGAACCGTCAAAAGTTCGAGCAACGCCATGACGCGCGTCTCGATCCCAGAGGTCTTCGCCGCCGGGTACCCATACACGACCTGCTTTATGGGTCACGACACGGTTCCCGCGTCCTGTGCTCCCGCGCTGTCGACATCGACCAAGGTTGTGAGGACGGCGACGTACGTCGGCCGCTATCCGCCTCTCTACTATTTAATGGTGGGGCTACCGTCGCTCGTTACGGTGTCCACGTTGGGGATCTACCTAATGCGTCTCATGAGCGCCCTCCTCGACGCCAGCCTGGTCTCCCTGGCACTCCTGTCGATTGCCGTCTGGTCGCGGAGGAGGCTGCTTTTGGTGGGCGTCATGATTGCGGCTACGCCGACGGTGTGGTTCTTCGGCGGCGTCGTGAACCCGAGCGGGTTCGAGATCTGTGCGGCGATCTGCCTGTGGAGTTCCGGGCTGGTCCTCGTCTTGGAGCACGCTGATCATCCACCGCCCGGCCTCGTCACGATCGTGGTCGTGGCTATGGCAGCCCTCCTGCTGGCACGTCCTTTGTCACCATTGTGGGACGCGATCATCGTGGGCCTGCTTGCTCTCCTCGGAGGTCGACGGGCCGTAGTGGGCATCTCTCGAAGCCGCGTCACGCGGTGGTCGATCGGCCCGTTGATCGCCTGCTGCCTTTTCACAGTTGCGTGGGTCATCTCGCAGCACTCGTTGGATCTGGTCCCCGCCGGAGTACCTGTTCCGGCAGGCGAGACGCGTCTACACCTTGTGGCGGTCATCTTCGGATACACGGGCACCTGGATTCAACAGATGATCGGCGTTTTCGGGTGGTTGGACACCTTTTCGCCCCTAGTGACCTATCTCGTGTGGTTCGCCATGATCGGCTTCGTCCTCGGATTAGCATTCGCCAGTGCCAAAGGCCGCCATGTCGGCCTCCTCATCTTTTTGGGGCTCGCCGTTCTCCTGATCCCGGTTGTCATCGCGTACAGCCAGTCGCATCGTCTGGGCGTGGTTTGGCAAGGGCGTGACATCCTTCCCGTGGCAGTCGGCTTGCCGCTCACGGCCGTGGCCCTCCTTGAGCAGACGGAGATCGTACGACCATGGCGGCTGAGGGTGGCCGCCACTCTTTGCCTCGGCATGGGCGTGGCGGACGTTGCGGCCTTCGTCGAGGCGCTGCGACGCTACACGGTAGGCGTCGCGGGTCCGCTCAACTTTCTCAGTGGCCCCTGGCAACCACCCCTGGGGTCGTTGGGCGTCGTCGTGTGCTGCTGCGTCTTTGTCGTGCTACTCATGACGTTGGTCACACAAGAAGTTCGCTACAGCGCCGCGCTCATCGGCGCTCATCCGCGTCCTATTCCATCACCTCGAGACAGCTCGCAAGAAGCCCTTAGACGAGATCGTTGCCGCCGCGGGCTCGTGCTGCGCGGTCGCCGACCTTCATGACGCGAACCAAGCTTCATCTCGTCCACTCTGTCCTCGTCTAGGACGCCTTGAGAACGGAACCAACTGCGCAAACGCGCCTCGGTCACCCTGACCTGACTCGCGCCTGACGCTTAGCCCTTACGCCCAGTTGGCCGCCTCGGCGGACCGGGACGCGGCTGAGCTCCTTGCCGCTCAGTTCATGATCTCGGTTTATGAGTCGCGCGCGCGATAAACGCGCGATAGCCAAGCCAAGTGCAGGCTAGTCGAGCATATAGATAGGCAGTGAACTGGGTATTTGCAGTGGAGGTAATGAGACTGTGTTCGAACCCTTCGTAGCCCGTTGACCTGGAGTTATGCGGCACGAAAGCCCGAGCTTGGGCGAATTTCGGGTGCCGGATGGCTCGCCGCAAGCTCGACGCCGGAAGTGATGAGACTATGGTCGAACCCCGTCGGCACCGCCCCGCTCCCGGCGATTGGGGGCACCCCACCCAACGGGTCGTGACGGTTGCTCAGTCTCCCCGACTCGGGCTCTACGATCACGAGCTGAGCCGCCAGCTTCGATAGATCAGTACAGCGCATCAGCACCCGATGTGCACAACGGGAGGGCGAGTGACCAAGTACATAGAGGACAGCTCGAACTTTGGAGCTGATGGCCCCTTTTTCCGCATCATCCGAGAAGGCTTGCAAGGCCTAGCCGACGGCGAGGACTACTTCGACCTGCTAGCTGACGATGTCGTCTTCGAGTACGTCATCTCTGTACCCGGTTATCCGAAGCGGGTTGAAGGGCGACAGGACATCATCGACCTATACAGCGACTACGACAGCTTTATGGCTGTGAACAGCGCTGACGGTCTCCATGTCTATCGAGATCCCGCGGCGTCGGTCGTGATCCTTGAGTATGAGGTACATGGCGAATCAGTGCAGACGGGTCGTCCGTACAACAACCGGTTCGTCTCCATCGTGACGATCAAGGATGGCAAAGTGACACGGTGGCGGGACTACCTAGACCCTGTGGCAGTGTTCGACGCCGCGGGTTGGCCTGGTGGTCAGGGCTAGGCAGTGATCGCCGAACCGCAGCAGTCGACAAGGGGTTCATTCCGCACGATCGGCGCGCCCATCCGGCGTTAGGTGTCGGTGGGCGCATCAGAATGGCGCGCCCACCGCTTCGCCCGCATATCCCTGATCGCGAGTCGCAGCCCCACAAGCAGGAATGCGGCAATAACCACGAAGATCCCGATCGTCCACATCCATCGCCGCGTCGAGCGCGGCGACCACGGAGCCAGAACGGTGAGAATC
>Ga0182021_10011769_pt1 | contig 10396 bp, 12 predicted proteins | sample 612E3MmetaG_FD_120493 | JGI IMG/M metagenome (GOLD analysis project Ga0182021, IMG submission 120493) | Permafrost microbial communities from Stordalen Mire, Sweden - 612E3M metaG (Illumina Assembly) | ecosystem: Environmental > Terrestrial > Soil > Wetlands > Permafrost | place: Sweden... | reverse complement strand
GAATGGTTTTTGATGAATCATAACCTGAATTTAATTTCATCACTCCAAAAAAAAGTATTATGAAACCTTATTCTAAAATTATTTTTTAATGGATTCATCTCCATCATTAAACCCAGTCATTATATGGGTTCCGTCACAGAACGGTTTATTTGAAGATTTACCACAACGACATAATGTGACTCTGCTTCGAGCTTCATAGGTGTATCCATCAGCAGATTCTATGGGTATAGCTCCTCGAACCCATAATGGACCACTTACTCCTTTTTCAGGTTCCTCTGTAACTGCTATGCTAGGTTGAAAATCTGGTTCTATAGGTTTTCTGGTTTCTTTATCCCAGACCACTAATCTTCCGGAGTTGCAGTTTCCAGCTATTTCAATGGCAGTTTTTCTGGCCTGTGAATCATCTGAATGCAGTACAAGGTTACTTATTCCACCTGCACGGTCACAGAAACCAGCGTGATTGCATAAATCGTGGTTATCAGTTAATATTAGGTCTGGTCCGTTAATTTCTTTAGCATTATCCAGATAAGATTCTCGTCTGGCGGTTTCAATACCTTTGAAGTCGGATTTCTCATGATTACCGTCGCAGAATGGTTTGGTTTCGGATTGTCCGCATCGACAAAGTGCATATTCCTCCTTTTGAGGATAAGCTTGTTTTTCAAGCCATTCATAGGGATATCTTGAATCATCTTCACTGATTATTAGTTTAATCAGTGGAATTCCACCGTAAACCAGGAAAGGACCATTTTTAACTATTTTGATTATTTTTTTGGTTTTTTCTGTCAAAATTTTTCTTCTCCATTTTTTTTAATTTGTTTAGAAAATCAAAAAATATTTTTTTTTTACATGAGACCGATTTGCTTCATCAATCCTACTTGATCATAGAAAAGATTCTCTTCAATGATTTTACCATCTCTCCAATGGGCAACAGTGCAGAATTTAACTTCAAATTTTTTGTTGGTTGGTGGGATTTCACCATCCGGAGTTTTCATGGGCCCTTTCATGGTGCCTGTTAATATAGCTACGGAACATGTCCAGTCATCCTGACCGAATAGAACCCTATAAGGATCATTTCCAACATGATTGTCTGGAAATGTCTTGAAGAATTCAACAGCTTCCAGATGATGTGCAGGAACACCTTTAGTTGGTTCTGGCTGACCTGGCCAGTACACTGTTACTTCTTCATTATGCCTTTCGTTGAAAGTTTCCCAATCTTGAGAGTTCCAAGCATCATCCAATGTTTTCATTAAACGCATATTTTCTTCCACACTCACTAAAATCACCTCTTGTTACTATAAATTAGATGATTCATTTTAATAAAAGTTTTGTAACTTATGCAAGGGTATAAGTGACATAATTTATATGATCCCTGAAAATGACCTCAATTTTAAAAGAAAATGGAATTATATAAAAAAAATAGGTTGAATAAAATTCCTTTAAACTTTATTCTGGAGGTGGAACCATCTCTCCATTATCATATGCTGAAGAAGTATCAAGTAAGTATCCCCAGCTAGGGAGATGTTCTCTGAATATCATGGCCATGGGCCATCCTTTGGCTTCATCACGACGCCAATCCGCCTGTAATTCAGCAGCAACCGACCACCAGTTACGTATTTTCACACCAGCTTGACTCAACACCGATATAGTTGCTTCCCGTTCAAGTTTACTAACAGCCCCACTAGCATCAATCACTCCATGGACTTCAAAACCTTCCAAGATAGCATCAAGAGCTGGAAATTGCAAACAAGTTGCATCAGTCATACCTGCAATAATCAACTTCTTTCTCTCTAAAGAATCCACTGCTTCACGAAATTCCGGCCAGCGCCATGCATTAATTACACCAGAACGTCTTATTACCGTAATATCCGGGAATAATTCTTTAAGTCCAGGTAGAATAGGACCGTTAGGACCCCAATCACGACTAGTTGTTAATATTACAGGTAGTTCAAATAATTTAGCGGTTTTTGCCAGCCCTAGGATATTGTTTCTAAATTGCTCTGGAGAAATGTCACGAGCTAATTGCATCAACCCCACCTGATGGTCAATAAGTAGCAATGCAGCGTTATCTGATGTTAATACTTCATTAGGACCTTCATTTTCCTCATATTTACTCATCTTTTATATCTCCAATTTCCATTTGTATATATTATGATTTGGATGTTGGAAAAGTTAAATTTTTTGTAACTTTTATAAGGGTATAAGAAACATTTAGTAATTATGATTCATGATCAACTTACATTACAAACTTTACAAAAACTTGGTTTAACTTACTACGGAGCTAAAGCTTATGCTGCGCTTATGACAACAGGTGTATCCAATCCATCCATCATTGCTGAGGAATCTGGAGTTCCACGTACAAAAATTTATGGAGTATTAAAAGAACTCGCCGCTGATAATTGGATAAACATCGAAAAAGGCAGGCCAACTATTATATTGCCCAAATATCCCGGAGAGGTTATTGAAGAACATAAATCACTGATGAATACGGATATAGATAGAATATCTTCTGAATTATCCATGACCTATGATCGTGTTCTAGAAAATGAAATCCCCAAGGTTAGGATCATACATAATTTAGATACTCTACTCCAACTAATTGCTGAAATTATGTCCGGCGCTAAAAAAAGGATAATGTTAATGGGAAGTCTTTATTTTCCCGATGAATTAGGGACTATTAAAGATCAGATAATAAAAGCCAAAGATCGGGGAGTTAGCGTCCGGATAATCACTACACCTTCAATAAAACTTAAGGATAATGAATTAAACATAATAAACAGTTTAACAGAAGTTATTAACGATGTAAAACTGGGACATCCCTATTTCATCAAAACTATAATGGTCGATGACAGAGAAACTCTAATGATGATATCCAGGGTACACGAAGATGTTCCAGACTTGGATAACGTGTTCGCTATCTTCATCTCCAATATTTCTTTAACTACTTACTTTTCGAGTGTTTTTGATATGGATTGGAAAAATTTAAAATTCTTTAATGAATAAATATCAGACTAAATATATTTAGTGATAATACATATGAAATGGAGTATAAACAAAAAAATTTGTTTAATGAATCCATAGATAAATATGTAGATCAATAGAAAATTGTAATATGTTACATTTAAAAAAAAGTTTTTTTAGGAGAAGGTGATTATAATGGCTAAAGAAATAAGACAAACAGTAGTGGGCATAACTCGAGAGGGTGACATAGTCGTTAAAAGTGGAAGAGGCAAGATATATTCTGTAAAAAAGGCGGCAGATCTAAAATTCAGTTGTGAAGATCTATTCCAGGATATTGAAACAGATTTATTCGCCGTCATAGATACCGAAGCTCAACCATGGGAATGTATCTTAATTGAGTAACAAAGCATAATTTTCTTATTTTTTTTTATTGACTAAGATTAAACTTATAAATTAGATTTTTTTTCTCGCATCATCTATCAGGCAGTTTTTATCATTTTAAAGGTTGTTTCCTAGGGGCAATGCTAGAACAGTGAACAATTCTTGTCTCGTGAATAAAAAAAATTTTATGGTCATTGAACTGAAAAATGGACAGAATATAAACCAATAATTACATAGAAAATGGGGAGAACTATTATTTATGTCTAGAATGATTTCAGATAATAATTTTCAAAATAAATACCTAGGGTTTTTTATAGGTCTTTATAAGCGGAATAAGATGATTTTAAAGATTTCAGTAACCCTATTTTTTGTACCCTTACTAATAGGTCTTTTTATTGGTTATTTTTCATCAGGTTTTACCGGAAATTTCCTGACATTTTATGTTAAGGTACTTCATGGATTTCATATTGAAATAAATACACTTTCAATATTCAAGCATAACCTTCAAGCTGCGCTTATTACATACTTTGGTGGAATAATTGGGATAATTCCCGCTGTAACCTTATCTTCAAACGGATTCATTTACGGAGCTTTTATTGGATATTTTACACATGGCGGTATTATTAACAATTTCGGAGTTAGTAATCCCTATGATTTTATTATTTACACTTTGCCCCATGGCATATTTGAAATTTCCGGCTTTATTATATCCGGTGCAGCAGGATTCAGGCTTACAACCCTAGTTATTGCAGTATTAAAAAGGAAAAACCCTATAAATGAACATTATTGGAAATTAAAGGATTCCCTAGCATTGCTTGCAATAGCAATAGTCTTACTATTTATTGCAGCGACTATTGAAGCTAATTATTCCATATCTGTGGGAAACTATATTACAGGCTTAAATCTATTTTAATAATCCCATTTAACTGAAAAACAATAACCATCAACTTCAGTGAACCTATACCAAATGAAATAGCATATAACAATATAACCTTAACTGATAGTAACGGAACCTCAATACCAATCAAAACCTCCTACAATCTTAAATGTTTTAACCATAACAATAGCTAGTGGTTCCTTAACGAAAGGCCACGTATACACTGTAACTTTACCAGCTAATTCCATCACCGACACTTCAGGGAACGCAATAACTACACAGTCTAAATTCAAATTTACTACAACTTCAATATAAAATGAAAAAACAGTTAGATAAGTAGATTAATTTAGAATAGGTTTTTTTTTAAACCTCCTATTCCTTTTTTATTTTTTTTTATACACTAAGAATAAACTTATAATTAGAGTTTTTTTCCATCCGCCATCTTAACGGCATAGCACCACTTTTTTTAGTTATTATCAATTAGACGTTAGAATAATTTATTTTGGTTTCCATTCACGAATCCGGGAATTAATATCACTTTTTTTATCATATGATTCCAAAATAAGATCTTTAACAGAACCAGTACAAGTTTCAAGAAGCTTAATGGAATTTTTATCGTATTCCATTCTTGTAATAGATTCTATAACTAATGATTCAGCTTTAACTTTCTCTTCAGCATTGAGAAACCCAGGTTTATCGTTACAACTTGTAACATCATGAAAAAAATCCATACATTCCTTTTGAAGCACTTTATGACTCATATTCTTAAGTTCATCTTCATATGTCAAGTCCATGTTCATTGCACCAAGTAATTAAGCCTATATTGAAACTATTTTTATTTTACAGAGTTTTAATCCTAAAAAAAATTGTAAGGGATTTTTATTTTTTATGTAAGTTAAGCCAATATTCTTCTACGGATTTAACTGCATTTTGGTATCCTTCTAAATTATCTGGTTTACGTATTAATAGATTAGGACAGTTTTTAATTTTAATTTCATCCTTTTCTTCTTCTAAATAAATTAGAATAACCGTAGGTATGCATTTTATATCCTCTCTTTGGGCAATTACATCTAAAATTCCCGATCTAACTTCCTTACGGTAACTGTCAATATCAGTTATTATAATATCTGGTATGGGAGTGTGTTTGTATTCACCTTTTTGGAATATCATTTTCAATGCTTCATTCTGATTTCCAGCAAAGCGAATATTGTTAGGAAGAGTTGATTCTTTAAACACTTCAATAAAACTTTCCAAATTCTCAGGATCCTTTCCGACGAACAGTAAATTTACTGACTTAACCTTCGTTTTCATAATAGTTCACAATCCAAATATTAAGAATAAATAAAGTATCATTAATTTAGTTCTATTTATCTTTTTCAAATATTATTAATTTTCTCTAAATGTTCAACTTATACTCAATATGACATGAAAAAAAGTAGATGAAGATTAGATGAAGATAGTTACTGAAAATTGAGTATTAAAGAAAAAATTTGTATAACATAGAAAATTTAAATAAATAGTATAATACTGGATGCATTATTTTTAATTACCAGTTCCATCAACCCTATATCTCCCAATAGAATAATGGATTTAGAGAATATTTTAAATAACTGGTCGTATTTAGAGTACCTTAATATTTTGAATATGGATTTAGAGGTGATCCTAAATGATTTATAATATAATAAAAGATATTGTGTATTCTGTAGGTGTGAAAGACTGGAATAGAAGAATTTTTGATGAACTTATTCAAACTCCAGATGGAACAAGTTACAATTCATTTCTTGTAAAGGGCACTAATAAAACAGTCCTGGTAGATACTGTTGATCCAACTAAAGCTAAAGAATTATTGGATAACCTAAAAAAGTTGGATGTTGACATTGATTACCTTGTTATTAACCATGCAGAACAGGATCATTCTGGAACCATACCCCCAATACTTGATATTTACAAAAATGCCATTATCATTACCAATTCAAAATGTAAAGACTTGTTAATCGAATTTCATCTAATTCCCGAAGAAAAATTTATGGTTGTAGGGGATGGTGAAACCTTGGATCTCGGAGGTAAAACATTAGAATTCATCATAACTCCATGGGTGCACTGGCCAGATACAATGGTAACCTATCTACAGGAAGACCAGATACTATTTTCATGCGATTTTTTCGGCTCGCACTTGGCAACCAGTGAATTATTCGCAGACGAAGATATTTACAAGTCTGCTAAAAGATATTACGCTGAGATAATGATGCCCTTCAGAACCATTATTAGGAAGAATCTGGAGAAGCTGAAGAACCTAAAAATTCAGATTATAGCACCTAGCCACGGGCCATTATACAATAACCCTGAATTTATATTGGATGCCTACAAAGATTGGACATCAGACAACACCAAAAATGAGGTTGTCATACCCTACGTATCCATGCACGGAAGCACCCAACATATGGTAGATTATTTAGTGGATTCTTTAATTGAAAGAGGATTAATAGTAAAACCATTGAATTTAACCTATATTGACATGGGTGAATTAGCTTTAGACTTAGTCGACGCTACAACCATGGTTATTGCTTCACCTACAGTCTTAACAGGCCCACATCCAAGTGTTGTGTATGCCACCTACCTTGCAAACGCCCTTAGACCCAAGTTAAAATTTGTTTCAGTAATGGGTTCATATGGATGGGGCGGTCGAATGCTGGATCAAATCACTGGAATGATTGGGAACTTAAGGGTTGAAATGATCACCCCACTAATCATAAAGGGCTTTCCTAAGGAAGAAGATTACAAAAAAATAGATGCAATGGCCGATGAAATCACTGCAAAACATGAACAGCTTGGAATTATTGAAAAATAAATAATAAATCCTATTATTAGGGTTTATTCTATAAAGTGTGTAATATTTTAGAGAAACAGATTTGAGGAACTAATTAATTAAAGAATTGCTTCCTTACATTTTTGATGAACCTACTAGATTAAAATACTCAACTAAGATTAAGTTTTTACGAGGGTTTTTTTATCCTTTTCAAAAATTTCTTGGATTTCTTTAAGATATTTTCTTATAGGTATTTTTTGTGTGCATTTCTCTTCACATTCACCGCATTCATCACCAAAAGAGGCACTAGCATTCATGGCTGTTAGAAATGAATAAGTTTGAGCAGATATTCCTATGTTTTGATAGATATAAAACTCATTTAACAGACTCAAATTTTTTGGAATATCCACTCCCTGCGGACAGGACATGCAATAACCACAAGCAGTGCAATCGACATGAATTCTTGCACTGTAAACTTCTCTAACTTCCTGAATTAGATCTCTCTCTTCATCGGTTAGACTATTGGCAAGACCATCCTCTGAAATCTTAACATTCTCGATAACCTGTTCAATAGTAGTCATACCACTTAAAACTACATTAACTTCTGGTTGATCCCATATAAAACGTAAAGCCCATTCAGCAGGGCTTCTTTTAGTCTCTGCACGATCCCATATGGCTTGGATATCTGGTGGAACATTATTTGTAAGACCACCGCCTCTAAGCGGTTCCATAATGGTTGTTCCTATATTTTTAGAGAATGCATAATCGAGTCCAGCTTTACCAGCCTGAAACTCCTGATCCATGTAGTTAAACTGTATCTGAGAAAAACTCCAATTATAAGAATCCAAAATTTCCGTGAAAAGCTTTAATTCATCATGAAAAGAAAACCCAGCGTATCCTATCCTGCCATCTTCAATTGCAGAATCTAAAAACTCGAAAACATCCAATTTTTTTAATGGTTCCCATGTATTTTCGCTAAGGCCATGCAAAAGATAGAAATCAATTCTATCAGTTTGAAGTCGTTTGAGCTGATCATCTAAATAATAATTAAGATCTTCTTTTTTCTGGATATTCCAGCTGGGTAATTTAGTGGATAGATACACTTCATCTCTTAAACCCTCTTTTAAGACCTTTCCAACGAAAATTTCACTCATACCTCCTTCAGTAAAAGAGATGCCGTGATATGGATAAGCTGTATCAACATAATTCACACCATGATCAATGGCATACTGAAGCATCTCTGTTGCCAGAGGTTCATTTATTTTTGAGGGATTTCCCTCAATTATTGGAAGTCTCATACATCCAAAACCAAGTATCGAAACTTTTTTGCCTGTTTTCCCAAAGGTCCTGTAAAGCATTTTTTAATACCTCATAATTATTAAAATTATATAATAATTAATTTTATTTGAATATATAGATTGTTAGAACAAAAGCTACCGATTCCATGCCAATCATGATATTGAAACACTTTTATAGTCAGGGTTTTTGTAAAACAAAGAATTATCAAAAGAAATAGAATTGTCTAAAAATTGAATTTACCCACCCTTTACCATGAATTTTTTCACCATATTCTCCACCGATACTACCTCTTCTTCGGATGGAATGTCAAGTTTGAATGGATATTCTTTTTCACTGAATCTTTCAAGAAGTATTATGCCATTATCTGTATCTGATTTTATTTCAAAACGTTTTAATTCACCTAAAGGGATGTTTTCAAGCACGTTTAACATCTGCTCTTGGGTTTTCTTATCTAATCCTTTGATAAGGAATTTCATTATGGGCAGATTAGATTCCAAGGAGTACCCAAACTCCAATATTTTCACTTCAATCATTATAAAACACCTCTTTTTCTATTAAATCATCTTTGACTATAAAATTTTATTTCAATTATAATATTAATATCCACCAAAAAATGTAAAATAATTTTTTTTATGGATTAAGTATGAATACACTGTAGTTTAGATAGGATGCTATGCTTACCCAAATTAGGTATGGTATGAGTATTATTGCTGCTGGTTTAGAAACACGGTAGAACACGATGATGTTGATTAATATGGATATCCACAGTATTATTACAAATACTAAACCTCCAAATATGTTGTGGGTGCCGAAAAAAACTAATGACCATAGTACATTTAAGAACAGTTGGATAGCGAATATTAGAATTGCAATTCGTACATCTTTTCGGTCTAAACCTTCTCTCCAAACTAAAAACAAAGATATTCCCATCAGAACATATAGTGTGCTCCATATAGGTCCAAAAGCCCAGTTTGGTGGTGTCCATCCTGGTTTGGGTAAAGAAACGTACCAAGTGGTTATTTCTTTTAAAGTATAAATTGTTCCCACTGATCCCGCTAAAAATACAATTAATATGGAAATAATTAATTTAGGGATCTCACGAATACTAAAACTATTCATCTACTTTAACCTCCCCATTTTTTAAATCTTATCCTAATTCCATCTACTGAACTATTTTATTTCATAATTATTATTATCTCATGTATATATGAATATTTTTGATGCCCACTTATTAAAATATTAATTTGTGGTTTTTTGATTATTTTAAATAGCAAATAACATAGTAAATGTTTAAATAGAGAAAGAAAAAAATGATCACTATATAAAAGTCAGGGATGAAGATAGTGCCAATTGCAGGGATACCATTTATGGTTTTAGTTGTAGTCTTCTGTTCAATTGGTTTCTAGATTGATGCTTACTACTCAGATATTACAGGAGACAGGAAAATGAACTCTGATTTTCTAGAAGATAAAGAAATAATCGTAGCCTCTAACAGAGGCCCAGTAGTATTTAAAAGATATGAAAAAGGAAAAATCGAACTAATACGCGGTGCAGGGGGGATAGTCGGTTCGATGATACCTTTTTTGAAAAAAACACATGGAAAATGGGTTTCTTCTGCAATCGGAGAATGTGATCACTATATGAACAATAAATACCACTGTAAAGTGCCCATACCATTAGAAGACCCCGAATATTATGTCGAATTCATCAAAACAGAAGAGGATATTTATAATAGGTTTAATGGTAAATTCGCGAATCCTTTATTGTGGTTTATTCATCATTCTATGTGGAATCCACCATATTCACCATGTGCAGACGATGAATTGCATCAAGCATGGGATTCATACCAACATGTGAACTCTATGTTTGCAGCAGCGATAGGGGAAGATGTATGTAAATCAGAGAAGACTCCAATAGTAATGTTACAGGATTATCACCTCTATTTAACACCTAAATTGATAAGAAAGCAGCATCCAGATGTTCTTATGAGTCAATTCGTCCACATACCATTCCCCCCACCAGAAATATTCCAGCAATTGCCCAATCACATGCAAATCGAGATATTAGACAGTATG
>Ga0182021_10011768_pt1 | contig 10397 bp, 8 predicted proteins | sample 612E3MmetaG_FD_120493 | JGI IMG/M metagenome (GOLD analysis project Ga0182021, IMG submission 120493) | Permafrost microbial communities from Stordalen Mire, Sweden - 612E3M metaG (Illumina Assembly) | ecosystem: Environmental > Terrestrial > Soil > Wetlands > Permafrost | place: Sweden... | reverse complement strand
GAACCCGCCGGAGGATCTTCGTCCGACTCTGCTGCGGGCTTTGGCCTACTTGCTGAACTTCGCCAGCGCGGGTCGGGCGCCAGCTTCGACGGTGATGTCCACGGAAACCACACGCCGCGCACCGGGCAGGTAGATGCCAACCATGTGCTTGCCGACCGTCGTCGGGACCCGCAGCGACGGGCAGAGCAGGCCGGTTTCCTCGTCGTCGATGAGGATGGGGAACTTCCCCACGGTCTGGCACTCGACGCGCACGAAGCCGCTGCCGCGCCCTGGTGGTGGCACCGGAACCAGGTTGCGCCGGATGATGGCGCCGCGGCTGGTGTCCACGATGTCGCGGAACATGCGGTGGCTGGGCAAGGTGAGGACGACGCGGTGGCTGCCAGGCCCGACCACGATGTCGGCAAAGGTCGTGCCCCTCACGACGCCGTCGACCCAGACGGTCGCGCCCGGTGGCACGGTTTCGGCGACGAGGTGGCCGGCGAGGTGTGACAACACTCTCTCGCGGGACGGCGCCTCCTCATCGCTCTCGGCGACGCTCGCCTCCCGGTCGGCTTGCACGGCGGTGGGCCGCCTGTCTCCGGTGGGTGGCTCGACCCGCGCCGGATTCGCGCGGCCGGGGCGCGAGGCGCCCGACAGAGCGAGCGACACGATGGCCGCGGCCACGCCCACCCCGGCAAAGGCCGCCGCGGCCCACACGCGCCAGCGGTTGCGCCGTCTGCCCAGACCGGGAATCGCTCTCGAGAGTGCATCTTCCGCCAGGCTGTCCGCGGGCAGCGGCACCTTGATGGGCGGCGACGCCCCGGTTTCCCGTGCCCGCGCGGCCGCCTCCCGGGCTTCCTTCTCCGCCTTGCGCAGGCCCTCCGCGATCCGGCGCTGCCGCTTGCGCACGCTATCGACGCCGCCCGATAGCCGGTCCACCAGCGCGGCCGCGGACTCGGGGCGATCCTCGGGCCGCGGCGTCAGCAGGCTGCGCAGAGCCGCGTTCAACTTCGGTGGAACCGCGGGAAGCTCGGGCGGGGACACCGGCCCGCCCACCGGGCCAGCAAGAGTCGCCTGACCGGGCGACTGCCCGGCCACGAGAAAATAGAGAAGCGCGCCCAGCGAATAGAGATCCGCGGCCACCGCCAGCCGTCCGCCCGGGACGGCTGCGCCGACGAGCTCGGGCGCGACGAACCACCAGCGCTCCGCGGGCTGTTCGGTCAACGAGCGACTCGCGGCCGCGATGCCGGCGTCGAGCAATACGACCTCGCCCTCGTCGGTGACGATAACGTTCTGCGGGGCGAGGCCAAGGTGGGTCAGGCTGGGCTTGGCCGCATGCCCCATCTGCAAGAGGCGCGCGATCTCCGCCCCGATCAGGCCGGCGAGCCCCGGGTCCGCGCCGGTCCGCCCCTGCCCCTCGGCCCGGGACATGTCGAGAAGCCTCGCCAGATCGTGGCCGGCCACGTACTCGGTCACGATGAAGGTGGCCGAGGGATCGGCGGAAACGTCGAGGACTTTCCCGAACCCTGGGCGATGGAAGTCGGCCAGCCGCCGGCCGGCGGCGACGAACCTTTGCGCGACCTCGGCGAACGCCGCCTCGGGGATGCGATCTTGCCGCAGCCGCTTCAAGGCAAAGAGCTGGCCCGAGGCCTTGGCGGCATCTTCGGGCAGGCGGGCCAGGTACGTCTCGGTGACGCCGCCCGGACCGAGCAGGCCCTCGACTACGTACCCGCCGATTTGCAGCGACGGAAGCACGGCTACCGATTGTAGACCACCCGCGACAGCGGCGCGCGACTCCCCGCGGCTACTCGTCGAGTGGTTTCGGACAGAAATCGCGCAGCTTGCACGCGGTGCACTCCGCCCCGCGCCAGATGCGGTCAAAATACGCCTGCACCTCGTCGAGCAGCAGGTCGTCGCGGCTGGTCAAGCCGAGCTCGAAATTGCGCCGGCCCTCGCCCTTGGCGCCCAAGCCCGCGCCGGTCCAGTTGGCGCTGCCCAGGTAGAGCATGCCGCCGTCGACGATCACGGCCTTGAAGTGGACGCGCGGGCAGAGCCGCATCTCGAAAGCGCCACGCGGCGGCCGGCGCAGGGCAGGCAGGCGGCGCAACTCCGCGCGAAACGGCCGCGACGGCGGCGAGGCGTGCAGGATGCGGATCTCGACACCACGCCCGACCCGCTCCGCGAACGTCTCCAGGACCGAACGAAACTCACTCCGGCCAGCGGCGGTGCGCCGACGTCCGGGCCGCGCGCGCTCGTCCTCGACCATCAACTCTTTCAGATTCGCGGTGGCAATCCACAGACTGCGCTCGGCATTCATCGCGGCCTTCACCACGGCCTCGTAGTGGCCCTTGCCCCCGATCAGGGCGAGCGTCACCGGGCGGTTCTGCCGGACGAAATCCATCGGTCAGTCACGCGCGCCAGCGTCGGGGGAAGTCGCGCTCGCGACCGTGCACGGAGGATTCACCGTCCCCTGGCAGGTCCCACTGGTGCAGGTGCCCACAAAGCAGGCCATTGAGGCATAGCCACCGTCGGGCACCGTGCACGCTTCCCCCATGCCTGGCAGGGTCACGCAGGTTCCATCGCGACAATCGGCGTAGAAGACACAACCCGAGCTGATTCTCGAGATCCCACCGTCCGGGACGCTGCACGCGGCGCCAACCGCCAGGCGGGGGCGGCAGGTGCCGCTCGTGGCGTCACAGAAGCTGTTGACGTTTTCGCAATCGGCGCCATTGGGGTTGCACGCCTGTCCATCCTTGACGTAGGGCACGCAGGTTCCCGAGCCCGAGCTGTCGCAGGCCAAGCCGGACTGGCATTGGTTGTTGTACGTGCAGGGCTGCCCCTGCGCCCCCTGCGGCTGGCAGGTGCTCTGGGAGGAGGTCGCGTAGTCGGTGCCGCAGTAGTCGCCGGCCGCGCAGTCGGTCGAACTGGTGCAGGCCGCGCCGGCGGCCAGGGGTTGCCCGCAGGTGCCGAGACAACAGCTCGTACTGCAAGAAGGCTGATGACAGGAACCGCCCACGCACTCCGCGTCCGTGACGCAGTTCCCGCCAGTGGCTACGGTCCCCTTGATCACGCCCACGCAATTGGCGTCGGCCTGGCTCCCCTGCGAAGTCGCGCCCTGCGTGCAAGCGGTGGCGGCGATCCCATCGAAGCAAACGGGGGCCTTGCTCGCGTCGTAGATGATCTTGCCGCTGTCGATGTCCTGGACGAGAGCGGTCAGATCCATCGCGCCCGAGTCGAAGTAGTCGGCCTTGCACAGGGCCGTGCTGGGGCTGACGCCGCACCTCACGAAGAACTGGCAGAAGGCGCTGACGTACCGGTTCGCGAAATCCGCGGAGCCGCCGGTGCCGCCGAGAATCGCGGCATCGCTCCGCCCACCGCTGCCGCCCGCGCCACCCGCCCCGCCGCCACCGGCACCGCCGGTGTCCACGCCGCCCGCACCACCACCCCCGCTGCCACCATCGACGGCTTGCTTGGCGCCACCGCAAGCGAAAGAAATGCCGGCCAGACCAACTACGGCGAAATTCAAAGCGAAGTTACGCATGCGTTCTATTCTAGCACCTGCTGGCGCGGCGTTTTCCCCGCCGGTTCCGCGCCGGTTGCTCGGCTTCGTTGTAGTATCCCCCCCGGCAAGCTTGCGTATCCAGGATCCTCCACCTTCCAAATCCAGCTATCCTCGCCGGTTCGGACCTCGTTTCACGCTGCTCAAAGAGCTCGGCAAGGGGGGCATGGGACACGTCTTCATGGCGCTGACCGGACAGGCCGGCGTCGAACGGGTCTGTGCGCTCAAAATCCTCAAGGAAGTCCGCGCCGGCCGCGACGCGGAAGAGCTGACACAGCGTTTTCTCGACGAGGCCAAGGTGGTGACCAAGCTCTCCCACGAGAACCTGGTCTACGTCTTCGACTTTGGCATCAACGATCGCCGCGGCTATCTGGCCATGGAATACGTCCAGGGCAAGTCCGTCACCGAGACCTGGAACCGCTGCGCCGCCCGGCGCGACGGCTTCCCCATCGGCCTTACGCTCTACTACATCTCCGAGCTGGTTTCGGCCCTCTGGTACGCGGCCAACGTCGAGGGTTTGGGCCTCGTCCACCGCGACATCTCGCCCTCGAACGTGATGCTGACCTACACCGGCGGCGTCAAGCTCATCGACTTCGGGCTGGCCAAATGGAACGCCAAGGTGGTGCAGACCGCGGCCGGCGTGCAGTGGGGCAAGACCAGCTACATGTCGCCCGAGCAGTACATCGGCAAGCCGGTGGATCACCGCAGCGATCTCTTCTCCGCCGGCGTGATCCTGTGGGAGTTGCTCACCGGCCGGCAGATGTTCCCGCCCACCGATCCGCGCCTGCCGAGCGCGACGGTGCCGCCACCCTCGAAGTACACGCGCGAGGTAACGCCCGAGCTCGATCGCGTGGTGGCGCGGGCCCTGGCCATCGAGCCCGCGGAACGCTTCCAGACCGGCGAGGAGATGTGCACGGCGCTGCTCGCCGCAATGCCCAAGGACCCCGGCGGCAAACTGCAGGCCGCCAAGTTCATCGGCCGGCTCTTCGAGGCCGAGATCCGCGACGAAACCGCCGAGCAGCGCGAGTTGGTCGAGCGCGCCAGCCGCATGGACGACCCCCTGCCAGCGGGGACGCTCGACCCACCCATCGTCGGCGAAGCCATCGGCGACGGCGAAACCACGCCGGACCCTGATCCCGACGGCCTGCTCGGCAAGACCTTGAGCGACCGCTACTACATTCGCCGCCTGGTCGGTGAAGGCGCCATGGGCCGCGTCTACGAGGGCCACCACACCGGCATCGGCAAGCGCGTGGCCATCAAGATCGCCCACCGGGTCGAGCGGCGGAAGACGGAGGTGGCGAAGCGTTTCCAGCGCGAGGCGCTGGCCCCGGCGCAAATCGGCCATCCCAACGTGGCCGACGTCACCGACTGCGGCACCACGCCGGGCGGTGAGTTTTTCTTCGTGATGGAGTTCATCGACGGCGTCAGCCTCGACGCGGTCATCAAACGCGACGGCCAGCTCACCATCGAACGCGCCCTCGCCATCGCCGTGCAGATCTGCCGCGCGCTGGAGGCCGCCCACCGCGCGGGCATCATTCACCGCGACCTCAAGCCCTCGAACGTCATGCTCGTGCGCTCGCAGGACCAGGAGGAGGTGGTCAAGGTCCTCGACTTCGGCGTGGCCAAGTTCCTGCACGACACCGGCGACGGCGCCAACCTCACCCTGACCGACGCCAGCGTGGGCACGCCGAAGTACATGGCCCCGGAACAGATCCGCGGTGGCGGCAAGGTGGACTTCCGTTCCGATCTCTACTCGCTGGGCGCCATCCTCTACACCATGCTCGCGGGCGGCCGCCTGCCCGTCGAGGGCGCGACCATCGAGGAGCTGTGGCAGCACAAGCTGACCCGCGACCCCTACCCGCTGCACGACTACCGCTCCGATCTGCCCGCCGACCTCGAGGAATTGATCCTGAACAGCCTGGCGCGCGAACCGAGCCAGCGGCCGGCCTCGGCGAAACTCCTCAAGCAACAGCTCATCTCTCACCTCGAATCGACGCGCGCCATGAGCGACAGCATCCTGGGCATGAAGTCGCCCTCGCAGACGGAGATCCTCGGCGAGCGCAGGCGACGCTGGCGGGCCCGCCTAGGCATCGCGCTCGGCACGCTCACCGCGGCCGCGATTGCCGTGGCCGGAATCTACCTGGTGCGCTCGCCGTCTTCCCCGCAGGAAGAGCCGCGCCGGGCCGCCGAGCCCCCCGCACCTTCGCCCGCGCCAATGAAGTCGCCGCAGCCCTCCATCGCCGAGCCGCCATCCACGGCGCCCGCCGAACCCAAGCCCCAACCGCTGGGCCCGGCCGCCGCGGGCACAGAGAACCTCTCCGGCAAGTCCGCATCCACGACGCCGCCCGCCGAAGAAATGGCCGGTGGTGCACAACGTCTGGCCGGCGAGACCGCGCCGGTCGGTCAAGGCAAGACGCGACGGCACGGCGCGGAGGCGACGGCCCCCTCGACCTCGGCGCGGCCGCCGGGCAAGAGCCCGTCGGAGCCGGCCGGAGCGCGAGCCGAGGCGGCGGCGGCCGAACCCGAGCCGCGCGGCTCGGGGCGCGTGCGCCCAGCCATAGCGGAGGCGGAGGCAGGCCCCGCCAGCGACGAGTCTGTCGCCGCAGCCATCGCCAAGGCCGAGGCCGCGTTCAGCGGCGGCCACATGGCGACCGCGCGCATCGCGGCCACCCAGGCGGTTTCCGCCGCAAGTGGCTCGCCGCCCCCTCTCAAGGTGCGGGCGCACATCATCATGGGCAAGGTGGAGCTCGCCTCCGAGCGCTTCCCCGAGGCCGAGCGCGCCTTCGATCGCGCGCTGGCCATCGCCCCCGACAACCCCGTCGCGCTCAAGGGCAAGGAGCGCGCCCGCGACGCCGCTACCAAGGCGAGGCCGTAGGAAGAGATCTCACCACAGAGGCACAGAGAGCGCAGAGCCCGAAGAAGAATTGGGTTTCTCCGGATCCGGATCCGAACCATCCCTTCCTCGTCCGGCCTTTGTGCTCTCTGCGCCCTCTGTGGTGAAAGTCCGGAATCAGTAACTGAACTGCACGCGGTGCGGACGGTCGGCGAGAACCTCGCGGTCCTGGGTCCAGATGCGGTTCTCGGGAATGACGAAGACACCCACCATGTGCCGGCCGGGGTCGAGACGCACGCCCGCGATCGGACAGAGCGCACCGATTTCCTTCCCGTCGACGACCACCGGGTACTTGCCCTCGGTGGTGCAGGCGACGTTGATTCCTACGCTCCCCGTGAGTGGGAAGACCGCGGGCACCATCTCACGCTCGAAAACCGCGCCATTCGTGGTGTCGACCACGTCGCGCAACATGCGATAGCCAGGGGACGTGATCACCAGGCGGTGTGCGCGGGGCTCGGTCACGATCGTCGACGGCGAGGTTCCCACCTCCTGGCCATCGATCCACGCCACCGCCCCCGCGGGATTGACCTTGAGCACGAGGTGGCCCTTGGGGAGCATCGGGGCCTGGACGAGCTTGGGTCTCGTGGCATCGAGTCTGGCCCGCTCCGCGGCGTGGGCGGCGTCCCGCAACATGCTCTGCTCGCGCGCCGCGCGCCAGCTCTGGAGGAAGAAGAAGCCCTCTACCCCGCCGCCGACAACCACCACCGCGATGGGCACCCAGGCGTAGCGGAACAGCTTGCGCGCGAAGGCGCTCTTCGTCCAGGCGAGCATGCGGACACCGCGCCGCCGCCGGCGCTTCACCTTCCCGTCGGCGGTGACCTCGATTTCATCTTCCTCGTCCTCGTCATCGTAGACCGCGCCCACGTCGGGGTCGTCCGCGGCGATGTGCTCCGACGCATGATCGGCCACGGCCGCCACCTCGCCTTGGGGGACCAGGACAAAAGGCTGGATCTCGGATTCGCCGTCGCCATCCTCCGATGCAGGCGCCGGCGGACTTTCTTCTTCTTCAGGCTGTCCGCCAACCTCCTTCGGACGGGCAGGGGCGAGTTGGGCGCTCGCCGGCGCAGGCGGCCCCGCCGGCGTCGGCCGCGCCGCCACCGGCGCGAACGCGCCAACCTGTGCGCTGGCGGTGAGCAACGCCACCGAGATCTGACGCACGACCTCGAGCGCGGATCTCGGCCGAGCCTCGGGCGCGTACGCGAGCAGGCGAGCCAGGCCGGTGGCCAGGGCGGGGTGGAGGCCCGCGAGCTCGGGGTTGCCGCCGGCGATGCGCGCCTCCAGTTCCTTGGGCATCTCGCCCACGAAGGGCAACCGCCCGAAGTACAGGAAGTACATCAGTACCCCGAGCGTGAAGAGGTCGGAGGCGGAGCCCGCGGCCTCGCCGCGCAACTGCTCGGGGGCCGCGAAACGCCAGCTCTCGCTCGGCCAGCCCGCCTTCGAATGCAACGCATCCGCGAACCCGCAATCGAGCAGGAGAAGGTCGCCGCTCGGCCGCACCAGGACGTTGCCGGGCGACAGGCCGCCGTGCACGCGCAAACCATCGGGTTGCCCATGCAGGGGCACCAGGCGCTCGGCGAGTTTTCGCCCGATGGTGCCGACCAGCCGCGCGTCCATGTGGCTGCCTTCCGGCACCGCCTGCATGCGAAGCTGGCGCAGGTTCACGCCTTGCTCGAACTTGAAGGCGGCATAGGTCGCCTCCGGCCGGTCCCCGATCTCGAAAACGCCGGCCATGCCAGGCATCGGCCGGCGCTGCAACATCCGCGCGGCGGCGATGAAGCGCAACTCGACCTCCGCCCGATGTTCGCCCTGGCGCAGCACCTTGAGCGCAAATGCCTGGGTCTTCTCGCCGGGCAAGACCTCCACCAGCCGTGCCCGATAGGTGTCGGTCACGTTTCCTCGCCCCAGCAACACCTCAGGCTGGTAGCGCCCAAGGCGCGCAAAATTTGCGCTCATGGCTCAGAAGGCCTCACCCCACATTACATCGACCGACCTCGGCATTTCTTGCGCTCCCCTCCTATCCTTTTGCGTCATGGGCTGGCGGCGGCACGCTGGCGCGCGACCTCGAACATGGCCAGCCCCGCGGTGGTCGACAGATTGATGGAACGCATGTTCGGCTCGACCATGGGAATGCGCAAGGTCCGGGAGGCGTTGCGGGCCAGAATCTCCGCGGACAGCCCGACGCTTTCCCGCCCGAAGACGAGCGCCACGCGTTCGGGATACGCTACGTCCCAGAACGAGCGCGAGCCGTGCGACGAGAAGAAGAACGGCTCGCCCAGCTCGGGCAACTTCTCTTCGATGGCAGTCCAGCTCGGCCAGATCCGCAGGCGCACGCGCGGCCAGTAGTCGAGCCCGGCGCGGTGGAGATACCGATCGTCGAGCGAGAAACCGAGCGGCTCGACGAGGTGCAGGTCGGCGCCCGTGGCCAGGGTGGTGCGGCCAATGTTGCCCGTGTTCCAGTGGATCTCGGGCTCGACCAGGATGACGTGCAGGGAAGACACGACTTGGCCCAAGGAAGACCATAGTATTGCCGTGGGGACAACTCCATTCCCATGCCCAAACTGGAAACGCTCCTGGCCCGCAATCTCGGCTGCTCGCGCGGCGAGGCGCGTGGCCTGCTCGCCCGCGATGCGAGCGGGCTGCCGCATGAGGTTCTCCCCGGGGCGCTGCCGCTCTGCCTGACCATCGCGGGCAGGAGGATCAATATCCACGGCTCCTTCCACTTGCTGCTGCACAAGCCGGCTGGCTGCGTGACCGCGCTGTCCGACAGCCGGCACCTGGCCGCGGCCAGCTACGTGGCAGGCGCGCCGCTCGCCGCCGAATTGCGGCCCATCGGCCGCCTCGACCTCGACACCACCGGACTTCTGCTGTGGACCACCGACGGCGCCTGGCTGCACCGGCTCACCCACCCGCGCGGGGCGCTGCCGCGCGGCTACCACGCGGTTCTGGCGCGGCCGTACCAGCCACTGCCGGCGGACCTCGTTCTCCGCGACGGCCACCGGCCGCGCGTGGTCGACCTGCGTCCGCTGGCGCCGCACGAAGCCCATCCCGCCTTGCCACGTCCCGAGGGCGCGGCCGTTTTCGCCGCCATCACCATCGCCGGTGGCGCCTACCACGAGGTTCGCCGCATCTTCGCCGCCCTCGGTAGCCACGTGCTCGCCTTGTGCCGGGTGTCCTTCGGCGCGCTCACGTTGCCCACGGATCTCGCCGCGGGAAGCTGGCGCCCGATCACCAAGGCCGAGGTCGAGCCCCCTACCGCGCGCTGACGCCGTTACTTGAAGTTCTGCGCGGCCCAGACCGCGCCGCCCGACGTCGTGTAGAAGCCGCAAGCCACGCCGTTCTTGTAGCCGGTTCCGGTCATGTTGATGTAGTGGCCGTGATCGGTAAAGCACTGTGGTTTCTACGTCACCTGACCACGGTCGCCAGGCGGAGCAGCTCGGGCCCGAAGGCGACCCCCTCCTCGCGGTTGGCTTCCAGGTTGACGATGATGGTGTTCCGGCCGTCGAGATCGAACACGCCCAGCGACAGCCCGAGCTTGAGCTGGGCCTCCTGGCTCGCCACGGTCAGCGCCTTGCGCGCGCGCGCCACCGCCTTGATGTCGGCCAGGTTGGCATCGAGCCCGCTGCACACGTAGAGGGTGTCGATCCCGCCCTCCCGCACCGCCTTGTCAAGGCCATCGCGTCCGACGAAGGAGAGGCGGCTGATCCGCACGGGAAGCCCCAGCAGCGTCGCCGTCTCAATCGGCGTGAACGCTTTCACGAGCAGGTCGGCCATCTTCTCGGATTCCTTGTCGCCTTTCTTGGCGAGGACCGCGATGTTGACGGCCGCTCCGGCGCGTTCCTTCAGGTTCGCATCGTAAGCGATGACTCGCGCGAGAAAGATCGCTTGCTTGCCCGGCGGCAACTCCGTCGCCCGGGCGGGCCGGCCGGGCAGAAAAACCACCGCCAGCATGCTGGCCCACAGGATCAG
>Ga0182021_10011765_pt1 | contig 10397 bp, 9 predicted proteins | sample 612E3MmetaG_FD_120493 | JGI IMG/M metagenome (GOLD analysis project Ga0182021, IMG submission 120493) | Permafrost microbial communities from Stordalen Mire, Sweden - 612E3M metaG (Illumina Assembly) | ecosystem: Environmental > Terrestrial > Soil > Wetlands > Permafrost | place: Sweden... | reverse complement strand
CGCCGTGGTCCTGGGCGGCGACAACTGGGGCCACCGCATTGAAACCGCCGGGATGCTGGTGCGGCGCGGCCTGGTTCCCACCGTGCTGGTGAGCGGCCCTCCGGGGTTTTATGGCGAGCACGAGACCGACCTGGCGATCCCTTTCGCCGTTCGCAAGGGATTCCCGGAGCAGTGGTTCGTGGCGTTTCCGAACGATGCGCTCTCCACCAGGGAGGAAGCCGGCGCGCTCCTCGCCGAACTGCGCCGCCGCGGCGTTCATCGGGTTCTAATTGTGACCAGCGACTTCCATTCCGCGCGGGCGCGGCGCATCTTCCTGGCCACCGAGAAGGCCATGGGCGGCGGCCCGGAATTGCGGATGGTTGCCGCGCCCGACCAGTTCTTCCACGCGGATTCCTGGTGGCGCGGCCGCGAATCGCAGAAGACCGCGTTCATCGAGTGGTGGAAGACCTTGGCCACGGCGCTGGGCTACTGACGGCGCCCGCGTTACTCCCTGACGCGCGCAATATCGGTCGCCGCGAAATCGTTCCCTTTGAACAGCAAGGGTTCGCCGGACCACTGCGCCAGGGCGTACGATGCGCAGTCGCCGAAGTTGAGACCGGCGGCGTGACGGCCCTTTCCGAAGCGCCGGAAGGCCGTGCGCGCCAACAGGAGTTGTTCTTCGTCGAACGCCACCGTCTCAATCGAAGCCCTTTGCAGAAACAGGTCCAGGTCGGTGCCGGCGTCGGCGCCCCTTCGCCCTTCCAGGACCATCGCCGCTTCCAGCACGGAAACCGCCGAGACGATCCGGCGGGACGATTGCTCGATCAGCGACACGAACTCACTCCTCTCTACCTCGTTCTGAAGCACTGCCAGAACCGCCGAGGTGTCGAGGGTCATCGCGTCGGCACTCCGAATTCGTCGTAGCCGAGTATTTCATCCGCGCTTAGTGGCGACACGATGGGCCGGCCAGCGCAACGCAGGGCGATCGAGTTCAACTCGCCCGCCAGGGATCGTCCGGAGCGTGCTCGGCGAAGCCGCTCGAATCTCTCCGCCAGCGCGGCTCGAACGGCTTCCGTCAGCGTTTCCCCAGTGAGTTCCGCCAGCTTGCGGGCGAGCAACTCGGTTTGGTCGTTTTTGATGCTGATCGGCATGTCGGCTCTACCTTTCATTAATTGTATCATGAAAGGTAGAACATGGGCCCAAACGGAGACCGCCGGGATGAGGCGGCGGGGCCAACGCTCGATGAGCGAACCGTTCCCCGGCATTTCTCGCGCGAGAGAACCGGGTGCGCGCGCCGGGGGCGAAAACATCGGGGACAGACGGCTCCGTCCACGCGGCCCCGAGGCATTCGGGGCTTCTGCTGGAGATGGCGTGCGCCTTGGGACGGAGTCGTCAGTCCCGGCGTTTTCGCGCTTACCCGATCCGTTCCCGCAGGTCCTCGGCGCGTTCGCGCAACTCGGCGGCTTCGCGCCGGCTCCGTTCGGCGGATTCGGTCCACCGTTCCGTTTCGCGGAGGTCTTCGGGATCGCCGGACCGGCCGTAGCGCTCCGCGGCAAGCGCCACGGCAGCTTCGGCTTCCCGTGCCATGGCGAGCTTGGCTTCGGCCTGGTGGAGCGCTTCGTCCGCCAGAGCGGCGAACCGGTACACTTCCTCCTGGTTCGGTTCCCGGCCGCTTTCGCGCGTGAAGGCCCGCTCGAGCACGCCCCCGAGTTCCTCCTGAGTCTGGGGATCCGCGGGCTGATAGTGAACGCCCGGCTCGGGGTCGAAGGGCTCGTTTGCCATGGCTCACCTGGAGGTTCAATCCTTCGGATCGTAACCCTTCTCTTCGGCTACTTCTTCGGTGCCCCAGATGCGGGTTTGGCTGGCGGTCTCGTGGCGGTCCTCGGCGGCGTCCTTCTGTACCTCGGCCTGCTGGCGCCAGGCGTCGGCGTCCTTATCGCGCTCGCCGGCGGCCCGGTCCAGATCCTCGGCCTGATGCGCGTCGGTGGTGGAGTCGGCGCGCGTTTCGGCAGCGGACGCCTGGAGGTCGGCGCGATCGGCCTTGTCTTCGGCGCCCTGTTCGCGAAACTCGGCGGCTTGGCCTTGCAGGTCGGCGGCCTGGGATGTGTAGTAATCGCGGTCGTCGGCGTTGTCGGCGTGTTCGGCATTCCACTGGGCGTTGCCCGCGTCAGTGTCCTTGGCTTTGGCGTCCGACTCGGCCCAGTTGGCGCCGATTTCTTTCTGTGAGGCGTCCATCTCGTCCCACTTGGCCTGGGTCTCGGCGCCGGTACTGTCCTTCTGATCGGCTCCCTGGTTCAGGTCCGGCGAGCCTTCCTGAACGGTCCCCTGCGGCTGGTCCCACGCCAAGGCGGTGTCCACCTGTTGGGCGGTTTCCGGCGTGGCTTCGCTGGAGGTTTCTGTGGTTGCGGTAGATTCCGTGGAATCGGTGGTTGCAGTAGTTTCTGTAGTATCGGAAGCGTCGTCTGCCATGGCGAATCTCCTTGGGCGTTATGGGGTCTTGGTCTGCGCCGGCGCGTCCATCTTCTGGCCGGCGGCTTGGAATCCTTCCAGCACGTTGGGGCGCTTGGCGCCGGAATTGACGAGGTAACAGTAGGCCAGACCCTGCAGGTGCCGCGGCGCCACGGGGAACGGCGTCACATCGCACGTAAACTGCCGCACCAGGGTGACCAGGCGGTCGAAGTTGTTGACGAAATCGGGCGTTTCGCCCGCGGCCTTCAACTTCTCCGCCAGTCCGCGGGCCTTACCGGACAGGTCGCGCTGCACCGTGAAACCGTACCAGCAGGGGCGGCGGCAAAACCGGCAACCGGGCTCCTGGCGGCGCGGCTCGACGGCCACCTTCCGGCCCATCTCTTCCACGAAAGCCACCATGGCCTCGGCCGCCTCGGGCGGGAACGCGCTGCCCTCGAGCATGGCGGGCAACGCCCGCAGCAGCAGTTCCTCGAGCTTGATGTAGGAGCGGTAGCCGCCCATTCCGCCCTTGTGGTAGGCCATCCACTCCCGCAGCGCCACGTGCGCCAACTCGGTAATGTGGCACTGCACGACGCCGCGCGATGGCGTGGCGCCCTCGTATTTCTTGCGCAGCCCGTCGATCAGCGCGCGCCGGGTGCGGCGCCAGACTTCCAGCGCGGTGGCAGGGGTGGCGGCCATCAGGCTCGATAGGAACGTCTGGAAGGCTTCGTAGGATGCGGTTTCGGGCGCGTTCAGCTCGGAGTAGTAGGTGCACGGAGCATCGCAGGCGTGGCACCCCGGCCAGCGGCGGTAAATGTCGCGGACCTGGTCCTGGAACGCGCTCATGCGCTTCTTCAGCCCCTCGCGCCCGATGTCGCGGTCGAACTGCTCGCGCAGGTTGTCCTTGACGGCGTGGATCTGCAGCAGCACGGGCCGGTCCAGAAGCTCGTTGTGGACCACGGCCTGGCCCACGCGCAGGCGAACCACCTGTTCCTTCTGCTCGCCCGTGAGGTTCATGGCATTGCCCACCGATTCGCGGTCGTCCTCCGCCACGATGCGGTGCAGGATTTTCAGATTGGTGTTCTTGAGGACGTCCGGCGCCAGCTTGGCGGGCACCTGGTCCACGATCACGAACCCCTCGCCATACTCGCGGATCTCGGCCAGGATGTCGCCGAACATCTCGACCGCTTTGCCGCGCGGATTGGCCGATTCGGCGCTCACCGAGGGCGGAATGTTCTTGAGCAGCCGGTGCGACTCCTCGATCAGCGTGAGGTGCTGCAGCTTTCCGCCGTACTGCCGCGCGGTCTCGCAGTACTCGTACAGGTTGATGAGAATCAGCGCCATGAGGAACGCCTTTTCGGCGTCGTCCCCCACGTTCTTCAGCTCCATGACGGCGGGCTTGTTGAACAGCTTATCGAGCGGAAAGGAGCTGCGCGTGTTCAGCATGGCGCCCTTGCCGGCCACCAGCAGGCTCTTGATGCGGGCCTTGAGGGCCGCCGAAATGTCCTGCGACAGTTGCTGCCCGTACTTCTTCTTCTCCACCACCACGTCGATCTGGCGGTAGAGGTCTTCCATGTTGGGCAGATAGTTGGTGTAGTCGTCCTTGGCGGCGTCCACGTAGCGATTGGTGGAGCGCGCCAGGTCCCAGCCGCGGTCGGTGTAGACGTCCAGCACCGCTTCTTCGAGAATGTACGGCATGGAGGCGTACATGGGGAAACTGGCGTTGAAGACGGCCTTGAGCAGGTCGATATGCGTGAGCACCGGGTAGCCGCGCGCGAACTGGAACGGGTTCAGGCGGAAGGGCGAGGTGGTTTCGTCGCCCAGCGTGAAGATCTGCAGGTCGCGGCCCATGACCGGGTCGGCCAGCAGGACGCGGTATTCGGTCTTGGCCGGCTCGATCACCAGAAACGGGACGTTCTCGCCCTCGTAGGCGGTGCGCAACAACGCCAGACACGTGTTGGTCTTGCCGGCGCCGGTGATGCCGGTGATGAAGGTGTGCTTGTTGAGACTCTTGGCGGTGATGTACAGACGGTCGGGCAACACCTCGCCGCGGTACATCACCTGGCCGAGGGAGAAACCGCTCGAGGCCGGCGGATTCAATCCGAAGTCGGCGGTGGGCGTGAGACGGACGCCGGGGACTTCCTCCCGCGGCAGACCCACCATAATCGACAACTCGGCGGTATTCAGCGGCGTGGCCAGTTTGTGGAAGACCTGGCCGAGCGGGTGCGGCGCCCCGGCCGGCAGCTTGATGGTGGGATTGCGGAACTGCATCAGGGCGTCGCGCAAGTCCTCCACATGAGCGTCGGTATCGATCGAGCGGAGCGGTTCGAAGTACGTCTCGGCGCCCGAAAACACGGCGCGCGCCACGCCCTGGCCGCGGCGCAACGTGTTTTCGTTCTCGGCCAGCAGGAACGCCCCCACGTTCCAGAGCCCCAGGTTTTTGCCGTCCTGCAAGCGCGTGACGTACTTGTCCAGCACGGATTCGCAGAACTGCGCGGTCTTGTTCAACGCTTCGCGGCTGATGCCGCGCGTGCGCTGTTCCGAAGTGGTGTCGGTGCGGCCCATCGAGAAGCCGGCGCCGCCGACGATGGATCCCAGTAGAGGGCCCGCCGCGCCCAGCAGCGGACCGAACCCCATCATGCCGCCCAACAGGGTGGCGCCGCCCATGATGAGTCCTCCACCCAGCGATCCGCCCTTCTGGTCGGCGTGCGAGGTGGTCTGCCCGACGGAGTCGCTGAGCGTGCCGGTGACGTAGGCGTGGATTTCGCTGCCCAGATCGCGGCACCGCTGGATGACATCGTCGACGTTGGCCTCGGGGATCGGCTCCGCCACCACCATGAGGCAATACGGCTCGCCGCGCAGGCTGTTGGTGAGACGCTCCAGTCCCTGCACGAAGAAGTCCTTGGAGTCGGATTTCAGCGAGGGGATGCCGGTGATGGCCCCGGCCTTGGCCAGCGTGGCGATGGGCCGCAACACCTCCATCGAGACGTCGCGGTCGGAAAGCGGAGCCAGGCGGATGCCGGGAAAATTTCCGTGCAAGGCGCTAGCCAGCATTTCGATCTGGTCGGCGGTGTGCGCGTGACTGGTGGGGTCCATCTTGTAAAGCCCCAGGTAGACCCGCACGTGGCTCTCTTCGCCGGCCACCACGAACACCAGGGAGTGGGAGCCGTCGCGGAAGGAACTGATGACGTTCTGCATGTTGAGCGCATGCAGGCTGCGCGCCACGTCGGCGCCGTGGGCCACTTCCAGGATACGCAGGAAGCGGATGTTGGCCATCAGATTGGCGTCGGGCTGCACGCGCACCAATCCCAGCTCTTCGAGGCCGGGAAGGTAGCGGCGTTCCAGCACGGTCAGCAGGCTCTGGGTGAGCGCGCTATCGGTGACGGCAATCGTTTGTCCGGAAGGTCCGGCCGGTGTCAGTCCCATGGCGTCAGCTCCTTGCTCCCCAGACCACCAGGCCCCGGGCGATGGCCTCTTCCGGATTGGGCGCAACCATGGGCATGCGCCCCAGGGCCGTGCGCACGGCGTTGCGCGCGAAGTAGCAGCGTGCCGCGCCGCCCACCATCACCACCTGGTCGAAATGGCCGGCTTCGAACCCCACGCGAGCGGGCGCTTCGGCCACGGCGCTCTCGAACTGCGCGCGGGAATCGTGGAAGAGCGTATCCATTTCGTCTTTGGCGATGGAGATGCGCGTGGGCGGCAATCCCACCGGCAGTACGCAGTATTGCACGTGTTCGGCGCGGCCCTCGGCAAAAGCGGTCGAAGCGTTCTCCTTGAACTGGCGCGCGAAGAGCGTGAGCGAGCGGCGGTCTTCGTCGGAGAGTCCTCCGGGAAGGCGCTCGGCCAGCCAGCCCTCGAGAATCATGTCGAACCAGATGCCGCCCAGAGGATACTCGACATGATCGATGACCGTGGAATCTTCGACCACCGCGAGGTCCAGCCCCTGGCTGCCCCAGTCGATCACCAGGAAGTGTTGCGGCCCGGCGGAGTCCCGATTCAGGTAGGAGGCCACCGCGGCCAGCGGTTCGGGCACCACTTGCACCACCGGAAAGCCGGCCTGTCCGGCTACTTCCGCTAGCTGCCGCGCCAGCGGTTCCGCGCGGCCGCAGGATAGCGCCACGGTGGTGGCGGCGCCCTCGGCGGCGGAGGCGGCGCCGGGTCCCAGCACCTCCACCAGGCGGTAGTTCAGAAATTTCAGAAACGCGCGGGTGGCGGGCAGGGAGGCGCCATCGTCCAGGCCCAGTTCCTCGGTGAAGCCCAGGCTGACCGCGGCGGGATCTTGCACCCAGCTTGCCAGTGCGCGGTTGCCGCAGAGTTCGGTGCCGCCGTGGCCGGAGAGGCGGACGGCGGTAGGGATCATCGAGCGCGAGTCCAGACGGATGAGGTCGGGAGGCGCCAGCAGGCGGGACCCCTCGGCGCGGCCGTAAGCCAGGTACGAGCCGCCGCGCCCCAGAGCCAGGCCGGTCAGCGTCCGCGGACCCCGGCGCGGGGGCCGCTCGGCAATCACAAGGGCGGTCTCGGCCATGGATCGCTTCGGTTCGGGCTTGGGCGCGGTCACCTGGCGCACGATCTCGGCCGGCTCCGGTGGCCCGGCAACCTGCACCACGGCTCCGGCGCCCACCAGCGTGGCGCGCAGTCGCTCGGCCATCTCCTGGCTCAAACCCACCGCCAGTACGGCCGGCGCCGCTGCGACGAACCGGCCGGCGGCAGGGGCGTCGATCTGGAGCAGTTGCCGCAGGGCGATGATGACGCGGCCCTTGTAGGGGCCGGCGTTGGTCAGAGTGACCTGGTAGCCCGTGGCGGCGGGCTGCGGCGCTGGCTGCGGCAGCGGCGGCGGAGCAACCGTTGGCGCGGCGGTTTCGGGAGCCGTTTGCGGCTTCCCACACTTCAGGCAGAAGCGGCTGGCGGGGGAAACTGGCGTCCCGCAGGCCACGCACAAGCTGCCGGGGGACGCAGCGGGCGCACCCGGCGCGGCGGGCAGTGGCGGCACTGCCGGGGGCGGAACCGCCGTTGGCGCGGCGGCTTCGGGGGCCGTTTGCGGCTGGCCACACTTCAGACAGAAGCGGCTGGCGGGGGAAACGGGCGTCCCGCAGGCCATGCAGAAGCGGCCGGGAGACGCGGCGGGCGCGCCGGGCACGGGGGGCAGTGGGACCGGGGTGGACGATACCGGCGGAGCCATCGCAGGCTGGGCCGCGGGCTGCGGCACTGGCGGCGGAGCCACCGCTGGCGCGGCGGTTTCGGGGAGCGTCTGCGGCCTTCCACACTTCAGGCAGAAGCGGCCGGCAGGCGGAACGGGCGTCCCGCAGGCCATGCAGAAGCGGCCGGGAGATGCGATGGGAGTGTCGCTCATGCGCTTACCGGGCTGCCGCAGTGGTTGCAGAAACGGGCGTCGGCGGAGAGCGATTGACCGCAGCCGAAGCATGCCTTGGAAGCCGGTGCGCCGCAGGCGAGACAGAACTTGGATCCCGGCGGCAACGGCTGGCTGCACTTGGCGCAAACCGTCCCGCCGGCGCTGGCACCGGCACCGCCGCCCGCCCCCGCCATGTTGACCGGCGCCGGCGGCCCATGCGGGGCCGGTACGCCGCCGAACGCCGGGGCTCCGGGGCCACCCTGGTAGTGCGGCGCCTGCAAGGGGAATCCCGCGGCGCCGCCCGGCACTGGGGAGCCGGCAAACGCGGAATTGGTGCGGATATACTGTTCGATGAACTGCCAGGCGTGGGTTTGCAGTTGCGATTGCTGGAAAGCGCCCACCCCCGCGGTGATCAGGGCCGGAAAGAAGAGCAGGGCGCCCACGCCAGCCGTCACGCCCTTCTCCAACCACTTCGCCCCGCCCACTTCCGCGCAGACATATTCGTTCTCCATGGTGAAGATGGCCGTCAGGGCGGTCGCCATGCCGGCGATCTTCCGAAGCGTATCTTCCTTGCCGGCCTGCACCACGAATCCCGCGTTGGGACCCTGCATGACCTGGGTCTTGTAGCCTTGGCGCGAGAAGCTATCGGCGAGGCTGTGGGCCAGGGTGGCAAGATCGATATCAGGCCCGTAGAACGTTCGTCGCTCCATTCCCATGGTTTTCTCCTCCAGTGAGCGTCTCGCCGATTATACGCCAAAAAGAGTCCCGAAATGCGTTGGCGGTTTGAGACAAGGAAGCCGGGTGGGGCTATACTGAGCGGGATGCGGGGACCCGGAATGGAAATCCCGCGCAATGGTTACAATCTCATGACCAAACCGTCACTTGCAGTCAGCCTGTATCTTCTGAACGGCGCGATTCTCCTGACCCACGAAATCGACTCCGCCTACTGGAAGGAGTGGCAGTTGTTCGGCACCGGGGGTGGCATCCAGTCGTTTCTGGCAATCAACTTCCTCATGGCGCTCGCCATACTGGTGGGTCTCGATCAGTTGGTCCGGGGGAAGCGCGCCGGACACGTGTTCTCGCTCGTGCTGGCGGCCTCAGGGATCTTCGCCTTCACCGTACACACCTGGTTCCTGTCCCAAGGCCGTCCGGAGTTCAATCTGCCGGCGTCGAAGATCGTGCTGGGGGCCACCCTGATCGTCTCCCTGGTTCAGGGCTACGTCGCGTACCGCGGCCTGAGGCGGTGACCGGCGGCGCCAGTGGCCCTACTGCAACCGCCGCAGCTCGTCCGGATCCAGTCGCCCCGTGTAAATGGCCATCCCCAGCGCCGCGTGGACGCCCATTCCCGCGAGCGCCCGCACATTACGCTCTCTCCCCTGCGAAAGACCAGGTCGCCGGGCCGCAGGAAGCCCAGATCCCGGCTCCAACGGGCGGCACGGACTACCGCTCGGAAGCGGGGTGCCACTGCCGTCGAACAGCGGAACGCCAGTGGAGAACGCGGCGCCCAGCAGAGCTACGCAGGCAGTCAGCCACTTGTGCTGGGATGCGCTTCTCACCACCCTCCGGGCTCCTTCCAGGAACGACACCTCCGTTCATGCCGGTCTCAATGCGACTCGGACGCTTCTGCGATCCGCGAGAACCAGCGGGCCAATTTTCGGTTCTGGCTTCTTCCGGCGAGGCGAAATTGGCGCTTGGCCGGGCCAATAGCTGACTTGCGAAAAAACAGTACCGGAATTGCGCGGAACAGTACTAGAAACTTCCAGTTCGCAGGATTAGGAGCTGGCCGCCCATGGTATAGTCTACGGAGACCGGGAGCCAAATAGGAAATCGCGGCCTTAATTCCAGAAGGACATATTACATGAAGCTGTTACTCATTTCGGTTCTGGCGTTTGCGCCCGCGGTGCTCTCGGCGGGTGTCATTGAGAGCTTCGATAATTGTGACGCCAGCGCCTACACGGTTGTGGGAGGATTCGGGTCCCCGGCTGCCACTGCCGGAGCGGCTCACGATGGGGCCTGCGGGCTGCCAACCAGCGGTTTTACTTACCTCTGGGCGTACCGGGACGATGCGGCCGTACAGGTGGCTCAGGGCGACACGATTTCTGCCTGGGTACGGCTGGAGAGCGTCGCGACCGGGCGAGCGTATTTCGGCTTCGGCGCATCCTCCGCCGGCACCCTGAGCTTTATCCTCGCTCCGAACACGGGCGAGCTCATGTTCCAGGAGAACGCAAACTACTCCCAATACAACATAATAGCGACTACACCACAGTCCTACCTGGTGGATCACTGGTATAGGGAAGAAGTGATTTGGGGAGCCGGGGGGAGCCTGACCGGGAATTTGTATGACAGCGACGGCACGACCCTTCTCAATTCTCTGAGCGCCTCCTCCACCCTGTACTCCTCGGGCGGGATCGCGTTCCGCGGTTTTGACGGTGCAAAGGACTTCGACACGATTTCAGTCGGGGGCGACGCTCCCGAACCGGGTACGTACGGCCTGATGGGCATCGCCCTGAGTGGTTTGTTCGCAATCTGCAGGCGCCGCAAGTCGCTCCGCGCGTAAGCTTCAACTTTCAGCCGGCGTGGCGTCCCGGGGCGCGAATCCGGAGATCAGGCCCTACTGCAT
>Ga0182021_10011764_pt1 | contig 10397 bp, 11 predicted proteins | sample 612E3MmetaG_FD_120493 | JGI IMG/M metagenome (GOLD analysis project Ga0182021, IMG submission 120493) | Permafrost microbial communities from Stordalen Mire, Sweden - 612E3M metaG (Illumina Assembly) | ecosystem: Environmental > Terrestrial > Soil > Wetlands > Permafrost | place: Sweden... | reverse complement strand
GTTCGGGCGAATGGGGCGTGCTTATCTTGTCACAACCTTGAAGCCCCTACCGAGAAGTGAGAGGAGACCATCATGCGCCAATTCGAGAAGCTCTTCTCACCGATCAAGATCGGAAGCCTGGAGCTGAAGAACCGTTTTGTCGTTCCCCCTATGGCCACCAACCTGGCTTGCGAGGATTGCACCGTCTCCCGGGCCCTCGTCGACTATTGGGTCGCCAGGGCAAGAGGGGGTTGGGGGGTGTTGATCGTGGAATTCTCCGCCGTCGACCCGTTGGGCAAGGTTGGCCCCTGTCATCCCGGAATCTGGGACGACTCCTTCGTTCCAGGCCTGAGGACGCTCACCGATGCGGTCCACGAGCACGGTGCAAAGATCGCTATCCAGATAAGCCACACCGGGCGGCAGACCTTCGCGGAGGTCATCGGCATCCCCGGCGCCCAGCCGGTCGCGCCGTCGCCCGTCCCCTGTCCCGTCGACAGGGCGATGCCCAGGGAGCTCTCAAGGGCGGAGATCTACGAGCTGATTGAAAAGTACGGTGATGCCGCCGTCCGCGCTCGCGATGCGGGATTCGACGCGGTCGGTGTCCACGGCGCCCATGGGTATCTCATCGCCCAGTTCATGTCTGGCTATTCAAACAAGCGCACCGACGAATTCGGTGGTGGTCTTCGTAACAGGCTTAGATTTCCGACGGAGATAGTCAAGAACATCCGCCGGAGGCTAGGTCCGTCGTATCCGCTGCTCTTCAGGATGAGCGGAGAGGAGAGGATACCGGGGGGTCGGGCCATAGACGAGTCGAGGGTCGTCGCCCGCGCGATGGTAGAGGCTGGGATCGACTGCGTCGATGTCTCGGTGGGGGTTACCGCGAGCTCTCAGTTCATCATCCCCTCCGCGGTGATGCCCCCCGGTTTTCTCCTATCGACCACCGAGGAGATCAGAAGGGCGGTCTCTGTCCCGGTCATCGCAGTGGGCAGGATCAACGACCCGTTGCTAGCCGAAGACGCCCTCGAGACTGGCAAAGCAGACTTGATCGCCTGGGGTCGCTCCTCCCTTGCCGACCCGGAGTTGCCCAACAAGGTGGCTGAGGGGCAACTCGACGACATAGCCCCCTGTGTTGCCTGCCTCCAGGGATGCTTTCGATCGTTCCCCTTCCCCGGGAAGCCTCTCTCGAAGTTGGGAACCACGTGCCTCGTCAATCCCTTCTGCGGCCGCGAGGGGGAGCTGCAGATCACCCCAGCCCCTGCCGGGAAAGACGTTATCGTTGTCGGCGGTGGTCCGGGCGGCCTCGAAGTGGCGTGGATAGCAGCTGCGCGGGGCCACAGGGTGACCCTCTATGAGAAGAGCCAGCATCTAGGCGGCCAGTACCGTATTGCCGCCGTACCTCCCTTCAAGCAGGACATCGCCAGGGCCATCTTCTACTACGTTCATCAATGCGAGCAGTACGGCGTGTCCCTCGAGGTAGGCACCGAAGCGACGGCCGACCAGATACTTGCCCGGAAACCGGACGTGGTCGTCGTCGCTACGGGAGGCAAGCCGATGATCCCGGATATTGTCGGTGCAACCGGCAGCCGGGTAGCAACAGCCTGGGACATCCTGGCAGGCAAGACCCAGCCGGGGGTGAGGGCATTGGTCGTCGGCGGAGGCACCGTCGGTTGCGAGGTCGCTGACTTTCTTGGTGAGCACCGGCATCAGGTGACTCTTGTCGAGATGCTGCCCGAAATCGCACTGGATGTACCGCCGCAGATCAAGTTCTTCCTGCTCCAAAGGCTGAGGGACTATGGCGTTCGGCTCGAGACCGGAACCAGGGTTGTTGAGTTCCTGGAAGACGGAGCCCTCGTGGATAGGAACGGAGAGACGTCGAGACTCGAGGGGTTCGACACCATCGTCCTGGCCCTGGGGACCAACTCGGTCAACCACCTGAAAGGGGAGCTGGAAGGCAAGATACCCGAGCTCTACATCATCGGTGACGCCTTGGCCCCGCGGCAGGCGATCGACGCGATCGAGGAGGGAGCCCGCGTCGGCCTGGCCATGTGACCGATCAGGGTTCGGATCCCAACCACGATCTGCTGATCTTGGCGCCGTGCCTTAACGTGCCCGCGGCAAGGCGCCTTCGCGGCCGATCTTCCAGGGCGTGTTTAGGATCATGCTGAACGGGGCATTCCAAAATAGCGAGTCCCAAGAGACGTAGCGCATCTTCCAATAGCTTCTTCTGAAAATTAGAGGCAGGAGGGGAAAGCGGAGCCACTTGGGGCTCGCTTCATGCACTCACGCCTCCAAGACATGGTTCTGCTGGGCAAGTAGTGGCCTTGATCTGCGTGGGTGGAATGCCAAGGGGGTTTCTGCTTCGGCATACGCTCTCAACGCAGCGATTCTCTCTCAGATTGATATGCGGTCACTCTGTTTCTACCGGCGTCCTTTGAAGCATACAGTGCCTGATCAGCCGCATTGATGAACTCCGACAGCACCTTCTCGCTTTGTTTTGAGTCCGTTCTCTCAAGATGAGCGCTCACCCCGAAGCTGGCTGTTATCGCAATCGGGCCTTGCCCCCCGTCAACCGGAGTAGCCTCTATTCGTCCTCTAAGCCTTTCGGCGACAGTCAGGGCTGCCGTCACATCGGTTTCGGGCAGCAGGACGACGAACTCCTCACCCCCGTATCGTCCGGGTACGTCGGTGGCCCGGACCGTCTCTCTGGTCGCGTCTGCCACCATCCTGAGCACCAGGTCTCCGCCGGCATGCCCGTAGTTGTCGTTGACATGCTTGAAGAAATCAATGTCGTACATCATGACCGCCACGGGCCGTGAGTACCGGAGAGCCTTGCCGATCTCGGCCTCTGCCAGCTCGAAGAAGCGTCTTCTGTTGTTGAGGCCGGTGAGTGGATCGGTTGTCGCCAGAAGCCTCAAGGCCTCTTCGCTCTCCCGCAGGACTGCCTCGGCTTGTTTGCGTACCACGATCTCCTTGAGCAGCTCCTCATTGACGCTGCCCAGCTCCGTTTCCTTCTTCATGAGCTCGGTCCGGGTCTGATCCAGCTGCATCACCATCGCATTGAACGACTGCGAGAACTCCCCCATGAACTCTATCCGCTGCGTGAAATCCCCCGAAGCGACCATCTTTGTCTGCCAGGAGACATGTCTAAGACTGGCTTGGAGCGTTTTGAGCGTGCCCGCGACATATCCTTTGAAGCAAGCCTGTCTGGACAAATCACCGTTCGACGCGGCATAGAGAACCTCACGCAGCGACATGAGATTGGCATGGAGGACTTGAAGAGCATCAATCGATGCATAACACGCAGGAATCTCGGGAGGCTTTGCGAGCAGCAGGCAGTCCAGCAAGAACGCCGACAGCTCAGCAACTACGTCATGCTCTGCTTCAGCCGACATGCTGCCAACCTCCACCGATGCGATAAGGTGCCGATGTCACCCAATCATTTCGGCAGTGAAGCGGCACGTCCTGTCGCCGGTACACCAGCAGTCAACCTCCTTGACCTTGAACGCACCGCCGGTGAAGCTTTCAAGAAGGCCGGAAATAAAACCCTCGTCATAGGTGCAGATCTCGTAACCCAGCTCGGGCAACCCCGAACAGTCAAGGTCTTCGGAAACCGTCAGAATGAAGGACCCCTTGTCCATGTCTGCCTCCTCGACCCGGAGTATGCCGATGCCCATCTCGCGGAGTGTTTCCTGGAGTTGCCTCACGAAGGCGTTGAAGTCCTCGACCTGGGAGAAACTCTGCTTGTAAAACTCGGTACCGGCTAGCTTGCCGGCTTCGTAGAAAATTCGGTCTGTCTCTTCGGTCCCCAAGTGCTGTTCCATTACGTCTCTGAAGGTGAACTGCATGAGGCGGTATACCTCGAGTCGGGTGTTTGGCCCGAGATTGGGGCGGCCTGCGGCAATATCGCCTAAGAGGGCCCAGGAGAACTCGTACCTTCTGTCCGTCATCGTGAACCTCACTTCAGAAAGGTGTGCAGTTCAAATGCCAGCTTAGCAGGGGTAGACGACCTCGACCCGACCCCATTTCTCCGGAAGGCGCGTTTGGGTGAGGGGCGCATCTGCTCCAATTCACGCTGCTATTCGGTGAGACTCGTGAATCACGAGACGCAACCACTTGCCGGCCTTCAGGGCCAAGGTGGCCTTGGAAGCCATCACGGAGCAGCATCTTCTCGTGATCGCCGAGCGGTTCGACGTGCACCCCAACCAGATCACCAGGTGGAAGCGTCAGCTCTTAGACGGCGCGGCCAAAACGTGAGCTTCGAGGCTCCACACGCGGACCCGATGTTTCCCAGGTAGTGCTCTCCCTTGTGGTCTGCGGTACTGTGAAGCGCGAGTCTTCGAGAGCGCAGTTAGCCACAAGGGGGGAGACAAGGTGGGATTTAGGAGGACGGCAGCTTGCTTTGGTATCGGTTTCGTGGTTCTTGAGGTCGCCGGTTTCGTCTTGTGGGGATCACCCCCCGGAACCAAGGACCCAGCAAGTTACATCACCAGGTATTTTGCCGCCGCGGGAAACGTGCCCAAGATCGGAACAGTCCTGAACGCGTTGGCGTATGCCTTTGCGGTGCCGTTCATAGTCGGCTTCGTACTCCCGTTCTTGAAGAAGGATCGGGAGCACGGTGAGGGCTACGGGTGGCTGGTGTTCGGTGGTTTCCTTGTCACGGGAGTGACTGCGCTGGCCGGTCTCAGCGCCTCGTTCGCCCAGGTCCTGCGCGGGGGTGCCGAGTTGGACGCCGCGGCCACTCGCGCCGTGTCGGACCTTTCCAACATGGCGTACGGATTGGCGATTCTCTTCATGGCAGTTTGGGCGGGAGGGGCCGCCGTGGCCATCTTCAAGCGAAAAGTGATGCCCCAGTGGTTCGGGATTCTCAGCGCCCTGGTAGCTCTGGGCGGGATCACGGGCATCGTCAGCGTTGTGAGTGCCGGCCTGGGGACGGTCATCGTGGTAGGTTTCTTGTTGCTGGTATTGTGGGTCTTGGTGGCCAGCGCGGTCATGCTGCGAGAACCGACGACCGCTTGAGCCAACCTTGCGTCGTGCTCGGACGCTCTTCAGGCTCCAAGAAGTGGGGCACCCGAGTGGGGCACCCGGCAAGTTGTCGTCGACCTGGGGCTCCGGCCCCTGCAGCCCTGCCCGACCTGCCGCAAGGGCTACTGGATGACCGCCCTCCCCAGTCTGCCGTCCGCGTTGTAGGATGGGCTTCGGTCCGCTGGCGCTCCGACCGGGAGCCCTCGGTCAGGGGCGAGCCTACAGGCCACGTGTGGAGCATCGGGGTCCCCGATCCGACTCGCCTGGATGCTCTCTTGGTGGTCGTGACCCCGCTCATCGAGAGTCAGATTGCCCAGGTGGACGAGATCGTCATCACCAAGGTCGACGAGTGTGACGAGAAGAAGATCACGTGGACCCGGGGGTTGTGGCGCGCCTGAACCCGGACGCTGAAGTGCGGCAGGTCTCGGCTCTAGCAGGCTGCTAAATAATGACGCCTCGCCGTCAGGACGCGATGGCCGAGTGTGAGAGAAGGACGCAGGAAGTGCGAATAGCGGCGCTATTTGCGCGACCGAGGACGCGCTATCGCGCCGACCAGTGCGTTCTGGCGGCCGTGGCTTCGTTTTTCAGCAGCCTCCTAGACTCGGCGGCCCTCGCGGACCTTGGACACCGGCTCCTGCCGTCTGGAGTTCGTCGCGGATGACCGCTCCGGATGCACTCGACCCCTACACCGCTCGCGCGATCTTCACCCCAGCGGTTCAGGTGGCGAATCTGACGGGGTTGGTCTCTTCCCTTCTGGAGGACATCGGCCGGCGGTGTGAGGAGGCGGGTTGCTCCCTAATCGGCCACATGTGGTGAGGTGCTCGAGTTCGACCTGGCGGTCCTCGTTTGCGGCCTTTCTCGGCCGACGCTAGAGGCGCTGGTCACGGAGGCGCTGGCCAAAGCCGCGCAGGACTGTCCGGGCCGGTGGGTCGTGAAACCATCTACGTGCGAGGGCTCATGGACACAGGCTGGGGCGGTTTGACAGATCCTTGGTCGGGGCATATGGACTGTACAGGTTGGCACTCAGGAGTCAAGAGTGCCAATGCCCCAAGAGTGGTTCCATCGCGCGTTCGAGGCGCGAGAAATCGAGCAGCCAAACGCTAGTGCAGGAGGTTTGCGCATGAAACTATTGCCCCTCGAAGATAGGGTCGTGGTGAAGTTGGTGGAGAAGGAAGACAAGACTTCCAGTGGCATCGTTCTTCCCGACACTGCCCAGGAGAAGCCCCAAAAGGCCACGGTCATGGCGGCAGGGCCCGGAAAGTACGACGCAAACGGCAAGCTCATGCCCATGCCGGTGAACAAGGGTGACCGCGTCCTTTTCGCCAAATACTCTGGCACCGAACTCAAGCTGGACGGCGAGGAGTATCTCGTCCTGCGGGCCTCCGACATTCTCGGAATTCTGCCCGAGGGCTAGTTCGACCAGGGATCGTGCATGCTGATTCTCTGCCCTAACGAAGGAGAAGAGGTTCATGACAAAACAGCTTTTGTATGGTGAGGACGCCCGCCGGGCGCTGGAGCGCGGCGTGAATGCACTAGCCGACGCGGTCAAGGTCACCCTCGGCCCCAAGGGCCGCTACGTGGTCCTCGACAAGAGATACGGAAGCCCCACCATCACCAACGACGGGGTGACCATCGCCCGCGAGATCGATCTTGAAGACGTGTTCGAGAACCAAGGCGCCCAACTGGTGCGCGAGGTGGCCACCAAGACCAACGACATCGCCGGCGACGGTACCACCACCGCCACCCTGCTCGCTCAAGCTATCGTCCGTGAAGGCATGAAGAACGTGGCCGCGGGGGCCAATCCCTTGGCCATCAAACGGGGCATCGAGCGGGCAGTGGATGCGGCCGTGGCCGAGATCAAGAAGATGTCCAAAGAGATCTCGAGCAAGGAAGACATCGGTCGCGTGGCGACCATTTCCGCCAATGACCGGGAGATCGGCGACGTCATCGCCGACGCTATCGAGAAGGTGGGCAAGGACGGCGTGGTGAACGTCGAGGAATCTCAGACCTTCGGCATGGAGCTGGAGTTCACCGAGGGCATGCAGTTCGACAAGGGCTACATCTCCCCCTACTTTGTGACCGACGCCGAACGGATGGAAGCAGTCCTCGAAGACCCCTACATCCTTGTCGCCAACCTGAAGATACGCTCCGTCCAGGATCTTCTGCCGGTGCTGGAGAAAGTGGTCCAGTCGGGCAAAGCCTTACTCATCATCGCTGAAGATGTGGAGGGCGAAGCCCTTGCCACCCTGGTGGTCAACAAGCTGCGCGGCACCTTCACCGGTATCGCCGTCAAGGCCCCCGGCTTCGGCGACCGCCGCAAGCGCATGCTGGAAGACATCGCCATTCTCACCGGCGGCGAGGTCATCAGCGAGGAGATGGGCCTCAAGCTCGAGAATACCGAGGTGTCGCAACTGGGCCATGCCCGCAAAGTGGTGGTCACCAAGGACGACACCACCATCGTGGACGGCGCCGGCGAAGTGGACAAGATCAAGGCGCGCATCAACCAGCTCAAAGCTGAGATCGAGAACACCGACTCCGACTTCGATCGGGAGAAGCTGCAGGAGCGTCTCGCCAAGCTGGCCGGCGGGGTGGCCGTGGTCAAAGTCGGGGCCGCCACCGAGACCGAGATCAAAGAGAGGAAGCACCGCGTAGAAGACGCTCTCTCCGCCACCCGGGCGGCCCTGGAAGAGGGCATCGTCTCGGGCGGGGGCGTGGCCCAGGTGCTGATAATCCCCGCGGTGCTGGCCGTGAAAGCTGAGGGCGACGAGCTCACCGGTGTGCGGATCATCGCCCGGGCGCTCGAGGAGCCGCTACGCCAACTGGCGGACAACGCCGGCTTGGAAGGTTCCGTGGTCATCAACGAGGTGAAGACGCGCGCCAAAGGCGTGGGAATGAACGTGGATACGGGTGTGTATGAAGACATGATCCAGGCGGGCATCATTGACCCGGCCATGGTCACTCGGTCTGCCCTTCAGAACGCAGCCTCCATCGCCAAGAACATCCTCACCACGGAAGTCATCGTGGCCGACAAACCTGAGAAAGAAGTCGCCGGGGGTGGCATGGGCGGCGGGATGGGTGATATGGGCGGCATGATGTAGAGAACGCGCCTCCAACCATGCCCAGTCCTCGTTGTGCGCCAAACCGGAGCATCCTAAGAACTCAACCCCGGCACGAACACACGGAGGCGGAAGAGATGAGATCTCGTTGGTCGGAAGAGCTGATAGCGCAACTGGGAGCCGAAGACGGACTCACCCGGGAGCGGGCCCGAGAGACGCTGGTCGCCATCGGGGAACCCGCGTTGGCGTCGCTCGTGGAGTTGCTCGGCAGCTCCGAGGCTCTCCTACGCTGGGAGGCTGCCAAAGCTCTGACGGAGATCCCCGAACCGGCTGCGATCCCTGGATTGGTCTCGCTCCTGGCCGACCGTCGGTCCGAGATCGGCTGGCTGGCGGCCGTCGCGCTCACAAACTTGGGAAATCGTTCCGTTCCCCACCTGTTGCACGCCCTCACCGAGCGCGCGGAGTCCAAGAGGTTTCTGCAGGGCTCTCACCACACTCTGCACGATTTGGCGCAGCGAAACACCGTCATGCGAGACATCCTCAAGCCCGTGCTCGATGTCCTCGGTGACCTCAGCCCGGACGCCGGGGTCATCTCTTCCCGGGCAGAGGCGGCGCTGCACGAGTTACGAGCACTGAGTGGCAGCTAGAGGCTGCTGGATAACGACGTCGCGCCATCAGGACACCTGGGCGTGTGTGATTCTCGGCCAGCATGGAGATAACAGTAGGCACAAGCTGTCTCTACTGCACGACAGGAGGTCGGGATGCTCGCTCTAATTCTGGTGTTCATCGTGGTGGTCGTAGTGTTCGGCCTGGGATTCGTGGCCAAAGCGCTCTTTTGGGTGGCGCTGGTGCTGTTCATCCTATGGGCGCTCGGTTTCCTGGTCGGTCGTCGGAGGTCCCGGCGCTGGTACTGGTAGGCGACACCAGAGCCGGCCGTCGTCACGTCCGGGGACACTGCCCCACAAAGCAGACGGTTCGTCGTAGGCTGTGCCTTGTTTGCCTGCGAACGACGATGGGTAGAAGCCCGGGGTGCCATGAACGGCGCTTTGACGAGCGTTGAAGCCCACTTGGTGATCGGTCGGCCGGAAATGCGTTTCTACGAGCGGGGTCGGGCAAGCTCCGTCTCTCCTTCCCTTCAATCGGACGTCGTCCGTTTGTTCATCACCCCAATCGACTGCGCTACCTGCAAGTCGCTACTTAGGAGGAAGTAATGAGAGCAACGAGGAAGAGGACAAAGGGGCGCTCGCTGCGGGCGCCTCTCCTTACGGTCGTGTTGGCGGCGCTGGTGCTCGCGCTCTTCGCCGGCACCGCGCTGGCCGCTCCACCCTGGTCCGATGCGTCCAACAGTTGGTGGACCAGCAGCTATGGCCTGACCGACATGCAAGCCGGCACGGTTGCAGGCGGGTACCCTGACGGCACCTTCAAGCCGGCGCTGGCGGTAACCCGTGCACAATTCGCAAAGATGGCCGTCGATGGCTTTGACGTGGGAACGAGCACTCCGGCGGTCGCGACCTTCAGCGATGTTCCCCCCTCGAACTACTTCTTCCCTTGGGTTGAGGGCGGCTATGAGGCCGGAATCATAGGAGGCTTTGGCAACGGGACCTTTGGTCCTGGGATGTCCATAAGCCGCCAGCAGGCAAACTCGATCCTTGGCCTGTTTCTTTCCCAGAAGGAGCTGACCCTTAGAGGCCATATCGCGGGCCATGACGGCAACTACGCGTCACTCAGCGCCTGGTACGCCGCCGAGGGCACAACGGTTCTTGCCTCCTTCGCCGATCGGGCCTCGCTCGCATCCGTGCACGCGCCCGCCACGGCCTACCTTGCGTACCACGATGTGGTACAGGGTAGCGCGCGCTCGGGGGGCGTCTACCTTGACCCGGGCAGTAGCCTCGGGCGGTCCCAGGCAGTCGCGCTCATACTGCGTGTCAAGGCGGTGGAGCTACCGACGGCATTGCCCACTGTTACCCTCCTCACTCCGGCTTTCGGTGTGGCCGCAGGCGGAAACTCTGTGGTCATTACCGGAACCAACTTCACCGGCGTGACCGCAGTGAAGTTCGGCGCGCTCAACGCCACCAGCTACGTGGTCAACTCCGCGACCCAGATCACGGCTGTGGCCCCGGCCGGCACAACAGGCACCATTGTCGATGTCACCGTGACCACCCCGGCCGGCATCAGCTCGATTACGGGCACCGGCAACGACTATGCCTATGGCCTGCCCGCTACGGCACCCGGTGCCGTCCATCTGGCAGTAGGCAGCACGGCGCCGGTGGGGGGAGTCACTGATGTCGAAATTCCGGCAGCGGGAGCCACTGACACTCACGGCGCGGTGATGGGCTGGGT
>Ga0182021_10011763_pt1 | contig 10398 bp, 15 predicted proteins | sample 612E3MmetaG_FD_120493 | JGI IMG/M metagenome (GOLD analysis project Ga0182021, IMG submission 120493) | Permafrost microbial communities from Stordalen Mire, Sweden - 612E3M metaG (Illumina Assembly) | ecosystem: Environmental > Terrestrial > Soil > Wetlands > Permafrost | place: Sweden... | reverse complement strand
TGTGAGCACAAGAAGCTCGAAACGAAATTTTTCACGAACAAACACGGAGCGGAAATCGAAATCTCGACCTGCAAGAAATGCGGGGATGAGGTAGGGCGCAAACTGGCAGAAGACGAAAGGAGAGCGAGATGATAGATAAAGTTATGCTTAAAGCACTAATCAAAACTAAAAAGGCTTTGCTCAGCTTGCCTGTTTTATCAGCCGAGCAGAAAGAATCAATCAGAAAATTACACAACGAAATATATAAATCCTTTAGGAATGAACCTGTTAATTCTTTTATGAATAATTTAAGGGCGGTTATTTATGCTCAACAATTAATATTTATTATGCAACCAAAACCGAAGTTTGAAAATGGCGGCATTATCGCAGAAAAGGAATATCGATCACAAATGGTTGATTTCGAAGATAGTGCTTTGACATATGAGCAATCGGATCGGCTTAAAAAAATATTGAAAGGAGAATGACATGGCTGATTTCAACAACAACAAAGGCGGTGAGAGCAAAGGCGAGACCTGCAACGCACAGATAGTTTCGTTACAGATTTCGGAAATAATGATTCGTTGCACTGGGCATAATCCAAAAGAAGTCGATCCGCTTATAGAATGGAATAAAGATATTATTATGGAAATAAAAACGAAAAGGAATATACAATAATGTCGATAAATGACGTCACTAACAAGGTGTTGTTTGATCATCCGTTTGTGTTTCGGAACGATGTCGGCTGCGGATGGGTAGGCGGTCGAGAGCTGTACGCAAAGAAAGACGGCGTTATTCCGGTGAAGCAAGGGCAACATCTTCTTATCAACTCGAAGCGGATACATTACGGATTGTACAAAGGTTCCGGCGATTACATCGGATGGACTCCGGTCGTTGTTACACTGGACATGATCGGAAAGACGGTTGCAGTGTTTACCTCAATCGAAGAAAAGACTGTACACGACAACATGAGTCATGAACAAGAAAACTGGTTCCGCCGCGTGAAAGAATCCGGCGGGATTGCAGAGATATATAAAGAGATGCCGAACGGAGCGATAGAAAGGATAAGGGAATTGTTATGAAAAAGATTCTCGCTCTTGCCCGATGGATCGCTTATGTGATCCTGCTCTGTACAGATGTTTTTGTCGCCGTTTCCTCGATGCTGAATACAGGTGACAATCTGCTTGAGCATATTGTGGGAGCTGTAATCGGCGGATGTCTATGTATACTCGGAATCTTTTTATTTCTGCAAGGAATACGCACAAAAGGAGTTGAACGATTTATTTATTTGAGCACGTGGATATTATCGGTAATAATGATCGTCAGTATTAACTGGGGCTCAAAATTGCAATCGCTTAAAGTGCAAGCTGTAAATAACCAGTCATCGGAAAATACGCAAACACTAACAACTAACACAACAGGCAAAGAAATCGATCTCGCATTACAGCAAAAAACAGAATTGATTATCAAGCTGTCAAAAACAAGCGAATGGCGTCCATTGGATATAAAAAAGATCAACGAAGATATAGTAACTGTCGATTTAAAAATAGCCGAACTAAAAAAAGAAAAACCACGTGAAAAAAAAATAGTATCGTCGGGAGTTTTCGCAAATATGGGCGGTGTATTTGGAGTTGATTCTTATCTTACTGCTTCGTGGTGGTGGTTCATCGCTTTTTTAACATTACAACTTATATCGGTTATCGTCGCGCCCAAACCGAAAGACGATGCGCCGGTCAAGAAAAAACGGCGACGCAAGAAAGCTAAACCTGCTACCGTGCCTAAACCGGAGAAACCGAAAGAGCCGGAAGAACCGGGATTATTCGAATGGGAAGAAATTAAACAGAATTCTCTTGACAAATAACGTAAAATTGTTTACATTAAAGATAGAAGGAGAGAACATATGAACACAGTGAAAATCGTTAAGAGAGACGAAACAGGCATCGGAAAAATCATCGAGGAAACGCAGCAACCGGAACAGACAAGAATCCGCATTAATTACACGGTAGGCGCAAAGGGCGACTTTAAGCCGGACATAACGAGCGAAGCGGAAACAATCGAGACGGCGATGGAGAACCTACGAGCAGCTCACGAATCGCTTGAAGCGTTTCGCGTCGAGAAAGGGTACAAGAAGGTAGAAGGATGAGCAAAAATATTTTATACGGTAATGCCGAGCAAGAAAGCCGATTATCGAAACGCAATCCAGAGGATAAAAACGTGTATATCAATTTCGACGCAATCAACGAACTTCCCGATGAATATGAGGTCGTCGTGTCCGAAGTGCTTTTCAATCCGCTCAAGCTCGGCGAATCTTTTTCACCAGTCGGAGGAGGTTCGTACATGCCGCAACCGAATCTTATGTACGAAATTGCGGACGCTTGCGGGATTTCCGGCGTCGGATCGCCTATGATCGAAGCTATTATCGAGGAAGTTGACATCAATCCGATGCTCATGAAATCGCTCATTGAAGAGCCGACATTTCGGAAAATGATCGTCGGGCGGAGAGTCACGAAAGTAAGCGAGCGACTTACCGAAGACGGAACGATGAGAAAATCCTCGACGTGTACGAGCGCATACAATGCCTGGGAACGATGCGTCATCATGTGGGGAGAAGACCCGAAGAAATACCCTTCCCCCGAATCGCGCCGGTTATGTCTCGATAAAGAATTGAAATTTGCACATGCGAAAGCCGAGACAAAAGCATTTGTCAAAACGATCCGCGAGCTCGCGTACATGCCGACCGGATACAAACAGGAAGATTTGAGAGAAGGCCGGATGTTTTTTGCAAAGGTGCGCCGGTCAAGAGCAGTGCTGAAAGCGGAAACAGCGGCTCGGCTAAATGCGCTATCACGCGGAGCACTGCCGGAACCGATTGAACAAAAACGAATCGAGATCGTCCAAGACGTAACCCCCGCGCCCGATCCTACTCCCGAACCGGAAACTTTCGGCACGTTCGAGACTACGCCGGAACCGGAGCTTGATTCGCGGACGCTGCCGGTTGTTGAACGCCTCGCATACGTATACGAGAAATATCTCGAAGATGGGCACGTCCCGGAATCGCGGATTGATCTTGTCAAGAAAATGGTTGCCTGGCTCAAAGATACGCCGGACGCAGAGAAGAAGGAAGCCTGGAAAACGCAAATCAACAATCTTCGTGCGCTCGAAAACCTAATCCCGGAATTAGGGAGAGTGCAGCATGGATTATACTGAAATGAGGTCGATGATAATACTATATCGACTTGGCAAAAAGACGAGAGCCGAACTAATAGCCGCTTTTGGCTTATGGCAAGCACAAGGAGCAAAACTATGAACCCACGTAAACGCGAAATTAGAAGATTCGAAATCTGCGATATGCTGGAAGAAATCTATAGCGCATTATCGGTACACATTCCAGTCGAAAAACGGCAGGAGTGCGCACGACTCATCATCAGCAAAGCCGAGGCACTCGATATCGACGCTGATGACTACCTCAACATGAGCGATCTTGTAAGCGACGCGGAACTACTGCAGAAAGCTGAGGTCGAAGTATGAATGAAGAATTAAAATCCGCGATAGCAGCGATTGACAAAGTTTTCAATGTTGCACTTGAGCTTGAGGAGATTCAGGCAGGCTTGCGCGTGTTAGTTGACGATCTCAATATCAAGCTCGACACGTTGCAACAGCAAATTTTCGAGCGCGATAACTCGGACGAGGCGGTCGATTTTGAGAAGTAGTGCTTGACAAATAACGCGAAATTGTTTAGATTAGACGAAAGGAGAATGAGAGAAATGATTCGATATCTTGAAATACCCGATTTATCCGCGACGCCGAAAAACATGTCGATTCTCGTTGACATCGTTTTTCCGGCGATTCTAAAAGCCGCGAGAGAGAGCAATATTGATTTTGCGCTCTTCCCCGGTGATCTGCACGATACGAATTTTTATCTGTCATCGGAGCTTAACGCTTTGCACGACTTTATTCAGGCGATGCTCGAAATCTGTCCTTGTGCGGGAGTCGTCGGAACAAGTGGCCACGAAACCGAGGATATGTACGCTCCGCTTGAGCGTATGGGCTTTGTGTTGATGATGCCGGGGAAGACGTATGGATTCTCGAAAGAATCCAATAGAATTTTTGAAACCGGAATTCAAGACAAATACAACGACTGCATACTCTTCGGAATCCCTGAATTGGTCCCATCGCGTATCCAGCAAGACCATTATTCTACGCATGCAGATTATCTGCGTGAGTATGTCGCGCCTATGCGGTTGCAGTTCGAGAGCATCCCGGCGATTCTCGCAATCCACGGGACTATCAGCGATTACTCGCAAGAAAACGAGATCGACCCCAAGAAAAAAAGCGCGGCTGTGTTTGTGAGGACGGACGATCTTGCAGAATGCGGATTAACGCGGGTGAGCGCGGGTCACATACATTTGCCCTGGGAAAGCAATAAGTTATCATGCGGATACGCCGGATCATGGGGAGAGGATTGGGGCTGTACTGGATTCATTCCGGCGATGAACATGATTGAGATACAAGGGATTGACCCGCTCGATTCTCCTTTGATTACTCGCATTCCATACGGCACTCCACGCCGAGAGAAAATCTACGCTCCGCTCGACTCATACGATCCGAATGTCGCCTATTGGCTGTCATCCTCCGATCCGTTCGCCACTTGTCCTGCCGGTCATCCGTGGTCAAGAGTCACGTTCGATCCGCCGAAAACCGAAGCTAAGCGAATCACCCGCGAGGAATCCGAAGGAGCAGACCTGCCGGGACTATTTAAACTCATCGATTCGAACGTAGAACCGGCTACACTCGTACTCGTGAAAGACCTCGACAAGAAAACCGCGAATCCGCCGAAGTCGCCGCGCAACGTCACGGTCGAACGCGTAGAGGTTGACGGGTGTATCGGATTCCACGGCAAGCAGTTTGTTTGGGATATCGGATTGTTGCGCGATAAACTCAACTTGTTTGATGGCGACAACGGAGACGGCAAATCTTTCGGGGCAAGTTTTATCCACCCTTACCCGGATACGGTCGGAAAGTTGCCGAAAAGTGGGCGGGCATCATCAATCTGGGAATGGTTTGATGGATCAGGAGCGATTCGAAAAAAAATCAGGCTAAATTCTGAGAATCACTATCATGAGATCACAATCAAGGGGCAGAAAGTGTCTTGTTCGCTGCAAGTCGAAGAAACCGAAATCCTTAAAAAAGGCACGTTTGAAGAAATGCGAACCGTCTGCGAGGAGTTATACGGATCATTTATCGATTACCTGCTCACATCGTTTTATGTCCAGCCGAAACAGGGATACAAGGTTGATCAGAAAATCGTCGAGGGCGGTCTCATGGATGCGAGCCGGTCGGAGATACAAAAACTCGTCCAGGCAATCGCAGGTATAGATCACTCGCAAGCTCTCGAAACGGCTAACGGGAATGTCAAGCGGATAGATGCTGAGATCACGGAAAAGACCGGATGGATCAAAGGTGTTGAGTCTGTTGTCGTGGACGTGCAATCGCTAAAAGACAAGGGTGAGGTATTGAGCCGTGGATATCTGGCTATGATTGACGAGCAGACTATTGCGGAACAAGCGCTTGAGGACAAGAAAGAAAACTTCGGATTGTTGCTTGAGCAACAGAAGGCTAACGAGAAAGAGATTGACATAAAAATTGCAGATCAAAAAAAACTGCTTATATTAAGCGAGAAAGAAAATTGTATTCTGGATGATCTCGATAAGCTCGTTTCAAGCCTGGTTCAAATGCCTAAAAATCAAGAATCTATCGCACTCGATGACGCTCGACTTGCCCGTATGACAGATCGTGCTCAGACAATCTTGAGAAACGACAAGAAACTAAACGCCTATGATACCGCGCTAAACAATTACAATAAACGGCTCGGCGATCTACAGCTTAAAATAAAGGTCGATAACAATCGGATTAAAAACGAATACGATTCAAGAGTGTCTTTATATAATTCGAACAAAGCAAAATATCAATCTATAATCGATCATGCCGCGAAACCTTGCGAAAACTGCGGAGAGATACCATATGCGGATATTAAAAGACAACTCGAAACCGCAAAGACGGAATTGTCAAAACTCGTTTTACCGGTTGGAATCGGACTTCCTCCAATCCCGGATAAACTCCCGACAGAATCAGCTCCGTCCCTACCGACGCTCGAACCAGTTATCGCCGAAGAACCTTGCGTCATCAACCGTATGGCAGTTGAGGCAGAAATCAAGGCCGGACTCGCCGCTCAAGCAACAATTGAGGCGAAACAAAAACAGCTTGATGAACTGACAGCGGAAATCACGGCTCTCTCTGAAATAACTTACGATCTCGATGACTCAATCGATGATCAGGTCAAAAACGCGTCGGACAAAATCGAAGCCTTGCAGACTCAACACTCGACGATTCTCGTCGAGGTCTGGAAACTGGAAACGCAAATACACGAAATCAAAAATCAAATCTTTGCGTCAAAACAGCGAGCCGCCGATCTCAAAGCGGCAACCGAATTCGTGGCAACATCGACCGATTTGCTGGCTCGGTGGAAGTATATCGCGGCGATGCTCAGGCCGGACAAAATCCCGGCGATGGAACTCGATACAGTGGCTGAGACAATCGACGCTGAGGCAACAGAAATCCTCAAGCCGTGGAGAGACGGGGCTTTTGCTTTCCGAACGCGAACACAAAAACAGGGCGCGTCGAAAATCGTGGATGACTTCGACATCATGGTGCACGATAATTCAACCGGGATTGAGAAATCTTTCACCTCATACAGTGTAGGCGAACGAGCGATGATGAACGATGCGTATGTCAAAGCGTTAATCAAAATAAGGAACGAACGCTCGCACATCGAGTACTCGCCTTTGATTTCGGATGAGGCTGACTCTGCGGTTGATAGAAAGACGATCCAGGTGTTTTACGCTATGCAAGAAGCGTATTACGAAGATGAGAAAGTCATCGTAATCAGCCACACGCCGGATGCGAAAAATTACATACCGAACAAAATTATAGTTAAGGAGTTATGCAAATGACCTATACAATCAAAGAAATCGCCGATCTCGTCGGGCTTTCCGACGACCGGGTAGGACGCATCCTGCTCAAAGGAAATCGCATCGGAAAGCTCGGCAAACGAACCGGACGCTCAGGCGCTCGCGCGCTCGAGTACTCGGAAGCCGATCTGGAATTCGTCAAAAACCGCAATCGACCAGGGCGGCCACGAATAGAGGTAGATTTGGCGAAACGGGGCGGATTCGGGGCTATGAAAAACCGAATAAAAGCGGATAAATAACACGATATTAGGCATTATATAATAGAAGATTTCGATCAAAAACAGGCAAATTCGTGCGGGAACAGGAGAGAGGATATTGATATGAATTATTATATTAAAACAAAATCGTACAAGAACAACGAATACGAAGGGGAATGGAACGGAAAATATTACGATTCTAAAATTCCAAAAGGTAAATATGATTTTTTGTTATTCAGAATTTATGTCAATGATAAAGAAATAAACATAAAAGAAGAGCAGAGGATTGAACTTGAATCTTTAAAAGCAAAATTAAACATTCCTGAAAAGCTTGTTAGTTCTCGCGCATATATTTTTGAAACCCTACAGTTAGCAACAAACGAAGAAATATTTAACGAAATAAAAAGACGTAAATTGAAAATGGTTGAACCGACTCCAATTGTTAAAGAAAAAGAAATAATTAAAAACAGATTTGAGGTTTTAGAAATACAATGATACAGATAAAGATCGAACGCATAGGCGATGATGAGCGATGGATTTCAACTTATAAAACAAAAAACGAATTAATAAAAATGTATAATGATAAGCGCATAAGGGATACAAGATATATAAATAATCCCGGTAAATCTCGCGCATGGTGTGCAAAAATAATTATAGCCAAAATTGGAGAAACCGAAATTATAAAGCGCGAGTTTATTAAACCAAATATCAGCTATCTTGAGGCTAATAGCAAGGGGTCTCGAGGGGTATTTGCTTTTTACAATCTTGAAAATAATTTTATTTATGAGGTGTGCAGTCCTTTGAACTGGAAACACGATGATCATTTTTTTTGTAAGGTGATTGATAACAATTTGATAGTTATCAATAAAGGAGATATTTTTAAATGCCAGGAACTGGAATAGGAATAAATGTTTACGAGGCTTCAAAAAATCGAATAGCTTATATTTTTGATCACTTCGAAAGAATTTATCTTTCATTTTCGGGAGGTAAAGATAGCACGGCTATGCTTCATCTTGTAATGGAAGAGGCGAAAAAAAGAAATAGAAAAATAGGATTACTTTTTATAGATTGGGAAATCCAATATAAGTTAACGATCGATCACGTTTCGAACATGTTTGAATTATATAAAGAAAATGTAATTCCGTATTGGATAACTTTACCTCTCAAAACTGAAAGCGCAATTTCACAATATGAACCGCATTGGACGTGTTGGGATAAAGAAAAAAAAGATATATGGGTTAGATCGATACCGGATATTGCAATATCTGATTATAATTATTTCGATTTTTATGAATATGAAATGACATTCGAAGATTTTATTATAAAATTTGGGGGATGGTATTCTAAAAATGGAATAGAACAGAATGGCGATATAGTAGCATATGAACAGACAGTTTGCTTTGTAGGAATACGGGCAGAAGAAAGCTTTAACAGGCTGTTAAAAGTAAGAGTTAAGAAAAATCGTGAGTATTTTGATAATAAAATGTGGCTGCTGAATACGAAGTCGTCTAAAATGACAGTAATACTTGCACATCCTATTTATGATTGGAAAGTAAAAGATATATGGAGGTATAACGGGAAATTTTTCAAGCCTTATAATAAAATTTATGATCTTATGTATAAAGCCGGGGTGACTATAAGCAAACAGAGAATTGATGAATTTTTCGGGCCAGAAGCAAGATTTGGATTATGGATGATGCATGTTATGGAGCCTACAACATGGTCTAAAGTTGTCGGAAGAATAACGGGCTGCAATTCGGCTTCATTATATTCAAAAAATTCCGGCAATATAAACGGAAATAGGAAAATAACAAAACCGGAAGGTCATACATGGGAATCGTTTTCAAAATTTTTATTGAATACAATGCCGTCAAAAACTTCGGAACACTATAAGAATAAAATTATAATTTATTTGAAATGGTACTATGACAGAGGTTTCCCGAACGGGATACCGGACGAGCAAGAAGACGATTTGAAGCCAAGAGATAAGCCGTCATGGAGAAGAATTTGCAAGGTTTTATTAAAAAATGATTATTGGTGCAAAGCTCTTTGTTTTAGTCCGACAAAAGGGACGAGTTACGCAAATTATTTAAAAGTCATGAGAAACAGGAGGAGCAAATGGGGAATAGTTCTGTAACCGATAATATGGAATGGATTAAAAATCATCCGGTTTCAAATGTTCAGTGGGTTCTGTGCAAATCTGTTTATGCAAATGATTACAATCCTAATGAAGTTGCTCCGCCCGAAATGAAACTTCTTGAATTATCGATAAAAGAAGACGGATTTACTCAGCCCATAGTTACGTGGGAAACCGAATACGGTTTTGAAGTTATAGATGGATTCCATCGACATTTGATAGGAATAAAATTGGGTTTATCTCATTTGCCAATTGTAGTAATAAATAACGATAGAACTGATAAGGGGGATAGAATAGCGTCAACAATCAGACACAATCGCGCTCGCGGCAAGCATCAAATACGCGCAATGTCCGATATTGTTATAGAACTATCTCGCAGAAACTGGAATGATGAGAAGATTGCTAAAGAATTAGGTATGGATTCGGACGAAGTTTTAAGGCTTAAACAGATAACCGGACTTGCTGAATTGTTTTCAGAAGAAGAATTTAGTGAAGCGTGGGAATAAAAATATTTTATTTTTTTTACGATTATGCTTGAAATATAAACCGATATCGTGTATATTTAATACATAAGGTTGATGTGAAATAAACAATATCAACTTGGTTGTTTGACAAACTGGTTGTGAGAAAGTTGAGGGCGGGCCGCCCAGGACGGACAAAAGCAAATCGAGAAAAAGAGACTCTTAACCTACTGATACCGAGCGCGTGAAAACGTGACTTAGCCTCCAAAGTGGCCGGATGAAAGAAAAGGGATGGAGAGGAGAAAATCATGACAATCAGAGAAATTAAAGAACAAGGTTTTACAAGACATCACACGTCATACTATAGAGGGTATGAATCAAGAAAAGTTCTCGATGATGATGACAATCGTACTGCATTCCCGTATAAAGGTCGTTTTGGAACAGGATATAGAACTTTTCATCCATGTTTTAAATCATCACAATTTTGCTATGTAACATACTGGGTAAAATAAAGGCCGAAACCCTCAGCCGAGGGTCTACCAATAGAGTCGGTACCGATGAGGCCAAAAGTGACCAGCCACTATAGAGCGGAGAGGAGA
>Ga0182021_10011762_pt1 | contig 10398 bp, 7 predicted proteins | sample 612E3MmetaG_FD_120493 | JGI IMG/M metagenome (GOLD analysis project Ga0182021, IMG submission 120493) | Permafrost microbial communities from Stordalen Mire, Sweden - 612E3M metaG (Illumina Assembly) | ecosystem: Environmental > Terrestrial > Soil > Wetlands > Permafrost | place: Sweden... | reverse complement strand
GGCGAGCCCGGGCGACCAGACCGGCAAAGGCAGCAGCAAGGGCAAAGACACCGAACAATCCGGCGGTGGCCGACTCGAACAGGGCCGGGGCGCGGCCGGAAGCGGCCAGGGCCAGCCCGGGGGCACGAGCGGCGACCAACGGCCGGCGGCTGGCAAGGGCGAAGGCAACGGCCCGGGCGTCGCTGCGGGAGGCGGCAGCGAGGGCAGTGCACCAGGCAAGGCTGGCGGCGATCCGGCGCCCGTTCGGGTTGCCCAACCAACGGCAAAGAAAGACGCCCCGGCGGCCATCCCGACCCGGGCGCCGCTACCCGACGATCCCTGCCGACAAAAGACCGATGGCTGGTACAAGCCCGACACTCAGGTGGAACTCTATGCCGCCGTCTGGCGCCACGGCGTCAGTTGGAACGGCGACTTTGAACTGTTGCAGGATGCCAAGGAAGGACCGCACCAGAATCCGATTGTCAGCATCGCGATCCGCAGCGACGGTTACGTCGACAAGGTGACTTTCATCAAGTCGAGCGGCCAGGCTGGAATCGACGGCGCGATTCGCCGCGTCATCCAGGTGTTGTCGCCGTTCACGCCCTTCTCACGCGAACTGGCCAGCCAATGCGACGTCATCGAATTCCCCAGCCTGTGGACGTTCAATCAGGCGCTGCGCCTCACCTGGCGCGGTCAATGATCCGCAGGCGTCGACCGGCAGGTCTCGCGTCGCTGCGCTAGCCAGGCAGCCAACTGGTCCGCGAGTTGGCTGGTCGCGAGGGAAGCCGCGGCGACACTGCCGCGCGCGTCCGGGCTCGTCGCCTGCTGTTCGATCACGAAGGAACCTCGGTCGACGACGGTGGTGCCGAGACTCAATGAGGCGCGCACAGCCATGATCTGCAAAGACGCCTGCGGCGAATCGAAAACCTGAAGGAACTCATCGAGGTCAACGCGCAGCCGGCAGGTGCCGCCGCCGGCAAGACGCCGCTGCAGGAACAAGCGCAACAGCTCGACTGGGGATGCGACCCAGCGATTGTCGGCATATTCCCGGCGCTGTGCCGCATCCGCGTAGGCCAGACGATATTCGATGGCATCGGTCGCCAACCACGACGGCGCTATCACTTCCACGGTCGAGACACCATTGTCGCGCTCCCCGGCAACGCTGAAACCAAGGTCGTAACGCAAGTGATCGCTTCGCTCCGCAGTCGTCGAGCACGCGGCAAGCAATGTCGTCAGAAGCAATAGCGCAAGGCGACAATATTCCCCAGACATACCTATCCTTTCTCTGCTACGGCGCAACGAATCCCGCTTCGCCCGGCCCCGGCGCGCTAGCCGGGCGGCCGAACAGCAGGATCTGCGGATTGCGCTCCAGCGTTCGCAACAATCGGTCCAGCTGCCGGGTCGCAGTCGCCAGATCCTGCGCCAGGGCATTGAATCTGGGCAAAGTACTGTCGTTGACTTCGCTGCCAGTGTTGGCCAATAACCTGTCCGCCCGGTCGACCAGGGTCGACACGCGGCGCACGGTTTCCCTCGTTTCCTGGGCCAAAGGCGCCACCTCGGCGCTCATCTTCTCGGCATTATCAAGTGTTGCCGTCAGGCGCCTGACGTTGCCATCGGAAAGCGCCTGCCTGAGCGACGCCGTGACGGCCGGCAATTCCTTCAAACCTTCGCTTGCAGCCGCCAGATTTTCCAGGCTGCGCGAGAGATTGCGCAAATTGGCATCATTGAGCAGGCGCGACAGGCGGAACGCCAACTCGCTCGCCTGAACGGCGATGTCGCCGGCCTGGGTGCCGAGTTGTTCCATCAGCGAAGGCTGCAGATTGATCCGCGGCACTTCCTCGCCGGCAGCGATGAGTGGCTCGGGCTTGCTGCCGTCGTCTTCGAGTTGAACGTAGGCGAGCCCGGTGACTCCCTGCTGGTTCAGTTGTGCCACGGTGCCACGCGTCAGGTGATAACGGCTGGCCAGACTGATGCGGACCAGGATCAGCCGCGAATCGTGGTCGTCGGGATAGATGTCCTCCACCCGTCCGGCACGAATGCCCCGGTAGCGCACTGGCGCCTGGGTATTGAGGCCGGTGACATTGCCATGCGTTTGCAGGATATAGAAATTGACTTCCTCTCGCCGCTGCCCCATCCACCAGATGGCCATGACGATGGCGAGGCCGAGGCAGACCATGAAGAGGCCGGTCGCCAGCGCATAGGCTCTATTTTCCATGATCGCGATTCAATGCGCGGCCGCCGCCCGGCGGCCACGCTCGGAGAGAAAGAAATTGCTGACGAAGGGATGCTCGATGGCCATGACTTCCTCAATGGTACCGTAGCCAAGAATACGCTGCTCCGCCAGTATCGCCACCCGCGTCGACAGGGCAAACAGGGTGTCGAGGTCGTGCGTCACCAGTACCACGGTCAAGCCAAGTTCGTGACTCAGCGTGCTGACCAGGCGGACGAAGGCATCGGACCGATCCGGATCGAGACCCGCGGTCGGCTCGTCCAGCAGTAACAACTCAGGCTCCAATGCCAGGGCTCGAGCCAGAGCGACCCGCTTGATCATGCCACCGGACAGCTCCGCCGGCATGAGTTCGCCATGCCGCGGCAGCATTTCTACCTGATCGAGCTTCAGCCGAACCAGGTCCCGGATCATCGGTTCGGCAAACTGTTTCAATTCCCGCATTGGCAAGGCGATGTTGTCGAAAACGTTGAGTGCCGAAAACAGCGCGCCTTGCTGGAAGAGAACGCCGAAGCGGCGTCGCAGCGCCCGTTCGCGCTCGCCGCCACCGCCGAACAACGCCGCGCCGAACAGCCGGACCTCGCCTTCCGTCGGCACTAGCAAGCCGATGAGTTCGCGCAGCAGGGTCGTTTTGCCGCTGCCCGAACCACCGACCAGCGACACGATCTCGCCGCGATCGATCGCCAGGTCGAGGCCACGATGCACCCAATCGCTACCGAAGCGCGTGCCCAGGCCACGAACACTGATCACGGGCGGCATCAGTCGGGAATGCCGATGTTGCGGGTCATGATGGCAAAGACCGCGTCCAGCAGAATCACCAAGGTAATTGAGGTCACGACCGATGCCGTCGTGTTCGCCGACAGACTCTCGGTATTCGGCCGCACGCGCAGGCCGAAATGACAGGAGATCATCGCCACGATCGTGCCAAACACCCAACCCTTGGCCAGGGCGATCCAGAGATTTGCCACTGGCACGGCCTTCGGCAATTCGCCAAGAAAGAAGCGGTAACTGACATCAAGCTCGATTTGCGCCGCGACCATGCCGCCGAGCAGGCCGATGGCCGACGACCACAGCACCAGTAACGGCATTGCCACTGCCAGAGCCACTACCTTCGGCAGCAACAGGCGGACACTGCACGAAACGCCCATGGTCGTCAGTGCATCAATCTCTTCGGTAACCCGCATGACGCCCAGTTGCGCTGTCATCGCCGAGCCCGAGCGGCCGGCGACCAGAACCGCCACCAACACTGGCCCCAGTTCGCGGATGATACCCATGCCCAGGAGATCAACGATATAGGCGTCGGCGCCGAATTGGCGCAGTTGCAGGGCCGAGAGATACGACAGGACAATGCCGATCAGGAAGCCGACCAATGCCGTCACCGGCATGGCACGCACACCGCTCTTGTAAAGGTTGGCCGATATTTCGCGCAGCGGCAACTCGCCCGGGTGGCGAATGACGTGCGCCAGTGCCAGGGTCACGTCGCCGACGGAAGCAACAAAATCCATCACCTGGCGGGCGAACCCTATGCCGGTGGCGCCCAAGTCCGCCAACCATTGCAGCATCGGCCGCGCCTGGCGCGGCTCGTTGCCCTTGGCATCAGCCGCGGCAAGGCGTTCGAAAATGCGTAGATGTTCGGGCGTAGCGCGAATCTGGGCCGGCAACCGACGCTGCCAGGCACGCCACAACAGCATGGCGCCTGCGCTATCCAGGGCCTCGATGCTCAGGCAATCCCAGAGTGTCGGCAGATGTTCACGAAAGCTGATCTGCCCCGCTACGGCAGTCGTTTGCGCGGCGAGCGATGCCAGCGTCCAGCGACCGCTGAGGGCAACGCGACGGCTACCATCGACACCGACGGCTATCGAAACGCCGAACTCATTCACAGGGCAACATCCGGACCATGGTCGGGAATTATGCCTGAATACGCTGTCCCTTCACTTTCAGCTCGAGGCCGATAACGGCCCACTGGCGGGCCTCTTCGTTAAGCGCGGCGGCAGTCAATGGCGACTCCGCCAACCAATCGGCATCGACGCTGAGGACAAATCCTCGCACCGCCAGCGCTACCGATACCGGCGGCTCGGCGCTGTCGTCGCGTGCCCGGTGCAGCAATACGGCCAGGCGCAGGCAGAAGATCAACAGCCATTCACGAACATCGACGACGGCCGGCTGCACCCGTTCCAGTCGGCCGCGATGCGCCAGCACGATGTTCGACAAACGCACCTGATCCCGCCGCGAAAACCCAGGCATGTCGGCATTGGCGAGGATATAGGCACTATGCTTGTGGTAGCTGGAGTAGGCAAGCGATACGCCAATTTCGTGCAGCCGCGCCGCCCAGGCGAGAAACAGCGAATCCGGGTGTTCCGGATCGCTTGCCTCGGCGACGATCTGACAGAACAAGACTTGCGCCGTACGCGCCACGCGCTCTGCCTGGTGGGAATCGACATGGTAGCGCTGCATGAAATGCCGCACCGTCGTCCCGCGCTGATCCTCGTGGTGGTAGCGGCCAAGCTGGTCGTAGAGGACGCCCAGGCGCAACGCCCCCTCGGAAAAGACCATTCGTTCGAGACCGAATTCGGCGAAGATCGCCGACATGATGGCCACGCCACCGGGCAATACCGGCGCCCGATCCGGACGCATGCCGGGGACGTCGAAGCGCCCAACATCGCCGGCACGGATCAGCCGCGAGCGCAGCACGTCCAGTCCTTCGCGGGTGATGCCGCCGTTCGACCAGCCGTTGAGTTCGATCAGATCGACGATGGCCTTGGCTGTGCCGGACGAGCCGACTGCCTCGTCCCAACCGGTCGAACAGTAGGACTTGGCGATTGGCTGCAATTCCTTGCGCGCCGCCAGTTCCGCGTCCTTCATACCTTTCTTGGTCACCCGGCCGTCCGGGAAATAGCCCATGCTGAAGCCGACACAGCCCATGTAAAGCGAGTCGAGGTGCAGCGGCTTGAAGCGTCGGCCGATGATGAACTCGGTCGAGCCGCCGCCGATGTCCACCACCAGTTGCTGCCGACCTGGATTGGCCAAACTGTGGGCGACACCGAGATAGATCAGGCGGGCTTCTTCGCGACCGGCAATGACTTCGATGGGGACGCCGAGCGTCGCTTCGGCATTGGCGAGAAATTCAGCGGCGTTCTTGGCGACACGCAGCGTGTTGGTGGCAACCGCGCGCACCGAATCCGGCGAAAACGAGCGCAGCCGCTCACCGAACTTGGCCAGCGCTGCCAAGGCCCGAGCCTGGGAAGCGGCATCGAGGGTCCGTTCCGGCGTCAGGCCGGCGGCCAGGCGAACGGTCTCCTTGAGCGAATCGAGTGGATAGACCTGGTTGCCGACAACCCGCCCCACCTGGAGCCGAAAGCTGTTGGACCCCAGGTCGACAGCCGCAATCAATTCGTGAACCACGGCGACACGCCCCTTCCTATTGAGGCTGCTATTCTAGCCTAGGGATCTGGCGAGCCATTTGTGTCATGATCTTGTAACCAACTTGTCATAGTATGTATCGACGCGCCACTGTGATTGACGATTCCATGACCACGCTGTCCCCACTGCAACACCACTCGGCCGAACACTTCATCAACCGCGAGCTGTCGACCCTGGCCTTCAACCGGCGCGTACTGGCTCAGGTGGCCGACCAAGGGGTACCGCTGCTGGAGCGACTGCGTTTCCTCTGCATCGTTTCCTCCAATCTCGACGAGTTCTTTGAGATCCGGGTCGCGGGCATCAAGGAGCAGATCAAGCTCGGCAGCCACGCTTGCAGCGCCGACGGCCTGTCGCCGCTCGAGGCCTTTCGCCGCGTCACGCGCGAGGCCCATGCGCTGATCGGCGAACAATACCGGCTGCTCAATGAGGTGATCCTGCCGGCCCTTGCTGCCCAGGACATCCGTTTCTACAAGCGCGCCACCTGGACGCCGGAACAGGAAGACTGGATTCGGGAGTTCTTCTTCCGCGAAGTGATGCCGCTGCTGACGCCGATCGGCCTCGACCCGGCGCATCCATTTCCACGGGTGCTCAACAAGAGTCTCAATTTCGCTGTCGAACTCGAGGGACGCGACGCTTTCGGCCGTGCCGGCGGTGCAGCCATCGTCCAGGCGCCACGGGCGTTGCCACGGGTCATCCAACTGCCCAAGGAAATCACCGGAGTCGAGTATGGCTTCGTCTTCCTATCGTCTATCCTGCACCGCCACGTCGGCGAATTGTTCGCCGGCATGAGTGTTTCTGGCTGCTATCAATTCCGCGTCACCCGCAACTCCGATCTCTGGGTCGACGACGAGGAAATCAAGAACCTGCGCACTGCCCTGCAGGGCGAATTGCCGCAGCGCCACTTTGGCGATGCCGTACGCCTGGAAGTCGCCGACAACTGCTCGCAAGTCATGGCCGAGTTCCTCTGCCAGCAGTTCAACCTCGGCCGCGAAGATCTCTTTCGGGTTCCGGGCATCGTCAATCTGGTGCGCCTGATGTCGATTCCCGATCGCGTCGACCGTGCCGATCTCAAGTATCGACCGTTCCAACCCGGACTACCCAAGGCACTGGCCAAGAACCGGCATCTGTTCCACACCCTGCGTAGCCAGGACGTGCTGTTGCACCATCCGTTCCAGTCGTTTACGCCGGTCATCGAGATGATCGAGCAAGCGGCCGACGATCCGCAGGTGGTGGCGATCAAGATGACCGTGTACCGCACCGGCACCGATTCAGTTCTGCTCGAACACCTGGTGCGGGCGGCGCGCGCCGGCAAGGAAGTGACCGTGGTGGTCGAACTCATGGCTCGCTTCGACGAAGAGGCCAATCTCAAGATCGCTGCGCAACTCGAGGAAGTCGGGGCCCACGTCATCTACGGCGTCTTCGGTTACAAGACCCACGCCAAGATGTTGATGGTCCTGCGCCGCGAAGAGGGTGGCTATCGCCGCTACGTGCACTTGGGCACCGGCAATTACCATCCGCGGACCACCCGCTTCTATACTGACTTCGGCCTCCTGACCAGCAATCAGGAAGTTGCCGCCGACGTAAACGAAGTCTTCAAACAACTCACCGGTCTGGGCAACGCGGGCCAACTCAAGCATTTGTGGCAGGCGCCGTTTACCCTGCACCAGAATATGCTCGCTGCCGTGCGCGCCGAGACCGCCGCCGCCAAGTCCGGCGGCAAGGGCCAGATCATCGCCAAAATGAACTCGCTGATGGAACCGGAGATCATCGAAGCCCTGTACGAGGCCAGCCAGGCCGGCGTCGAGATCGACCTCATCGTCCGCGGTGTCTGCGCGCTACGGCCGGGCGTCAAGGGCTTATCGGAAAACATCCGCGTCCGCTCGGTCATCGGCCGCTTTCTCGAACACCACCGGATCTTCTACTTCCTCGCCGGCGGCGAAGAAAAGGTCTACCTGGGCAGCGCCGACTGGATGGAGCGCAATTTCTTCCGCCGCATCGAAATCATCTTCCCAGTCCTCGACGCCAGGCTGAAGCGGCGCGTTATCAAGGAAGGGCTGCGACTCTACCTGCACGACAACTCGCAGGCGTGGGAGATGGACGATACCGGTGAGTTTCGCATTCTGCCGTCACGACGGGTCCGGGCCTGCGCCCAGGAAGCACTGCTCGCGGCATTGTCGCCCGACGATTAGCCGCGGCGGACACTGGCAACGCCGACAACCTCGCCGACCAGTGCGATCACCCGCTTCAATTGCTCGGCATTGGCGAGTTCGATGGTGAACGCCATGCGCGCGACGCCGCTCTTGGAGAGCGTCTTCACCGCGGTAACGTTGATCTTTTCCTTCGACAACACATCCGAGATGTCGCGCAGCAGTCCCTGGCGGTCGCTGGCCTCGACCAGCAAATCGGTCGGATAGATTCCTTCCTTTGCCCCCCATTGGGCGTCGGTCACGCGCTCGGGATTACGCGCCGCCATGTTGCGGAAATTGGCGCAATCCAGGCGATGCACCGAGACGCCACGACCGCGAGTGACAAAACCCGCGATGGCATCCGGCGGCACCGGTTTGCAGCAGCGACCAAGCTGCGTCAACAGCTTATCCACGCCAACGATCAGAATCCTCGAGTCGCTGGCCTTCGAGCGCTTGGTGTGGATCTCCGGCTCTGCCTGGGTCTCTTCCGGGACACCGCGCAAAGCCACCAGTATCGCGCGCGGCCCCACCTCACCGCGCGCCGCGGCGAGATACATGGCGTCGGTATTCTTGAAGCCGAGCTTGTGGGCGAGGTCGTCGAGGTTGGCCTGCGTCTGGCCATCCCGCTGCAATTCCTTGGCCACAAAGGCGCGTCCCTGGGCCAGCATCTCCTGTTCCTGCTGGCCGGCAAACCAGGCCTTGACCTTCTGTCGCGCCCTGGGCGACATCAAGTAACCCGGGGTTAGCCAGTCGCGCGACGGCCCACCGGTCTTGGCCGTTACGATCTCGATGCGCTGGCCGTTGGCCAGCGGTGTGTTCAGTGGCACCAGATGCCCGTCCACTTTGGCGCCACGACAACGACTGCCGATATCCGTATGCAGCCGGAAAGCAAAATCCAGCGGCGTCGAGCCTTGCGGCAAGTCGATGACGCGACCCTGCGGCGTCATGACGTAAATCGTGTCGTCGAGCGAGGCGCGCTTGAATTGCTCGACCCAGGCTGCGGAATCGGTCACCTCATCACGCCACGATAACAACTGCCGCAGCCAGGCAATCTTTTCGTCGTAGGCAGAAGAGGCCACGGCCGAACTGCCCGCCTCCTTGTAGCGCCAGTGCGCGGCAACGCCGAGTTCGGCGTGGCGATGCATCTCCGGTGTCCGAATCTGCACTTCCAGCGAACGGCCGTCCTCGGCCATCACCGCCGTATGCAGCGAGCGATAGAAGTTGCCCTTGGGATGCGATATGTAGTCGTCGAATTCGCCGTGGATCGGCTGCCAGAGCGCATGGACGAGCCCCAGTGCGGTGTAGCAGTCCTTCAGTTCCGGCACAATGATGCGTAGGGCGCGGACATCGTAGACTTCCAGGAAATCGAGATCCTTGGCCCGCATCTTGTTCCAGATGCTGTAGATGTGTTTGGGTCGGCCATAGACCTCGGCAGCGACACCGGCCTGCAACATCTCGCTCTTCAATCGCGCCACCGCCACGTCGATGAACGACTCGCGCTCGACGCGCCTTTCGTCGAGCATTTTGGCGATTCGCTTGTACGTTGCCGGCTCGATGAAGCGGAACGATAGATCCTCGATTTCCCATTTCATCTGCCAGACGCCAAGGCGGTTCGCCAGCGGCGCATAAATCTCCAGGCTCTCGGTGGCCAGATCGCGACGCTCGGCCGTGTCGTGATCGGTGAACCAGCGCAGCGTTTGCGTGCGCGAAGCCAGGCGCAGCAGCACAACACGGAGGTCGTCGGCCATCGCCAGCAACATCTTGCGCAGGATTTCGGCCTGCGCCCTGGCTTCGGCCGCGCCCTTCGCCGCCGCTTCGGTCAGCGGCCGCAGGCCCTTGAGGCGGTGCAGGTTGCTCACCAATACCGCTACTGGCGCGCCAAACTGCGCGGTCAGCTTATCGTCGCCTTCGGCAAGAAAATCATGCGCCGCGAAAAGCACGGCCGCCAGCCGGGCATCGACATCGAGGTTCAGTGCCGACAGTTGCAAAGCCATGCCCACGGCGTGCGGCAAAATATCCTCGCCAGTGCCGAGGTGTTTGCCGGCGTACAGCCCCGCCGCCAGGTCGAGGCCGCGTTCCAGCGCCTTGCGCCCCGCCTCGGTCAAACCGATTTCAAGACGTCTTAGCGCCTCATCATCGATTCCGGCACCGGAAAGAGCGTGAACTACCGAGACCATTGGGGCTCAGCCCACCCACTTGCGGGCATTGTGGAAAATGGTCATCCAGGGCGAATCGCCTTCCCAGTCGCGCGGATGCCAGGACATTTGCCCGCTGCGGAAGATGCGCTCGGGGTGCGGCATCATGATGGTGAAGCGGCCGTCGGCGGTGGTCAGTCCAGTGATGCCGTCGGGCGAGCCGTTGGGGTTGAACGGGTAGCTCACCGCCACCCGGCCGCGATTGTCGACGTGACGCATTGCCACCAGCGCCTTGGCCGGATCGTCGGCGAACACGGCGCGCCCCTCGCCATGGGAAACAACGATGGGCAATCTGGATCCAGCCATGTCCTTGAGCAGGATCGAGGGCGAATCTTCAACTACCACCATGACCAGGCGAGCCTCGAACTGCTCGCTACGATTGCGCTGAAAG
>Ga0182021_10011761_pt1 | contig 10399 bp, 9 predicted proteins | sample 612E3MmetaG_FD_120493 | JGI IMG/M metagenome (GOLD analysis project Ga0182021, IMG submission 120493) | Permafrost microbial communities from Stordalen Mire, Sweden - 612E3M metaG (Illumina Assembly) | ecosystem: Environmental > Terrestrial > Soil > Wetlands > Permafrost | place: Sweden... | reverse complement strand
TGCTCTCGAGAAAGTGGAACGGCTCCGGCGGGAGCGGTGAACTGATCTGCGGAGACACCAGTGGGGCAGCAGGGACTTGAACCCTGGACCGACGGATTATGAGTCGCTCCTTACCTGCGTGCCTGAGGTTGCCTGGCCCTATCTGTGCTTAACGGCAGGGAGCGCCGAGAGTTAATCCGGTCCCGTTGTACCCCGACCTGATGGGTGACGTAGCACGGCGTTAGCACCTGGATTCTTGTTTGTCTGGACGGAATGCGGACCTGGTGGGCTTCCACGATGAACCGTCGATGGCGTTTCCGGACCGCCTAACGCACGTCACACATAACGATGCCTGGTACGAACGAGTTGACTCGTCATGTGCCAGCGCCGCCGCCCTGCAACATGCGGTCCGCCTGGATCACAGAGACTTCAACGAGGGAGCGCACCGTTTCTACAAGGCACTCGGCTACTGCACGTATTCGGTGAGCATGGCAAGGCGAATCGGGGCAGGCTCGAACGCTCGCTGACGCCGTGAACAGCGGGGCGTGCATGGGTTGGAGCATAGGGAGGGGTCGGATCCCGGTCGTAGCGCGTCATGGCGATCCGCTGGCCGGAGCCACAAGAGAGGTCGGTTGGTCGCACCTCGCAGGTAGGAGTGTCGTGCGAGCTCAAACGCTGTGTCACAAGCCGATCCCCGTAGGACGACGGGCACGACGTGACGTGCGTGACTGATTGAGCATCCCGCCGCTGCCGCAGGGGGCTGCACATCCGTTGCCCCCGGTCCTTCGCTCTATGCCGCGTTGCGGTGGGGACGCTACCTCGACCGCGAGACCCAGCCGGGTCCGTCGTCGGCCGATGAGAGTCATACCTACACCGGATGGGCTGAGGTTGCGGCTCCGACCAGAGCGGACCGTTCGGTGTCTGCCGACGGGAGTAACTCGATGTCGATTCGGGCACCTGCAGCGGTCAGTCCGCTTCGAAGTGGCGGAAGGATGAGGTCCCATGAGCCGGTCATCGCCCCTCCAAACGCTACGGCAGTGGCTTGGAATCGGGTGAACCATGGTGCGAGTGCGCCACCGAGAGCGCGAAAGGCGTCCTCCAACACCTGCGTCGCCCACGCCTCACCTCCTCGGCTGCGGTCGAACACGTCGTGGACGTCCAGACCAGTTGTGCTCGTCACGTTCGGTCCTGCCAGGTAGCGGGCGAGGATGGCGCGACGCGACACGACATCTTCGAGATCTGCGGTGCCAATCTTCAGGCGATGGGCCCGACCATGCGGCGGCACGGTAGGTCCGGCGGTCACCGGAATCCCGTTGTCCAGGAAGGACGAGCCCACACCGCTGCCGAGGGTGATGCCGACGCAGCGTGCCGTGGCAGCCGTAACGCCCTGGCGCCATTCGCCGACGGCGAACGCGTCAGCGTCGTTCACGAACGTGATGTCGCCGCTCAGATGAGGTAGCACGGCATGGAGGCGAGCGGTCAGGTTGACATCGAGCAAGGCGTCGAACTTGCCGACGTCCTTGAACAGTCCGATACCGCGACGGTAGTCAAACGGGCCGGGGATGGCTACACCCCAAGGGACGTCCGCCGCAGCGTGGGTATCGGCGATGGCCGATGCGAAGCCGTTGAGAAGTTCGTCCGCAGCTCCGTGGGGGTCGATAGGGCGCCGTCGCACACTGCCGGGCACCAGCAGACCAGCGCTCAGGTTGACCAGAGCCGAAGTGACGTGGGTGCCACCTATCTCCAGTGCCCCGACGAGCCCAGGAGACTGCTGCGTATCATCCCCTGTCACGGCACGTACGCCTTCACAACTCGAACCGTCCCTGGCTCCCAGGCCTTCACCGTGTAGGCGCCAACTGAGGCCGGGACGACGGCCGTCTCGGCGTAGGCCAGTCCCACCGTGGCACCAGTGCTGGTGAGGATGGTGATGCCGGCACCTTCGACCACGTTGAGGACGTGGAACCGGCCCGAGGTGTTTTCAGGGGCTTCCGAGCCGGGGTCCAGCTCGAGACGGCGTACTTCAAAGAACATCTCCGGCAGCTCGCCAAGGACCTCCTCGTGCCAGCCCACCCCTGACCGCAGGTTCCGAGGAGTCGGGATCAGGTCGGCCGATACCCGGCTGCCCTGACGCTGGCGGTCGAGGTTCTGGAATGCGAGATCGGTACGGACTGCGCGTTGCCCGCCCTGGCTGTCTCGACGCAGCCAATCATAGAACCGCAAGGAGTACAGGTACGGGGTGGCGCTCACCTCAAGAACGACGTTGCCGACGCCGCTGCCATGCGGAGTCCCCGCTGGGACGAGGTAGATCTGGTGCGCGACGGCAGGGAAGGTCTGGACGTGCCGACGGATGTCGAATGCGCGGCCCGCCTCTTCGGCCTGCTTAGCGTCAGTCTGGAAGACGTCAATGTCTGCGTCCTCCCGCAGCCCGAGGTAGATGCGGCTGCTGGCACCGGCGACCATCACGTAGTAGCTCTCATGCTGGGTGTAGGGCCAGCCGAAGACCTCCCGCATGTACCGGGCCTGCGGGTGGCAGTGCACCGACAGGTTGCCGCCATCGACGGTGTCGAGGTAGTCAAATCGGATCGGGAATGATGTTCCGAACCGTTCGTGCACCGATTCGCCGAGCACGTCCATCGGGTGCAACCACACTAAGAGCTGGAACGGGATTTCGACGGCAAGCCCTACCTGGCTGCCGATGAGAACGCCGCTCTCGGGGGCAATCAGTTCGTAGCCCACGGCGCTGTTCTGTTGGTTGGTGCCCATACCCAGTTGCCGCTGCCCCCAGTGACCTCCCCACACAGTTGTGTTGAAAACCGGGCGGGTGCGAAACGGTCGACGAACCAAGGCCGCCGCGGTGGCCGCCAACGTCGGAGCCGCCAGAGCGGTAGGGCTATCGGAGTCCTGGGCATCGATCCACAGCGACACCCTTGCAGCGATGGTCTCGCGATGCCGGTCAAGGATGGGCCAGTCGATGTAGAACAGCCGGCGCGTAGTCGGATTGCCCAGCGTCGGATTGCCCGGCATGTTCCGCTGGCCGAGGTTGCGACCGGTGCCCGCACCTACGGATGCCTCGGCGTACCGCTTGGGTTCGTCGAAGTACCACAGCTCATCATGGCGAGACAACGCTGCACCAGGCCCGAAGATGACCGTCACAGCGTCGGTATCACTTTCGGCCTGGACGGGCCGGCTGAACAGGTCCTCCAGCGACGCGACCGCCAGTGTCTCGAAGTCAGGATCATCGGCAAGCTCGGTCGAGCTGGTCGACGCAACGATCGTCTCCCATGACGCCATGCCTTCGCGGGCGTCCAGTGCGTGCACGGCGATGCCGCGCTCACCCAGCTCGCGCCGCAGCTGACTTACCAGTTCGCCCCAGGGCGCGATCTCCGGTCCGTCGACGGCGAGCAGGCGCGTGCGCGCTGCGCGCTCGGCGAGTGTCGTCCATCCGCTGAGCACCACCCCGCCCACGGGCTCATAGCAGGGGTATGGGTCGTATGCCCTCGGTAAAGAACCAGTCACCGGCCAACCCGACCCAGCTAGGCGGCTTTGTCGCCGGCAGCCTGTCCCTCGAAGACAGTGACGACCTCTTCCACCGACAGCCCCTTGGTTTCGGGCAGGAACCGGGCGACGAACACGATGGCCACTACCGCGAGACCAGCGAACAGCACCATCACCCACGCCAGCCCGATCGCCTTCTGCAAGGCCGGGAAGACTTCGATAATCACGAAGTTGGCGAACCAGTCGACGCTTGCGGCTATCGCAGCCGCGCGTCCGCGAACATTGGTTGGGAAGACCTCGCCTTGAATCAGCCAGCCCGTTCCGCCGACACCGATAGCGAACGAGGTGATGAAGAAGGAGAAACCCACCATCACCACAGCGATCTTCGAGGTGCCAGTCAGGGTCGCTACGCCTAGCGCCGCGACCACCATGAACATCGCCATGCCCGCGTAGCCCCACAGGGCCAGTGGGCGGCGGCCGAACTTGTCGATCCAACGGAAGCCGAAGTAGGTCGCGACCACGTTGACCGCACCGAGGATGGCCGCCGCCTGGAGTCCGGCAATGGCCGCGGCGAGCGCCCCGGCGGTCGTGCCTTGGAACAGTCCTGTGAGCAGCTGCGGGCCATAGTAGAACGGGATGTTGATACCGGTGATCTGTTGGAAGATGAAGAAGATGCAGACCACCATCAACGCCCTCTTCACCCCCGGGGTCCACTGCGACTTGTGTTGCTTGCGTTCCTTGGTCTCCGCCGCGACCATCTGCCCTGCGCTTTGCCGTACCTGCTCGTCGGATACGTCTATCCCCAACTGTCCCAGTGCTTTACGGGTGTCGGCGAAGCGCCCCTGGAGCATCAACCATCGCGGGGATTCCGGCATCCGAGCCCGTAGCACGAGCGCGAGCAGTGCCGGGACCGCGCCCAAGCCGAGGATGATCCTCCAATCGGCCCCGTACGCCGCGCCCGGCGCCACCTTGAACACCAGCAACGCGAGGAGGTAGGAGACCAGGATCCCTATGGTGATCATCCATTGCTGGATGATGCTGAGCTGCCCGCGCCGGCCGGCCGGCGCAAACTCAGCGATGTAGGCGGTGGCAATCGCGGAGTCTGCTCCGACTGCGACCCCGATGAGGGTGCGGGCACTGAGCAGCATGAAGGCATTGATGGTCACCGCCGACAGGATCGCTCCCAACGCATAGACGGCCGCATCGGCCATCAGCAGGGACTTCCGCCCAAAGCGGTCAGTCAAAGGCCCAGCCCCCAGTGCTCCCACAGCCGCCCCCAGCGACGCTCCTGCCACGAGGTACCCAGTCGCGAAACTACCCAGGTGGTAGGGGATGAACACCAGAACCGAGCCGATGACGGCGGTGTCGTACCCGAACAGAAACCCACCGACGCATGCGAGAAGCGCCAGATACCAGTAGAAGCCCGTCGTGGCGGCGGAGTCCAGTCCGGAGAGCACACCCTCCTGGTTAGGCTGCCCGGGCCTAGCTGACCTGACCATCAACAACCCCCTCGCTCGACCCCAATTCGGCGCTGCCGATGATCAAGTTCTGCGACTACCAAGTCTGACCGCAGTCGTCAACCTCTGTCAACGGCACGCGTTGACTCAGCAAAAATGAAGTGGTTCGCGGGCATTTCGAGGCCGCGCGAGTATGACAAGTGCGGGGACTTCCGATCTTGACCGTTCCATGCCAACCGCAGCAGAGTGGTATGAGGTAGCACGGAAGCGCGGTGTGAGATGTCACGGAAGCGGTGATTGGCATGCCAACAGGATCCACATCTCTTGTCGTCGTGGGCGTCGATGCGTCTCGCCAGTCCCTGATCGCGCTGCGTTGGGCCGCCGAGTACGCCCGCGCGACCGGTGCCAGGCTGCGTGCGGTGGCGGCCTGGCGCTACCCGACGACGTACGGCATTACACCAGACTGGTCAAAGATGGATTTCGAAGCCTGGGCGACACAGCAGCTAGAAACTTCGGTAGCAGCAACGCTCGGGGATTCTCCGGATATACCCGTGGAGACCTCGGCCGTCGAGGGCCAGCCCGCGCCGGTACTTCTCGAGGCGGCAAGCGACGCCGACCTGCTCGTCGTCGGTAGCCATGGTCACGGGCGCTTCACGGGCATGCTGATGGGTTCGGTGAGTACCCACTGCGTGGAGCACGCCAACTGTCCGGTAGTCGTGGTGCGCGGCGAGACCCGGGTGGCCGCAGCCGGCGACCGCTGAGGTCCAGCACCTGGAGGACCAGCACAACTGCACCCGCCGCCCCGGGAACCTTCACTTTTCGTCCTCCCCTCCACAGGATCTTGGAGTCCGTCCCCCGTGGCATCGGAATCCGATTGCGAGCGACCCGGCAACGCGGGTCGCGGCCAAGGACCGCGTTGACTCATCAAGGATGCCCGCGAAATTGCTTCGTTGCCTGGCGGAGACATAGCCGAGACGAGTTCGGGCCCGTAGGCTGGCCCAGACCCTCGAGCAGGGAGGTGACGGTCTATGACCGTGGCTGGGACGACGTTCGATCTGGTGGTTGCTGCAAACCGTCTCCCCGTTGACCGTGTTGTCGATGCCGATGGGGTGAGCGGCTGGCAACGTAGTCCGGGGGGGCTGGTGACAGCCATGGAGCCGGTCATGGCTGGCCGTGACGCCGCGTGGGTGGGATGGGCTGGCGAGCCCGGCCCAGCGCCGGAGCCGTTCCGCGAGAAGGGGGTGTACTTGCACCCGGTGGGTCTGTCACCCACCGAGATCCAGGAGTACTACGAGGGTTTCAGCAACGACACGCTCTGGCCGATCTTCCATGACGTGATCGTCCCGGCGACCTTTCACCGCAACTGGTGGAACACCTACCGGAAGGTCAACGATCGCTTCGCCCAGGCCATCGCGCAGGTGGCCGCTCCTGGTGCCGCGGTCTGGGTGCACGACTACCAGCTGCAGCTCGTTCCGGCGATGGTCCGGGCGCTGCGACCCGATGTGCGTATCGGTTGGTTCAACCACATCCCCTTCCCGCCGGTCGAGCTCTTCGCACAGCTCCCGTGGCGCCGGGCCCTGGTGGAAGGGCTGCTGGGCGCGGACTTCCTGGGCTTTCAGCGCACCGCCGACGCCGAGAACTTCCTGCGCGCCTGCCGACGGCTGCTGGGCATGGCGACAAAGGCCGACACCGTCACTTTCGCCCCACCCGGCGACGACCCTTCGGCGCGACGGACGGTCAGGGCAAGCGCCGTACCGATCTCGATCGACTTCGGCGCGCTCGACGCGCTGGCCCGCACACCCGAGGTCGTTGCCCGCGCGGCGGAGATCCGTGCCTCGCTCGGCAACCCGAAGATACTCATGCTGGGCGTGGACCGGCTCGACTACACCAAGGGGATCAGGCACCGACTCAAGGCCTACGAGGAACTGCTGGCGGACAAGGCAATCGCCCCACCCGATGTGACGCTCATGCAGGTGTCGACCCCGAGCCGCGAGCGCGTGGACGCTTATCGCCATCTGCGCGAGGAGATCGAGCGCACGGTCGGGAGCATCAACGGCGAGTTCTCCGACATCGGCTCACCCGCGGTCCACTACTTCTACCAGTCCTATCCCCACGCTGAGATGGCCGCGATGTTCCAGGCCGCCGACGTCATGCTGGTGACCCCGCTACGTGACGGCATGAACCTTGTCGCCAAGGAGTACGTCGCCTGCCGGCACGACCTCGGCGGCGCCCTGGTGCTCTCGGAGTTCACTGGCGCCTGGGACGAGCTGCACCAGGCCTTCATCTGCAACCCCCACGACGTCGAAGGCGTCAAGCAGACGATTATGCGCGCCATCACCGCCCCCGAGGACGAGCGACGACGCCGGATGAAAGCCCTCAGAAGGCGCGTCGCCGACCACGACGTGCAGCGATGGGCCACCCGCTTCCTCGAATCACTTGCTTCGGCACCAGAGAAGCCGCACCGGCCCACCCGCGCCAGCGATGAGGAGATGCGAGGCGCCGAGCGCGCCAACAGGTCCAACCTCAGGACGTCGGACAACGCGTCAGAGCAGACCGCAGAGCAGTGACTCAGACAAGCACAGGGCTCCGCTGCGGTTGCCGCCTTCGCGGCACGGCCACGGGTACTGGTCGCGGTCGACTTCAATGGCACCCTCTCGCCCTTCGTTCTCGACCCTTTGCAAGGCCGGGCTGCGGCTGCCCTCGGCAGCGTCATCGCGGCTATCGTGTCAAGAGTCAAAACCCAGCAGCTCCAAGCCCACGTGCCCATGAACGAATGCCGCCTCAGCCGGCTGGCTCTCGCCACTGGTACGGCCAAGAGGAACTCGTTGCCGCTGGTTGGGTGCAGGCGATGCCTGCCGGGCCGCCCCGCATGAGGATGGCCTATAGGCGCGACTCGGTCGACGCACTCATCAAGATCTACAGAGCCCGCATCGGGGGCCCCGACCACGACCCCACGGCGTGCGACTACTTGGCCGCAGGTCGGCATGAACGGGCGGCTGCGCCAGATCGAGGGTCGTGGCAGCGCCGACTACTTGTGGAACGTGAAGAACGTCGTGCCGTTTCTGAAGGTCGACAAGGGCCTGGCCGACGAGGTCGACCGTGCCCAGGTGATGAAGCCGATGCCTGGCCTCGACGCGCTGCTGGCCCGGGCTGTTGAGAAGGGCGTGTTCGGGGCCAAGGATGCGCTCGGTGATCAAGGTCGGTAACGGCACGGGCGTGCAGGCCGTGGTCGACCAGCAGTTCGAGGTCGGTCGTCAGATCCTGGCTGGCGGCCTGGTGCCGATCCTCGAGCCCGAGATCGACATCCACTCCCTAGCAAGGCCGAGGCCGAGCAGCTGCTCAGGCTAGCTATCCTCGAACAGCTCGGGGCCTTGGGCGCAGACCAGCGTGTCATGCTGAAGCTGACCCTTCCTGAGGTCGATGACTTCTATGCCGACCTGGTGGCTCACCCGAACGTCCTGCGCGTCGTTGCCCTCTCCGGCGGGTATAGCCGCGAGGAGGCAAATGCCCGCCTGGCTCGGCTCACCTCCGTCACCGTCATACCGTCGGCGACCTGCTGGAACCAGCGAACGGCATCGGTATCCACATACATGACGCAAACACATGATTCTCATGCGATTCAGTCATTAGACGCATGGGTTGATCCCGTGGAGACTCAATCATGTAAGTCTCACCGCCCAGAAAGGACCCGCAATGGCACACAGAATCTCGTTGTCGACCATTTTGGCCGACGCCCGTGATGGTCTCCGCAGTAGCCGAGCCTCGCGCGCCGCCCGCATGACCCTGGTGCGTGAGCTGGCCGGCTACTCCACCCCTGCAGAGCAGATCGAGATGGATGCGATCCTCGATCGTGCGGACCCTGACGCAGCCGACCAGATCCACGACATGATCCAACGCAGCTTCGCCGCCTGACGCCGCGTCAGCTACGCGCACCCCCTACTTTGGCGACAAGACGCGCCCTCCCATGCGGACGAACCAGGAATCCCTCGGCTCGGTGATAATCATCGCAGCGCCCATGTTCCCGATCACCCGGGGATCCTTTGCGGACACCCGTTGATCGCGATGGGCCGATTCCCAATCTGGCCGGCGGCCCAGCAGGCCCTGCCACGCGCGAGACCCTCCACTGTTGCCGACGTGCATAACCATGCATAAACGCAGTCCGGCCAAACGTCCTCAATTGTCGATCCGCGCGGGTGGGCGACATGCGTCCTTTCGCCGCGAGTTGGGCAGGTGCTTCTAGCGATCTGCCGATGGCGGCGTTGGGCGTTGGGCGCTGGTCGATCATCGGGCATCTGCTCCGAAACATCACCCACGTGCCCCACCCGGAGGCGCCCCGGCCGCTCAACTTCGGGCGTCCGGACGGCTACCGCCGCACTGTGCGGGCTGCCCTGGCCGTTGCCGTGCGTCGAGAGCTGTTGCCGCTGAACCCAGCCCTGGGCCGCATGGACGCGATTCCTGATCGGCGCTACGACGACGACCTCGTGATTTGGGAGCCTGACGAAACGGCCCGATTCCTCGAGTACGTCCGCGGCGACCGCCTGGCCGCACTCTACGAAGTCGCCGCCTTCTCCGGTCTGCGTCGTGCCGAGCTCTGCGGGCTGCGATGGTCGGACCTGACCGACGATGGGGCGGGCGCCCGGATCCGACAGACGGTCGTCGAGCTCACCCGCTCCCAGGCTGGTCCCGGTGACCTGGTCTGTCCGACTTGTGGCGCCGAACACGTCGGGCGGCTCATCAAAGGCCCGAAGAGCCGGGCCGGGCGCAGGTGGGTGCCGCTGGCCGCGCCAGCCCGGGAGGCGCTGCGGGCGCACCGCCGAGCGCAGCTGGGGGAGCGCGGACTTTGGTTCCGACTACCGCGACCACGACTTGATCTTCTGTCGCATCGACGGCGACCCGATACGGCCTTCCGCCGTCACGAAGGAGTTCAAGAGCCATGTCCGCGACTGCGGTCTGCCGATGATCCGACTGCACGACACCAGGCACGGCGCCTGCTCACTGCTGCTGGCTGGCGGCGTCCCCATCGAGGTGGTTCAGATGATTCTCGGGCACGCCTCCCCACAGGTCACGCGCAAGGTGTATGGACACCTGATGAAGTCAAGCGCTGCCGACTAGGTCGAAGTGGCCTCGCAGCTCGTCACAAAGCACTGCCGTGAGCAAGGACGTCGACTCCGCTGATGGTGGCCAGTCGTCCGACCCTGCATGAACACGCATTCATGCAGGTCAGAGGTCCGCCGCGCGTGTTGCTGTCAGTGGGGCAGCAGGGACTTGAACCCTGGACCGACGGATTATGAGCCGGCCACCTGGCGGACGATCGAAGAGAACATCGTGTCACTTGACCCCACGAAGCCCAGGTCAGGACGGGTCCGTGGTCTGTATTGAGCAGCACAAGACGCCTGCCGACCAAGGCGTCCGTGAGCAACACGTTCGCAATGTCATGGACAGCGGCGCAGTGGAGTCTCGCCTTTGGT
>Ga0182021_10011760_pt1 | contig 10399 bp, 7 predicted proteins | sample 612E3MmetaG_FD_120493 | JGI IMG/M metagenome (GOLD analysis project Ga0182021, IMG submission 120493) | Permafrost microbial communities from Stordalen Mire, Sweden - 612E3M metaG (Illumina Assembly) | ecosystem: Environmental > Terrestrial > Soil > Wetlands > Permafrost | place: Sweden... | reverse complement strand
ATATTCTTGAAAAGAAAGAAACTCCTGCATACCCGATTTGGGTGAAAGATATTATGTATCAGGGTCCAAATAAACCGAAAGCTGACGAGAAGGTCTTTTACAGTTCAGGATGCTAAGCAGATACTCTTCTCTTTGTCTTTTAATTTGCCTCTTCTTTGGCACGGGTTGTCATAAACAAGAGAACGACAGACTTAAAATTTGTTTTGCCGGTGATTTACTTCTGGACAGGGGAGTTCGCCAAAGGATTGAACATTCAGGTATTGATCCGGTATTCGCAAATGTATCGTTGTTATTTCACAGTTCCGATGCAGTCATTGCAAACCTTGAATGCCCGGTAACTTATCATAAAGCCCCACTCAACAAGAGATTTATCTTCAGGGGTGATCCAAAATGGTTAGGTTCCTTAAAAAAAGCAGGGATCACTCATTTGACACTTGCAAACAACCATACTTACGATCAGGGGAGGGATGGAATTACAGAAACCTATAACCAGTTAATCCTTCACAAGATAATTCCAATTGGATTTGGTAACCGGCATACTGAAGCATGCCTCCCGGTAATTATTAATAAGGGGGGAATCCAGGTAGCAGTCTTTAATTCTGTTTTAATGCCGTTGGAAGATTTTCCTTTCCTCCCCGACAAACCCTGCATTTGCCAGGCCAGTGCCAATGAATTAGCCAGTGCAGTTGCTGATTATAAATTATCCAATCCCAAGGCATTTGTAGTGGTGGTATTGCATTGGGGTTATGAATATCAGTCAATTCCGGAGCCAGTTCAGAGAGCCGAAGCCTTGAAGTTTGTTGAATCCGGGGCTGATGCAATCATCGGGCATCATCCTCATGTTGTTCAGACCATTGAATTTATTAAGAAGATACCCGTCATCTACAGCCTGGGTAATTTTGTTTTTGATTCTCATAGACCAGAAGCATCGCAAGGATTAATTGTTCAGCTTACGTTTACAAACAGCACATTATCAATAAAAGGATACCCGATAAAAATAACAAATTGCATTCCTGAAATTACAGGGAAACCGATTGATCTATCTATACACACAGGATTAAATCCTGTCTCTGCACAACCTGTCTCTACAAATTAAAATCCTACTTTTGCAGAAAAATTCCAATGTACACGAAGAAAGAAAAAAATACACCGGGCGACAAACCCGGCCGCACTGAATTGTCGGAGTTGGGTGAATTTGGGCTGATTGATCATCTTGCAAAAAATATTATCCCAAAACATGCCGGCACGGTGAAGGGTATCGGCGATGATGCGGCTGTTATCGACACCGGGAACAACCTGTTGCTGCTCTCCACCGATCTTCTTCTGGAAGGTGTTCATTTCGACCTCACCTACATGCCTTTGAAACACCTGGGTTATAAGGCAGCCGTAGTAAACATTTCAGATATTGCCGCCATGAACGGTGTTCCAAAACAAATGACTGTTTCCATTGCCGTCTCCAACCGGTTTTCTCTTGAAGCTATCGAAGAACTTTACCGGGGGATCCGGATGGCATGTGATAAATACAACATCGACCTGGTAGGAGGAGATACCAGCTCGAGTGTTTCGGGGTTACTGATCTCCATAACCATTACCGGGGAAGCCGCCAGGGAAGAGATCGTGTACCGCAGTGGTGCTAAAGAAGGTGACCTCCTCTGCGTTACAGGCGACCTGGGTGGAGCCTATGCCGGGCTGCTGATACTGGAACGTGAAAAACAGGTATTCAAAGCCAACCCGGATATGCAGCCGGAACTTACCGGGCATGAATATGTTCTTGCCCGCCAGCTGAAACCGGAAGCCCGCACCGACCTTCGCAGCATATTCAAAGAGATTGGGGTATTGCCGACTTCCATGATTGATATTTCCGATGGGCTTGCTTCAGAAACGCTTCACATCTGCAAACAATCAAACACCGGGTGCAGGATCTACGAAGAAAAGATCCCCATGGATGATGAAACCCGGAGGCTTGCCCTGGAATTTAAGATTATTCCGACCGTATGCGCCTTAAGTGGTGGAGAAGATTATGAATTGCTCTTCACCATCAAACAAACGGATTACGAAAAGATCAGGAACGTTCCTGACATCACAGTCATAGGGCATATTACCGCCCCGGGTGATGGACAAAACCTCATTACTCCCGACGGGCAGACTGTAAAACTTACTGCACAGGGATGGGATGCATTTCAGAAGTAACGAAGTGATGGGGTGATGAAGTGACACAATTCTAAAGTCACAAAGAAATGGTGCAATAAATATAGATCGACTTAACGACTAAGCGACTAAGCAACAATCCTTATACTTACTCCAAGCCAATTGCGGGGATCACGCTTGCATAATACCCGTTCATAATGGTCAACGAACAGGCATGAACATCGGTTGCAAAGATGGTCCTGCGGCCATATTTCAGGTTCCGTGTTGCACAGGCATTTTCCACCACGATACATTTGAAACCCAGGTCATAAGCAGCCCGCGTGGTGGCTTCCACACACATTTGGGTCTGCATTCCACAGATAACAAGGCGTTTCACCTTCAGCGTCATGAGGTAGTTCAGCAGATCGGTCCCATTAAAGCCATTGGCTTCCTTTTTTGTGATTACCTTCTCTCCTGGCAGAGGAGCCACATTTTTATGGATCGGAACTCCTCCCTGATGCTGGATATGGATCACCGGAAGGTTCTGGCTTCTGAACAACTGCAGAACAGCCGCCGCCTTTTCACTTGCCGCTTCAGGATTCACCAGCGGGATCTTACCGCCCGGAAAATAGAAATCCTGTATATCAATGATCAGTAAAGCCGTTGGCAGAGTATCGACCTTGATCTTCACTTTCGACTGAGCAAATAAACTTCCAGTCCCGATCATGAAAAGCATACCGGCCATAATTATCAGATTTTTCATTTTCATAGTAATTTATTAAATAGAGAAGTAGCGTTGTTTTGCTTGCAATGACAATTCTTCTTTGTGACGCTGTTACTTTTTTACCTCGAAATCACAAGCAGCTGAAAAGAATCCGGGGCAAAATCCTTTTTTGCGTCATCATATTCTGCGGTAGGGATGAAAAGGGTGCGGGTGGCATAATCGCAGGTGATGGTGCGAGCACCCCGTTTGGTGATGAGTGTTTGTTCTTTCGAATACCGGTCAGGGGCGTCCTGGTGGATCACGGTCACGGATCCTTCCCCATTGCTGGTAAAGATCTCGTTCTGGGCCGGCATATAACAAACGCCGTCGCAATGCATTCCGATCGGAACCGTGGCAACGACCTCTCCGGTAATGAGATTTAATACAACCAGTTCGTTGGTACCGCTGCAGCCGCAGAAAAGATTGTTCTGTCCTTTGTCAAGCGCCATCCCGGTAGGCTTTTTACCGGGGCCGAGGGGAATCATCCTTTTGGTCTCCAATGTCTTTGCATCGATCTTGGCAACCATCCCCATGCTTTCAATGTTCACATAGATGCTCCCGCTGACGTCGGTGAGGGCGAATTCAGGGTTCCCGCGCAAACTAACGGTCGAAAGCACATCATTGGTCTCACCATCGATCACCGTAATGCTGTTTCCTTTGGCGTTAAAAGCAAAAACCCGTTGTGAAAAAGGATCATACAGGATTGCATCGGGATCTTTACCCGTGGGGATCCTGCCGGTGATCTGGTATGTTTTCAGATCAAAAACGATCACCGAATCAATCTGCCCTGCTGAGATGAATCCTTTACCAAACTCACTTGCAAGGGCGATTCCGTGCACGCCCGGAGTGTGGTTGACGACTCCTACTTGTTTGCCTGTTTTCAGATCTATCACCTGTACACAGGTGCCATGGGAAACGAAGATCCTTTGGCTGGCATCATCATAAGTAAGGTAGTCCCAGAAACCATTGCCGGAAACCGCGATGGTTTTCCGGATCTTATAGTCTTTTCCTGCATGCTGAGCCGAGACCCCGGTTGCAAAAAACAGAAAAAACCCGATGACAAAACTGCAGATTTTCATTTGTTGAAATTTATGCAAAGTTGGTGAAAAATCATCTGAAAAAGAAATTATCAATTCAACAATATGGCCAATCTTCCTGTTTCCCATGTTCAAGAAGCCAGGGGATCCATGAAACGGATCAACGTTTTTAGTAACTTTGTTCTTGCCTTAACGAATCACCTTCGGTTTGCATGTCAGGATCCCTGAATAAATATTTTTCCCACCTGGAGACCATCGTCAGGAATTTGCCCCAAAAACCGGGGGTTTACCAATATTTTGACGATAAGAACCGTATCATTTATGTCGGGAAAGCGAAGAACCTGAAGAAACGGGTAAGTTCCTATTTCAGCAAGATCAACTCTATCAGCGGGAAAGTCCAGATGCTGGTAAGGAAGATCACCGATATCCGGTATATTGTCGTAGATACGGAACAAGATGCATTTCTCCTTGAAAATAACCTCATCAAAAAGTACCGTCCGCATTACAATGTTGCATTAAAAGACGACAAAACCTTTCCCTGGATCTGCATCCGGAATGAGCCTTTTCCCCGTGTATATTCAACGCGCCATGTCGTACGCGACGGATCCACATATTTCGGCCCGTATGCAAATGTAAAGCTGATGCATACCCTGCTGGACCTCTCGCGGCAGCTGTATCCGCTCCGGAATTGCAATCTCAGCCTGACAGAAAAGAACATCAGATCGGGGAAATTCAAGGTCTGCCTCGAATATCACCTCGGAAACTGCAAAGGTCCCTGCGAGGCCCTGCAATCGCGGGAGGATTATGATCTTTCCATTGCATCCATCAAGGAAATCATCAAGGGAAACCTCCAGACTGTCAACCGGCAGCTGAAGGAGCTAATGCTTGAATATGCCGGAAGAATGGAATTTGAAAAAGCCCATCTCATCAAGGAAAAATTAATATTGCTTGATAAATTCCAGAGCAAATCCACCGTAGTAAACCCGGCCATCAATAACGTGGATGTATTTTCCATCCTGCCCGATGTTACTACGTCCTATGTCAACTTCATGAAAGTGATGAACGGTGCCATCATCCAGGTGCACACCATTGAGCTGGTCAAGAAGCTGGATGAAACCCCGGAAGAACTGCTTTCCATTGCCGTCACTGACATTCGTCAACGCTTTGAGAGCCAAGCGCCGGAGATCATTGTTCCATTTATGTTCGATTATGAATTCCCCGGAGTGACCCTTACCGTTCCCAAGATCGGTGATAAAAAGAAACTGCTCGAACTATCGGAACGGAATGTGAAATACTATCAGCTGGAAAAGGAAAAACAAAAAGAACTGGTGGATCCCGGCCACCGTTCCAAACGCATCCTCGACCAGATGACAAAGGACCTGAGGATGACCGAACCGCCGGTTCACATTGAATGTTTCGACAATTCGAATATCCAGGGAGCTTACCCGGTAGCATCCATGGTTTGTTTCCGGGATACAAAACCGGATAAGAGCGAATACCGTCATTATAATATCAAGACGGTGGAGGGCCCCGATGATTTTGCTTCGATGGAAGAGATCATTTTCCGGCGGTATAAGCGGCTGCAGGAGGAAAATTCACCTCTGCCCCAACTCATCATTGTGGATGGAGGAAAAGGTCAGCTGAGCGCTGCAATGAAAAGCCTGAAGAAGCTTGGCCTGAACGGTAAAATGACCGTCATCGGAATTGCAAAGAAACTGGAAGAGATCTATTACCCGAATGATCCGCTCCCTCTGTACCTGGATAAAAAATCGGAAACCCTGCGCATCATCCAGCAGATGCGGGATGAGGCACATCGTTTCGGGATCACGCATCACCGGCGGAGAAGGGATAAGGGAACGATCAAGGCTCAGCTGATGGAAATCGGCGGTATAGGATATGCCACTAACCAGGTTTTATTGCGAAAATTTAAATCGGTGAAGAACATTCAGGTTGCAACCCTCGGCGAACTTCAGGAAACCATAGGGAAAGCGAAAGGGAATGTGGTATATATGCATTTTCATCCGGAAGAAAGGTAAATAGCGATTGCTTCGTCGGTTTGCTCCTTGCAATGACAACGTGCGATTGCTTCGTCGGTTTGCTCCTTGCAATGACAACGTGCGATTGCTTCGTCGCTATGCTCCTCGCAATGACAACGTGCGATTGCTTCGTCGCTCTGCTCCTCGCAATGACAATCGGCATTGGGTTAAAAAGGAGATAACTTCGTCGCTTTGCTCCTTGCAATGACAACGTGCGATTGCTTCGTCGCTCTGCTCCTCGCAATGACAATCGGCATTGGGTTAAAAAGGAGATTGCTTCGGGACTTCGTCCCTCGCAATTTTGCAACTTCAAATTCTCCATCTTACTATTTTACCATACTACCATTTTACAATTTGTAATGCGTTAGGGATTGAAGCGGAAAGCCCGGAGCGAGGAACGAGCGAGGACTTGGAGCGGAAAGCCCGACCCCGAAGGGGGAACGCCCAAAAAAATTCAATATATTCCTCCTGATTTACAGGATTTAAATATCTTAAGTACGGCGGAGTTACAAACTCCGCCCAGCATCTTACTGTTCATTATTCTCTTTCCGCTGATTATTCATTGTTTTCTTCTATTCCAGAGAATAAATAATCCCCAGCCCAGGAAACACCCTGCAACATTGGCGATGAAATCGTAAACGGAACATAACCTGCCGGTAACCAGTGTCGTTCCCTGCAACCATTCTGTCAGCCCCCCAAGGAATACTCCTGTATTCAAGGCGATGTACACTGCAAACCGCTGTGCCGGGACAGTTTCCAATTGTTTCCGGAAACCCCTGAGAATCAGGAAAACCAGAACCAGGAAAAGAAAAAGGTGTACCAGTTTATCCGGCTTGAAAAGATCAAGGTACGTAGGAATCTGCGGGATCAGTGTTCCCGGGATACAGGTCAGCACGAGGATGACAACAATCCACAGGATTCCCGGAAAGTGATAATGGAGGAAATTCTTCAAAACAGGGATTATCCCCCGATGTGGGCAGAATAATCTGTTGGCGAGAGCAATTGTCCGATTTCGTCAGGGTTGTTGATCTTAATCCGGATCACCCAGCCTGCTTCGTATGGATCCTGGTTGAGGGTCTCGGGTTTTGCAGTAAGGGCATCATTAAATGCAATTATTTCCCCGCCAACAGGCATGTACATATCGGATACCGTTTTCACGGCTTCAATGGTTCCGAAAGATTCGCCTTTCTGCAGGATCTCCCCTACCGTTTCCACTTCAATGAATACGATATCACCCAATTCATGCTGCGCGTAATCGCTGATCCCGACAAGGGCTTCATCACCTTCTACTTTCAGCCATTCATGGTCTTTTGTGTACTTTAAATTTCCGGGTACGTTCATAAAAATTGAGATTTGGTTATTTGAACATCAAAAATAGTCTTTTTTGGAAAACTTCTGAAATCTTTCTCCTTTGATCTGTCATCATTGTGCAAGTGTGAACCTGAGGGTAAGCCCGCCCTTGGTGTTGGAGGTACGGTATTGATTGGAAACATAAGGCGAGTTGATGATTTTATCAAAATAGAACCTGATATTGAACCGTTGGTTGAGATTATAGTCGATGGTCAGGTGGATAGAAGTCACCTGCTGCCCGGTGGAGATCTGGTTGATCTCTTCATCTATCCTTCGCAGCATTGTTTTGTTGCGGAGTATCGAGAAATCGGCTTTGATGTTCAGGTCGCTCGAATACTTGCTCTTTTTCCCGGCCATCCCAAGTGAGATGAAGGAAAGACGGATGTTTTTGAAGCGGTATCCAAGTCCAATGATGAATTCGTTGGTGAAGACTTCGGTGAGCTGGTTGTTTACAAAGCTGAAGGAGAGGTTCCGCGACCGTTTCCATTCAATGGAGGACAGGAGGCTGTTTACCCAACCCATATCAAATTTGATCAGGGGGTTGAACTGTTCGGTGATGGAAACCACACTGATCTGGTCTTTGGGGATGTAATTACCGGCGTTGTCAAGTTGTGTAGGATAACCATCCATTTCCCTGTACTGTATATTTGAAGTGTACGATCCCACAGAATAGGTCGACAAATAAGCATGTGAAATGGTAAATGTCCGTAAGTATTTTTTTATTGACCGGATCTTTGCCAATCCGTCGTAAGTGATTCTCCAGTTTGGAAGCGGAAAACCGGGAAATGCGCCCAGCTTTATCTTTGAAGGATCTTTTCCGGAATAGGCTGCAAGGAAGGCCGTATTCAGAACTTCCTGGTCGGTAGCACTGTAGCCAAGAGGAAAGCCCGTCGCATAGATGGTCTTTCCTGACGACCATGGGTTTTGAGCAGAATACCTCTGGGCGATCTCATACCGGTAAGCTTTCATCCTTTCAAACAGGGGTGAGATATTGCCTGAACCGTTCTTGGCAAAACTGGTACCTATAATGATATAGGACATGGTAAAACTCCCATTATCCATGGCTGAGAATTTGCCAAAACCGCCAAGGGAGTCTGAATATTTGTAATATTCCTGGTGAGTACTGCTGGTTGTACGAATGGCGTTGATCTCGATTTTCAGATCCGGGAGCGGCTCGAGCGAGGCCGAAAGCGAAAGGTTGTCGTTGTATTTGTTGATATAAGGCAGCACCAGCATAGAGTCCCTCGAAAACCAGGCTTCACCACCGGGGCGGATATCCTTCTGGCTGCCAAAAACAAACCCGAGCCCTGGAGCATTTTGTGACCAACTATTGCCCAGGAGATTTGGAATGGGTTTAAAACCAGGGATGAGGGTACCTTCGCCCTGTGTATAATTGATCCCGATGCTACGGATGCTCATGAGGATCCGCAAAGCACCATCCTTAATGAACTTGCCGAAATTAAATCCGGGAGTCACCTTTTTCAGGCTGTCGATCTTTGCCTGCGATTTATCCGGTTTAATATTTTTTGAGGATTGGTTGGGATTCTGTTTGCCAGAGGTTGTATTGGCCTGAAGGATCTTCTTCAGGTAAGGCACCTTGTTGTAGATACTGACAAAGTTCAATCTCCCGTTTAACACTTTGGTACTTGAATTCTCAATGGTATTGCCCAGTTGTGCCTGAACCGAAGTCGGGCTGGCGGTCCAGTGATAGCTGGCCTGGTATCCAGCAGTCATTGAAATCCACTCCAGATAAGGGATCTTTGAAAAGGGAAGATCATAGGTCCCGCTAAACTGCTGGTTATAATTGTTCATGGTGCCAAAGGAAAAGATCTGGTCCCATACCTGCTGGCGGTTTGAGGCGTCGATCTTCCCTGCAGGCTCATTCACAAAAGCATTGGCATTTGCCACAAGCGTAAATTTGAGGGCTTTGGAAAAATCGTACTTCAGGTCATAAACCCTTGTCCAGTCCCACCTTTTGATATAAAAGGTCTCCATCGGGATATCGGCGGTGCTTTTATTCCGGAATTTCCGTTGTTCGAATTCACGGTTCATATCGGTACGGAAGGAGAAAGACCGGGGTAAATAATAGAAATTGAAATCGGAGATCAGCTTGTAGGCCTTGTGCCTGGTGAGCGCTTTTGTTTTGGAGAAGGGGATGATATTTTTAGGGATTGCAGCATAGTTGTATCCGATACCTCCTGTGTATTTCTTCTTCAGGTCGTATTCGATATCCGGATTACGCTGGAAAATCTCGGAATAAGCATAGCTGATGTTGAAATTCTCAATGTCGTAGATCTTCGCTTTTTTATCCCCGATACGGTCTTTCCTGACATTCATCAGGTTGAAGTTCTTCCGCTGGGTATATTCTTCTGATAAGGCCCGAACCGAATCCTTCTGGGCCTGTGTGGTATATGTTTTCAGTTCATCTTTAAAAAGGATATCGGGGTTAAGCGGATCGTACTTTGGAGTGCTCTTGAGCAGTGAATAATCGAAATGCATGGGGATACGGATACCCGACTTTTCCGGGAAAAATTTCCCGAGTTCAAGGTCGGTATCAAACCCAAAACCGGTGGTGGATTTCATCTCCCGTTGTGTCTGTTTCTGTTCGATGGTTCCGAAGCCATCGCTCATATAGGAACCGGTAAGCTGAACCCGTCCGAGATCGGCAAGGTCGGCAGCGATGCGGGCCGTTGCAGCCCATCCGCCACTTTTATTGAAATCTGTAAGGCGAAGTTCATCCACCCAGATCTCGGCACATTTTGCCTGTCCATCATCATTGGTCGACTGGTTGTTCTTTTTAGGATTCCGGACTCCGATCATGATGGCTTTTACATCGCTGATGGAAGGAGATCCAACCACGGTAATATGATGGGTGCCATCATCTTCGATATAAGGAGTAGAAGAGGTAATGTTGTTCCCGGCGTTTCGCATGGCAATGTTCCGGTCCTCTTTGACCTGCACCAGGCGGTCCAGATCGACGTCAAAAGCATTGGCACCGGGCCAGATCGCATCCGGATTGGTAGAACCGGTACCCCAGGGAGTGAAAGTCAGGGGAATTTCGTACTCATAATAATTTAAGGTAAAGT
>Ga0182021_10011759_pt1 | contig 10399 bp, 7 predicted proteins | sample 612E3MmetaG_FD_120493 | JGI IMG/M metagenome (GOLD analysis project Ga0182021, IMG submission 120493) | Permafrost microbial communities from Stordalen Mire, Sweden - 612E3M metaG (Illumina Assembly) | ecosystem: Environmental > Terrestrial > Soil > Wetlands > Permafrost | place: Sweden... | reverse complement strand
GTCTGCGGTGAGGAGACCGCCCTGATCGCCAGCATCGAGGGCCGCCGCGGCATGCCGCGCACGCGACCGCCGTACCCGGCGGTCTCGGGCCTGTGGGGCCGGCCCACGATCATCGACAACGTTGAGACGCTGGCCACGCTGCCGGCCATCATCGGCGGCGGCGCCGAGTGGTATGCGTCCCACGGCACCGAGGCCTCGAAAGGCACCAAGACCTTCGCCCTGGTGGGCAAGGTGCGGCGCACCGGGCTCATCGAGGTGCCGTTCGGCACCACGTTGCGCACGGTGATCTACGACATCGGCGGTGGGCTCACCAAGGACTTCAAGGCGGTGCAGACCGGCGGACCCTCGGGCGGCTGCCTGAGCGAGGAGTTCCTGGACACGCCGATCGAGTACGAGAACCTCGCGGCGGCGGGTTCGATCATGGGCTCGGGGGGGCTCATCGTGCTCGACCGCGACACCTGCATCGTCGACACGGCGCGCTACTTCCTGAGCTTCACGCAGGCCGAGTCGTGCGGCAAGTGCGTGCCCTGCCGGGTGGGCACCGGGCACCTGGTGGGCATCCTCGACGCCATCTGCGAGGGCCGCGGCGAGCTCGCCGACCTCGAACGTCTCGAGCGCCTCGCCCGGGTGATCAAGGCCAGCTCCCTGTGCGGCCTCGGCCAGACGGCGCCCAACCCCGTTCTGTCGTCGCTCAAGTACTTTCGCGAGGAGTTCGTCGAGCACATCGTCGACAAGCGCTGCCGGGCGGCGGTCTGCCGCGATCTCGTCGTCTATCGTGTTCTGCCCGAGCGCTGCACCGGCTGCGAACGCTGCGTCGCGGTCTGTCCGACCGGCGCCATCACGGGCCCGCGCTCCGAGCCTCACAACCTCGACCCCGAAAAGTGCATCAAGTGCCGCTCGTGCTACGAGGTCTGCCGTTTCGACGCCATCGCTGGCGACGCCATCGTGATCGAATCGAGGGGGCAGAGTGACGCTTGAGCCCCTCACGCGTCTCGACGCTCCCGCGCTGAGCCTCGAAATCGATCACCAGGCGGTCTCCGTCCCGGCGGGGACGACCGTGCTGCGCGCCGCCGAGCTCGCCGGGGTCTACGTGCCCTCGCTGTGCTCTCACAAGGAGCTCTCGCCGTTCGGCGGCTGCCGCCTGTGCACGGTCGAGATCGAGGGCGCGCGGGGGTATCCCCTGGCCTGCAGCACGCTCGTCGCCGACGGCATGGAGGTGACCACCGACACGGTCGCCCTGCGCGAGATGCGCCAGGAGATCCTGCGGCTGATCCTCTCCGAGCATCCGTCGAGCTGCCTGCTGTGCGGCGAGTCCGACGACTGCCGGCGGAGCCTGAGTACGATCCGCAAGGCCGGCGTCTCGACCGGCTGCCGAAGCTGTCCGAACGACGGCGACTGCGAGCTGCAGCAGGTCGTGGAAAGGGTCGGTATCAGCGAGATCGGCTACCCGGTCGCCTACCGCGGGCTCGAAGCCGAACACGACGATCCCTTCTACGACCGCGACTACAACCTCTGCATCCTCTGCGGGCGCTGCGTTCGCATGTGCCACGAGGTGCGCGGCGCCTCGGTGCTGTCGTTTAAGTATCGCGGTCCGCGGACGCTCATCGGTCCTGCCTTCGGCACGTCGCATCTGATGGCCGGCTGCGAGTTCTGCGGCGCCTGCGTGTCGGTGTGTCCCACCGGCACACTGGCCGACAAGGTCTCCAAGTGGGACGGCGTACCCGATGGCCTCGAGACCTCGACCTGCCCGTTCTGCAGCCTCGGTTGCCGGGTCGAGCTGGCCCACAAGGATGGCGCGCTGTCGTCGGTGCGTGCCGGCCACGATGTCGAGCTGAACGACGGGCAGCTTTGCGTGCGCGGCCGGTTCTGCCTGCCGGAGGCCACCCATCATCACTCGCGGGCGCGTCAGCCGATGCTGCGCAAGGGCGCCTACTTCAGGGTGGCAAGCTGGGACGAGACGCTCGACGAGGTGGCGGCCCGGCTGTCGGGCGTCGCCCCCGACGACGTGCTGATGCTCGTCTCGGGCGATCTTGCCAACGAGGGACTCTACGCAGCCCAGCGCTTCGCGCGCGTGGGCCTGGACGGCGCCGGCGTCGACTCGACGGCGCGCGACCGCCTGCCCGGGGGGCCGGTCTTCTGGTCGCGCCTGTTCGCGCTGCCGATCTCGCTCGAGGCGCTGGCCGCCGCCGATACGGTGATCGTGGCCGGCCTCGACACGCGCTTCTCGTTCTCGGTGGCCGGCGTGCAGGTGCGACGCGCCTTGCGCCGCGGCGGCCGGCTGGTGGTCGTCGACGCTCGCGAATCGAACCTTGCCCGCCTGGCCGACCGCTGGCTGCGGGCGCGTCCCGGCGACGAGGCGCGTGAGCTTGCCGGTCTGCTGGCCGACGTGCGCGCCGGCGGTGAGGGTGCGGCCGGCGCCGAGGCGGTCGGCGGCGCGGCGGTCGGCGGCGAGGCCGGCGGCGGCACCCTGGCCATCGTCATCGGGCCGCGTGTCTTCGACTGTCCCGGCGCCGGCGAGCTGCTGCCCGAGCTCGAAGCGCTGGCCACCCGGCAAGGCGTGTCCATCCTGCCGCTTGCCCACGGCGCCAACGTGCGGGGTGCGCTGGAGCTCGGGGCGCTGGCCGGGGTGCTGCCCGGTCCGCGGCCGGCCACCGGCGGAGCCCTCGACCTCGCCCGGCTGCGGGCCGGTCACTTGCCCAAAGTGCTCTACCTCGTCGGCGAGTCGCCGTTTGCGACGCGGCCCGACTGCGAGCTCGTGATCGCCCAGGACCTCTATCTGCCACCCTTCGAGGTCGACGCCTTTCTGCCGGCGGCGTCGTTCGTCGAGGCCGAAGGCACGCTCACCAGCATCGAGGGCCGGGTCCAGGAGTTGCGCCGGGTCGAGCACCTGGCGGCCGGCGCCGTGCACGGCCGCGCCTTGCCCGACTGGCAGATCTTCTCCGAGCTGGCCGGCCGGCTGGGTCGCCCCGACCTGCAGTATGGCGACGACGCCGCCGTGCGCGCCGCGATCCGCGCCGAGGCGCCCGGCTTTGCCGCCGAGGGCGACCGGCGCCGGCGGGCGATGACGCCGCTCGCCGCGGGCACCGCACCGGTGAGCGCCGCGGCGGCCGGCGGTCGGCCCCAGGATGGCGGTAGCTCGGTCGAGGCGGACGACGGGCCCGTGGGTCGCGGTCGTTTCGTGCTGGTCAGCGAACACTCCCTGCTGCGCCATCGTGGCATCGATCTCGCTGCCGTGGTCGAGGGGCTCGGCGAGCTGCACCTCGAGGAGGGAGTGGCGCTGAATCCCGACGATCTGGCGCGCCTGGGGGTCGAGCCGGGCGGCGTGGTGACGGTCGGTCTGGGCGGCAGCGATCTCGTGCGCGTCGCTCGCCCCGACTCCGACTGTCCGCGCGGCGCGGCCTACCTGGTGCGCGACGAGGCCTGGGTGGGCCCGTCGCGACCGGTGCGCGTGTCCATTCGAGCCGGCGACCGGTCGCGCGCCGCGCGACCGGCGCGGCGAGCGCCCGTTGCCGCGGCTGGTCCGCGGGCCGGCGACCAAGGAGGCGGCCATGGTAACGATCGTTGAGCGCCGCATGATCGTGCCCAACGTGCACCTCCTCACGGTCGCGGCGCCCGAGGTGGCCGAATCGGCGCGGCCCGGCAACTTCATCATCCTGCGCCCCGACGAGCAGGGCGAGCGCATCCCGCTCACGATCGCCGACTGGGACACCGCGGCCGGCACCGGGTCCTCGATCTTCGTGCAGGTCGGAGCCTCGACCGCCAAGCTCGCGCGCCTCAAGGCCGGCGACACCATCCCCTCGTACGCCGGGCCGCTGGGCAACGAAACCGAGATCGCGAACTTTGGGACGGTGCTGCTGATCGGCGGCTGCTACGGTCTGGGGAGTCTTTATCCCATCGCCCGCGCCCTCACGGCGGCGGGCAACAAGGTCTACGCCATGATCGAGGCGCGCAGCTCGTACCTGCTGTACTGGCAGGAGCGCCTGGCGGCGGTCGTCGAACGGCTGATCGTCGTCACTCGCGACGGCAGCCGTGGCTACAAGGGGCACGTCACGCGCCTGTCCGAGATCCTTGCCCTCGAAAAGATCTCACCCGACCGCGTCATCGCCCACGGCTGCACCTTTCAGATGATGACCGTCGCCAAAGAGACGAAACCGCTGGGCATAAAGACGATCGTCAGCATGAACCCGATCATGATCGACGGTACCGGCATGTGCGGGGTCTGCCGCCTGACGGTGGCCGGCCAGACCAAGTTCGCCTGCGTCGACGGTCCCGAGTTCGACGGCCACGAGGTCGACTGGGAGGAGTTCTTCGCGCGGCGCGAGGGCTATAGCGCCGAGGAGAACGAGCCTCTCCACCGCAGCGGCTGCGCCTCGCACTTCTGATGGCCGGCCGGCTCGACAGACGAAGCGCAGGCCCTGAGCGACGCCCGGCTGCGACGAGCGCCAAGGCGCCGCGGCCGACAGGCGGCGAGACGGGAGATGGACGGACGGTGAGCGGGCGGTGAGCAAGGTCGACCTGGTGCGACGGCCAATGCCCAAGCAGGAGCCGGCCGAGCGCGTGCGCAACTTCGACGAGGTGGCCCTGGGCTACCCGGCCGAGCTCGCCCGCGAAGAGGCCGCGCGCTGCCTGACCTGCAAGAAACCGGGCTGCGTCGACGGCTGCCCGGTCGGCATCGACATCCCCGGCTTTCTGGGCAGCGTCGCCGCGGGCGACTTTGGCGCCGCCATCCGCACGGTCAAGCAGACCAACGCGCTGCCGGCGGTCTGCGGGCGGGTGTGCCCGCAGGAGGAGCAGTGCGAGCGCAACTGCGTGCTGGGCAAGAAGGGCGACCCGCTGGCCATCGGCCGCCTCGAGCGCTTCGTGGCCGACCGCGAAGCCCAGGAGGGGCCGGGCCAGCCTCCGCCGCTGCCGCCGCCGAACGGTCGCGCCATCGCGGTGGTGGGCTCCGGTCCGGCCGGCATCACGGTGGCGGCCGATCTGGCGCTGCGCGGCTACGCCGTCACCATGTTCGAGGCTCTGCACGAGGCCGGCGGAGTGCTCACCTACGGCATCCCCGAGTTCCGTCTGCCCAAGGCCATCGTGCGCCGCGAAGTCGACTACGTGCGCAGTCTCGGTGTCGAGCTGCGGCTCGACTTCGTGGTCGGCAAGACGCGCACCATCGAGCGCCTGCAGGAATCGTTCGACGCGATCTTCGTCGGCGCCGGCGCCGGCCTGCCGTGGTTTCTCGAGATCCCGGGCGAGAACCTGAACGGCGTCTACTCGGCCAACGAGTATCTGACACGCTGCAACCTCATGCGCGGCTTTCGCTTTCCGGCCTTCGACACACCGCTCAAGCGTTCGGCGCGGGTGGCCGTGTTCGGCGGCGGCAACGTGGCCATGGATTCGGCGCGCACCGCCCTGCGGCTCGGCGCCGACGAGGTGCACATCGTCTACCGGCGCAGCAAGGCCGAGCTGCCGGCGCGCGCCGAAGAGGCCGAGAACGCCGAAGAAGAAGGTGTCATCTTCGACTACCTCACACTGCCCGTGCGCCTTATCGGCGAGCGCGGCTGGCTCACCGGCATCGAGTGCCGGCGCATGGAGCTCGGCGAGCCCGACGCCTCGGGCCGCCGCCGGCCGGTCGAGATCCCGGGCTCCGAGTTTGTCATGGCCATGGACGCCTCGGTGTGCGCCATCGGCAACAGTCCCAACCCGCTGATCCCCATGACCACGCCGGGGCTCGAGGTGGGCAAGAGGGGCAATATCGTGGCCGACGACGACACCGGCCGCACCTCACGCGAACGCGTCTGGGCCGGCGGTGACGTGGTCACCGGCGCGGCCACGGTGATCAGCGCCATGGGAGCGGGCCGCCGCGCGGCCCGCTCGATCCACGAAGCCCTGTCCGGCCAGGCCGCGCCGTAGCGCTCCTCGTCGGCCGCGGTCGCCCCGGCTGGCTCAGGCCGGTTTGAGACGGGCGACGACCTCGGCGCTGGTGACGATCTCGGCAAAGCCCGCGCCCAGCGCGGTCGTCGTGGCGGCCAGCACCACGTCGTGGGGTACGGGCCTGCCCTGCGGGTCTTCGAGGTCGGGGCCCTCGTTGGCGTCGGCTACGAACAGCACCTCGTAGTCGCGGCCGTGGGCGTCGCGGGCGGTCGTCTCGCAACAGAAGCTCGTCATGAGGCCGCACACTACGACCGCCCGCACCCCCGCCGTGCGCAGGATCGCCTCGAGGTCGGTACCCAGAAAGCTGCTGTAGCGGCGCTTCACGACGACCACGTCGGCGGGCCGCGCGTGCAGCTCGGGAATGAGCTCGACACGCGGCGTGCCGGCCACGAACGAGTCCTCCTCGTCGGGCGCCGAGAAGTCGCCCATGCGGCCGGCGTCGCTGCCGTCGGCGCGGTGCTCGTGCCTCATGAATACGATCGGCAGCCCGTGAGCGCGGAAGGCGTCGATCAGCAGGTTGACGTTGGTCACGATGTCGGCGGCGTGCTCGACGAACGCCGGGCCCTCGGGGTCGAAGTACTCGCGCTGGACGTCGACGACCAGCAGCGCCGTGCGCCCGTGGGCGAGGTCGTAGATCACGGCGCTACCGCTTGATGAGGATGATGTCGTCGCCGAGCTTCGAGACGCGCACCGTTTCACGCACGCCCGCCGACCGTATCGCTTTGGCGAGAGCCGAACGCACCGTCTCAGGCTTGCGTCCGATCTTGGCCACGTCAACGTCCATGGCCGCTTCACCGGCGTCGACGAACGCCTTGACGAGGTCGGGATAGAACGTCGACGCGCGCCGGCCCCTGCGCGACACCAGTGTGGCCGGGTCTCTCGGCTTGAGATAGTCGGCGGGATTCAGCTTCTGTCTGGGCATGCGATCCTCCGCTGAGGGGAATTGAGTCTGCCTTTCGTGTCCAGCATAACTCTCTGCCGCGAACTGCCGGCCGTTATTGACGGCACGAACGCCGTGAAGGCGACCAGCCTGCCTGCTCAGGCACCGGCTTGGCGCGGCCCCCGGGCGAGCATACTCTGTCCTATACTGGGGGAGGCGTGCTCGATCATCCTGACATCGGCATCTCGACCGGCGCCTACGCGGAGCTGCCGCTCGCCGCCGCTCTGGCGCGCATCGCCGAGCTGGCGCCGGCGGCCGAGATCTTCTCGTATGGGAGCCATTCGCTACTCAAGCCGGGCAACGCGCTGGCCGCGGCCACGAGCGGTCTGCCCTTCAGCGTGCACGGACCGTTCACGCATTTCGAGTTCGCCACCACCTCCGGCAGCAAGCATCGCGCCGCGGTCGATCTGCACCGGCGTCACATGGAGGCGGCCGCCGAGCTCGGCGCCTTTCTGTACATCGTGCATCCCGACCTGCACCGCCGTCCGCGGGCCTGGAACGCCAAGGTAGTCGCCGCTCTGGAGCGTTCGTTCGAGGAGCTCCGCGTTCTGCAGGACGAGCTCGGCCTCGCTGTGGCCGTCGAGAACATGCCGCTGACCAGGCACTCGCACTTCACGGCCCCCGGCGACCTCGACCTGAGGGGCCTCGGCCTGGTCCTGGATACCGGCCATGCCGCTCTTACCGGCACGCTCGCCGAGTGGCTCGACGACCCGCAGGCCCGCCTGCGGCACGTGCATCTCCACGACAACGGCGGTCGCGGCGACGGCGACCGGCACCAGCCCGTCGGCAGCGGCGTGGTCGACGCGGGCCCAGTGCTGGCCGCGGCGCGCGCCGTCGGCGCCACCATCGCCCTCGAGCTGACCAACGAGGCCGACGTGCTCACCAGCCTCGAGTACCTGCGCGCCCACGATCTATTGTCGTTGCGCATCCGGTAGACTGACCGCCGCCATGACTCCTCGCGACAAGCGCCGCCCGACGACCTCACCGGCGCCCACCACTGCCGAGCAGCTCAAGGAGCGCATCGGGTTCCTGTCGGATCTCGCGCCCTTCAGCGGGCTGAGCAAGCTCGAGCTCGAACGGGTGGCGCGCGCGATCGTCGAGCGCGCTGTGGCCGCCGGCGAGGCGGTGCTCGTCGAAAGCGGCGTCCCGGGCACCGAGCTCTTCGTCGTGCGCAACGGCACGCTCGAGCTCGTCCACAAAGATGCCGTGGTCGCCCTGATCAGCCGCGGCGAGGTGTTCGGTCACCCGACGCTGCTCACCGGTCTGCCGCCCGAGTTCACCACGCGGGCGAGCGTCGACTCGAAGCTCTACTGTATCCCCAAAGACTTGGCGATCGGCCTTCTGAGCCACCCCGAAGGGCTGATGTGGCTGGCGGGCAACCAGCGCGAGCGACTCATTCAGGCCGCGCGGACCATGCGCTCCCTGCCCGACGTGCGCAACCGGCCGGTCACCTCTCTGGTGCGCAGCGCGCCGCTGTTCTGCGAGCCCGACACGCCGATCCGCGAAGCCGCCAGGCTGCTGGCCGACGCGGGGCGCAGCGCGCTGCTGGTGCGGCTGCGCGACGGCCTGGGCATCGTCACCGACGTCGACTTTCGCGACAAGGTCGTGCTCTCCGGCGTGTCGCGCGAAGCCCCCGTGTCGAGCATCATGACGACGCCCGTCCACACCATCGCCGCCGAGGTGCTGGCCCCCGAGGCGAGCATCGCCATGATGGCCTCCGGGGTAAACCACCTGCCGGTGCTCGACGCCGAAGGCGCGGTGATCGGCATACTGTCGGCCAGCAACCTCATGACGCTCGACGCGCGCAGCCCGTTCGCCCTGCGCCGCTCGCTGCAGACGGCGGCCAGCCAGGAAGACATGGCGCGCGCCGCCGCCGATGTGCCGCACCTGTTCGTCGACCTGCTCGACGCCCACCTCGACGCGGCCGCGCTCATGCGGGTCCTGACCGTGCTTTCCGACGCGATGACCGCACGCCTGCTCGAGCTGGCCATCGCGCGCTACGGCCGGCCGCCGGTGCCTTTTGCCTGGCTGGCCTTCGGCAGCGGTGCGCGCAGCGAGCTCACCATGGCCTCAGATCAGGACAATGGGCTGGCCTACGCCGACACCGACGACCCGGCGGTCGACGAGTTCTTCCGGCTCGTGGCCGAAGACGTCAACGAGGGCCTGCGGCGCTGCGGCTTTGCGCTCGACCCCCACAGCGTGCTGGCGCGCTATCGCGAGTGGCGCATGTCGCTGTCCGCCTGGAAGGCGGTGTTCGCCGACTGCCTCGAGGGCAGAGATCTGGAGCGTCTCGCCCGGGCCAGCGTCGCCTTCGACTTTCGCCAGGTGGCCGGCGAGCTGTACATCGACCTGGCCCTGACCGAGATCATGCGCGAGGCGCCCGCCCACAAGGCTTTCATGCGCGGTCTGGCGCAGCTCGGCACGCGCACCCGGCTGCCGCTGGGCTTTCGCCAGCGGCTCGAGGGCAGCTTCGACATCAAAAAGCACGCCCTGGTCCCGATTCAGAACCTCGCCCGCTATTACGCCTTTCAGCGGGGGATCACCGCGCATTCGACCGTCGAGCGCCTGATCGCGGTGCGCGAGACAGACGGCGAAGAGACCGTGGCGGAGCGCTCTTTGCGCGAGGCCTACATGAGCATCGCCCACCTGCAGCTGCGCCATCATGCCAACGCCATCCGTCGCGGTGGGCCGCTCGACAACATCATCGACGTGACGACGCTGCGCCCGCTGACCAAGGTGACCCTGCAGGAGGCCATGCGCGAGGTCGCCGCGGTGCAGAGCCGGTTCCCGCGCCTGGCGGCGGCGCTGCGCTAGAGCCGGTTCGCGCGCCTGGCGGCGGCGCTGCGCTAGAGCGCGGCCAAGCGTTCGCTGCCGACGGCCGCCTTTCGCGCCACGACCAGCCAGGCGCAGCCATTCATCACTTCGTGCTCGGTCGCGTCGCTCACGCCGTCGGGCAGCGGCGGCACCGGCTCGGCGAACCCGGGGTTTATGCGCTGCAGGGCGCGCCTGCGCCAGCCGGTCGGCGCGCCGGCGCCGAAGCCCTCGTCGCCCCAGGCCACCAAAGCGCCCGGTTTGGCCACCCTGACGAACTCGTCCAGGGCGCGTCCGGGCTCGCTGAAGAGTTTGACGCCGCCAAAGTGAAAGACGGCGTCGAACGAGTCGTCGGCGAACGGCAGGTACGAGGCGTTGGCCTGAACGAGCAGCGGGTCCAACCCGTGCTTGCGGGCGCGGCGGGCGCAGGCCCCCAGCATGGCGAGCGACAGATCGAGCTCGGCAAGGCTTCCGGAGGGCCCGATGTGGTCAGTGATGAGCTTCTGGTAGACACCGGGTCCGGGGGAGACCTCGAGAACGCGCAAACCGGGCCGCAGCTCAAGGCGCTCGACGATCGCCGTTCTCTCGCGGATGGTGTGGACGCCGAACAGCCGTGTGCCGAGGCGCTCGCTCCAGTCGTAGAAGGGCGCCAGCCGGTCGTACATGCGGTTCATGTGAGCGTCGCGGACCATCATGCGCTCGGGCCAGACGAGCTTCACGATGCCCTCG
>Ga0182021_10011758_pt1 | contig 10399 bp, 9 predicted proteins | sample 612E3MmetaG_FD_120493 | JGI IMG/M metagenome (GOLD analysis project Ga0182021, IMG submission 120493) | Permafrost microbial communities from Stordalen Mire, Sweden - 612E3M metaG (Illumina Assembly) | ecosystem: Environmental > Terrestrial > Soil > Wetlands > Permafrost | place: Sweden... | reverse complement strand
GCACGGCAGTATGCTGGAAAAATATCTGCGCACCGAAACCAATCCCTACCCCGGTTTTTCAGGTGGTCCACTGGTTGACCTGGATGGCAATTTGCTTGGATTAAATACTTCCGGGTTTTCAATGGGTCTCCTTATCACCATCCCGGTGGATATCCTCTGGAAGGCAGCCGCCGACCTGGCGGAACATGGCAGCGTGGTGCGAGGCTACCTGGGCGTTCGCAGTCAGCCCGTGGCTTTAGATGCTAATGCCCAGGCAAATTTGAAACGAACCCAGGAGAGTGGACTGCTGCTGGTTGGAATTGAAGCAGACAGCCCGGCCGTGCGGGCAGGTCTTATCGTCGGTGATATACTGGTAGGAATTGATGGGCAGGCCATCGCCATACCAGAAGATCTGCAGTCTCGCCTGGACAGCCAGGCGGTCGGCAAGACGATTTCAATTGAAATCTTACGCGGTGGTCAAAAACAGGATGTAACGGTAACCGTGGGTGAACGAAAATAATCCAGATGCAATCCAGGTAATGATCATTTCGCCAATCCCGAGCATTCGGGTTGGTTTGAAAACTATTCTGGAGAGCATCTCTGATATTCAAGTTACTGCCGAGGCAGCCGCGCTGGATGATACCAGCCGGCTGCCTTCGTCTGTGGATATCGTCCTGATAGCAGGATTCGAATCTCCAAACAGCACCCGGTTGAATGCTGTATTGGCTGCCAACCCCAGCCAGCCATTCCTGTTCTTACTCAACCCCTCATCTGGTCAACCGCCTCAATTCCATGGATTACAGCCCCTCGGGTGGATAAACATGGATGCTGCGCCTGCGGAAATCAGCGCAGCCGTTCACGCCCTCCAGGCCGGCATGCTGGTGATTGATCCAGTCTTTGCCAGGCAGGTTTTTGCAAACCATGAGGCCGCCCGCACGAATCCAACCGGTGAATCCGCGGAATCCATCCAGGATCCACTGACCCCACGGGAGTCGGATGTATTGGAATACCTGGCCCAGGGATTGGCCAACAAGGAAATTGCCCGCCGCCTGGTCATTAGCGAACACACTGTCAAATATCACATTTCATCCATCTACTCAAAATTAGGGGTAAATAACCGCACCGAGGCCGTCCGCCAGGGTGTGCGGCTTGGAATTATCGTAATTTAAAATATTGATTGATTTGCTGCCCTGCTTCGCAGGGCAGCAAATCAATCAATATTTTATGAAGGATTCAAATGTTTTTGCCAGGCAAGCCCGAATTTCTGGACCAGGTTTCAACCCGTTTTGTTCCATTCCTAACAGCAAGGCGCCCACAACGGGTGGAACCGTCAGGTACACCAGGTGGGCGCCAGGCGCTGTGGCATGCACCCGCTGGATCATTGCATCGATCAATAATGGTCCGCCACGGAACATACTGCCAACCATCACCAGGTCAAAGTCAAGTTCTTCAAAATCAAGCTGGCGGACGACTGCACCGACCATTTCACCCAGTTCATTGCCCACCCAGCGAATGGTTTCAACGGCCACCGCATCTCCCGTCAGGGCAGTCTGAAAAACAAGGGGAGCAGCTGATGCCCGAATCGAATAGCGACCGGTATTTATTCCATCCATCAGATCGTCAAAATCAAGCGCACCCACATACTGGATGAATGCCTGGGAAAGCCTGGTTGCCGGGCCGCGGCGGGTCCATTCGTAGGCCACAGCCTGGACAGCTTTAAATACCAGCTCAGACGAGCCCCCATATTCCCCCATTTCAATCCCGGCGCCCGTCAGCCGCCCAATCCGCTTGCGGCTGCGATCCCACCCCCAGCAGTTGCAGCCCGTCCCAGAAACGACAGTGATCCCCCAACCTTCAGGCGAGCCCGCCAGCAGTCCCAGGACCGCGTCATTGACGGCTTCAACCGGGCATTTCAAACCCAGGCTGCCAATTGTTTGTAAAGTGGATTCCCGTTCAGAAGGCCAATCGTAACCAGCCACCCCAAACCCGGCCCCGCAAACCTGTTCCAGGCCGATCTGGGCTCCAGCACAGGCCTTTTCGCTGGCTACGCGCATAGTACGGCCCAATCCTTCATAACCCACCACTTCGTGGTTCCCGGCGCTAGTTTCACCAAATCCTTTCACTTCACCCCGCTCGTTGGCCACAATGGCGTGTGTTTTCGTCGATCCAATATCCACCCCTAAAAAGAATTGGGTCAAGGTTATCTCCAAAACCGAGGCAGGTAAGCCCGGTGTGTCGCCAGCATATCATCCAGCACGGCCTGAATTTGATCTGCTTTTGGTCCCAGTGGATTGGCCAGCAGGGCCTGGTAGGCTGCCGTCCGGTCGCCATGGACGGCCGCTTCAACGGTCAGCAGCTCATAGGCTTTAACCTGGGCCAGCAGACCAAAACAAACCGGAGGCAGGGGCTCCGCTGGCAGCGGATGGATTCCCTGGCGGTCAACCCGGCAGGCCATTTCCAGCACCCAATCGGCTGGCCAACCTTCAACGGAGCCCGCCTGGGTCACGTTGACAATATGGGTCTCGCCTAAATTATTATAATGCGCATTCAACAGCTGCACCGCCACGGTTGAGTAATACGCCCCGCCCCGTTTCATGAGATCAGCGGGTGGTTCAAATGAAGCTGGATCTGCATAGAACTTCAGCAGGTCTTTTTCAACTTCCATTACCACCTCGGCCCGGGAAGGCGGCCAATTTTTCTGGGCAGCCAGCATGCGATCGGTATAGTAAAAATAACCCAGGTAGTGATTGGGGATCATCCCCAACATTTCGATGGTGCGCCAGTCCCAATCTGCCTCAGGGTCCGTTTTTAATTCCTCAATTTCATTCTGGAACACCTGCGGCCACATATCTTCTCCATCCAGGGTAAAGCCCCGGTGCCAGGACAGATGGTTCAAGCCCAGGCTTTTCAGCTCGGCCCGTTCGTAGGTAATGGGTTGGCCGAGCTTTTTTTCCAGTTTTTCAACCATCCCGATTTTCGTGGTCAGGGGAGCGTTGCAAACCCCCACACTGGCTACATCCGGCGCGTACTTCGATAAAGCCTGGGTGACCAGACCCGATGGATTGGTAAAATTCACCAGCAGGGCCCCAGGCGAAGAAGTCCGGACATCATCGGCAATACCCAGAACGATCGGGATGGTCCGCAGGGCTTTTGACATTCCACCAATTCCGGTGGTTTCCTGGCCAATCAAATTGTGGCGCAGCCCCAGGTATTCATCCTCACGGCGGGCCGTCATCTGGCCAACTCTCAGTTGGGTCAAAACGTATGCTGCACCGTCGATTGCCTGGCGCTGGTTTTGGGTCAAGACCACTTTAATTGGCGCCCCTTTGTTTGCCACCATGCGCTGAACAAATCCGCCCACAATCGCCAGGCGTTCCAGATCGATATCCATCAACCAAAGCTCGCTGACCGGGAACTGCGCCAGGTGCTCCACAAATCCATTGACCAATTCGGGCGTATAGGTAGAACCTCCACCAATGACTGCAATTTTCATATAAATTTCTCCATTTTGGACTTTACCTCAGAAAATTTATCATAGAGGCTGCCAGGGAATAAATGCAGAGAACCCAATGACCAGCTAAAAAGCACTGTCAATTCCCATTTTTTGAAAAATCACCCGTATAAATCACGGCGCCGCGGCAGGAAATTTGAATGTGCTGTTGGATGTTGTCCGGGTTTGCACTTCGGCAGACCGGACGGGCTGAATTCAAGCGTACCAGTTCATCCCCCCACCCCAGATCAGTTTGTCCTGCCGGGAAGTTCAAATCCGGGTAGATACGCCGCAGCGTATCCTGGTACCAGGTGAACTGGGTCAGCGGATACACTACCACCCGCAGATCCTTGCGCTGCCTTTCACCAAAGTGACCATACCACAGGGGGAAAGTATCATAATCGGAAATGGTCACAAGCAGGGCATCTGGCGGCGCCTTCGCCAGGATTTGGGTAATGTAATTTGCTGTGATTGTGTCACGGGCCGGATTGACTGAACTCCACGCCAGTGGAATTCGGATTAAAAGCCCAATTAACAGCAGAATTGTAATTACTTTCTCAACCATGAAGGAGAAATTAATTCTCTCTAAAAGCGTGGCAAATCCTTCGCCAATCCAAATAGACACTACAATCCACGCAGGTACCAGGTACACGATCGAATCGCGCGAGTTGTATGTCAGGTAAAAAGTACAAGAAAACAGGAAAACCCAGGCAAGTCCCCACCGGAAAATCTTTGGGGGCGATCGGAAGAAAACAATCCCATAAACTGCCCCAAAAATCCCAAGATTAAACTGGTCCCATAATAATTTCCCCAGGGTTCCCAGGCGTTCGAGAAATTGAAGAAGGGAAACTCCAAATACCATATTCTGGTACAGGGCACCGCTCAACAGCCACGCCAGCCCGCCGGCTGATTGGGGATTCCCCCAATTGACAGGTGGATAATTTCGAGCCGCCAGGGGAAGATAGGCCAATACCAGGCAGCCCACCACGAAAGTCAGGGCCTGCCAGCCAAACCAGCGCAGCGGCATACCCTGTTTTAAGGCATTGATTTGAGCAGCAGCCACCAATGGAAAAAGAAACAGGATGGTCAAATGATTTCCCAGGCTTAACCCACCACATAACGCCAGGAAAAGCAAAAATATTCTGGCCCGGCTGGATCCAGGACCTTTTTCCAATAATGCAATCCAGCCTAAAATCAGGACGACGAACACCGCCTGTAGAGCCTGCACTTCAACAATAACTGCCTGCGACCAGAACAGGGGTGAAAATGCCAGCGCCAGGGAGCTGATCACTGCACTGGCCTTGCTGTGGGTTGAAAAATTTCCCTGGTAAGCAACAAAAAATGCCAGCAGAATGAGCGCCAGACCGGCAGTTATGGCCGAAAACAGCGCTCCTTTCCAATAACTGCTTGCGCCCGGCAGCCCCAGAAAAAACCTCAGCAGCAGGATATAGGCCGGATAACCGGTCGGGTGGGGAATGCCCAGGGTCATGGCGGCGGCCAGCAGGTCACCGCCATCCTCTCCGTAGTTGGCCGCACTGAATTGACCCGGGAGCATCAGCAGATACACCCCGGTGGCAAATATACCCGGAACTGCTAAAAATAATCCGTCACGAATCTTGTGCATCCGGTTGGCCTGGAAATTCCGGGTTTTATTGGCTCAACATGAGCTGGAGGGCATCCCGCCAGGGAGGCAGGCTGATTCCAAAGGTAGTTTTGAATTTATCGCAGTCCAGAATGGCATTCAAAGGTCGGCAGGCCGGGGTTGGAAATTCAGCCGATTTGGCCGGAAGCAGCTCTTTTACCACCTGCTGGCTGCTTTCAGGGTCCAGGCGCAAAATTTCCTGGGCAAACTCAAAGCGGCTGCAGCCGCCGTCACCGGCCAGGTGATACAGCCCGGTGCTTTGCTCTACCCACCCAAAAAGGTCACCTCGCCCCATGGCAATCACCTGGGCCGTAATTTCCGCCAGCATGCGGCTCCAGGTTGGGCTGCCGGTCTGGTCGGCTACTACCTTCATCTGGGCCTGGGACCGGCTCCAACCCAGCACTTTGGTGACAAAACTATCCCGCCGGCTGCTGAAGACCCAGCTGGTGCGAAATATCCAGGCTGCTGACCCGGCTGCCAGGATTCCTTTTTCGCCTTCCAATTTGGTCAGCCCGTACTGGTTCAACGGATTGGGGTCATCGGTCTCGACGTAAGTACCTGGTTTCGTGCCGTCAAAAACGTAGTCGGTCGAATAATGGATCAATGCAGCCTTCAATGACTGCGCCTCTACCGCCAGCAGGATCGGGGCTGTCGTATTCACCGCCCGGGCTTTTTCCGGCTCACTCTCGGCCCGGTCCACGGCAGTATAAGCAGCCGCGTTTACGATGACCTGCGGGCGGGACTGGCGCACAGCAGAGCGCAGCTCATCCGGCTGGCTGAAATCCAGCTGCGGAAAATCAAACGTTGTCACCTCGCCCAGGCAGGCCAGGGTGCGCTGGAGCTCCCAGCCCAGTTGGCCGTTTTTACCGAACAGCAAGATGCGCATTTCTTCTATTCCCCATCTGCCAGGCGCAGCAGGTATTCCCCATAATGGTTGGCTGAAAGGCGCAGTGCCAGAACCCGCAGCTGGTCGCAGCTGATAAAGCCTTTTTGAAAAGCAATTTCCTCCGGGCAGGCAATCATCAAGCCCTGTCGTTCCTCAACTGCCTGCACAAAAGCCGAAGCCTGGAGCAGTGATTCATGGGTGCCGGCATCCATCCAGGCAATCCCCCGGCCCATCACCTTCACTTGAAGCTGCTGCTTTTGCAGGTACAGCTGGTTAATATCGGTGATTTCCAGCTCACCCCGCGGGCTGGGCTTCAGGTTTTCGGCCATCGCCACAACCTGGCGGTCGTAAAAATACATGCCGGGCACGGCATAATTGGAGCGCGGTTTGAGCGGCTTTTCTTCAATGCTGATGGCCCGCTTATCAGCGTTGAATTCAACCACCCCATAGCGCTGCGGGTCTCGCACCGGATAAGCAAAAACAAGGGCTCCATCCGTCAGGCGGGATGCATCCTCCAGGTTTTCGCCCAGACCGCTACCAAAGAAAATGTTGTCACCCAGGATCAGGCAAACCGGCTCATTTCCAATAAATTCTTTGCCAATAATAAACGCCTCGGCCAGCCCGCGCGGCTCGGGTTGGGTGGCAAACTGAAAATGCATGCCCCAATCGGACCCATCCTTTAGCAGGCGTTGAAAAGCCGGGATGTCTTCCGGGGTGCTGATCACCAATACCTGGTTTATGTTAGCCATCATTAATAGGGAAAGCGGGTAATACACCATAGGCTTATCGTAAACCGGTAGAAGCTGCTTACTGCAGGCAATTGTGGATGGGAACAAGCGCGTGCCTTTTCCGCCAGCCAGAATTATCCCTTTCATTGCACTTTTTCTCCTCGATTGGTATAGTTTTTATTCAGCCACTCCTGGTAACCAGGTTTCTGCTTCATCGCCTCCACCCAGCCCGGATTGGCTGCCATCCATTTCACCGTCCGGCGCAGGCCGCTTTCCAGGTTTTCGAGCGGCTGCCAGCCAAGGTCCGCCTTTATCTTGCGAATGTCCATGGCGTAGCGCCGGTCATGCCCGGGACGATCAACTACATATTTAATCAGGCTGGAATGTGGGAAGTATTTGGAGTGCGGATATTCTTCGTCCATCAGCTTGCAGATCAGCCCGATTAATTCCAGGTTGGTTGGCTGGTTGCCGCCGCCGACATTATAAGTATGACCCGGCTTGCCATTATCAACTACCAGCTCTATTGCCCGGCAGTGATCTTCCACATACAGCCAATCCCGGATTTGCATTCCATCCCCGTAAACCGGAAGCGGCAGACCATCCTGGGCATTGAGCACAAATAATGGAATTAATTTTTCCGGGAACTGGTAAGGTCCATAGTTATTGGAACAGTTTGTAATCGAGACCGGCAGGCCGTAGGTGTGAAAATAGGCCCGGACCAGGTGGTCGCTGGAAGCCTTTGAGGCCGAATATGGCGAGCGGGGCGAATAAGGGGTCGTTTCGCTGAAAGCCGGTTCGTCAGGCTGCAAGGAACCAAACACCTCGTCGGTTGAAACATGGTGAAAACGGACCTGGTCCATACTTAAAAGGCCTTCCGTTTTCCACACCTGTCGAGCAGCTTCTAATAAAGTAAAAGTGCCAACCACATTGGTTTGTACAAACTGGGCCGGGCCAGAAATGGACCGGTCAACATGCGATTCGGCGGCAAAATGGACGATGGTGTCAATTTTTTGGTTGCGCAGCAGCTGGACGACCAGATCGCGATCACAAATATCGCCCAGGACAAAAAGATGCCGGGCTGGAAAGGGCAGGTTTACCAGGTTGTCGAGGCTTCCAGCGTATGTCAACAAATCCAGGTTGACAATATTAACCTTGGGTTGGCTGGTTTGAATATAACGAATGAAATTAGAACCAATGAAGCCTGCTCCGCCGGTTACAAGTAGATTTTTCAATTTTCCTCCTCTTATCAATCCAAAAACAGGTCGGTTTTCGCAAGAGGCAGCCCGTAGGCATCTTTGGCCGATAAAACAGGCATATTTCCTTCAACCAAAGGCCATTGAATACCAATGTCAGGATCATTCCACAGCAAAGTGCGCTCAAATTGAGGTGCATAGTAATCGGTAGCCTTATACACCATCTCGGCCCAGTCGCTCAGCACATAAAATCCATGTGCAAACCCTGGTGGAATATATAACTGGATTCTATTTTGGGCCGAAAGCACATAGCCTTCCCACTGGCCAAAAGTCGGGGACTTCCGGCGCAAATCAACCACCACGTCGAATACTTCTCCAGCCACCAGGCGCACCAGTTTACCTTGAGCCTGCTTTACCTGATAATGCAGTCCTCGCAAGATCCCCTTATTTGATCCACTGTGATTATCCTGCACAAATAAATCCGTAATTCCAGCATTCGCAAAATCTCGCGCTTGAAATGATTCCATAAAAAAGCCACGTTCGTCTGAAAAAACTTGCGGTTCAATAATGATTACACCCGGTATTTTGGCCGCCGAAAACTTCATTTTTCCCTCTCCTCACTTAAGCTATTCTTTCAGAACTGATTCACCTCTTCAGGGAAATAAGTCCATCAATTATTATAATAGATATTGTCCAATTTCTGATTTCCACTCTGCTGCAAAGTTCCTGTAATATAATCGAGGGTAGCAACCCATAGAGCTCTTTTGGTAAATAAACGGGTTATTGACCGGAACTACAGACGAAAAACACGCTAAATCAATTAATCCTTCGCAAAACCCTGGGAGGGGCAATGTCTCGCTATATCGCAGCTATCGATCAAGGAACTACCAGTTCTCGCTGTATGATTTTTGATCATGCCGGACAGGTTATTGCCGTAGCGCAAAAAGAGCACGAACAGATTTTTCCAAAACCTGGCTGGGTTGAACATGATCCAGTAGAGATCTGGCAGCGCACCCAGGAAGTAATCGCCATCGCCCTTGAAAAAAGCGGCTCAAAACCGGGGGATATTGCTGCGGTGGGCATCACCAACCAGCGCGAAACAACCGTTGTCTGGAATAAATTAACTGGACTGCCTTATTACAATGCCATCGTCTGGCAGGACACGCGCACCGATGTCATCTGCAATGAGCTGGCAAAAGATGGCGGGCAGGATCGCTTTCGAGCGATTACAGGACTGCCCCTGGCAACTTATTTTTCTGGACCCAAAATCAGCTGGCTGCTGGACAATATTCCCGGCCTGCGCGAAGACGCCGAAAAAGGGCTGGCACTATTTGGCAATATCGACTCGTGGATCATCTGGAACCTTTCGGGCGGCCCTAGAGGCGGAGTCCATTCTACGGATGTTACCAATGCTTCCCGGACACTGCTGTTGAACCTGGCAACCCTGGAATGGGATAAGGCGATGCTGGCCGTTTTTCAAATTCCCCCGGCCATGCTGCCCCCCGTTTTTCCTTCTTCAGGCATTTTCGGTTATGCTAAAGGAACGCTTGAAGGAGTTCCGATTGCCGGCGACCTGGGAGACCAGCAGGCAGCATTATTTGGCCAGACATGTTTTCTGCCTGGTGAGGCTAAGAACACATATGGTACCGGCTGCTTCATGCTGATGAATACCGGAACAAGCCCGGTGCCCAGTCAAAGCGGCCTGCTCACCACTCTGGGATATAAAATTGCTGACCAGCCAGCGGTTTACTGCCTGGAAGGTTCCATTGCCATCGCTGGAGCCCTGGTCCAATGGCTGCGTGACAACCTGAAATTGATCGAAAAATCAGGCGATATCGAATACCTGGCGCGCACGGTTGAAGACAACGGTGGCATTTACTTTGTTCCTGCTTTCTCCGGTCTGTTTGCTCCCTACTGGCGCAACGATGCCCGGGGTGTAATCGTGGGAATGACGCGCTATATCAACCGGGGCCATATTGCCCGGGCAGCGCTTGAAGCCACTGCCTACCAGGTGCGTGAGGTGCTGGACGCCATGGAAACCGACTCGGGCGTCCGCCTGACAACCCTGAAAGTGGATGGCGGGATGGTGGTAAATAACCTGTTAATGCAGTTTCAGGCAGATATTTTAAATGTACCCGTGGTCCGGCCGCAGGTGGCCGAAACGACTGCCCTGGGTGCTGCCTATGCCGCCGGCCTGGCCGTAGGTTTCTGGGCAAATTTTGATGAGCTGAGATCAAATTGGGGTAAAGATCGCGAATGGCAGCCTGGCATGGATGATTCCTCTCGCAGCCGCCTGTTCAGTGGTTGGAAAAAGGCAGTGTCGAGGACTTTGAATTGGATTGAATAATAAATGACGGGCAAACCACATGCAATCATTATTGGTGCGGGGTTCACGGGTTGTGCCGTGGCCTATGACTTAATGCTGCGCGGCTTCCGCTGCACGGTAATCGAGCGGGGTGAAATCGCATCCGGCACATCCGG
>Ga0182021_10011757_pt1 | contig 10399 bp, 8 predicted proteins | sample 612E3MmetaG_FD_120493 | JGI IMG/M metagenome (GOLD analysis project Ga0182021, IMG submission 120493) | Permafrost microbial communities from Stordalen Mire, Sweden - 612E3M metaG (Illumina Assembly) | ecosystem: Environmental > Terrestrial > Soil > Wetlands > Permafrost | place: Sweden... | reverse complement strand
GATTCACTCGTTCTTCTCCATAATTATGAGGGAATTCCGGTTCCTGAAGGTTATTATTGGCCTGATGTTTTCTACAATATTGACTTCAGGGCATACGAAAAAAATACCAGGGTGGAATCCTTCTCAATGCACATGCTGAATGAATCAAAACCACTTCTGGAAAAGGTATCGAAAGATCTGACTGGCAATAATGTAACCTCTTCAAGGGAAATTGATTTCGGAAAGGTCATCTTCCCGGGAGATTCACTGACAGTCGAAATACAGGGCCAAATGCATGCAGTTAACCGGTTATCTGTTGAGATGAAGTCAGGTGATTTGCCTCAGGCGCTAAGGAGTACAGTAATACAAGCCTCTTTTGACGGGCAGCGAACCATATGGGTACCGATAGGTGAATTCTTCGGCTCGGGGTATAGTCTTAACCCGCACAAAACCCGGATGAATCAAATGACTGAGGGGGGAAGGATGGAATCATTATGGATTATGCCTTTCAGGGAAAAGTGTGTTATTACTTTTGTAAATTATGGTAAGGATACCGTGCATCTTACCGGCACAGCAGGACTATCGGATTACAGATGGAAAGCTGGCAGCATGTATTTCGGAGCTTCATGGCATGAGTACTACCGGATAAGAACCAGAGATGAAAAAGGATCACCTTTCGACCTGAATTTTATTGATCTGAAGGGAAAAGGAGTATACGCAGGAGATCAGGTCACTTTGTTCAATAACAGCAATGAATGGTGGGGTGAGGGTGACGAAAAAATATTTGTTGACGGGGAGACTTTCCCCTCAAGTTTTGGAACAGGTTCGGAAGATTATTATGGCTATTCCTTTGGCAGACAGGAGCCTTTCTCACATCCTTTCCTCTCCCAGCCTGTAGGTACCGGTAATATGTCTTGGGGTCTCACAATAAATATGCGGCACCGCTCACTCGATGCAATCCCGTTCAATACGTCCATTAGTTCAAATATTGAACTCTGGCACTGGGCTACAATCTATATGAATTACGCGCTAACTACTTATTATTATATATTTTCTTCTTATGAAAGAAATATATTGCCTGATATTGAGAGCGTAAAGCGGAAGGTTGTTTTGAAAAAAAATGATTTTAATACTGATATCCGATAGTCATATTCTTTACCATTCATTTTAACCTGTTATAATGAAAATAAACGTTGTTACTCAAGCTGCTTTAATGATGTTCATTGCATGCATGATTTCCTGTGGTTCGCAAGACAAATATTATTCGGTAAGCGATTTCGGGAAAGTGAAGAAGATTGATGCTCATTTTCATTATCTTACTATTGATGAGCGCTATATGCGATTCGCTATTTCACAGAATTTCAAGCTCCTTACCCCGATCTGGGATGGAGAGGTTCCTATAAAGGATCAATTGATGGTTTCAACTGAGATCAGGCGATTATTTCCTGATGATTATGCTTTCTTTACCACATTCCCTGCCGACAGTTTCTATACTGCCGGCTTCGCAGATAAAACTATAGCGAGGATAGAAGAATCTGTAAGGTCGGGAGCCACCGGTGTAAAGATCTGGAAAAACATAGGTATGGTATTAAAAGATCAAAACGGAAAATTTGTGATGATCGATGATCCTGTTTTTGAACCTGTATTCCGGTTTCTTGAAACGAATCATATTCCGGTTATCGGACACCTTGGAGAACCGAAGGATTGCTGGCTGCCTTTTGAAAAAATGACTGACCCGTCTGATGTTTCATACTATAAAAACAACCCTCAATATCACATGTTTATGCATCCTGAGGTACCTTCTTATGAACAACAGATCAGGGCAAGGGATAATTTGCTCAGGAAGCATCCCGGACTCGACTTTACGGGAGCACATCTTGCCAGTCTTGAATGGAACGTTGATGAGATTGCCAGGCGGCTTGACAGATTTCCTAATCTCAGGGTTGATCTTGCAGCCCGCATGTATCATCTGCAGTATCAGTCAAAACTGGACCGTAAACGTGTACGCGACTTTATGATAAAGTATCAGGACAGGATTATCTATGGAACTGACGACGAAGTTCACGATATTGACAATGCAGATTCTTCGAAAATTATAGATAATCTCGGCAAGGGATGGTTGTCGCAATGGATTTACCTGGCTACCGATTCTGTTATGGGTGTAAAAGGACTTAAATTGCCAAAAGAGGTAATTGACAAAATTTATTTTAAGAATGCTATCAGGTTTTTCCGTTTGTACGGTAAATAAACTAACTCAAAAGATGTCTTTAAGATCCTTATAACCATTGGTATGGCCAAGCAAATAACCCCCTAATCCCATTATCCAGAAAACTTCAGGATAAAACAGCCAACGCTCTGCACCACCAACTCCCAGGAGAGGAATGAATTTTTTTGCAAAGAACAAGAGTATCAGGGCAATGATACCGAAACAAATAAGCACATACCGAAGCGGACCTTTTACAATCTTAAAAGAAGTAATAGCTCCAATTCCCCCGGTCAGGAATATGACAATTGCGAAGATGCCATGCCAGGGAACCACATTGCCCGGGCAGACACCAACACCAGTCATACCTGCTCCAAACATTATAAGGGGGATGGTTGCAAGAAGTTTCTTAAATACACTTACAAGAAGAAAACCTGAGACTATTACCATTATCCCGGTAACAATCATAGTTAAATTAAATATAGCAGCTGAAACTGGAGGTGTTACCGTGCCAGGTGGTAATGCTGCTGCAAGTTCGCTGATATAATTACCACGCGTATTAAAGGGAAGTGTATAGAACATTTCACCTGTAATTATTCCCATAAAAATCAGGAACCCGGAAAGGAAGAGCAACATTCCTGATGTATTTATTGCGGCTCCAACAATATTGGGAGTATGCCTGGTCCGGTTATTTTCAGTCATGCTATTAGTGTTTGTTTTCAGTACAGAGATATTAATGTGCACTTATGCAATACAGATTTGCTCCAGATCTCATAATTATTGAATTGTTAACTAGAGCTGGTGTTGCGAATACCTCTCCCTTCAGTTTATTCCTGGAAATTACCTCGAATTTTCTGCCTTCCATAATAATCATTGTTTCACCATTGGTTGAAGTAAAGTATATTTTTCCTCCGGCGTAAACAGGAGAGGAGTTGTACTTCCCAGTTAACCGTTTTGAGTAAATGCTTGTTCCCGTCTTAGCATCAAGACAATACAGGTTATTCTTTGAATCGATGGTATAGATCAATCCATTTTTGATCACCGGAGTGAGTAGTTGAAGAACTGGCGATTTTAAACGCCATATTATATGTGTTTTGGTAATGTCCCCCGTACCGGATGGATCAACAGCCATCAGTTCACAGTATTGTTCTCCGCTTTTTGGTGTTACAAAACTTGTGTAAAAATATACTATTCCATTTTCAAAGAACGGCATGGATATAGTTGAATCCTCGCCCTGGACTACTCTCCAGACCTCTTCTCCGGTTTCAGGATTATATGCAATGCAGGCTGCAGAGCCGTTTGAAATAAGAAGATCTTTCCCTTTTACATTAATGATTATTGGTGTTATGTATGCCTTTTTCCCGATAGGTACCAGTTTATCATAACAATCCTTCGGGCGATCTTTTTTCCAGACGGTTTTTCCTGTAATCTTATCGAGTGCGACAATATACTGAACATCAACTCCTTCTAAATGAAGGATTAGCAAGTTCTTATAGATTATCGGGGAAGATCCCGGCCCCTGAACATGGTCACAGTTAAGATCAGATCTTTTCCATACGACTGATCCGTCTTTTGTTTTCACGCAAGCAGTCCCATAGGTGCCAAAATGGAAATAAACAAACTCCTTATCAATGCACGGGGTTGGCGATGCAAAAGTATTAATATCATGTTTGGGGAATGTTGTCCCGGGCTCAAATAGCTTAATATTAAATATTTCTTTCCCGGATTTCGAATTGAGACAAATACCAAACATTTGTTTCCCGTCTTCAGAGGCAGTTGAAACCCAGACCTGATCGCCATAAACCACAGGTGAAGACCATCCTTTACCGCTTATTCTTGATTTCCAGATTATATTCAGAGAATCGTTCCAGGTGGTCGGTGCATTCTGGTCTTTGGAAATACCATCCAGATTGGATCCCCTGAAATGTGTCCAGTTTACTTGCTGGGCACTTGAAGGAGTTTGGCAACATATTAAAAGGAAGCCTGTTAATATAAATAAATTTATTTTTCTCATGTTATTGAAGCTATCTGGTCTTTTACATTGTCGGGTTCAAATACTTTTTTCCAATCTTCCCTTATAAATTCTTTAAGGCCTCGCTGAAGTGCCTTGTTGGCGGCATCTGAAAAAACCGCTCCCGGCAATTCATTAAATAATACAGCCAGCTGAATACGCAAATGTCCGAGCAGAAAGTCTCTGGCAGCATCAGCCGGAACGCCTCTTTTTATTACTTCATCGAGTCCCTCACGAATAACATAAATACATGTTGAAGCGAGAGTTTCAACCAGTGCCGGTTCCAGTAATCCCATCTGCTCAACGGTTATATTGTGAGAACGTAAAACGGGCCCATAAAAAGTACAGGCCAATTCTTCACCTTTAACATAATCCTCCTTTTTTCCACGCATAAGGGAACATACTATCGATTGTTTGGCTGCAACACCTCCGAAATGATCTTTCATATTCTCTTCAACGGGTTCCCAGTTAAAAATGGATGGATGGGTGGGATGTGTTATAAAATATGCTATATCAGTTCTGCTGAATAATTTTCCGGCGAGAGCGGCAGCAGGATCTAATGTCACTGCAAGTGCTCCTTTTTTCATCTTTGGGATATATGTCTCAGTTACTTTCCCCAATGCTATATCAGGAACAGCATAAATTACTGCATCAGCCTGAGAGATTACACTTTCCGCATCAGATACTGTAATTCCTTTTTCTTTCAGTTTTTCAATGCCAGGCTGACTGACTTCCACATAATATACATCATACTTCGAAAGTCTCAGATTATGAGTAAGACGCATCCCCATCTTACCCCCTGCTCCAATAAGTACCACTTTAAGTTTCATATTCTATTGATTTAATAATGATTTTAATTCAGGTTCACTCAAAGCTCTTTTGTATATTCTTACTTCGTCAATACTGCCTTTGAAACAATCAACTGTTGAATGATTTTTATCATTCGAGTTACCTCCGATGAAAAGGGGATTCTTGTCCCTAAAAATTAATGGACCTTTGCAAAAGGCCGACCTGACAAATTTACCGTTTACATAAAGTTTCAGAGTATCATTATCATAGGTCCCGGCAAGGTGGATCCATTTATCAGGGCCAAGAAAAGCTGTATCCATTGCATTTAAATATCTTTTTCCATCAGGATCAACAGAGAACAGAGCATGATTCCTGAACACCGCAAGTCCGATATATTCCGACCATGTACTGTCAATCTCGCGGGATACTATTGTATTCCAATGAGATGCAGTATCCTTTTTTATCCATGCCGCTACAGTAATTCCTTTTGAAAAACTATCTAACAAAGGATTGTATTCCACCTGCAGAACAGAAGTCCCGTCAAATTTCATGGCTTTTCCTCTATACCCCTCTGCCTGTACGGCTCCTTTGTTTAACACAACTAAGCCCGTTCCCGAACACTCTTTAACCGCAGCTGATGTCGTATCATCAAAAGACCAGTAGGCTGCCAGGTCAGGAACTTTCTGCCTGTTAACGGAACATGAAAATAATACGAGTATGCTTATATAAAGAACTATCTTTTTCATGACTTATTTTTTATTTAACGTTAAAAATTGTCCATGTGGATCATCTTCCCTGATTTTGCAGATTCGTAAGACGCCCAGATAAGACGGACAGTTTCAAAATTATCATCGGCTGTATTTTCGGCTTTTCCTTTTCCTGTAATATCATCAAGGATATTTTTATTGGTATGGATTCCGCTTTCGTGGTTGACTATGTAGTCAGGATCAGCCCAGCTGTAAGACGGAAATTTAACAATTTCTGATACTGTTCCATGCCTGGTTGTTGTTCTTATTTCAAACTTTGGCCCGAGAAAAACAGACCCTTTTTCTCCTTCAACAAGGATATTCAGAGTTGAAAACATATCATGTTCTATTATTGATGCATAGGACATTTCGGTATACAGAGGCATGCCATTTTTCATACCCATCATTATAACAGCAAGATCCTCTCCTTTGATTCCCTTTGTAACTGACCTTGTCTGGCACCAAAGTGATTCACATTCTCCGAATAGGAATCTGCATACATCAAGCACATGTGAGCCCATATCCGTAAGAATAAAATGGTCCAGTTCTTTAAGGAAAGGCTGATTGTCAAAAACAGGAAATCCTGAAAGAAACGAGACTCGTGCTTTAAATGGTTTCCCTATGACCCCTGATTCAACTATCTCTTTGAATCTTCTGACAGGTGCCTGCCATCTGTAGTTCTCATGAACATAGAGCTTTGCCCCGGCTTCAGTGCATGAAGCTACCATAAGTTTTGCAGTCTCGAAATCAGGTGCCATCGGTTTCTGACAGATTATATGTTTAATTCCATGCTTTAATGCCATTTCCACAAAAAAAGCATGGGTGTCAACATCCGTGATTATATCAACAAAATCGAGTTTTTCTTTTTCAAACATGGTTTCAGGGTTGTCATATACATGCGCAACTCCGAAATAATCAGCTATCTTTTGCGCCTTGGATAAGGTGCGGTTATAGACAGCTGCAAGTTCTGCTCCCTCAAGTTCGCTCCAGGCGCCAATCTGGAATTTTGACCAGAATCCGCAACCCAGTACGGCAAATTTCAATTTACCCATTGGTGTATTATTTATTGTAAAGTTATCTTCAATGCAATGTCTTCTGAGAAGTCCGGACTTGTAAGTGTAAGAGCACCTCCTGAATGCTTAAGTTTCTCGTTTTTTAAAGCATTGCCATTCAATGTGTTTATCCATTTTAATTCATAATTCCCTGCCGGAAGGTTGAGTTTCAGAGTGCACCTGTTGCCATTATTAAAATACATTGCATATTGCTTTCCCTGTTCGGAGAGAACCCTGGCAAAACTACCCTGTGCAAGCAGGATGGTTGTGTGATCAGGTTTCATTTTTACAAAGTCAAAAGAATGGATGAATTCTGAAAGGACTCTAAGTTGTTTACGGAGTTCCGGACTTCCCCCGCCAGGCGCTTTGTTAACAGCAGTTCCGTCCTCTTTGCCAACTGCAAAAGAATAGTCGAGATTGTTAAACAGTCCGCCGCCTCCAATAATAAATTTCCAGGCCTGCTTGCGGTATGTCGCGTCAGCGTTTCCGGCAAAACCTGATTCATCAAATGCAATTACCTTAAGGTGTTCATAGTTCTTCTCAACTGCAATTGGATATGCATAATGAAAATTCATAATGGATATATTTTGATCTGCCTCTGTAACAGGATAGTAAAAATTACTGAAGTTCTGTGCAATTAAATGTTGGTTCTTTAATTTCATTTCTTCATCTTCAATAAACGACCCTATCTTTTTCTGCCAGTCAAGCGATGGTTTATCAGCAATATCTATCCTTTTTTGCCATTCAGCCCCGTCAAGTTTAAAGTCTTCATTATTGAGAAATTCTTTATCCGGCTGAATACTGACAGTGTGATCAGACCATGGCTCATTCTGGATCTCATATATTACATTGTCAAATTCATTCAGTTCCTTTACGATCTTCCTGACTACATTTTCCTGGTATTTAAGTGCCGGTCCGTTTTTCAGTGTCTGTACATTATCTTTGGTCAGGCCTTCCTTTATATTGATGTTATTTACCGGATTCCATGGCTGAATGCTCCAGTAGTCATAGATTGAGGAGAAGAGAGTGACTTCAACAATTATTCCCCTTTTTGCGGCTTCGGAAACAAAACTTTTCAGTCTGGTGAAGTAACTGTTATCCCATTGATCCATGTCGAATTTGTTCCCGCCACAGACTGCACCTGTTTCTTTGCTTCTCTTCCAAGGGACAAGTGCCATTCCGGCTGCAGGAGCGAGGGTGTTTTTTTCGATACCAAAGCTTCCGTCTTTTTCGAAATATGTACCAGTGAACATCCTGGTATAATTCATGCCGTCATTTTGCAAAGTATTCAGGTATCGTATGAAATCAAATGCAGGGTTTAAGACAGATCCGTAATGCTCACCTGATGAGACTACAACCAGAGGTTTTCCCCTGAAAAGAAAATAATGGGGATTATTTGGATTAAGACTTATGGGCTGCGCAACTAATGCTCCGCTCAGTATACTGATTGCCAGGAAGTAAATGATTTTTTTCATTTTTTAATATTATAGAATTGTTCTCAGGAACTTAATGCTTTCGTGTGCCCATTTGTCTTCTTTTGCAAGTGTTGCTTCTGTTGAAGGCTCAGGCGGGGTCCACAACTCAAGGATAGCACTCTGACAACGGTTCATGACTGATAGTTTTGATACCAGTTCTGAAATTTTCAGCATTCCTGATCCGGCAGGTCTGCCTTCGATTATAAGACCCATCTTGTGCGAAAGCCTTTTAATCGAAAAATCCTTAAGATGAAGATTAAATGTGTATGGCATCAGAATGTCAGATACAGTTTCAAAACCTTCTCCGGCCCCCATTGAATTTACTGAATCGAGACAAATACCAACCCATTCATTACCAGCTGAAAGAATGATTTTTTCAAATTCTCTTGCCTTGAACCGGTCATGGTTTTCTATTACCAGCTTAATGTTCCTTGATTTAAATTCCGGCACCAAATGTTGTACAGTGGTGATAACTGAGTTTAAGTCAGGTTCGTATCCCGGACCATCAATAACCATTCTTAATATGGACGAATCGAGTAATTTTGCTGTTTTCAGACATTGTAAAGTATGCTCGTGAGTCAGGCCCCTTCCACCCATCTCGATACGAACCTGCTTGTCGCATGCATATGCCAGCAGGGCAGAAAGCTGTTGGGTTGACCAGGATTCGAGCGGAAGATTATCTGCAATCTGAACTACTCTCAGTCCGAAACTAAATGCTTTATCAACAAGATCATAAGCTGACAATGGATTCGGAGGCATTGACCCCTGAACGCCAACCGCCCAGGTATAAGTATATGAGCTGATGCCTAGTTGCATATTATTGTCCGGGGGTTTTAAATTTTCTGGAAGCATCATCGAGAACCAGAATCCAATCATTTCCCCGACCAGCTGTAGGCGGGGTGAATTTACGGGTTCCTTTGCCCGGGATTTTTTCAATTAGCTTAGCTTCTCCATTATGCGGATCAAACCACCAGGCATTAATTGTTTCGGCTCCCAGTTTACTAAGGTCTATCTCTGCAGTCCATCCGGTCGGGAAATAAATAAAAGCATAACCATCACCTCTTGTGGCCGCAATGTAATCAGTTTCAGGGAAATAGGCAGGAATAATCAATGATTGATCTGGTATTCTTGATAAAAACGGTCTGGATTCAATTAACCTTCTTGCATGTATAAGATCGAATGCTCCGGGCAGGTCAAGAACATCATACCAGTTATGACGGGCCAGTCCTACAGGCTCACGTCCCGGAGCCAGCATCTGCCAGATAGGATGGCAACCGTAAGTATGTCCGAATGAGCCGCTGAAAAGACTCCAGTACATAGCCTGACGGATGTCTGCATCATTGAACCAGCCGAATACTTCGGGATTCCAATCGACCGGATGATCTTCATATCTCGGTTCCCCGTCAAAGCAAGGTTTAACAGGTAAAAGATTATAGTCTCTGACTATCAGTCTTTTATAAATAGCATAACTTCGTTGGGCATGCCCTGTCTGACACATATTAAAATCAAGCCATTTGCTGTTCTGAAACCATTCTGATGAACTTTTTTCGCCCCAGGGATGGAAAGTCATAAGATGATTCTTATCAACCGATTTAACTCCTTCTCCTATAGCTTCCCATATCGGTTTATTAGCGCCGCCTCCGTCACGGTCGCCTCCGTTTATCCATATGATATTCGGCGAGTTTTTATACCTGTTTCCGATCCACTGGCCATATTTGTATCCTTTTTCTTTATTGAATATATTCGGACCTTTTCCCCAGGTAGCGGGATCTACCTTATCGCCCCAGGTAGGAAGCAATCCTATAAAAATTCCCTTTTCTTCTGCTTTTTTTATTACCCAGTCGACGTGGGCAAAATAGGCTTCATTAGGTTTAAGGGGATCATTATCTATTAAAGGCTTATTTCCTTCAGCATTAGGAGTATTAAGCCCGTCAAGTTCTGAAAGGGCTACAGCCTGAATAACTGTAAACCCTTTGGCACGGCGGTTCTCGAGATACTTTTCCGTTTCATCTTTATTCAGCCGGTGAAACAGTTCCCATCCTGTATCACCCAGATAATAAAAGGGAGTACCATCTTCAAAAACCAGGAATCGTTTGTTTTCTGATACTTTTAGTTTCCCGTGACTGAAATTGACTGAAGGTCCT
>Ga0182021_10011756_pt1 | contig 10399 bp, 9 predicted proteins | sample 612E3MmetaG_FD_120493 | JGI IMG/M metagenome (GOLD analysis project Ga0182021, IMG submission 120493) | Permafrost microbial communities from Stordalen Mire, Sweden - 612E3M metaG (Illumina Assembly) | ecosystem: Environmental > Terrestrial > Soil > Wetlands > Permafrost | place: Sweden... | reverse complement strand
GCTGTCGATAACTCGACCCAAGACCTGGATGTACATGGCGTCTTTATAGCCATCGGTCACACGCCCAATACGGGGATATTTGAAGGTCAGTTGGATATGGATCACGGCTACATCAAAGTCAAAAGCGGCATTGCCGGAAACGCCACTGCAACCAGCGTCGACGGCGTTTTTGCCGCAGGCGATGTAATGGATTCGGTTTACAAGCAAGCGATAACCTCGGCCGGTTCCGGCTGCATGGCGGCGCTGGATGCTGAAAAATTTCTTGATGAATTGGCATAGGCACAAGGCGAAAGGTGTGGGGCTAAAAGAACCTGCGGCCTCTGCATTTTATCTTTTGCCTTGCGCATCAAAAATATGCGGCTGACTGCCCTTAATCCCCATAGCCCGGAGCAAGATTTTCCGCCGTTAAGCAAAGCGTTGCGCGAACCGGACGGGTTGCTTGCGATGGGCGGTTGTTTGTCGGAAAAACGCCTGTTAAACGCCTATCGACACGGCATTTTTCCTTGGTACAACCCCGGTGAGCCTATTTTATGGTGGTCGCCCGATCCCCGATTGGTTTTGTTTCCGGATAAGTTGATGGTTTCCCGTAGTCTGCGTAAAACGTTGCGTAAAAACAGCTTTTCAGTGACTTTTGATCAGGCTTTTGGCGAGGTCATTGCCGCCTGCGCAAAACCTCGGGCGGAAAGCGCAGGTACTTGGATAACAGGGGACATACAGCTGGCTTATAATGAGCTGCATCAAAGCGGTTTTGCGCATTCTGCGGAGGCTTGGCAGGACGGCGAGTTAGTCGGCGGCTTGTACGGCGTGGCTATCGGGCGCGTTTTTTTTGGCGAATCTATGTTTCATACCCGGACGGATGCCTCAAAAGTTGTTTTTGCCCGCTTGGTCGAGCAGCTCAAAGCCTGGGGCTACCAGCTGATTGACTGTCAGGTGCATACCCAACATCTAGCCTGCTTTGGCGCTGTAAACTGTGACCGCAGTTATTTTGTAGAATTACTCGATCACTATTGCGATGTTCCGGCTGACCCATCAGCCTGGAGCTGCCTATGATGTCCATCCCGCTATTTCTGAGCCAGGAGCATGCCTGTAGTTATCTTGAGGACGAGCAGGCGCAATCGGTATTCGTTCATCCTTCCTGCCCGGTAACGACGGCAATTTATGGTCAATTGATAGAACAAGGTTTTCGTCGTAGCGGGGATGAAGTCTATGCGCCGCATTGCCCGCATTGTGCTGCCTGTATTCCGGTAAGGCTGCCGGTCGAAAAATTTAAGCCCAGTAGAAGTCAAAAGCGTTGCCTAATCAGGAATATCGATACCCAGGTTGTAGTCAAGCCTGCCGTTTTTGAACCAGCCCATTACGAACTGTATTTGCGCTATCAGGCTATCAGGCATGGCGATGGGGCGATGGCTGATTCCAGTCCTGATGATTATCTCGGTTTTCTTGGTAGTTCGTGGTGCGATACCCGGTTTGTCGAGTTTTTTATCAATAACGAGCTGGCTGCAGTCGCTGTTGTTGATCAGTTTGAACAGGCATGGTCGGCAGTTTATACTTTTTTTGATCCAAAATTTGCCGCCGCAAGCCTTGGCGTTTATGCCGTGTTATGGCAAATCGAGCAGGCACGGCGGCAACAAAAGGAATTCTTATATCTGGGATACTGGATAAAAGCCTGTAAAAAAATGGCCTATAAAAGCGACTATCAACCGATACAATTGCTGATTGATCATCAATGGGTTGATTTTATTTATTCGCCCGATGATCAATAATATCGTCAACGACTGCGGGATCGGCCAGGGTGGAGGTGTCGCCCAGGTTATCCAGCTCATTGGCGGCGACTTTGCGCAATATACGGCGCATGATTTTACCTGAACGGGTTTTTGGCAAGCCGGGCGCCCACTGAATAATATCGGGATTGGCTATTGCGCCGATTTCTTTTCTGACCAGGGCTATCAGTTCCTTCCGCAGTTCTTCACTAGGCTCTACGCCTGCATTCAAGGTGACGTAAGCGTAAATCCCCTGGCCTTTAATGTCATGCGGGAAGCCTACCACGGCGGCTTCCGCAACCAGGTCGTGCAACACCAACGCGCTTTCAATTTCCGCCGTACCCATGCGGTGACCGGACACGTTAATGACATCGTCGACGCGGCCGGTAATCCAGTAGTAACCGTCTTCGTCGCGGCGCGCTCCGTCACCGGCAAAATAATAGCCGGGATAGTTTTTAAAATAGGTGTCGATAAAACGCGGGTGATCGCCATAGATAGTCCGCGCCTGTCCCGGCCACGGACGGCTGATGACCAGTATGCCTTCCGCTGCGCCGTCCATGAGGCCGCCCTGATTGTCCATGATTTCCGGCAGGATGCCGAAGAAGGGCAGGGTGGCCGATCCGGGTTTTAATGCGGTAACGCCGGGCAGGGGCGTGATCAATATGCCGCCGGTTTCGGTTTGCCACCAGGTGTCCATAATGGGACAGCGACCGTTACCGACGACATGGTAATACCATTCCCAGGCTTCCGGGTTGATAGGTTCGCCTACGCTGCCCAGTATGCGCAGGCTGCTGCGATCGGTGCGGGTGACAAAGTCATTGCCCTGCGCCATTAACGCGCGTATGGCCGTCGGCGCGGTGTAGAAAATATTCACCTGATGTTTGTCGATTACCCGCCAGAAACGGTCGGCTTTGGGATAAGTCGGCACGCCTTCAAACATCAACGTGGTTGCGCCGTTGCACAGCGGCCCGTAAATCATATAAGAATGACCGGTGACCCAGCCTATATCGGCGGTACACCAGTAAATATCGCCATCATGGTAATCGAATACATATTTGTGGGTCATGGCGGCATACAGCAAATAACCGCCGGTGGTATGCAGCACACCTTTGGGTTTGCCGGTAGAGCCTGACGTGTACAGGATAAACAAAGGATCTTCCGCATCCATGTCCACCGCCGGGCAATCGTTTGACGCGGCGGCCATCGCCTCGTGATACCAAAGATCGCGCGGCTCGTGCCAGTCTACGGGATTGCCGGTATTTTTGATGACGATGACTTTTTTAAGCCTCGGACAGGATGCGGCGGCCAGATCGACATTGGCTTTAATCGCGATGGTTTTGCCGCCCCGGTAGCCTTCGTCGGCGCAAACCACATACCGGCAGTCAGAATCCAGTATGCGGTCTTTTAACGCTTCTGCGGAAAAGCCGCCGAACACGATGGAATGCACCGCGCCTATGCGCGTGCAGGCCAGCATCACCGCAGCCGCCTCGCTGATCATCGGCAGGTAAATGCAAACCCGGTCGCCTTTGCTTACGCCCTGCGCTTTCAGGACATTGGCAAACTTGCAGACCTCTTCATGCAGTTGCCGATAAGTGATTTTTTTATCCTGAGCCGGATTGTCGCCTTCCCAGATAATCGCCACCTGATCGCCGCGCGTTGCCAGATGCCGGTCGATGCAGTTGACGCTGACGTTAAGTTTTCCGCCTTCAAACCAGCGTATATGGCCTTTGGGATAATCGTAATCCATGACGCTATTCCAGCGTTTGCTCCACACTAAAAAATCTTCCGCCTGCTCCGCCCAAAAAGCGTCCGGCTCTTCTATAGAGCGCTTATACATCGCTTTATAAGTTTCGGCGTTAATATGCGCGTGTGCGGCTATGTCTGGTTTTACATCATAAATTTTAACGTCTGGCATTCGTTAATCCTGGGGTGGTCTTAAAGGTGTGTAAACTGTAGTAAATTTCAGGCTTGATTGCACGCGATGTTTTTTGTTTGTAGGAATATGGGTAGTCAATAGTCATCAAAACCTGATGATCGTACATAATTTTTGCACATTTTGATGATAACAATAGCTTATCCGTTATGAGAGTACGTTCATGCTTAAAACAATACGCGTCAAATTATTTTTAACTTTTCTGGCGACGACGTTGCTGGTTGTTTCAGGCATGTATGTTTTTATGCGCTGGTCTTTAGATCGGGGTTTTACTGAATTTGTAGAGACACGGCAGCAGGAGCAAGTGACTAATCTGATTGAAGCGCTTACCGAACACTATGCAAACAATCAGAGCTGGAATAATCTTGCCGGTGACAGGCAAAAATGGATGGATTTATTGTGGCAGTCTAATCGCCATCATCGCAGGCCACCCGCATGGATTTTGCAGGCGCAAAATGAACCACCTGATGTTTGGCCTCCGACATTATCAGAGCCTAATACTAAAAAACGTTTCATCCCTATTGAACTGAGGGCGATGCTATTGAATGCCGATAAGACGATTATTTTTGGCCGTAACGATGCCGTACAGCAACTCGCCTTGCAACCGATCCATTATCGAGAAAAGATAGTTGGTTATCTTGGACTATTGGCCGGCAAAACGGCTAACCATGTCAGTGAAATCCGGTTTATGGAGCGGCAGTCTGAATCCTTTATTTGGATTGCCTTGTTAATGGTTTTGTTGTCCGCCGGTCTTGCCCTGTTACTGGCTTATACCTTGGGACGACCGCTTAAGCGTATTACCACCGCAGCAAAGGCGCTTGCGGTGGGGCGTTATGATAGCCGTCTGCCGGTCGAGTCTACTGATGAATTAGGCCAATTAGCTCGCGATTTTAATGATATGGCCGCCGCTTTAGAGCAGTCGGAACAAGCAAGGCGTCGCTGGGTGGCGGATATTTCCCACGAACTGCGTACTCCTTTAGCCGTATTGCGCGGGGAATTGGAAGCCTTGCAGGATGGCATAAGGCCTCTGACTGCCGAGGCTATAGACTCATTGTTTGGTGATGTCATGCGACTTAACCGGTTAACGGACGATCTTTATCAATTATCCCTGTCCGATCAAGGTGCGTTGAGTTACCGGAAAGATCACGTTGATCCGGTAGCGATATTAAAAGAAGACTTGGCCGCTTTAACGCCGGAATTCCAAAACAAACACATTACCATTACCTGGACAAATAACTTACCGGATCCGATAAGTATTTACGCCGATCCTGACCGCTTATCTCAACTTTACCGAAACCTGCTTAATAATAGCGCAAACTATACCGACAGCCAGGGTCAGTTAACCATAACTATTTTTCGGGAGGCCGACAACTTGGTGCTGGATTTTTCCGACAGTGCGTCGGGCGTACCCGAAGATGAACTATCCAGGCTATTCGACCGATTTTATCGCGTAGAAAGTTCACGTAACCGCCATCATGGCGGCGCCGGTCTCGGTTTGGCAATTTGCAGTAATATTGTAAAAGCGCATAACGGCGTCATAATCGCACAATCCTCGCCGTTAAACGGTGTTACTATCCGCATTGAATTTCCGATTAGCTCATGAATCTTATCCTGATTGTAGAAGATGAAACCAAACTGGCCCGCCTGCAAGCGGACTACCTGCAAAATGCCGGTTTTAACACGCATTGTTTAAGCAATGGCTTGGAAGTGCTGCCGTGGCTCAAAGAAAATTCTGCTGATTTGATTTTATTGGATTTAATGTTGCCCGGCTGTGATGGCTTGGATATTTGCCGTGAGCTGCGCCGTTTTAGTGCCGTGCCGATCATCATAATAACGGCCCGTGTCGAAGAAATTGACCGTTTGCTGGGCCTTGAGCTCGGCGCCGATGACTATATCTGTAAACCCTTTAGTCCCCGCGAAATGGTCGCACGCGTTAAAGCCGTGCTACGCCGATTGCAAGCACCAACAATCGATGCCCCTATCTGTACGGTCAAGCTGAAACTGGAACCCCACAGTTTTCGGGTGCTTGCGGAAGGACGAGACGTAGAATTAACCGCCGTCGAATTCCAGCTGTTGCAGGCATTGCATCAGCAGTCTGGCCGTATCTTTTCCCGTTCAAAACTAATGGATCTGATATATCAGGATCAACGTATAGTCTCTGATCGAACCATCGATAGCCATATTAAAAAACTGAGAAAAAAGCTGGGCGAATTATTGCCGAACCAGGAACTCATTCACTCAGTGTATGGCGCCGGTTATCGTTATGATCCGCAGGACAAAGTTCTTGATTAAAGTTTCCACATTATTTGCACATTCCCTTCAAATTGTTTGCGTTTTTCCTCGTTAAAGTAAGTATCAAGATCAGGAGGCGATGTCGTCCCTGATATTTTTCGTTGAAACCGTTATTTTAAGGAACTAATCATGAAACACACCACTAAAATCGCCGTCCTTACGCTTGCCATTTCAGGTCTATTGGTCGGTCGAAGCGTGCTGGCTGAGCCAGCGAATACCGCTACCAATGTTAACCAAAAACCCGTCAGCGAAGAACCGAAAAAATGTGATCGCGAGGACGGAAAGGAAAAGCGCCTGGAGGCACTTAAAGCCGATCTCAAGCTCAATGCGAGTCAAGAAGCGGCCTGGACTGAGTGGGTCGGCAAGATCAAGGTAGATCGTAAGAACTGGAAGGAACAACGCGAGAATGTCGAGTCGTGGGCTAGTTTGCCTGCGCTTGATCGCATGGAAAAGATGCTGGCATTTTCCAAAGAACATGTTGCCAAGCAGGAAGTTCACCTCGCCGCCACAAAGACTTTTTATGCCACACTGTCTCCTGAGCAACGACAAACCTTCGACAAAGGCTTCAAGTTTGAGCATCATGGACGTTTTGGTCAGCACTGGAAGAAATGATCGTGTAGTGCATTAGGCATCATTTCGTCGGATTAACATTTAAAGAATCCCGTTAATGCGGGATGGAGGTTTTTATGAAACGGGGCACAGTTAATGTTTGCTAATCAAGAGATTCAAGAAATACTATCGGCAATTAACAACATGCAGGAATCGCGGACAGGAGGGTGGATTAATAATAATGAACTCAAAAATAAACTCAACATCAGCGTTAGGTTATTGATAATACTAATTGATAAAGGCCTCATTGAGGCGGGGGGGATGTATTCAAGGCTGACCGGGCAGGCTAGAGATTTATTAGTAATAAAATAAGGTGTGGCACCGTTGACCAACGAGGTATTTGTCATTGCACACGAACCGAATAATTACCTGAAGACACTAAACAGCAGTTGGTAAGGCGACACAAAATCCCCTCTCCCTTTGGGAGAGGGTTAGGGTGAGGGTATTTCAAATGTCGCTTTACCAGCTTCGGCCCCTATAACATCCCTATCCTATCAGGGATGTTAGCTGTTTCCAGTAGAATGAAAATAACCCGACTTATTCGACTAAAAAGTCACGCATCATGCCCATGTCTTCATGTTCAAGATTGTGGCAATGGTACATAAACAGGCCTTTAAAATCCTGGAAGGGTTTGATGATGCGAACTTTCTCGCCGGGCATCACCAATACCACATCTTTCAGTCCACTTTCGATAAAGCCGTCGCGGACTGTAGCATAGTCCGCCTCTTTATCGGCGCTGATGCTGCGGCTGACAATTTGAAACTGTTGTCCGTGCAAGTGTATCGGATGCGCCATGGACATCATCATGCCCATGCCTGAACCGCCGCCTTTTGGGTCGTCGCTGCCGTGCTTCATACCGCCCATCATGCCCATGCCGCCGCCCTGGTGACCCATGCCCATCATGCCCATCATGCCCATGCCGCCTCCCTGGTGACCCATGCCGCCGCTTTGCTTTTCCGCGCCATGCTCTCCGGTTGCCGGTGCCGATTCCTTGCCATGCCCCCCGCCACCGCCATGCGCATGGAAAATTTCCATAAGTTGGATGGTGTTTACCTTGATGCGTTCAAAATCCTGAACATCGTTGTACGCATAAGGGCGGCTATTAAGCAGCATGGCCATCGGGCCTTCGGAAATACCGATGGGAACGGGTTTATCAGGATTCGCGGTATCACTGATCTGATACCGGTTGATTTTTGATAATTGCGAGGGTAATTTAGGGCTGTCACTCACTTTTTTGGTGACGCGCGCCGTAAAAATCGGGTAATCGCTGCCGACCGGCAAGCTGTTGGCATGCATCATACCGCCCATGCGCTCGGCCATTTTCGGCAATACGCCCGAAAACGGCAGGCTGCGCATCACTAACTGGGAACCCTCGTTACGACCGCTAAAGTCCGCCCAAACATCCAGGCGTTCGCCGGGCGCCAGCATGACGTAAGGTCTGACTTCCGGCTGTTCCAGTAAACCGCCATCGACGCCGATGACCGTGATCGGCGTACCGTCATCCCAACCCAGTTTGTATATGCGTGCATTTGAGCCGTTTAAAACCCTTAAGCGATAGGCGCGGCTAGCGACATCAATCTGAAAATTCGGGCGACCGTTGACTAATATATGATCGCCATAAAAACCGGTCATGCGGTCGTGCATGTTGCGTACATAAATGAGTTGATTGTGTTCGTCGAACAGACGGTCTTGTATAACGATAGGAATTTCGAACTCGCCGCCCGGCAATTCCAGCTTTGCCTCTTCTTCATCATGAACGAACAAGGCCCCGGCAAGACCGTGATAAACTTGTTTGGCCGTGGCTTCATGCGGATGCGGATGGTAAATATTCATGCCCGCCCGATTAAGCACTTCAAACTCATAGACTAAGCTTGCGCCCGGATCGATCGCGTACATGGGGTGTCCGTCCATATTGGCGGGGACATGCATGCCGTGCCAGTGTGCGACGGTGGGTTCAGTCAGTTTATTGTGCAGATTAATGCGCACTTTCTGGCCTTTTTGTAAATGGATTAACGGCCCCAAATAGGAACCGGGTATATCTATTAGCGTTTCTTTAGGGCCTTTTTTTAACAGCGCGGCATATTGTTGCACCTGCGTTTGTTGGCCCGGCAAAATGGACACCGCGCCGGGTCGGCAAAACAGATCAAATTCGACATCCGGTTTAAAATTGGGATTAGCTTTGTTAGGCGTCAGTTTCGGCATGGCCTGCATACCTTCCATGGCGCGCAAAAAACCGGGCATACCGGCAAAAGCAATCAAACCTAAGCCGGATTGGGCCAGGAAACGACGACGTGAATAATTTTTAAGATTAGACATAATTCCTCCTCAGATAGAATCGCCCTTGTTAGTAATGCGAATTTTTATAATGGCAGGACGAAGCTTGAGTTTATATTAGAAGACTATTATATTCAAGGCTGTATTCTAACATTGGCGCTAGTTGGCAATCATCGTTACTATAGCGGCACTGAAATTTTCAGGTTACTTTACAAGAGGAGCTAAACCGGGGATGTCGTTTTGCGGGTATTGCCTGTTTCAGGCCTTGATATTGCTTGTTGTTGCCAATGGCGCACCGGTTATTGTTGGCAAAGTGCTGGGTGATCGCTGGGCTAGGCCGATAGATAACGGACTTAACTTAAGTGACAGTCATCGTTTATTTGGCGACAGCAAAACCTGGCGCGGCTTGTTTTCGTCGGTTTTTTTTACCACGGCGATGGCACAATTATTTGGAATACATCCGTTAATAGGTGTATGGTTCGGTATGCTGAGCATGACCGGGGATATATTGGCGAGCTTCGTCAAACGTCGGGTGGGGAAGGTTGAAAGCAGCAGAGCGAGAGGTCTTGATACCGTGCCGGAATCCTTGTTGCCATTATGCCTGTTAACAGAGCCGCTGGCGCTGAACTTTATGGATATTACACTGATAGTCGCGGGCTTTTTCCTAATGGAGGAATTTGTTTCTCCGGTGCTTTACCGCTTGCATATTCGAAACCGGCCTTATTAACGCAAGACTTATAAATAACAGACGGACTGGGTAGCTATGAAACAACAAGGATTACGGGTATTAACCTACAACATCCATAAAGGCTTTAACGCGAGTAACCAGCGCTTTGTATTGCATCAGATTCGGGAAGCCTTGATAGCGGCTGATGCCGATCTGCTGTTTTTACAGGAAATGCAAGGCGAGCATCAGCGCCATGAAAAAAAAGTGGCAGACTGGCCGGAGCAGTCACAGAGTGAGTTTATCGCTGACGGCGTCTGGCCGTTTTTCGCTTATGGGGAAAATGCAATTTATAATGCCGGTCATCACGGCAATGCCATTTTAAGCAAATACCCGATTGAAAGCTGGGAAAACATCAATGTGTCACCCTTTTCCTGGGCCAGTCGCAGTCTTCTGCATGGCGTTATCCGCATGCCTCACAGCGACCGGGATGTGCATATCGTTTGCATACATTTCGGCTTGATGGGCAAGGAGCGTCGTGGACAAATAGTCAAATTGTGTGAGCGTATCGACAGCCATGTGCCGCATGATGCGCCTTTGATTGTCGCCGGTGATTTTAACGACTGGCTGGGGCAAGCCGGGCAACTGTTCCTTAATCACCTGAATTTGCAGGAAGTTTTTCGGCAAACCCACGGCCGCTATGCGCGTACCTTTCCCGCCTGGATGCCTTTTTTGCAGATGGACAGAATTTATTATCGCGGCCTGACCCCGGTGTCCTGTGACCGGCTGACTCATACGCCTTGGCCCATGTTGTCAGACCATGCGCCGCTGGTCGCCTCATTTACCTTATGAACAGCCAACAGCACG
>Ga0182021_10011755_pt1 | contig 10400 bp, 9 predicted proteins | sample 612E3MmetaG_FD_120493 | JGI IMG/M metagenome (GOLD analysis project Ga0182021, IMG submission 120493) | Permafrost microbial communities from Stordalen Mire, Sweden - 612E3M metaG (Illumina Assembly) | ecosystem: Environmental > Terrestrial > Soil > Wetlands > Permafrost | place: Sweden... | reverse complement strand
GTATGGTCGTACGACTATTTGTTAAGTTGCCAGGAGTTCGTTCGTTTTTCCAACCTTGGATGCGAGATAGATCCCACCCAAAATCAACACTCCACCCACTACTTCAAAGATGGTGGGTTTTTCTTTTAAGATGAAAAATGCAAGGATTACTGTTCCCACCGGCTCCCCTAACAGAGCAATAGAAACATAAGCTGCTGATAAGAATTTTAAAGCCCAATTGAATGTGCTGTGTCCAATTACCTGAGGGACTAATGCAAGTGCGAAGAGCCAAACAATATCAATAGGATGGGTGATCTCCAGGGAAGTTCTCGTGATCCCAACGAAGAACAACAAGAATAAAGCTGCGATCGTGTAAACAAGGAATACATAAGCAAGCAACGAAAGCTGTCCGCGAACCTTCCTGCCCGCCATCAAGTATCCTGCGGAAAAAAACGCACCTGCAAGAGCAAAGAGGTTTCCGATGAAAGCCTTTCCTGAGAACAAACCACGGTTCACGGCACATGTAAGATCAGGTGAGAAGGAACAAGCTTCACTCAACCCCACGATGACGCTTCCCAGCAAGGCAACAAATAAACCTATGAATATCGCCTTTGTAATACTTTCCTTGAGAAACAAAGGAGACAGAAGTGCAACCCAAAGGGGAGCCGTAGTGACCAATACAACCGAACTAGCTACGGAGGTGTATTCAAGGGAAGTTATCCAGGAGGCAAAGTGGCAAGCCAGGAGAAAGCCGGATAAAATGATTAAAATCCAGTCTTTTCCACCTATTCTACGAATTTCCGATCGGGTTTTCCAAATAGCAAATGGTGCAATGAATAAAGCTGCCAAGGTCATCCGGTAAGCAGCGATAGCTAAAGATGGAATGCCATCCCCTTGACCCAGCCTGATGAAAATCGACGCTGTGGAAACCGACAAAATGGCAAATCCTATCGCAATAAATGGACTGATCCGGGGTTTTTCCATCTGTGATAATTATACATGTCGGTATTTCTAATAATGTTCTGATTAATAATCTTTTGAGCCCTAGATACAATTTAAGAAAGTTAGGTAAATTAAGGAGGTTGAGATGGCTTTTGAATTACCAAAACTACCATATGCATACAACGGGCTTGAACCGGTGATAGAAGCGATGACCGTGGAGATCCATTATTCGAAGCATCACGCTACCTACACGAAGAATTTGAACGCGGCTTTGGAAAAATATCCAAAATTCTTCGATTGGAAAATCGAGGAAATCCTGATGAAATTGGATCAAATCCCGGAAGATATCCGTGTGGCGGTTAAAAACAATGGAGGTGGATACTACAACCACATCCAGTATTGGGAAAGTCTCGCCCCAGCAGGTCAAAAGGAGCCTGCCGGGAAATTGGTGGATGCCATCCAAAAGACCTTTGGTGGGATGGCACCTTTTAAAGAACAAATGGAAAAAACAGGACTGGGTAGGTTTGGCAGCGGGTATGCCTGGCTGAGCAAAAAAAAGGACAACTCCCTCGTCATTCATTCCACTGCAAACCAGGATTCCCCCATTTCAGAGGGAATGATGCCTGTTATTACCATCGATGTGTGGGAGCATGCTTATTACCTCAAGTATCAAAACCGGCGCGCAGAGTATCTCTCCAATATCTGGCAGATCATTGATTGGGCAAAAGCTGAAAAACGATTTGTTAGTTGATATTTTTTTGATTCGTGACTTAAAAGAAAAGGAGCCTCTTAGCTCCTTTTCTTATTTTCCCTGGCTTGCGTAGATTGCCGCACCAATGATCCCGGCCTGGTTCTGATATTGCGCTTGGACAATTTTTGCCTTGGTTTTCAAAAAGGGAATAAATTTATCCGCATCCCGGCTGATCCCCCCCCCGATGATGATCAAATCTGGAGGCGCAAGGGATTCAATCTCATCCAAAACTTCCTGTAAACGCCGTGACCAATCCTTCCAGGATAATTTTTTGATCTTTCTCACTGCAGCTGAAGCCCGCTTTTCAGCATCCTTCCCCCTCACCTGCATATGCCCGAATTCGGTATTGGGAAAAAGATGCCCATCCACAAAAAAAGCCGAACCTATCCCGGTTCCCAGGGTCAAAAGCAAAACAACTCCCTGGGTAAGCTTCTTGCCTGCTCCGAAGGTCATTTCCGCGATGCCCGCAGCATCCGCGTCATTCAAAGTCAATACATGGCAGTGACTTATTTCCGAAAAGAGTTTGTTGAGATCCAGTCCAATCCATTTGTCAGAAATGTTCGCAGCGGTTGCACACACGCCATTTTGTATTACCGCTGGAAACCCAACCCCAACCTTTCCTTCCCAGGTGAAATGTTCAATGATTTGCTTGAAAACCAAGGCTGTTTTATCAGGATCTGCTCCATCTGGGGTGGCGACCTTATATCGCTCCGTGATTAATCGACCTTTTTCTGTATCAACGATGGCCCCTTTTAAAGCGGAACCCCCAATATCGATTCCTAAAATCGTCATCCTGAAATGCTCCTTGGATAAGTTTTACGGGCAGGCGTTGTTTTGATGTTCTTCAAATGTAATAGCAAATGAATGCAAACCAGAGCCATCACATCTTGCTCTGAAGTAATAATAAGGGGTTTGAGCAGGAAACGCAACTGCTTCGAGCGCGGCAAGGCTCGGACTGCAAATCGGAGCGGGAGGTAATTCTTGATTGAGGTAGGTATTGTAAGGCGATGAGATTTGTAGGTCCTTCAAGGATAATGGATTCTTCCACCATGTTCCCAATATTGGATCATATCCAAGCGCATATTGGACTGTGGGGTCGCTATCCAATTTCATCCCAATCGCCAACCGGTTTAGAAAGACGGAAGCAATCTGGGGCATTTCCTCGGTTCTTATCGCTTCTCGCTGAACCAGCGAAGCTAAAATTACTGCTTGTTCCGGGGTCAAACCATTTTTCTGAAAAGCCGCTTTCATTTCCGGGGTCACCTGCGTCCAACCGAGACCGATGATGGTCTCGATCATATCTTTTGCAGAGCTTGCCCTTGTCAATTCATAGGACCCCGGCAGAAAAAATCCTTCCAGGGATGAAACCTTTGGAAAATCACCTGGCAAGGTTAGCTGACTTGGGTTTTGAACAATGGATAAAAATTCCTCAGCAGAAAAGGTCAATCCTGAAGTAGGTAATGAGGCTGCTATCTCTTCCACCCTCCAGCCTGCCAGAATGGAAAACTTGATATCCGATGGTGTTGCATCAAGGAGGGTGTGGGCAATTTGAACCGCACTCATGGATGCCGACAACTTGAATTGACCTGCCTGAATATTCTTATCCAGTCCCGAAAAGATCAGGTAATTGCGAAAATCAATGGGATCTGCGATTAATCCTTGATTCTGTAAATCCAAAGATATAGCATCCACCGATTCCCCCAGGGTAATTTGAAAAGCCACTTCACCTCCCAAAGGATCCACCGGGGAGATTAGATTATGACGGGTGAAGAACAAACGATCAGCATAAAGTACTTGCTGCACTCTGGAGAGGGAAGGATCAGGTTCTCCAAATGTGGCAATGGCATTTTGTGGAAACACTACCACAAATGCAATTACTAATGTTGCTGCTAGTACGCCAATGAACAACAGGATCAATCCTGTGAAAAGACAGGAACGCTGCTTTTGAGATTCCATCTAGGTTAGTCCATTTCCTTATGCTCATCGAGGTAGGATTGCAAAATAATCGTAGCTGCCAATTCATCCAGGTGCCCTTTTCGTTTCGAGCGTTTAACCCCCATTTCACGCCGGGTTTTCTGGGCTGTTTTCGTACTCTCGAATTCATCCCATAATTCAACGTCAGTAAAACCCATATTGCAGATTGCATCAGCCAATTTTTCCGCTTTTCTGCCTTCAGGGGTAAGCAGATTAACCTCATTATAGGAACTACCGATAATGATTTTTTCAGCCTTTTTCTCTCTGGCGATCTTCATTATTCCCTGAGCATCTTTTTCCCTGGACACATGGTGAAGGACCACCAAAGGGTTTGCAATGACACCCAGATCATCACTGATCGCCAAACCAATCCGCTTTTCACCCGGATCGACTGCAAGTACTTTTAGTTTCATTTCGCACCTGGATCTTGAAACACAATTTGAGCGGGAATAAGAGGCATCCAATTCCAGAATGAAGGGGAAAAGGTAATCGTGGGAGGTTGATCCATTTCCAAATCGGACTCAATGATTTTCAGTGCATTCTTTTTTGGTTTTCCTAATATATCACCGATGATCTTCGTTTGATCAACTTTAACCCGGATCGCTTGGGTTATATCAATCCTCCCGTGGATTACTTGATTCTCAGTGTCAACTGAAATAATCACAGGAATGCTATAGCGCAAGGATCCTGCTACTTGCTGATAACCTGGAAGAATAGAAATTGCGGAATAGCTTGAAACCAGTTGCTTAATCTCATCTTCATTCAATGCCAAGTATTGATAAGTCCTTGTCAATTCCATCATTAATTGATCCCCTGGATCACCCACTTGCAAATTCGTGGTTTCCGTCTCATTTTCAACTTCCAAAGATTCAGCAACACCTAATTCCTTTGGTGGAGAAAAGTCATGGATTTGAGATATTGCTTCGGATTGCAATTGCTTTGATAACTGGGTTTTAAGAAGTAAAACATCATTCCCACTGACCTCTTTGACGTGGATTTCCGTCCCACCAGTGGTAGGGGTAAGGTTTGTTATCTGAACCAATGAACCATAGGGTTCCACGATAGCGTTGATGCTGAGCGGGGGCAGATTGCCCGCTTCCCCGGCTATCAAAGCTGTGATGGGAACATCTGCGAATTGTCCCTTACCAGCGGGGATGTTTATTGCGGCTAAAGTTTGGAATTGCATGCTTTGGGAATCTGAATTCAATCGTAAATGAGCAGGAAGATTCAATTCCTCTTCAGTCATGTTCGTGATCCGTACAGTTCCAGTTGCAAATCGGTTGGGGATGCCTGTCTCACCTGTCGTTGGAAGGTGACCGATCACGGATAAAGTGACCGATTGAAGATTCGCAGGGATCCTGCCTTCCATATATGCAGAATAATATGTTTGGCTGGCGGAAAAATTCAAGCTGATATCCTGAGTTGTTTGAACGAGAGGGACAGAGATGACCGCATGAGGGATCAATGCCAGGACCAGAGCTATCGGAGCCAAAGTACCCAGGATGAAGAAAATGTTTCTTTGCCAGTTGGGCAATGGCCTTTGCCTATTCTCATCTGCGATATATTTCTTGAATTTGACAATATCTTTCTTTATGACAAACTCCGGTTTCTTAACCGCAGGGGTCTGATCAGGGCACTCCTGTTTTTGAGCCGCAAGAACAGTTCGAAATACCTTGACCCCGGTTAATTTGCCCAATCTGTATAGATATTTTTGGGATGTGGATATAGCCAACTTGGAACCGTTTCTTTGAGCCAAGCGGCGGATAAGAACCAGGTCGATTCGACGAAGCATGCTTCTGCTAGCGTGGGGAACAACCAAGAGGATACGCCGGGATGGGTTCCATTGCATCTTATCCTGGATCGACAAGATATCATCATTTTCATCCAGTTGAATCAGGGTGGTTTTCATCCGTTGAATCACATTATACATTGAACAAAGTGGGACCCATTTTTCTTACCATTGCCGTATTCTATTTGCAACGGGCAAAAAGAATATAATTAACCCAACGTGAGGAAATAAGGAGACAAAATGCCCAAGGTTTTAATTATTATTGCAGTTTGTATCGTTCTTTCTGGCTGTAACTTTCCCCTAATGCAAACGCAGACCCCTTCTGACGCCATTGCCACAAGGGTAGCTCAGTTTTTAACCCAGACAGCAATTTCAATTCCCCCTTCTGAAACACCCGTCTTGAATCGAACCACTCCAACAATTCAACCCAGCCTGACATATACTCCTTCATTGACTCCAACGCTCGGTGATCCTTCCACATCACTTGGAAACCCTTTTTGGACCGGTGGTTTAAATTCGGGTAGTGCTTTTGGTTTAGCTACTCCCTATTCGGATTCTAACTCGGAAATATCGCTTCAAAATGGAAAAATGATTTTAACAAGCTTGGTTGCGTCAAATTGGAGAAGCTGGAGATTGACCGATCGTGGACTTTCTGACTATTATCTGGAAGCCTATTTCAATACCCATGCTTGCTCAGGTTTGGACCAGTATGGATTGGTCTTCCGCGCTCCTGACTATGGAAGTGGACAGGGGTTTTACTTCATCGTTACATGCAATGGTCAATTTGGCTTGATGAAATGGAATTCAAGCAGTCAGTCCTTCGTTCTAGCGTTGAATCCGAATTCCAACATCATCCAGGGACTTAACCAAACGAACAAACTCGGAGTATATCTCAAGGAAAATTCAATCCGTCTCTTTTTGAATGGCAAGCAAGTTTTCGAAACAACAGATGCAACTTTTCAAACGACTACAAATATGGGTGTATTCGTCGCTGCCGTGAGCACACCTGGCTTCACCGTGGAAATGAGCAATATCCAAATGTGGAAAGTACCCTAGATGGACTTTTCGATCCGCACCGCAGCCACACGGGAGGATGCCATTTTTATTGCCAGGGAAGTGATTTCCAACCAACCCGTCTACCTGGATACGGAGACAACTGGTTTACATAGCGAGGATGAAATCATTGAGATTGCCATTATCGATCACGAGGGAATTCTAAAACTGGAATCCCTCATCCATCCGACCATCCCGATCCCGCTCTCTTCAATTCGGATTCATGGAATATCCGATCCCGGGGTCAGGCAAGTTCTATTTTGGAATGAAATATGGCCACAAGTAAAGGATCTATTAAAGAACCATAAGGTATGTACCTATAATTCTGAATTTGACAAGCGGATGATGCAGCAAACCCATCGGAAGTTCAAGATGACATGGGATCAGGAACCCATATTTTTCGATATCATGGGATTGTTTTCCATATTCAACCAGGCCTGGGATCCGATTCATCGATCCTACCGTTTGATCCGCTTGGAGAATGCGGGAAGGATGATGGGTATCCCTCTTCCGAATTCTCATCGTTCTTTGGATGATGCCCGTCTGGCAAGAGCTGTCCTTCACTCGATCGCCGGATTGCCGTACTGATTGTGGCCGTTATGACGCAAATTCCTTTCAGCGAAAATCAAAAAACAATCCTGACATATGCAGGATCTTCAAAAGTATTCCTGCATGGACCTGCTGGTTGCGGGAAAACCACCTTAGCATTATCCTGGCTTGAAGCCTGTATTAAGTCGAAGATTCCCGCGGATAAAATTCTGATCCTCGTCCCGCAAAGAACCCTTGCAACACCTTTTTATCTAGACATCCATCATGACGATTTCCCTTCAGGGGCTTTTCCCACCATTCTGACCTTTGGCGGATTGGCTCAACGAATGATCTCACTTTTCTGGCCGATCATCTCCAAAGCTGCCGGATTCACGAATCCAACGCAACCAGCCAATTTTTTAACCCTCGAAACGTCACAATACATCATGGCAAAAATTGTGTTTCCATTGATCGAGGAGGGTGAATTTGAAAGTGTAACCATCGATCGTAACCGACTGTATTCTCAAATCCTTGATAATTTGAACAAATCCGCTTTGGTAGGTTTTCCTTTTACAGAGTTTGGCATGCGGCTTACGTCATCCCATGCAATAGATCCAGGGCAGACACAAATGTATCTATCCGCGCAAAAAGCAGCAACGCTATTCCGTGAATACTGCCTGGAAAATAATCTCCTCGACTTTTCACTTCAAATCGAAGTCTTTGTCCAGCATCTTTGGCCCTCTATCATCGTAAAAAAATATCTGGTGGACCAGTATACTCACTTGATTTATGAAAATGTCGAAGAAGATTCTCCCATGGTGCACGATATTATTTCGGAATGGTTGCCTTCTTTCAATTCCGCATTGCTGATCTATGATGAACAAGGTGGATACCGTTCCTTTCTGGGAGCAGATGTTGAGAGTGGGTTTCAATTAAAGGAATTGTGCGCTCAGGAAATCAAGTTGACCCATTCGTTTATCATGCCTGCAGTCCTGGATGAATTCCAAAAGAAAATGGCGGAGATTATCAAAGGACAAAAACCAGGTCCTCTTGGCTTGGCGGTCAATGAACATTTGATCCTGCATTCTTCCCAATTTATCCCTGAAATGGTAAACGCTGTTACGGAAACCGTGAATAACCTTGTCAAGGATCAACATATTCAACCAGATCAAATTGCAATATTGTCTCCCTTTCTCAGTGATACCCTGCGTTTCTCCCTGCAAAACAGTCTGACAGGTTCGGGTTATGCTAGCCAATCACACAGGCCGTCACGTGCTATTGTGGATGAACCCGCTGCGCGAACTTTCCTAACCCTAGCGAAAATTGCCCATCCACAATGGAAATTAATTCCGACCGACTATGAGGTCCGATATGCTCTCATGCAATCGCTCACAGAGGGTGACCTGATCCGTGCAGATCTATTATCGAAGATCCTTTTTCGCCACAATCATCCCGAGCAAAGGATCGGATCCTTCGATCAGATCATCCCTCAAATGCAACAACGGATCACTTATCATCTAGGCGAAAGATTTGAGCGATTACGAACATGGATATTAAGCTATTTGGAAGAACCTGCTCTTCCCCTGGATTATTTTATTTCAAAGTTGTATGGGGAACTGATTTCCCAAAAAGGTTTTGGGTTCCATGAGGATCACGAATCCGCCCGAATCGTAGCCCGTTTGATTGAGTCTATTCACAAGTTTGGAAAGATATACCATCCCACTTTGGTGACCGATGATATGGATTTTGGACGAGAATACATCAAAACCATCGAAACCGGATTGCTGTCTGCTCTTTCCCTGCCTTACCAGGAAACGGTCAATCCTAATTCGATCCTCGTAATGCCCGCCTATAGTTTTCTCATGCTTAACCATCCGGTCCAAGTTCAATTTTGGTTGGATATTGGTTCTCCGGGATGGAGCGAGCGCATTAACCAACCTCTCACTCACCCTTTCATTTTGAGTCGTCACTGGGAAAAGGATCGGGTTTGGACCGATGCTGATGAGGTTGCCACCAGCCAGGATTCTCTTACCAGGCTTGTGTGCGGATTGGTGCATCGGTGTAAAGATCAGATCCACTTGTTCTCCACCCAGGTGAATGAACAGGGTATGGATGAAAGTGGAAAACTGATCCAAGCCTTGCAAATTTTCTATAAGAAAGCGGCTTTAGAACAGGAAGCCTATGTTTGAACCACGTCCAATGCAGCGGGCTATCCTCGAATACAAGGGGGGAAAAATGGGTGTGGCTGCCGTTCCCGGTAGCGGTAAAACACATACGCTCTCCTGCCTGGCAGCGAACCTGGTGGCAACGGCGAATCTTGAAAATGACCAGGAAATCCTCATCGTCACCTTGGTCAACTCTGCAGTAAACAATTTTTCCCAACGGGTGCACGGGTTCCTGGTTGAAAAAAAACTCATTCCAAATCTTGGATACCGGGTTCGCACCCTGCATGGTCTTGCACATGATATTGTCAGGGAAAGACCCGACCTTGTGGGGTTATCAGACCAGTTCACCATCATCGATGAGAAAGAATCTGAGAGAGTGATCCGTGGAATTATTAACGGGTGGCTTCGATCCAATCCAGACCTTGTCACTCAATACTCCCTTAGCGCTCCAGAACCAGGACAGACAAAAAAATCCCATGATCAATGGCAGGACCTGGCATTCAACTTGGCAAAAAGTTTTATCCGTGAAGCAAAAGATCTTCAGGTATCTCCTTCGGATGTCATTACTCTAATGGAGCAGTATCCAGTCGATTCCCAGCTATTAAAAATGGGATGCGCTGTGTTCTCAAATTATCAGCGAGCCTTGAATTTTCGAAACGCAGTCGATTTTGATGATCTCATCCGTCTTGCCCTGAAAGCATTACAGATGGATCCGGATTTCCTGAAGCGTTTGCAATACCGCTGGCCTTATATACTTGAGGATGAAGCACAGGATAGTAGCCGTTTACAAGAACAAATCCTGAGGATGCTCACCGCAGAAACGGGAAACTGGGTACGAGTGGGCGATACCAATCAGGCAATCTACGAAACCTTTACAACGGCTGATCCGCAATACCTGCGCCATTTTCTTAAAGAACCGGATGTGTTGGAAAGGAACCTGGCAAATTCAGGCCGCTCCACTACAAGTATTATTTCACTTGCCAACCATTTGATTGATTGGGTGCGAGAAAAACACCCGGTAAAGGAATTGCGAGAAGCATTGAACCTCCCCCGTATCGAACCCGCTCCAAAGGGAGACCCACAATCCAATCCACCCGATGATCCTTCAGGAGTGCGCTTCATCAACACAGCTTTCACGCCGGAAAGAGAACTACTCCAGGTTGTGAAGGATATTGAAAAATGGATTCCCGCCCATCCTGACTCCACTGTCGCTGTCCTC
>Ga0182021_10011754_pt1 | contig 10400 bp, 7 predicted proteins | sample 612E3MmetaG_FD_120493 | JGI IMG/M metagenome (GOLD analysis project Ga0182021, IMG submission 120493) | Permafrost microbial communities from Stordalen Mire, Sweden - 612E3M metaG (Illumina Assembly) | ecosystem: Environmental > Terrestrial > Soil > Wetlands > Permafrost | place: Sweden... | reverse complement strand
CTTTCCGGGGCCCGGCGACATCGAGATCGTTGAGCTCAGCTCTGGCCTGCCGGCGCACATCATGCCTGACCGGATGCACCGTCTCGACAGTGGAGGGTGGGCCACGCGCGGCCTCTCTCTGGTCCCAGACGCGCGCGGCGCGGCGGCCAGCCTCACGTACCAGGCGCCCAGCCTCGACCTCTCCGGGGCCGGTCTCGACGCGACCGACCTGGATCCGCTGGCGCAGCGACTGTTGCCGCTCACGCCAGACGAGCTCGGAAAGGCCCTGGAGCGATACGCGGACGAAGGGACCAAAGAAGAGAAGATCGCCGTTCTCAACCTGGACTACATGGGCAAGAACTTCGACACGGCCCAGGCTGAGCGCATCCTGACCGCTAGCGCCACTGAGCGCAGACGGATCCCCGCTCTCGACTTCCTGCGCGCGAAGGTCCACTTGCTGAGCAACTCCGCACTGCGACAACGGGTCACCGAGGCGCGCGTGCAGATCAACACCTACGGCAAGGACGCGGAGCGCAAGGACCTGACGCCCGGCACGCGCGTTCGTATCGGCCCGTATGGCCTCCAAGTGCGCGACGTCCTGCGCGGCGGCCGCAAGGACGTGCGCGTGTTGCTGAGCTACGAGCGAGTTCCGTCGACCCTCGGGCTCAAGACCATACTGCCCTCTTGGTTCCAGCGTCTGTTCCGTCTGCGGCGGCGCAGCGAACGTAAGGTCTGCTAGCAGTCCACCGCAAGCAGCCGCTGCGCGCTTTGGGCGGCCCCGCCGCAGAACCAGGCCGGCCACCCGTTGCCGTCGTGCGCGAGCAGCGGTAGCCTCATGGGGCGGCCAGTGCGCGGCCATCTGGACGTCGTCGGGGTGCGACCGTGTCATCGATTTTCGTGGCGGGTCTGGACAGCCGAGGCCTGCTCATAGAGGCGCCCATCCTCCAACGGGAGGGCTGCGCCGTTGATCAGAAGACGTCGGGTCGCGAGCTGATCCGCGATCTAACAGGATCCGGCGCGCGCCTGGTCGTGCTCGGTCCGCGCCTGGAGGACCTGCCGCTGGTTGATGCCGTGAAGCGCATCCGCGCGACTCCCCAGCTGCGGGCAGTGTCCATTCTGGCGCTGATGCCGACCAGCGAGTCACCCGAGATCGATCAGACCGTTCTTGGCGCCGGCGCCAACGCGGTGCTCCGTCGCCCCTTGGATCGTGGCGTGCTGGAGAGCTGGTTGGCAAAGCTCCTGACGGTGGCGCGGCGCGTTGAAGTGCGCATACCGGTCGACGGGCAAGTCGTGGGCTCTGCGCGGCAGGCCAAAGGCGGGCACTTCTACGGTGTGGCGCGCAACCTCAGCACACACGGGATGCTGCTGGCCTGCCCCGTACGACTTGCGTCCGGCCACCACATCGAGCTCGATCTGCGTCTGTCGGAAGCGCCGATGCCGGTGCGCCTTCTAGGTCGCGTCGTGCGTGAGGCGCCCGATGTCCGCTGGCCCTATCTTGGGTATGGGATCGAGTTCCTGAGCTTGCCACAAGCGAGCCTGAGCGTCGTCGAGGAGTTCGTGCGCACTGGCGCCGCGCGTTTCGGAATGCCGCGCGAGGATGGCATCCACTCCACGCTCAGGCGCGGCCTGTGGGTCTATGAGATTCTTCAGCCGGCACCGTGCGAGGACGGGTGGCAAGTGGAAATTCGCCGGGCGCCACACGATCTGTGGCAGCCGGGCAAAGGCGGCCCTTTCTTTGTCGTCTCGGCCGCTTCCCCGACCGAGGCACTACTCAGCGCGCGGGCCTTTCTCGCCGATCACGCCTGACGCCGCCCAGGCCCGCGACTGCGCCCATCGCGAACGTTCAGCGGCGCGCAGGCGGCGGGGCATGGCCTTCGGTTCGCGTCCGATTCGCGGGCCGTTGATATAATCCCTGCCGGCGAGCGCCGTCCGGTCGTCGCCGCGGTCTCGAGGGCCGGCCATCGACCCACGAGACGGGAGGGGTTTCTTGAAGCTTGTTTGTGCCCTTGCGTCTGTCGTGCTTGCCGCCGGTTCCGACGCACGCGCACCGAAGCTGACACGCGTGATCGAGCTGGAACAAGCGCGCTCTATCGGCGGCGGAGAGCTGGAGCGCTATCTCTCGGACGGCGACGCAGGCGTGCGCCGTCGGGCGCTGCTCGCTGCCGGCCGCATCGGCGACGCGCAGATTACGGGCAGCGTCGTGGAACTGCTCACGGACCGCCAGGCCGAGGTGCGACAGATGGCGGCCCTAGCGCTCGGACTGCTGCGTGATCGCGCCGCGGTCGCGCCCTTGCGCAACGCACTCTCTGACACAGATCCGGTGGTGCGCGCCCGCGTGGCAGAGGCGCTCGGCCGCATCGGCGACCCAGCGACGGCGGAGGACGTGGCGCGCATGCTTCTAGCCGCTCTCCCGCGCGGCGCGCGGTTGATCACCGTGCGGGGCGACGATCCTGGGAGCCCCAGCGATCCCTGGCTCGAGCTGCGCCTGGGGCTCTTTTCGCTGGCGGCGCTGGGGGACATCCGTGCCGCGGAGCGCGTCCTCCTGCTGGATGGCCAGGCGAGGTTCGACTGGTGGGCTGCAGCGTATGCGGCCGCCAGGCTCGCCTCGCCACAACTCAAGCCCGCCTACCTCGCCGCCGCGCGCTCGTCCGACCCCTTGAGTCGTGCTCTGGGCGCGCGCGGACTCGGCGCAGCGGGTGACGCAGACGCCGTCGCTGCGCTCGCCGCCCTAGTGGGTGATCAGGACGAGAGCGTCGTCGCGCACGCGCTGCGGGCGCTGGGACAGATCGGTGATGCTCGCGCAACGCCGATCGCGATCTCCGCGCTCGCCGCCAAGAGCAGCTCCGTCAGGCAAGAAGCGCTGATGGCTCTCGCGCGCCTGCCTCTTGACCGGACGCAGCGGGAGCAGGTGGTTCCCTACGTGGGGCATTCTGATCCGGCAGTGCGTGGCGCAGCTTTCAGTGTGCTGGCGCGCAGCGACCCCGAGCAGCTGGCCCTGGTACTCTCTGGTATCGATCCTGATCCGGCGTGGTTCGTGCGCGCCTCCCTCGTGCGTGCCGTTGGAGAGGCCGAGGGCGACTTTGCCCTGGGGTTGGTCTTCTCCGCCCTGCGAGACGGCGATGCGCGCGTTCTGCCGACGGCGCTGCGGGCGCTGCAACGGTTGAAGGGTAACGCCGCAGCCGACACTCTTCGCAAGTACCTGCAACACGCTGACGCCGCGGTGCGCGCCAGCGCGGCGGAGGCACTCGCGGCCCTGCACGTTGCCGGATTGACGCCTGCCGTGTGTGAGGCGTATCAACGGGCGCTCGCTGACGCAGCGTGCGAGGCGCGGCTGACGCTCGTTTCAGTCCTCGTGGCCGACGCCAGCGAAGCGGCCACGACCTGCCTAAGAAGCGCCGCCGAGCGGGACGTGTGCCTCGCCGTGCGCGAGCGGGCCGTCGACGCGCTCAAGCAGCGCGGCCAGGCAGCCGCCATACGCACGCAGCCCATCGCGCGCGCCGCCGTTGACGACCGAATAGCCATCGCCCCCTTTGCCCCGCTCGGCGGGTTGCCGCTCTTCACGCCGCGGGTCTTTGTCCACACGCCGCGCGGAACGATAGAGATCCATCTCAACGTCGTCGAGGCGCCGATCGCATGCGCGTCCATCAGCTGGCTCGCGCGACGAGGGTTTTACGACGGCACCGCCATTGAGGACGTCAGACCTGGCGAGGCGGTCTGGGCCGGCTCGCCGCGCGGTGACAGCTTCGGTGGGCCCGGCTTCACGTTCCGTAGCGAGACCGGGGAGCGACCGTTTGGCCGCGGCGCTGTCGGCCTCGTGCCGCTGGCCGGCGCGCGAGACATGGAAGGCAGCCGCTTCGTGATCACGCTGGCGCCTGCGCCGGAGTTGGATGGCACGACGACCCTGCTGGGATGGGTCGTCTCGGGCATGGACGTTGTGGGGCGATTGCGTCCGGGTGACGAGATAGAGAAAGTGGAGGTCTGGGACGGACGTTAGCCCCGGCCGAAAGCACGAAGGGGGTGATTGCTCACCCCCCAATAGACCGGCAGGCTGACGGCCTACTTCTTCTTCTTCGCCGTCTTCTTCTTCGCTGCCTTCTTCTTCGCGGGCATCGCCTTCACCCCTCTCTAAGATTGGGTACCTAGCCTTGTCGCGGCCTAGACGCCCCGCGACTTGGACGGCGCGAGGGAGGCGGTGACGCCACCTCCCCCCTCAGGCAACAGCTACTTCTTCTTCTTCTTGGCAACCTTCTTTGCAGCCTTCTTCTTCGCTGGCATTGTTCAAATCCCCCCTTTCGTTTTGTGGAATTGGATTGCGCTGCCAATCAACATGTCGGGTGACAGTGCGCACCGCATACTAGGCGTAGCGTAGAAACGGTCCGGACCTTTGTCAAGGGTTTTTTTGTATCGTTTCGCCGTCATGCGTCAGACACTGAAAGGATTAGCCTGTGGAAGCGCGCGGCAGGATCGCTGAAATCGGCCCTGGATGCGGTCTTCAGACAATCCGAGAATTTCGGTGTAAGCGACTGATACCCTTCGGGTGGCCCCGGCGACATTCGCCGCCTCAAGCCTCGCCCCAACGAGATAGTATAGTTCTTGGAATAGTATGACCACCGCTGCATGGTTTGGGAGCCTCGATCAACGCCGGCAACCGCTCGCGCGCGCGCGTTGGCTATACTCCTCACATGCTGCACTTCTCCGTCACGAAAACCTCGGCCATCGCGCGCTGCGGCAGGCTCGCCACCCCTCACGGAGCGGTCGATACGCCTGCCTTCATGCCAGTGGGGACGGCTGGGTCGGTCAAGGCCCTAACTCCGCGAGACGTCGGCGAGGTCGGCGCCCAGATCGTTCTGGCGAACACCTACCACCTGATGCTGCGGCCAGGGGACGCCCTCATCGCGGAGCTGGGTGGTCTGCGCGCGTTCACGGGATGGAACGGCCCCTACCTAACCGATAGCGGTGGCTACCAGGTCTTCAGCCTCAGCGGGCTGCGCTCGCTGGACGAACATGGCGTCCGTTTTCAAAGCCACATCGACGGCACAGCGCACGTCCTCTCGCCGGAGCGGGCCATCGAGATTCAGGAACGCCTCGGGGCCGACATAGCAATGGTGCTCGACGAGTGCCCGCCCTACCCCGCTCCCCGGGAGGCGGTCGCCGCTGCAACCGCGCGCAGCGCGCGCTGGGCTCGCCGCTGCCGCGACGCGCGCACGCGCGCGGACCAGTGGTTGTTCGCGATCGTCCAAGGAGGCGTGCACCTCGATCTGCGCGCGCGCAATGCGCAGGAGCTGGTCTCAATCGGCTTTGACGGCTACGCCCTCGGCGGTCTCTCCGTCGGTGAGCCAAAGGAAGACCTCAAACGGGTGCTCGACCATGTCGACGAGTGGCTCCCCGCTGAACGGCCGCGCTACCTGATGGGGGTCGGCACACCCGAGGACATCGTCGAGGCCGTGGCCCGCGGCATCGACATGTTCGATTGCGTGCTGCCGACGCGCAACGCCCGCAACGGCCAGCTCTTCACTCGGCGCGGTAGGATCTCCATCCGTAACGCCCGCTACCGCTCCGATCGAAGACCGCCGGAGCCGGGTTGTGCCTGCTACACTTGCCGCACATTCAGCCGAGCGTATCTGCGACATCTGCATCTCGCGAGAGAGATGACCGCCGCCACGTTAATGAGCATCCACAACCTGGCCCACTATCTTGACACCATGAAACGAATCAGGCAGAGTATCCGCTCGGGTCGATTCGAGGAGTTTCGCCAAGAGACGGTCCGAACGCTAGCGGCAGGGGCCGGTGAAGGGGCGTGCTAGAGAACGACGTCCCCTTTTCTCGATCTTCTGACACCGACACGCAGGTCCATCGTCGAGTGCAACCCTCGACAGCCGCGCTGCGCTGGAAACACCGCCCCGGCTAATCGGAACTGGATGGTCATGACAAACACACTGGCGCTCATCGTGCAAACGAGCACACCGCAGTCTCCACAGGGGATCAACGCATTGCTCGGCCCGCTGATGCCGATGCTCCTGCTCTTTGCGATGGCCTATTTTCTGCTCATCTGGCCCATGCGCTCGAAGCAGAAGAAGCTCGACACCCTGGTCAAGGGCCTCACACCCGGCGACAAGGTCATCGTCAATCCTGGAATCCTGGCGACGGTGGTCGCCATCGACCAGGATTCACTGCTTGTGCGCATCGACGAAAAGGCCAAGATGAGGGTCTATCGCAGCGCGATTGCTGGCCTGCAGGCGACGCAGGCCGACGACAACAAGGAGAAGCAATAGATGCCGCCCACCCTTCAGAACCCCTTTGTTGTTTGGGTGCTCGCCAGCGCTGCCCTGGCCGGCTTGGCGTACACGCTGCGCCCGGAGCTGCGCCTGCGCGCCACGCTCTACGCCTCATTCCTGGCCGCGTGCGCCGTTGTCATGTGGCCGCCGTTCACGCAGGGCGACCAACCCGGCAAGATCCCTCTAGGCCTCGACCTCAAAGGCGGCGTGCACCTAGTGCTCCAGGTCATGACCGACGACGCGCTCAACGTTTTCGTGGACGATCGCGTCCAGGCGATCCGGCGTGAGCTGTCGGACAAGGGCATCGCGTTCTCAGCCGTCGAACGCCGCTCGTCGACGAGCTACACGATCGAGGGCGTGGAGCCGGCGCGGGTCAAGGACGTCCAGGAGATCCTGCGCAACTACTCGCACGCCGCGACCGAGCCAGGCGGCTGGGAGGTCCAGTCGAAAGACAACAGCTTTACCGTCGAGATGTCGAAACCGCTTGCTGAGCATCTCAAGACACGCACAGTCACGGAAGCCAAGGAGACGCTCGAGCGACGAGTGAACCAGCTCGGTGTGGCCGAACCGGTTGTGGCGCTGTACGGCAGCCAGAGCGACCAGATCCTGGTGCAGTTGCCGGGTGTGCGCGACATCGAGGCGGCCAAGCGCGTGATCGTCACCACCGCCCAGCTCATGCTCAAGCTCGTCGAGAAGTCGGCGTCTTCGCGCGACGCGCTGCTAGAGCCCTACCAGGGCAAGGTGCCTACGCAGATGGACCTCGTCGAGGGTCGTGGCGCCGAGGCTGGCGAGCGGACCTACTACCTCTTGCGCAGGGAGGCGGTCATCACGGGTCTCGATCTCAAGAGCGCGCGCGTCGGCGTGGACCAGAACAACCAACCCAACGTGAGTTTCACTCTCAACGCTCAGGGCGCGACCAAGTTCCGCGATGCGACCGGGCGGAACATCGGCCGCCAGCTCGCGGTCATCCTCGACAACTACGTGGAATCCGCCCCCGTGATCCAGTCGAAGATCGGAGCCGAGGGCCAAATCAGCGGCGGGCACTTCACGACAGAAACGGCCGACGAGCTTGCCAAGGTCCTGCGGGCCGGCGCCTTGCCAGCCTCCCTCAAGTACCTGCAGGAGCTGACCGTCGGCGCTTCACTGGGTCAGGACTCCATTCGCTCGGGGATCGTGGCCTCGGTCGCCGCCATGCTCTTCATCGCGGTCTTCATGCTTGTGTACTACCGCCTGTCTGGCGTGAACGCCATCGTCGCCCTGGCCGCGAACCTCCTGATCCTGCTGGGCACGATGGCCCAGTTCTCCGCGACCCTCACGTTGCCTGGGATCGCTGGCATCATCCTGACGATCGGTGTGGGTGTGGACACCAACGTGCTCGTCTTCGAGCGCATTCGCGAGGAGCTGCGTCAAGGCAAGACCGTCAAGGCCGCCGTGGCGAATGGATTCGAGCGCGTCTGGGTCGTGATCCTGGACACCCACGCAACGGCCCTCATTTCTGCCGCGTTCCTCTTCCAGTTCGGCACAGGGCCTATAAAGGGCTTTGCCGTGACGTTGGTGGTCGGCCTTGTGGCCAACGTCTTCGCCTCCTTCTTCGTGAGCAAGTTCCTTTTCGAGTGGATGCTCGGCAAGCGCCAAGTGTCGTCGCTCAGCATCTAGAGGCACGCCATGGAATTCCTCAAGAACCCCAACTTCGACTTCTTCGGCAAGACCAAGTATTTCGTGGCGCTCAGCCTGCTGATCCTCACGTTCGGGGTCGTTCAAATGAGCCACCACGGTGGCATCCGCTACGGCGTGGAGTTCTCCGGCGGCACGGAACTGGTCCTGCACTTTGCGTCGCTGCCTCATGTCGACCGCGTGCGCCAGGCAGTAGAGCCTGTGGCACCTGGCGCGACCATCCAGGTCTTCGACAATCCGACGAAGAACCAAGTGTTGGTGCGCATCGCCGGCGCTGAGACGGACCTCTCCGCAGGCGACAAAACCCCGGCCCGTCGTGTGCTGACCGCCTTGCACACCGCGTACGGCGAGAACGAGCTGAAAGGGTATTCGTCGGAGACCGTCGGGCCTGTCGTGGGCGCGGAGCTGCGCAAGAAAGCGATCCAGCTGACGGTCCTCGGACTGCTGTTCCAGCTGGTCTACATCGCCGTGCGATTCAAGGGCGGCATCTGGGGCGCTGGCGCCGCGATTGCCGGCTTGCACGACATCCTGATCACGATGGCCTTTCTCACGTTCTTTCACTACGAGATCACGCTCAACGTCATCGCGGCCCTCTTGACCCTAGTTGGCTACAGCGTCTACGACACGATCGTGGTCTTTGACCGCGCGCGTGAGAACCTCAAACAGCGGCGCAAGGACACCCTGGTGCAGACCCTCAATACCTCCGTCAACCAGACGCTCAGCCGCACGCTGATCTCGAACGGGCTCACCTTCCTTTCGGTGTTCGGCCTCTACCTCTTCGGCGGGGAGGTGCTCAAGGGCTTCGCTTTCGCAATGGTGGTGGGCATCCTTGTCGGCACCTACTCCACGATCTATATCGCCAGCCCGATCGTGTTGCTCTGGGAGACGTTCAGCAAGCGTCGTCAAGTGCAGCCGAGCTAGGGGCCGCCTCCTTCCGCAAGAACACGCGCTCCGAAGCGTCGACGTCGTAGCGGCGGGCGATGAGTCCTAACACCGCGCGCCGACGTCTCATTTGCTAACGGTGGTCGCGGTGGTAGGATGAAAAAGATGGATGATTCGGCTCACGGCTCAGATCGTCCATCTAATCACGACCGCGCAGCATCCACCCAGCCTATGACCGAGCTCTTCGGGGCGATCGCGCCGACGCCCAGGCGCCGTGGCCTCCTCTGGTTGGTCAACGCCTCTCTGATCGCGCACGTGGCGCTGGCTTTGGCGCTGGTCGTGGGGCCGCTCTATCTCACAAACAACAGCCCGCTCGAGGTTGAAACGCTACGGGTGAGCATCAACCCACCACCGCCGCCGCCGCCGCCGCCCGCGAAGAGTAGCGCGACCGCTCAAGCTCGGCCCATCCGCGCGGTTGTACCTGTCCAGCCGGCTGTCCTGACCGCGCCGCGCGAGACCCCCAAGACCGACGCGCACCCCGCCGAGCCTCAACTGGGCCCTGACGAGGGCAGCGACACAGGCGTGCCTGAGGGCATGGAAGGCGGCGTGGAAGGCGGGGTGGTCGGAGGTGTGCCTGGCGGCGTGCTGGGTGGTGTCATCGGGGGTACCGGGGACGGACCAGTGCTGGACTACGACCAACCGCCCCGCCTGCTTCGACAGACAAAGCCCATGTATCCGAAGGAAGCCTTCGTCAAGAAGATCATTGGCGTCGTGCACCTGAGCATCACGATTGACACCACGGGCCACGTTGCGGACGCGCGCGTCGTGCGGGGCATTCCGCTTCTCGACGCGGCCGCGATCGAGTGTGTGAGGCAGTGGGTCTTCACGCCAGCCATGAAGAACGGGCGGCCCGTGGCGACCATCGCCGAGGCGCCGATCACGTTCACCCTGCTCTAGTCCGCGGCCAATTCTGCCCGCGGACGGAACCGACCAGCGCCCACCGGTGTCCAAGAAGACATGGGCGGCTGTTTCCCTCTACGAACGAATGTCGGACGGAGCAGGAAACGTCTGATGCCCTTGACACCCGTGGAGGGCCGGACCTAGAATCCCACTTCTTCCCAGGAGTCCAGAACCCGGGAGAGAGAGGCACAGATGGAGCAGCGGCTGTTTGAGGACCTAATCGATTCGGACGTGGTGAAACACCGCACGCGGCAGAGCGCCGTGCTGCCTGTCTCCATCGCCATCCATGTCATCATCGTCTCGCTCGTCATCGTTGTGCCGATCCTGACGTCCCAGGAGCTGCCAGACCCCACCTCCGTGGTGCGCGCCTTCTTTGTCGAGCCCTCGGCGCCACCACCACCACCACCACCACCACCACCGCCGGCTGCCCGACCGACAGTCGTACCGCGCGTCGCATCGGCCGCGCCGGTGACCTCGAGCAGCTTCGTCGCGCCTGTCGAGATCCCCGACGAGATCAGGCAGGAAGAGAATATCGACCTCGGTGTGGAAGGCGGTGTGAGTGGTGGCGTGGAAGGCGGCGTGGCGGGTGGTGTCGTCGGAGGCGTTGTAGGCGGTCTCGGTGCTGCGCCG
>Ga0182021_10011753_pt1 | contig 10400 bp, 11 predicted proteins | sample 612E3MmetaG_FD_120493 | JGI IMG/M metagenome (GOLD analysis project Ga0182021, IMG submission 120493) | Permafrost microbial communities from Stordalen Mire, Sweden - 612E3M metaG (Illumina Assembly) | ecosystem: Environmental > Terrestrial > Soil > Wetlands > Permafrost | place: Sweden... | reverse complement strand
CTGAATCAGCGGCTCAAGCGCAAATCCGTGTAGATTGCTGTACTCTAGTTTTTGCAGGTCGGTTTCTTTGTTGATTACTCCGCCTTCTACCTCGATTTTTGAGGATAAGTTACCTAAACTTTGGCAAAGCAGCAGGGAATAGATTGCGACTTGGATTCGGTGAGCTGTCTGCTCTTTCCATGACGATTTTATTTCAAAGATTTTTACCTTGATTTTGCCGTTGCTCTGAGGGCTTATGCCGATTAGGTCTGCACGTCCTTTCACTTCCCACAGACCTATTTGTCCCTTCAAGGGCACTTGGTAGAGTAAAACCGGCTTGTCGGCATCACCACTTGCTGAAAGTTGCTGTTCAACGATACCCTTGAGGATCTTTACGGATTTACGCGACGCCTCTTCCCACTCGCTCTTCCACTTGTTGCCTTCAAGCTGCCTCGTAGCTATGTCGTTAAGATTCTGAAAATCAGAAGCTTTCCTGCGCAGTTCCTCAACCTTGTTTTTTTCGAGCTCTTTGCCCGCGCCGAAGAGGAGCGGGTTGATGGGTTGCTTGAAGGCCTCAATCCATTTTCGGCTTTTCTCTTCGTCGTCGCCGTCGAAGCGAAGTTTGAAGTACCGTGGGCAGCAGTCGAAGCGAACGTATTCTGCAATTCCCGAGGCGTCAAGCGAAGGCAGTGGTTTGGCGGAGTGGCTGTTCGCTTTTGTCTTGTTACTTTCCGCTTTGTTCGGGTTGCCGCTCACTGTCTTCCCTCAGTTCATGCCCGAAGTTTATGGTTAACCAGACGGGCGAATAAAAGCATAGTTGCACGGTTCAAGTTAAAAGCAGTTGCCGAAAAACGTTCAGCCTACTCGTTTTTTGAAATAGAGAACATATTTAGAGACGTTTTGAGAATAAATGTGAAAGGCGTTCAGGCAGCAACATTTGATTCTTTGCATCCCGCAAACGATGTTTTTCAATGTTGATTCATGAAATTTACGCCTAAATCTTTTTAGCTTAATGGAAATGTAATATCATCCAACATATTCCTCCCTGAATCAAAACTTGTTGTGACTGATAGATGGCTTATCTTAAAACTCGCGAAGTAGCTGCCATTGCTATAGGTGCAGCTTTGTGGGGCGTTCTGAACTCGGTTTTTTCACCTATGGTTTTCAGCTTAACTGGGCTACCTATCTTATGCGACCTCATCGGATTTACTATCCTAACTTTAACAGCTTGGTGGATACGCAAACTGGGATCATTAACAGCTATCGGACTAATCGCGACCGCCATAAACTTCGCCATAAATCCACAAGCCGTCATATTCCTCGGTTTCACTGCCGCCAGCGTAGTATTTGATGCAGGCACCTATTTGGCAGGTTATGAAAACGTCTTCAATAAGCCAAAACCTACGATAGCAATTGCAATCGCGGCTTCAATGGTTTCCGCGGCTGTCGCAGGGGCCATCATTGGGACGTTTTTTATGGGCGGACCAGCATTGGCGGCTTGGGGCGGCGTTGCTGGCTGGGCGGCTCTACATGCAATAGGAGGGCTCATGGGCGGCGTTTTAGGCGGTGCCTTGGTGAACATGCTGGTTTCCCGCAAAGCACTCGCTGTGACAACTAACTAAGACAAAGAGTTGCACTTTGTTTCGAGCCAAAATGGTTTCCCGGAGAGAAAATCCGTAAGGAACACAGCGAACTCTTCGTTGTACGTGTAATGCATCCTGACTTCGTCGCCGACCAGAACCTGACCGCTTTTTGGTAGCTCCTTTGCAATTAGCTCCGCGACGCCGGCATTTCTGCCTCCCGAAAGAACCTTTTCTTTCATGTACTCTGCGGCGTCTGTGAACTTTCGACGTACTTCCACAACCCATCGTCCAACGTCAATGAAGGGACCAGCCAAAACCTCAGCATTAGCCGAATACTTTGACAAGAAGCTCTCGCATTCTTTTCTAAACTCCAGCGGAGGACCCAGATGTCTCTTCACTGAGGACAAAACCTTTTGCTCAACCTCAAAAACCAGAACCGTAATGTCAGCGTTGTCTTCGCTCCAGGTTGCGTCTCGGAGAACCTTGAAATCTGCTAGCTCAAATTGTTTGCTGAGGGCTTTTCGGGTGCGGTGCAGTTGACCCCAAAGTACGTCAGGGACTGCTTCGAGCTTGCCAAATGCCAAAAAAACCAGCGATGACCCCCTGTTAGCAAGCGTTTCTTGGAGTTCTTCGATGCTTAAGGGGTGTGTTTTGAGGGGATAGAAGAACTCTTCGGTTGGCTCTTTGAGAAAGGCTTGGCTTGCGGCGGCGAAAATATGAAGTTTTTGGGGTTGAACGGCTGACGCCACATTTCTGGCTTTATCCACGGGATCCACGACCACAAGGGGCTCTGCAAAAAAGAGTTCCAGGTCTCTCTGCCTGTCTTTATAGTAATTTACGATATCGACCATGCGTCTTGGTTTATGCTGGGCTAATGCCTCCAGTACCTTAACAAACGACCCGTAATGCAACACCAAAAGCTCACAGAGGTAGCCGCTGAATCCTCCGACTTTTATTTCCGCGCCGTAAACACCTATCCCTTTCATGAATCTTTTTAGTAATCTGACATCTCCGCGTAACGCTTTACCAAGGTGGCTATTGACGTAGTCAGTATGATAGGGTGTTCGGTCGGTGGCGCTTAGCCATTCGCCAGGCTTCGATGAGTAACATGGAACGATATTAACCCGTACACCGTTAACGAAGGCTTCCAAGTAAGGGTGCTCAGCAAACCGTTCCACCTGTTTTGAGCCTTCGGTTGCTTTGCGCGCGATTTTCAAAGCTAACTCGCCCAAAGATTTACGTGGAATAGAGGGTGAAAGTTGCATGAAGACGTCGATGTCGGGGTCTTCTCTGAGCCACGTGTCCTTTGCCAAAGAACCCTCCACCCGAACTACCGCTTCAACTCCTAATTCCGCACATATTGCGGAAACCTTCACCTCCAGTTCATGGGCAATGTTCTCTTTTTTTGCTCTGTCAGCTGGAGTGGGCGTGATTTTCTGCAAAATTCTGCTTGTTATATAATCTACACTTTCTTGCATGTGGTTACCTTTTGTGGTAGTTATTTTGGGCAATACTCCTTTAACGTAGAGTAAATGGGTCCATTAGGAGTCAGTTCACTGCGTTTCAGCCTAAGGCACTTAGCTTCGATGGAACCGAAATTGTAATTCGTGTTTTTTGTAACCAAATCTGCCAACTGGGCTTTGTTTCGTGCTGAGCGGACGCGTGCAATTGTGAGATGTGGACTGAAGGCGTTGCGTTCGGGGGATAAACCTAGGCCCTGAAGTTTGGGTTCAATCTGGTTGAAAACGTTCTGCAGCTGTTCTGAGCCAACGTCTATGCCTGCCCAAAGGACTCTGGGGAAACTTGGGCTGGGGAAAACGCCTAGTCCTGCAAGCTGGATGGTGAACTGTTTGAACTGGGTTTCCCTCATAGCAACATAAATCTTCTCCACCATGTTCAGAGTGATGTCTCCCAGGAAGCGTATTGTCATGTGGATGTTTTCTGGCTCGACAGGTTTTAAGTCAGCACCTGTTTGCAGGGCAAGCTTTTGCATGTCGGTTAACCGTTTCTTGACTTCGGGGTAATCTATCTCAAAAGCCAAGAAGGCTCTCACGAACTCAGACATGAACGTTCCTCAAGCATTCCCAGTAGTTTCCCGCGCATAAATCCTTTATCAACCCACAAGCAACTAGCAAACCGGCGTTTTTTTCGCTCGTTACAAAAGCGCACATATTTCCTGGTCAGGTGGTTTTTTGGGTTGACGGTTTGATGTTGCAAACGCTTTTAAATCGTGAACGCGCTCCTACACTACAACAAGAGAACAGGTGCACATATTGAACGCTGACAAATTAGTCGTCGGTTTAACTGGCATGCCTGGGTCAGGAAAATCGCTCGTCGTAAAGGCTGCCCAGCAAGCAGGCTACGAAGTCGTCACCATGGGCGACGTGATACGGGAAGAAACCGCAATACGGGGACTGGAACCTACACCCGCAAACGTCGGCAAAATCATGCTTGAACTGAGAAAGACAAACGGCGACGGAGTTGTTGCCGAGAAATGTATCCCAAAAATACAGCAGAAAAAAACTGCTAAAGTAGTCGTTGATGGATTACGGAGCTATTTGGAAGCAGATATTTTCCAAAAGCAACTCACAAGCTTTGTACTAATCACCGTTCATTCTCCGCCTCAAACTCGATTCGAACGGCTTTCCGCCCGCGGCAGAAGCGATGATCCCAAAAACTGGGGCGTTTTCCACGAACGGGATATGCGGGAATTGGGTGTAGGCATAGGAAATGTCATCGCGTTAGCCGAATACGTTATTATTAACGACGGCAGCAAAGAGGAATTGGATGCCAGAGTGGCAGAAGTGTTGCGGAGGGCAGAAGAAAAACGAGCCAAGTAATAGTTCACATTGAAGTTGATATTAATCCAACAGAGTCAGAGGAGAAAGTCAGGAAAGCTATCTCAAACCTTTTCGGAGATGTGCATCTTGATGTTCAGCCAGCCCAGAAAGGAGCCGTTTTGGCAGCAGACACAAAAGGCGTAGAACCCCTCATCACGTTACGCAATGCACTGCACAGGGACCACATCCGCGATGCTTCTCGAAAAGCTCTCCACCACGGACTAAGAGGTAACAACATCATATTCTACCTGAATAAGCAGGCAGCCTCTGCAGGTCATGTTTCCTTCTCCGAAGCCGAAGGAGAATCTCCACTTGGTCCCATAAAAGTCACTGTTGAAGCCGATGACCCTTTGCAACTTATCGACTGGTTAGCTCCAAAAACAAACAAGCCAGAAGGTTAATGTTTGATTGAGAACGCCTCGGTGACGCAGCGTGGAGCCGTTTTGCTAGGCAACTGGGTAGCTTGCGACGCATACGCAGAGAATAGACCTGTCAGAGTCGTAACCCACGCACATGCAGACCACACGGGCGGGTTGCGGTGGAGCTTGCGGGAGTGCCAAAAAGTCCTCATGACCGAGGCAACAAGGGACTTAATTGAAGTGCTGCAGGGACCCTTAGCGCGGCTAAACGATATAGAGACTCTGGAGTACGATAGGTCCATGCAGTTCGATGGTGAACGCCTCACTTTGTTTAAAGCAGAGCACATCTTGGGTGCAGCTCAAGTTCTCGTTGAATCCGAGATGGGCGAACGCGTGGCTTGGACAGGCGATTTCAGACTAGACGGCACCTCGCCGCTTGTTGACTGCGACACTCTAGTCGTCGAATCCACTTATGGAAGTCCAAGTTGCAGGCGCTCGTTTGACGTTGATGTTCGTAAACTTCTGGTGCGAATGGTTGAAGAGAGGCTTAAAGGCGGCGCAGTTTATGTTTTCGGTTACCATGGCAAACTGCAAGAAGTCATGCAGATACTCTACGAAAACGATGTTTCCGTACCGTTTGTGATGCCTGAAAAAGTCTACGAGGTCTCCAAGGTCTGCGAACGGCATGGAATGCGGCTGGGCTGTTTGACATTATCTTCACAGAAAGAAGGCAAAATGTTGCTGGACGAGAACTTGCCATGCGTCGCGTTCTATCATATGAACAGTCGAGGCAATGTCGGCTTAAACAGCGAACGCATATGTGTAAGCGGATGGGAATTCCACAAACCCTGCAGGCGCATCGGAGAGAAAGAACACATAATCGCACTTAGCGACCACTCAGACTTCGATGGGTTAATCGAGTATGTTCGACAGGCTAAACCCAAACGAGTCATTACCGAAAACCACGGGGGCGGACACGGAGAAACACTCGCCAAAGAAATAAATCGCCGACTTGGAATACCTGCGCTTGCGATGCCTTGCAAAAAATATCAAGCAACGCTTTCTTAATGCCTTTGATTGGTTAAACAAGCCAATTTTCTTCAAACTATGCTATCATTGATGAGACTTTATAAATGTGAAAAAGAATTTGTGTTCTTGACGTTTTGTCACAAGGTAGTTTTTGTTTTTTCGTTGAAAATATGGGTTAAGACTTAAAAGCACATGGGGATATGTTAGAAGTCTGGTGCAACAAAATGACTAAATCGTCTGCGATTTCAGGTTTCTACAAATTCACGCCCAAAGAACGCTTAAGCAAAGTTAAGGAATTTGCTGATTTGACTGATGAAGAATCCACGATTTTGGCTAATACAGGCGCTTTATCCATGGACGTAGCTGACCGTATGATTGAAAACGTAGTCGGCTCTTTTCCTATTCCGCTCGGAATAGCTGTAAATTTTCAAATCAATAGCAAAGACTACCTTGTTCCCACGGCAATCGAGGAGCCCTCAGTGGTGGCGGCTGCCAGTTACGCTGCGAAGATGGTTCGCGACAGCGGCGGATTCCACACCAGCAGCACCACGCCAGTCATGATTGGGCAAATTCAGGCAGTTGGCATAAAAGATCCCTACGCCGCACGACAACGTGTGTTGGGCGCGAAGGCAGAGATTCTTAAGAAAGCCAACGACCAAGACCCCCTCCTCAACAGCTTCGGTGGAGGCGCCAAAGACCTCGAAGCTAAAGTTATCCGCACCACCCAGGGTGACATGCTCATCGCCGAACTGTACGTAGACTGCCGAGACGCTATGGGCGCAAACGCAGTCAACACCATGGCCGAAGCTGTGGCACCCATGATTGAAATGCTAACTGGCGGAAAAGTTTATCTCCGCATAATCACAAACCTCGCCGTCAAACGGCTGGCGAGGGCATGGTGCCTCGTCCAGAAAGAAACCGTGGGCGGAGAAGCAGTTGTTGACGGCATCGTGAATGCCTCTGCATTTGCAGCAGCTGACCCCTACCGGGGCACGACCCACAACAAAGGCGCTATGAACGGCATAATCGCCGTCGTAGTCGCAACTGGAAATGACCACCGCGCCATCGAAGCAGGAGGACATGCCTACGCCGTAAAAAACGGCGCTTATACTACACTATCGCAGTGGGAGAAGAACAGCAACGGCGATCTAGTGGGCTCAATTGAACTTCCTATGGCCGTCGGGCTGATAGGCGGCGCTGTCAAAACCCACCCAACCGCAAAGGTCTGCATGAAAATCCTCAACGTCAAATCAGCCACTGAATTCGCCGAGGTCCTTGCTGCAGTCGGCTTAGCCCAAAACCTAGGCGCACTACGCGCGTTAGCCAGCGAAGGCATCCAACGAGGCCACATGTCGCTTCACGCCCGAAACATCGCCGTCCAAGCAGGCGCCACCGGAGTACTCGTCGACCAAGTCGCCGAACGCATGGTAAAAGAACGCAAAGTCCGCGTGGACCGCGCCCAAGAAATCATAAAAGAACTAAGCACCCTTTAAACGGCTGCTTTTCTTCTTTTTGTTTTATCCAATTTCATTCTTAACGCATCGACTTGAACTAAGCTAGGGACTTTTATGGTTATTTGCTTGTGCAGTTTATCCTTGCCAAAGCTAACCTGCACCATACCTTCGTTCTTGTCAGAGTGGAAAGCAGTTAACGACGCAGCCATCTCAACTGCCGCCTCGGTTTTAGGTCCCCGAAGAATCGTAGTTGGGCTACCACAATTAGGCACCTCAAAATAGAGATCGGTTTTTTGTTTGGTCCGAAGTAGGACGCCGTTTTCCGTTTCGTTCCTGCCTACGATTATTTTGTTGTCGCCGAACCGAAAGTGCCGGCCAACCTTGAGCAGATTAACTTCCTTGACCGTGACCCGTTTCTTGTGCTGGAAGAGATCCCAAAGTTTAGCAGCAAACTCCTTATCAGTGAGCAGACAACCGCCCGCTGCACAAGGATAGTTAACGATGTTGAATTCCTTTGTCATTTCAATTTGCCGTTTCCTCGACCGCCCATTGATGTCTCGGAGCGCTTCCTTGTTGATGTAGCCTTTTTCTTCGGCTTCGGTCTTCGGCAAAAGCTTCCCAGAGAGTGGGCGCAGGAGTTTTCCTTCTAAGCCCGCTTCTTTTTCGATGAGGTCCAAGGCGCCTTTGTGCTGGGACATAGGACGTTGACCTATGACTTCGCCTGTGAAAATGAATTTTGCTCCGATTTCGTTTGCGTATTTTTTGGCTTTTTTAAGCATGAAGATTCTGCAGTCAACGCAGGGGTTCAGGTTTTTTCCGTAACCGAACCGTGGGTTTCTGACTACCCGAAGGTAGTCAGTGCCTGCGCTGACCATTTTTAGGGGTATGTTGAAGGTTTTGGCTGCTTCAGAGGCGCCGCATCCGCCTTTTCGGCACAGGCAGAAAGGCGTTACGAAGTTGATAGCTTCAACGTCTATGCCCCGTTCCAGAATCAGTTTGACGGCTAAGGTGCTATCTAAGCCGCCAGATAAAAGTCCCAAAGCCTTCATTTTATTCACGTTTTCCAAAGAAAAGGGAGTTCGAAGTGAATTCCGATCTGTGACTTATAGGGTTGGAGCTGGGGATTCGGCAGGTTCCTGGAACAGGACGGTGCTGAGGTAGCGTTCTCCCGTGTCGGGCAAGATTGCTACGATGAGTTTACCTGCGTTTTCGGTCCGTTTAGCGATTTCCAGGGCTGCGAAAGCGGCGGCGCCAGAGGAGATGCCTGCAAGTATGCCTTCTTTCTTGGCGAGTTGCCGCGCGGTTGCGAAAGCGTCCTCGTCTTTCACCTTAAAGATTTCGTCAACAAGATCAAGCTTAAGCACGTCAGGGACAAAACCCGCGCCTATACCTTGGATTTTATGGGGTCCTTTTTTGCCTCCGCTCAGGACCGGCGAGTAAGCTGGTTCCACCGCTACGGCTTTGAAGGATGCTTTTAGCGGTTTGATGTGCTGGGCGATTCCGGTTACGGTGCCTCCTGTGCCAACACCTGCAACAACTATGTCGACTTTTCCGTCCGTGTCATTCCAGATTTCGGGTCCCGTGGTTTCCCTGTGGATTTTTGGGTTAGCGAGGTTTTTGAATTGTTGAGGGATGAACGAGTTTGGGGTTTGGAATGCGAGTTCGGTAGCTTTCGCGATGGCGCCTCCCATGCCGTCAGGTCCTGGGGTTAGGACGAGTTCGGCGCCGTACGATTTCAGAAGCGTGCGTCGTTCGACACTCATTGTTTCGGGCATGGTTAAGATGATGCGGTATCCTTTCACGACGGCAACCATGGCTAAGCCTATGCCAGTGTTTCCGCTAGTGGGTTCAATGATGACTGAAACGCCAGGTTTGATTAAGCCTTCTCTTTCAGCTTCGCTAATCATGCTTAAGCAGATGCGGTCCTTCACGCTTCCACCTGGGTTGCGTGATTCAAGCTTCGCAGCGACTATGGCTTTTGAGTCTGCTGCCAGCTGGTTGAACTTGACTAATGGTGTTTTTCCGATAGTTTCTAACACGTTGTTGAAGATTTTGGTCATCGTGTTTCACCAACACATTATAACGTCGTTATAATGGTTTGTGGTATAAAACCGTTACTATCTTAACAAAAACTTCAAACAAAAAAACGTTTCGCAAACATGCTAAATTGCGTAATCTTCACAAAATTGACGGACTTCAGGTTCCGAAAAAGTTACGCATAACTTGCAGAAATCCAACGTAACCTCATTCCACGTTACATCCCCATTTGATAGGTGCTTAGCGGTTTTCTTGGCTTCTGCCTGAATTTTGGGCAGGATGTCCCCGAATTGCTCGGTGCCTTTGAATGCGCGTTTGGAGTTGATGTATTGGCTTATGGCTGCCTGGGTGGTTCCCAGTTTCTGGGATGCCTCAACTTGCGTTAGCTTGTGCGTGGTTACGAGTTCTTTGGCGACAAGCGACCTGAATACGGGAAGAACGTATTTGCCTATTGTTTCACATCTGGCGCTCATCAAGGTCAAAAAATATAACGCACTTATACTTATAAATTCGTTGCCTAAAACTGATCAAATTATTGTCAGCTATTGTTAAACGACTCGCAGCAAATCCGCCTTCGTAATTATCCCCACAACGTTGCCCTTTTTTGCGACAAGGACCGCCGCATAGGTCTGCAGAAGGCTCGAAATCAACGATAACGGCGCATCCTCACTAACCTGCGGAAAAGCGTCCTCCATGATTTCTTCTGTAGACAATTTAGAAATCTGCGCCAAATCTTTCCCTTCCAATATCTGCCGCAGAATAGTCTTTTCCGAAATGCTCCCCACAGACTGCCTTCCATAGAAAACGGGGATCTGAGAGTACCCGCGGTCCTTCATTAGACGCACGACTTTTGAGACGGGTTCGTCTTTTTGTACGCTGATGATTTGGTTAGGGAGGATTTTTTCCTCTTGGACTTTGGTTTTTGCTTCCAGTCGATCTAGTGTGTCAAAGATAGTTTTCACTTTGGTGTATGAGGAGTCGATTTTTCCGGATTCGAGTTTGGCGATTAGGGATTGGCTCACGCCGGCGAGTTTGGCTAGTTCGGCTTGTTTAAGGCCGAGCTGGCGGCGTTTTTTTGCGATATCTTCTAGAGTCGGGAACATGGTTGATGTTTACTTT
>Ga0182021_10011751_pt1 | contig 10400 bp, 1 predicted proteins | sample 612E3MmetaG_FD_120493 | JGI IMG/M metagenome (GOLD analysis project Ga0182021, IMG submission 120493) | Permafrost microbial communities from Stordalen Mire, Sweden - 612E3M metaG (Illumina Assembly) | ecosystem: Environmental > Terrestrial > Soil > Wetlands > Permafrost | place: Sweden... | reverse complement strand
TTTAGGGAACCGTACCATCCCGTTGTCCTGATAGCGCCTAATGTATCTGTTCCCGTCTCTTTATTATTCATATGGATAATTTTTTTGCCCGCCGTAATATCAATATCGCCTGTGGCTGTCTGAATGGCCCCGCCGTTAATCTGGAGGTCGCGTCCCACCCTGCCTTCGATTGATCCGTCATAAGAAGCAAGATTGTAAATCATAGAACCGTTAATCATATAACCTGGTGCCTGTCCCATATCTATTATCGTATCGCCCCCGGAGGCAAAACGAATGGGAGCGCTCTCGGTGTAAACCAGCATTTGGTCGGCAATTGTTAAATGTCCCGTGCCGTTGGAATTGACGGCCATATAATCGGCGCCGGACATATAGGCACCCGCAACCAGATTGATGCCCCAAGAGTCCCTTATATTAGAAGGATACAGCGTCCGGTATGAAGTGGGATAATCAACAATATTATTGTCGATATTGAGGTTGCCGGCAGTTCTTATTGTGAGGACACCTGGTTCTGAAGCCGCTCCGAAACGTGTATTGGTATAAGTAGACGACAAAGGCGATAAATCTATCAATGAGCTTACAGTAATGTCGCCGGTGCTGGTCCATTCGATTCCCGGAAGTAAATGAAAAGTGGCCGCACCTGCCGGAGCGCTGCCTTCCAGACGGGCAACTGCCATATTGGCATTGTAATAATTTGCGGCCTCATCAAGCCATGACTGACTGAAGGATGAACCGGTGTATGATTTTACCGCCTCGGCATAAACGGCGGACGCTCCGCTGACTGTTCCATTCAAATTTATATTCACATCATTATTGCCGTTGCGCTGCGCTCTTAAATAAAGCGTTCCACCTTCGCCGCCCGTCCCGCCGGATACATTGATTGCCGAACCGTCATTGACATTTATGTTACCGCCTGCGGAGTTCAAAAGAACATCACCGCCCTGAGCGCCAACGGCTGTTGCCTGCGCATTAATTTTTCCGTTTATTTCGACATTGTTCCGGGCATAGAGTTCCACATCGCCGCCCTGCGCGCCTGATGCGTTCAACACTCCGGAAACATTGATGGCGCCGTTGTCCGAAGTAAGTTTGATATTTTGCGCCGTCAGAGTATCGGTTGAGGCTATATCCATGCTCCCCTGACGCGCACGCAGATCAACGCTTTGCGTAAATCCTCCCGAGGCAAGAGTAGTAATAAGACCTGAAACATCCGCATCCGTAAGCTGAAGGGTATCGAGTGTAAACGAACCGCCTGTCCCACTTACACTGCCGAATCCCAATTGAGACGACAGGAGCGTGTTTTTATCCGTAGTCATAAAATTTGTCACAGCGTAGGAAGTGTTGCTGTTGCTTATGGTCAGTTTCCCCGCCGAAGCGCTGTACGTGACCGTAAAGGGACTCCCCTGAATCGTATTGCCGCTGGCATCTTTCGCATTATTCAATGCGGTTTGCAAAGCCGAGGCAAGATCAGATGCGGTCAGATATGTTCCCGTTTGAACGGCGGCCGTATAATCCTTTCCGTTGTAAGTAAAACCGACCGTATTCTGGTTATCTGCAACGACAAGAGTGGTAATGCCAGCCTTGCCGGTTATGCTGGCGACAAATGATTCTGCCGATTCATATTTTATTCCGGCATTAGCTAATAATATGCCGCTTATGCTTACCCCTCCTACCGGCGCCGACAGAGCAATGCCTCCCGCGTCTCCCTGCGCTCCGGCGGAGACATCTATTGAAGAACCCACATCCATGGCTATCTTACCGTTGACGGCTTGAAGAGTTACTCTTCCTCCGGGAGCGTCATCGGTTCCCTGCGCAAGGATTTGACCGCCGCTGCGCAGAAAGACGCCGTCGGCTGTGCCATTGCCGACGGCAACAAGTTTGATATCGCCGCCATCCACCTGAATTTTAGAGCTATCATCGATGCTTTTTGCCAGGAATTCCAGCGTGCCGCCGGCCACGGAAGTTGTCCCCTGCGTCCCCCCGCTATCCGTAATCTTAATCGAACCTGCCGGATTCGAATCGCTCTTGCTGCTCCCGGCCACGATAAGAAAGTCGGCGGCCTGATATGTTCCGTCAGTTTTAAGACCCGAAGTGGTGGTTACGCGGGCTGCATTTATTTTCAAATCGGCGCCTCCGGTTGCCATGGAACCGGCGCCTTTAAAAGTCACATCGCCCGTGCTGTTGAGTGCAATATTCGAGAAACCTCCAAAGAGAATATCTCCATTGCCGACGTTAATGCTGTCTCCGGTGAACGATATCTGACCGGCATTGACAGAAGCATGCGTGGCAGCAGAAGCGTTTCCTGAATTCTTCAGATTGATTGTCGGAGCAGTTATTTTGATTTCGTCTTTATCACTTATCATGTCGACGATTCTGAGAGCATCAAGTGTCAAACTGCTTTCCGCCGAAAGCGACGTTGCACCCAGGAATTGAATATCGTTTTTACCGGTAAATGTAATGTTTTCATATCCGGAAAAACGGTTCAGCACATCATCGGTTAGATGCAGTCCCGTCGCAGTGGAAGGAGTTGTTTCGCCGAAATAAATATTTGCGCTTTTGAGCGTAATGGTGCTGCTGTCCACCTGGAGATTGCCATTGATTCCCTGCACGTTATTAACATCGAGAATGATATTGTCTTTTGTGTGCAGAACAGCGCCTGAGGCGATATTCAGATCCCCCGTTGTGGCGAGACTTATCTCGTCTGTCTTGCTGAATCCCTTATCGTCGCTTACACCTAGCTTTGCGCCGGACTCTATGGTAATTGAAGATTTTTCCGTCGTCGTTTTATTGGCTGTAAGAGATATATTTTTCACAACCAGGACAACGCCGGACTCAACATCTATGCTGTGCGTATTGCCGCCGCCCAGATTTACTTCGCTGAAACCTTTGTCGGAAAGACTTCCTGCGGAAACAACCAGCTTATCCTGAAGAGCCGAATCCAGCGCCGCGCTGAAATCAAAGTCTGTGGGCATAAGATTTTCGCCGCTTTTTTTAACAAATATATTCAGGCCACTCAAATTCAAAACCCCACCCTGATAACCGGGCAGGGCCGAGGCCATCAAAATACTCTCCATAATTGTTGTTTTACCGGCGATGGTTAAATTTCCACCGTTGCCGGCTATTAGAGTCTGTTTTTCGAAATTCCCCTCTGCCAGAACATCCGCTGCCCGTCTCACGCTGTAAACCTGCGGCTTTGTCGAACGTATATTTGTGTCGGCCACGGATGCATAACCGACCGTGAGGGAATAACCATCTTTGGTCACCGCGCCCTGAACAGGGATAACGCTGCCCGTCTGCAACTCTATAATATATGCCCCGGGCTGGAAAGCATAATCAACCGGTAGCAGGGTATAGGTTCCTGTGGTCAAACCGCCTCCTCCGGTCAAATAAATGGTGGCTCCGGGCAATGGTATGGAATTGTCACTGATGACAACATAGCGCCCGGGTTTTGTGAGCGGATTTATGGTTCCTTCGATGCCATTCTGCCAGAGATAGGAAAAAATCGCTCCGCCGCCGGAAACTTCGATTGCCGCGGTGCTGGCGGCAATAACCTCCCCGCCTTCCGCGTTGATGGTTATGGAGTTGGCCGGCGCTACGTCCACATTCACCGTCTTGCCCTGATTGTTTGTTATGGTCCATACGCCATTGGCATCGAGATCGCCGTATTTGACTGTAGTATTGCCAGCGGTTGTAACCACACCGCTGTCGGCAAGATAAATCCGTCCTCCGGTACTCCCGGAGGGATGATCAATATAATTCTGCAAAGTGATGGTTCCCATGGGCGCCGCCAGCACGCCTTCAATATCAATGCCGCCCGGCGCTCCTAGTGTTAGATTCCCGCCGGCGGAATATATATATCCGCCCACGGTGACATCCGCCCGACGAATTGATATGCTGTCCGTGGAAAAAAGATCATAGGTGGAATTTGTCGTCGGATATATGCGGTCGGCCTTCATGATAATATCTCCGGCAACATACAGCTTCCCCTCTTTCTGCGTGACGGGATAAGTGTACATCACATCAGTCAGACGAATATCCCTCGTGGCTTCCAGATTCACTTCCTTGAATCCGCTGATATTGATGCTTCCGTTCAGGTCAAGCCAACTGCTACTGAGCGTCAGATGTCCTTCTCCGGCAGCCGGTTGCCCGCTTGCCGGATAAGCCGAAGCATTGGTAAGAACAATCCATGGCGCGCTGAGATACACGGTATTGCCGTCAAATCCGGTTATTTCCCGGGCGTTGAAAGTCAGTTTTCTGCCTATAGTTTCGTTGATGTCTCCACTCAATTGCAAAACACCGTTGGTTTTGAGGGTTATATCGTCAAATCCGGAGGTAAGATAATTCCGAATGTCCGTATTGTTTATCTTAAGAAGATTGCTTGTATTATTGATGCTCACCGTTCCGCCCTGTATTCCGCTCATCTGCGCTTTCGCCAGCACATCACCGCTCCAGTTTAGAGTGCCTCCAAAATTCAGGGAAAGACTTCCCGGGTTGCCCGCGTCTTCGTATGTTATTATCTTCCCTTCCGTTGTTTTCAGCGCGTTTTTCACCGGCGATGAGCCGGAAATGTCGATCAACGATCCCTGTTCCAAAATAATGCCGGGCGCCGAAATGGTTACTGTGCCGCCGCTCCGGGGAGTATGGTTTACGTCGAAACCGGAAACAGTTGTCGTCGTGTCGAGACGGTTATAGCCTGCCGCGATAATTTGTCCGCTGTTTTCCAGTTTTACATCGCCCCCGCCATTGACATCACCTGTTGTTGTTATATTAACCGTTCCGCCCAAAGACTGAAGAGTCCCGGCAATATACACTTCGGCCGGAGCGGAAAGGCTTATTTTGCCTTCCGGCGCCGTTCTTATTATAGAACCATGAGAGGCAGTAATTGTTTCCGTCTGGTTGATAGTTGATCTAAGATTATTCACAGCTTGCAAGTAGCTACCATTAAAGACTTTACCGGCGGCGGCGGTAAATGAAGAAGCGCCTGCCATATAAGCAACGGAATCGTCAAGCCGGATAATATCGGATCTTCCGGTTACAGCCTTGCTGAAACCGGCAACAATGTTTCCGGTTTGTACGCCGGCCGACGGGTAATTCAATCTGACCAGCGAAGTGGTTATTTCCGTATCAGGATCTACTAAAATATTGTTGAGGCTGTTGAGGGTGATTTGAGTAAACCCGGTATCGGCAAAACGGTCTCCTGCAAGAACGAACCGACCGGCCATTTGCGCGGGAACATCACTGTCCGCTGTGAAATTTTCCGGCCACAAGGGAGATGTTTTCGCCACGGTTATATTTGTTGAATTGATTGTTATGGAGCCTCCGTTAATTTTTCCATTTACATCGGCGAGGGCGTATCCACGCAAATCACCGTCCAGCATGATGTTGGTTCCCTGAACACTCAGGCTGCCGGCACTGCCGCCGGTAACGTTGCCTTTTTGGTCAATGATGTAGCCGCCGCTCACATCCACCGTTGCTCCGCTCTTAATAAATACTCCCTGCCCGTTGTCGGTCTTGTCGTAAATACTTATAGTTCCGCCTCCTGTCTGACCCGAACCAAGGGATAGGGCGGCCGTCTTGCCGGTCAGGGTATTATCAATTCTCTGTCCGGAAACATTTAGAGAGCATCCGGAAGCGAGAAATATCCTGCCGTCTAAACCTGCCGCAGCAGGCAAATAATCTGAAATAATCAAATTTATAGTACCGGAGGGAACGCTGATGCTTCCGTAATTTTCGATGCGGCGGGCGTATCCGGTGAAAGTGCCGCCCGGCGATAAATTAATCTGAGCGCCGCTCTCTGTTGTTATTGTGGTATCGGCATAAAGGGAAAGATTGCCGAGACCTGCTTCGTTAATTGTTTCTGCAGGAACCACAGTCACGTCACTGGGGAGGATATCGTCCGGACCGAAACCTGAACTCAAAACCGGTGTCGAACTTTTTCCCACAACGATTTCTTTTATCAAAACATCTTCCTGCCCTATATTACTGTTATTGGGATTTTTACCGATACTCAATGTGCCGTCCCGCGGAATTTCCAGCCCCCGGGCCACAGAGAGCAAATAGGGTGAGTCGGATGCCGAACTCACCGTGTTCCATGCATTCTGATAGATGCCCTGCGTTGCCGACCCCTTGAGTCGCCCGTCCAGAACAACCGTTCCCGCCACAAGATTAAGAGAGCCGGCGTCGCCGCCCTGAGTGTGCGCCTGTATGTACGTTCCCAAACCATCGATTATTTTATCGTAGTGCAGATTTAGAGGAGCGTTGCTGATATCGTAGATTTTTCCGCCGGAGAGTAATTGGGTGGTGTGAATCACACCTCCGCTGTAATTTATGCCGCCACCGGAAAAATCAATGACCGCGCCCTCTTTGATAACAATATCGCTTGAACCGCCGGTGCAGCTGATGTTTATTTTTCCTCCCCTGATGGCCTGTTCCAGGGCCGTTTCCTCACGATTGAGAATGGCGTTATTGATATTGCCGATAGAGGAACCGGTAAGAATGTTCGCTGTTATTGTCGCACCCTTCAGGATGCCGTCCTTCTGACCATAGGCATCAGCCAATTCCACACTGTTGAGCTGCACCTGAATGGCCAGCGCCGAAGCGCTCTCATCGCTCCAGGCGCCGGCAACGCTGATGACGCTTCCCGTTTCGAGAAATACCCTATCGAGAGCGGTCAGCGTCACGGAGCCTGAAGGAGCGCTGATCGTTCCTCGCAGATCTATAACGCCAGTCGGCACAGACATGACCGCATCAGGACTTTTGAAATTACCATGCATGGCGATGACACCGCCGGAAGATGATGTGGAGGTGCTGGATTTATTGGATGACGTGGAAATGGGGGATTCCGTCACACTGTTGGGGCCCGTGGTAATTTTATCTTTGGCAATTAGCTCTATCCGTCCCTGTTGATTAACAGCCGTCACCGAGCGGATAAGGCCGTCCTGATTGACCACTCCGCCGTACATCCCGGCCATGCCCATATCCGCCGTCAATTCTCCGCCTTCCCTATTCACCGCTTCGCCGAAACCGTCCTTGACATCAACTATGAAAGCGGTTCTCTGATAACCTGTGGCCTCCGGATTAACGTAAGGAGCAATCAGGTCAACCAGAGTACCGGCGGCTAAACCTATCTGTCCTACCGGGGCGTCAATGCTGCCGTAGTTTTCCACATTCGGTCCGATGAGAAACACCGAGCCGCCGGTTGCGGCAACGATTTTCCCGAAATTAGAAACCGCAGCATTAGTACTGTACGTTATGCCGCTGTAGGAATAGGGGTTGCCCGACAAATCTACATCATCGGCTGTTGTTCCCGTTTCGAGATAGAATTTCAGGGATTGTTTTATAAAATCGTCATTGCGGATGTTCAATGCGGAGGCTACGAGAGAATAGACGTTTATCTGCGAACCGGGGCCAAAGAGAATTCCGTTCTGGTTGATGAGGTAGATTTTCCCGTCCGCCGTAAGCTTCCCGAAGATAAGACTGGGACTCTGGCTGTAAATCCGGTTCAGCGCCACCCAGCTTGTATTTCCCTGCTGGTCAAACTTTACCCAGGCATCGGCGCCGATGTCGAAAGAAGACCAGTCAATAATCGTCTGCGGTTGACTCTGATGGATGACCAGCTTGTTTGCCGTGGACGTATCAAAGCCGGAAACACCGGTTGGCCGGACGCCGGGATTTTTCAATACCGGCAGGACTGTATTTGCCGGAGCAGATGTTACGGCTGAATTGAATCCGGGAATCATCAATGACCCCGCCTGCGCGATCACAGGCTGAAAAACAAGATAAAAACACAGCAAATAAATGATGAAGTTCTTTGAAAAAGTCTTTAACCTGCCGTTTCCGCAATTAACGTTTGTCATTATGAGACGCCTCTCAGGCGTCGTGGTAATCTCGTGTATTCGGCAACTTACGAGATTGCTTCGGTCGTGACTCTCCCTCGCAAAGACATCATGACAAAGTCGCTTCGCGGGAATGACAAAAATTGACAAATAATTACTTTTTCTCATCAAAACAGCGCCTTCAATTTAAAATAAAAACGGTTGCTGTTGAGCTCTGTCTGTTCCGTACCGTGGAGGGCAACCGCCCAGTCAGCTTCATACTCCAGATATTTTGTCAATGAGCCGCGCACACCCGCTCCCGTGCCTTCCAGCCTGAAGCTGCTTGCTTGATCGGGCGCGGGATCCTTTACTGTCAACATGGCGAAGTCGTAAAAAACATAGGGAGTAAGCTGTAGCCGTTTGCCAATGCCGAATTTTTCGAAGGGATCGGGAAAAGAAAGTTCAGCTCTGGCATGAACTGCATCGTCTCCCACAGATTCGCTCTCTTTATATCCGCGCACGCTTTCCATGCCGCCGGCTGAATACTTTTCATTGGCAATCAGCGATTGATCGGCCACCTGTCCGTCCAATTTCAGCATCAGCCCCATTCCCAGCGGCAGCTTCTGGTCGCGCTGGATGCCCGCTGTAAAATAAAGATAATTGGCTCTTCCCCTGTAACTGTTGGCCTCAAATCCTCCCTCATCGGAGACGAGTCCCCGGAAGGATATATTCAGGGCAGCATTGAACTGGGTCATCCCGCCCCATGCATCCTGCAATATGGAACCATAGGAAAAGGACAGGGGCATGTAGGTTACGGGAGCGTCACTTTCTTTTCCGCTTACCCCCATTTCAAGAGTGGTTTTAAAAGACTTGTAATCCAGACCGAAGGTAAAATTTTGAGCATAGAGCTTGTATGGCGGCAGGGGAATGACATAACGCGTTCCAAATATATTACCTTTGCCCACCATCTGGAAATCTTCTCCGAAGGCCACATTGCTGTCCGACCAGATGCCATACAAGACCCACTGGTGATCCCTTTCCCACGGCGCGGGCAATATATACGAACCGCTGATGGCTTCAACTTCCTTCGTGTCCTGTGGCGATGTCTGGTACTGAAGAGTGAGGGAATGTTCCTTTTGCCAGAGATTGTCGTAGCGGATCATGCCGTTTAATCTCAACTGTTCCGTATTATGACTGCACCTGTTGTTCAACTCCAGGCTCCCGTGAAGGGGAAATTTGTCCTCCACCTTCAACTCGACATCTATGGTTCCGGGCTGAGCTCCTGGAGTCATGACCGGTTCCACCCTGAAATCCTGATTCCTGTTGATACGGCCGATTTCTTCCTGAACCTTAGGCAAATAAAGTATTCCGCCCTGATTGAGGGAACTGAGGTCTCTCATCATTTTTTCCGAAGTAAAATACCGGTTCCCGGAAATTCTTACTCTGCCGATGCGGCTTTCGATGACCTGCATTTTGACGATGCCGACCTTGATGGTTTGTTCGGGAATGTTGACCAGAACCGCCGGATAGCCGTTGTCGTGATAGAACTTTTCCAGCGCGTCGCGCGCCTTTTCCACATCCTCCGCGGTTTTTTTCTGGCCGGTGAAGGGTTTGACAACTTCACGCAATTTCTCCGCCGGAAAAAGACTGTTTCCGGAAATTTCAAAAGTTTTTATCCTGAAAGGCATTGCTTTTTCATCCTGCTCCGCACGGCCGAACGGCAGGAAAACATGAAATGCAACAAGCAGAACAAATACGATGAAAAGATGCTTGCGAATATTTAAGTCATATTTCATTTTTCAGACGTTTTATCCTTCTTAGATTCAGCTTCAGTTATGCTTTGAACGGTAACATCGCAGGAGAGCGTTGCGCCGCCGAAAGGATTCCTGTAATCAATGGTCATGGTTTTATCGTCAACATCCGTTATCCGGCCGATCAGATAAGCCGAACGGACAAGACTTCCCACGCGGACGTCAATATTAATTTTATAGGAATCGGCATCTTCACTAATGATATGCCCTTCACCGAACGGCGTTTTCACCACGGCGCCCTCTTTCGGTAATAACCGGACGACAACTTCCTTTTCGGCAACTTCTTCCACCCTGCCGTCAAACGTTGAATCATAACTGAAAACTTTTCCTGTTTCCGGAGACATTCCCGTGCGTGATTTGAACCGGTCAATTATCATCTTTGTTTTCCCGGGTTCTTCGCGGAAGCGCGACAGATTGATGACATAATCTGCTTTCGTCCTCAGGGAAATGTCCTGCGCCGTTAATTCCACATGACGTGTGTCTCCTTCTTTAAGGCCGGTTAAATATCCGGCCAGCCGCGCTACAATTTCGTCCTCAAAAGGTTTTTCTTTTTCCTCGATTAATTTTTCATCGGAACTTTTTACCACTACCCGCACCGGCTCCGTCTTGGATCGTACGATATAAATGTTCGATCTGAGCCTCTCTTTTCCTAAAGCATTATCGTCTGTTGCCGCCGCAATTTCTCCGCTGGGCAGTAGGCATTGGAAATGGATACCGGCGATATCGCCGGGCTGTGTCTGCCTTACACTTCCGGAAGCGGCGCACCCCGCGAAAACCGGCA
>Ga0182021_10011750_pt1 | contig 10401 bp, 8 predicted proteins | sample 612E3MmetaG_FD_120493 | JGI IMG/M metagenome (GOLD analysis project Ga0182021, IMG submission 120493) | Permafrost microbial communities from Stordalen Mire, Sweden - 612E3M metaG (Illumina Assembly) | ecosystem: Environmental > Terrestrial > Soil > Wetlands > Permafrost | place: Sweden... | reverse complement strand
GCCAACGCCATCATCGCCCTCCGCTGCGCCAAACTCAGCGGACGCTTTGAGGAGTTTTGGGAACGTCGGGCAGCTCGGTTGGCTCCAGCCGCGTGACTTCACCCCATAATTCTGGAGTGCACCCCAATGACACAAAACAAGCCAGGACCTACTCCCTCGCTTTAGGGAACAACTTGCGTTTGATGTCGGGCCAGAATTCCTTTAGAACCTGCGATACCGCGTCGGTCCCCACCTGCATCAGGAGTTTCGTCCCATTGTCCACGGGTGTCCGGCTGTCGGGATAATACGCGTTGGAAATCGCCACCGCGCTCGCGTTTCCGAGCCACTCCGAATAATTGAAGTGCCTGCCCCCCGAATTCTTGTGGGTCACGATCACTCGTGTCAATGCGTAGCCCGCGCGAGACGGAATGGAGCCGGTTCCGCGCCGGAAATATCGCGGATCCTCGCGCAGCAGCACCGGGAACACCCCCTCCGTAAACATGTTTCCCATCGCCTGATCCCCATAGTTCGTCACCAGGCGATGGCCGTATCCCTTGAGGCCCTGCCCGAAGGAAGGCTGCTGCCCGGTCCACTGCCCCAACCCCGCGAACGCCCCAGCCAACACCACCAGCGGGTAATCGAAGGAATCCTTGCTGGCGATGTCGAGTTTCTGGTGGGCCGTCAGCACCGTGCCTTCCTGCGACGCGTCCGCGGTTCGATAGTTCGGAAGCACGCCGAACACTCGATTGCCTCCCGGCGGTTCCACGGGCTGAGAGCGGGCGGCCGCGGCGGGATTAGCTTCATCCTCAGCTTGCGAGCCGCCGGGAAGGGCGGACGGCGCAGGCTGCGGCTGTGCCAATGCGGCCGCCGCCAGGATCGCCGGCAATAGACCCCGCGCACACATCAAGCTCATTCCCGCACCCTCCGATCTCCTGTGTGTATGGATGGCCCCGATGGATAGAATGTTACACCGAATCTGTCTTTAGGTATCAGGGGTTCGGGCCTGCTCTTTGGAGTCATCGTAGGCGGCGGGCGCAAGTTTTCACGGCTGCTGAGAAGCTGGGGAAAATGTAGCCCACAGGCGAAACCGCCTGCGCCACCAACGGCAAGTCGTTTGCTCGCCATGGTGGGGCAGGCGCTTCCGCCTGCCAACCGCTAAACCGGTCGAGAGTCGGCAGCCGAAAGCGCTGGCGCTTCCGCCTGCCAGGTTCCCGATTCCAGGCGATTGTTTCACGGCTTCCGGGCGGCGCGGCACCGGGCGAGGCGAGAAGAGCGCGGCGGGAGAGGGTCACAAGCGTTCCGGGGACGTCGGCAGGCCCGGCCCGGCGGCGGGTTTCGAGTTGCGCTTGAGCTGCCCGCAGGCGGCGTAGATATCCAGTCCCCGCGGCTTGCGCACGAAGCACGGAAGCCCGCGGCGGACGATGGCTTGGAAACCCGCCACCCGCTCGGGAAGCGGCGTGGCGTAGGGGATTCCCGGGCCGGGATTCAGTGCGATCAGGTTGACTTTGGCGTTCAGGTGGGCCAGCAACTTGACCACGCGCCGCGCGTCGGCATCGCTATCGTTGACGCCATCGAGCAGCACATATTCGAACGTGAGCTTCTCCCAGGGACGCAGCGGATAGGCCTTGCAGGCGGCCAACAGTTCCTTCAAGTGGTACTTCCGGGTGATTGGCATGAGTTCCTGCCGCTGCTCTTCGGTGGAAGCGTTGAGCGAGATGGCAAGCCTGGGACGCACCGGTTCGCGCCCCAGCTCGGCGATTTGCGGGACGATGCCGGCCGTGGATACGGTGATGCGGCGCGGGGAGAAGGCAAAGCCGGCCGGGTCCAGCAGAATGCGCGCGGCTTTGACGACGTTGGGCAGGTTCAGCAGCGGCTCGCCCTGCCCCATCATGACGATGTTGAGGCGGCCGCCCTCCTGGCGCAGCCGGTTCTCGCGCGCCACCACAAGCACCTGGCCGACAATCTCGCCGGCGGTGAGGTTGCGTTCCAGCCCCATCAGGGCGGTCATGCAGAACTTGCAGTCCACCGCACAGCCCACCTGGCTCGAGATGCAGATGGTGTCGCGCTCGCCTTCCGGCATCAACACGGTTTCGACGGTGCGTCCGTCCACCAGGCGGAGCAGGTAGCGGCGCGTGCCGTCGGTGGATTCGAAAAGGCGCTCCACCGTGGGCAGGCCCAGGGCGTGCCGTTCGGCGAGTTGCTGGCGCAGGCCGGCAGGCAGCGTGGAGATCGCCACCAGGTCCGCGGCCTGACCGTGGTAAAGGGCTTGGTAGACTTGGCGGGCGCGGTACCCCGGCTGACCGGGGCCCAATGCCTCACCCAGATCGGCCAAATCCATGCCCACGAGTGGTTGGGACATTCTCTTTCAGTCTAGCGGATCTGGGAAGGGAAGCTGACAGACAGAAGGCGAATCGATCGTCCCCACTGACTGGGGCGAACAACGCCTGGGACAATGTTTCCGATGCCACTCGATGGCGGCCAATACGGTAGAAGCTCTGAAGAAGCCGCAGCGCCGCATTCCCAGCGGCATCCGGTCGAGAGCGAGAAGTCATATGCGTTGTACCGGAAGTGCGCCGACCAGGGTTGCCCACAAACACGGGGAGTCTCATGATTCGTTTGGACACATTGGCGGCGACTATGGGATGTCGGACTATTCTGCGCCCGGCCCGCCGGTACATCACTCTGAGAGCGAATGGGGATAGGAACCTTCGGAGGGTACGCTTTGCGCTTGCCGGTCGAACAGCGACTTCACTGTAAATATCCGCAAGGCGCGGGAAAAGTGTAAACCCATTTTGAGTTCACTACTGTCCAAGACAGTCGGGAATTTGCTGTTTTGGACAAGAGTGATTTTGAGTCGAAGACTCTGTCCAGCGGCGGCCCGGCTTCTTTCTTTTGGGCCTCTCGCCGCAATCCCATGGCGGCGCTTGGCGGAGAAGAAACCGCTCCCGAAGCGAGAATCTGCGATTGGGAGGATCAAGAAATGGCAAATGGGTGTACACTAGCGGCAAAACGGGACTTCCAATGGGAATTCCGGTTCAACAGAAATGGAGGCTCAAATGCGAGTTGCACTTGCAGTATGTGTGCTAATTTTGTCGGGTTCCGTTTTCGGCCAAAACGTGGACGGCACGGACCTCGGAGTAGTGGTGAAGGCGGTGAACGACGCCCTCGTCGAGGCTCAGTCAAATAACCCAACTGGCTTTCCTGAGTTGACTGGCGTGACACTGGAACTGGCGGGCACCGCGACGAAAAGCGCGGACGGCAAAGTGAAGTTTTTAGTTTTTTCGATCGGTCCGAGCGGGCAGACCAGCCGCGGGATTACACTGACCTTCAAGCTTGCTGCGCCCTCGACGAAGAACCAGCCTTCTGCGGTGTCGGTTACCGAAAAGGACTTGAAGCTCGAGCTGGCACAAGCGATCAACTCCGCCAAGGTGGGATTCTTGCAGGTCAGTTCCGCTTCGGGTGTGGCACCCGCTTTGGCGAAAGTGAAGCTCTCGACTGTTCAGCTAAGCGTAAAGTTTGGCGTCCAAAAGTCCGTCTCTGGCGGCATTGATACGGCTCAGTTGCTTCCGGTCGGACTTTCTCTCACGGGCAAGATTCAATCCGAGGCGGTTCAGACCGTCAACCTCACGTTTGGGCAATGATCTGGCGAATCGCGTGCACGGCAATCGCGTTGGTCACGGCGCTTGGCCAGGCGCAAGATCGTTTCGACTTGCGCGTTCCGCCGAACGCGAGTATCGAAACCCTGCGGTTTATCGCCAGTATCGCGGAACCGCGAACGGAGACGGTGCCTGCATCGATGCCCTTGCCGGATCTTCTTCGAAAGTATTACGGCGCGGCACCACTGAGCTTTAGGAAGATTTTCCTGGACTACAATCCGGGGTTCGGCAAATCGTCTGCGGGAGTAACAAACGTCATTATTCCGGTGCTCCCTAAGTGGTCACTGCATCCGACTGTGCTTGGCCCCGCGAAGCAGAATACCGTTCAGCAGTTGCTGTGCTCTCATCTCGGCTATTGCGGTAAACGCACGCGAGAGCAGGTCGCCGCACTGAATAGTAAGATTGTCGGATTATACGAGCGAGCCGCAGTATCCCTGCGCGTGCCCTATACGACAGACTATTTCCTGGTCAAGTTGAAACCGGAGTTGCAGCCCAAGGCTGAGGAGATTTACGGTCGATTGCTCGCTTTGCGCGCACAGGGGCAGATCCTTCGTGTCGGCAACGCCTCCCGTCTCCGCGGACCACCTCAGTTCGAGGCTGCCGACGTTCCAAGAACCGTGCCACCGCACAACATCGATCCCAATTGGGCGTTTCAAGGCCTGGGATCGAATGTGCTCGGGCCGAAGGCGAACACGGTGACCATTGCGATCGCCGACTCCGGAATTGATCAGGAAAGCGACGGCCACCCGGACGCACGCTTCGTTTATTGGCAAGGCCCGCCGCCGGGAATCGACACCCGGCAGGAGTTAGGCGTTCCGACTTGCGGCAATGTCCAGATTGGCTGCAACTTCGTGAAGCCCCACGCATTTCCATTGGATGATACCGGTCAAATTGATGAACCCAGTCAAGGCGACAAGCCTCGGCACGCCTACCACGGAACGCATGTGTCTGGGGTCGCGTTTGCGCGATTGGCCGAGCAGTTGAAGCCTGACCTCGACAGCCGTCTGCGATTAATGGTTCTCAAAGTGATGGATAAAGAGGGCTACGCGAATTCCGACGCCATGGCCAGTGCACTGCTGTTTGCGGATCAGCACCCCGCGCAGGTGGTGAACCTGAGCCTCTCAGGACGGCGCACACCTGACGTCGAGCGCTTGTTAGAACAGCTTAAATCGCACTTGTTCGTGATCGCCGCCGGCAACCAGGAGGCTTACGGCGCCCCAGGGTTGGATCTAGACCTGCCAGACCCGGAAGAGACAGCTGGTTATCCGGCTCGTCTCGCAGGCGTTCTGCCGAACGTGATCACGGTTGCCGCCCACGACGAAGCGGGGAATCTCGCGCCGTTTTCCAATTGGGGCTCAACCGCCGTTACTATGGCGGCACCCGGGGTCAATATTCGATCGACCATTCCGGGCAAGGACAAATACCTAGCGCTCAGCGGCACGTCCCAGGCTGCCCCCGTGGTCAGTCTGGCGGCGGCTTTGTTGATAGCGAGCGGACTTGGTGAGACCTTTACCCCAGGCGCAATCAAGCGCCGGCTGATCGCCTCTGTGGACGTCACCGACGCCTTGCGCGACAGAGTTCAGTCTCATGGGAAACTCAACATCGCGCGCGCACTGGCCTGGCATTATGATTCGATCAAGCTGCGCACGGGCGACGAACCCCTAAAAGGGATCATCTGTTCCCCCTCCGGCTTGAGCATGCCGGACCGGGATCGCGTGGATTGGCGCTACGTTTCCAAGATTGTATTGAATTACTCTCCCGATGCCGGACGCCACCACTATGTAATGCTTCGCAAGGGCAACACTGATTTCCAACAGTGGATCGGGGATCTAGACCTTACCGTTTTCACGGAGATCAGTTTCTCTCCCGGGATGAGCGGTTGTGACGCCGCGCAACCAATCAAGACGACCGAAATCTTAGATATCACGACGCAGTATTACTGAGCTGCGATTTCGCGAACGATCCGGGAACTACGCAATGAGTCAGCCACAATTACCTAGGCTATGACGGGCACCTGTCGATCCAGAGCCTTCGCCAGAACTGGCCCGAAGGTGCTACAACTAGAATAGGCTTCTTCCGCTGTGCAGCAATGACATCGCCATCCAACCCTTTGCGGGACATCGAAATGAGCACGCTGGGCAACGGCGTGCGTGTCATCACCGAGGTGATGCCGCACGTGCGCAGCGTCTCGGTGGGCATCTGGATCGGTTCCGGCTCGCGGCGCGAATCGACCGGGCAGAACGGCATCTCCCACTTCATCGAGCACATGCTCTTCAAGGGCACCACCAGCCGGTCGGCCGAGGACATCGCGCGCAGCGTGGACGCGCTGGGTGGCAATCTGGACGCCTTTACCGCCAAGGAACTGGTGTGTTTCAACACCAAGGTGCTGGATCAACACCTGTCCCAGGCCTTCGACGTTCTGGCCGACCTGGTGCTGCACCCCATGTTCCGCGAAGAGGATATCGAGAAGGAAAAGGGCGTCATCCTGGAAGAAATCAAGATGGAGGAGGACAGCCCCGACTACCTGGTTCACGAGATCTTCTCCGCCAATTTCTGGAAGGATCACTCACTGGGCAAGCCGATTCTCGGCACGCCAGGCAGCGTGCGCCGGTTCGACAGCCAGATGGTGCGGGATTTCTATAATGCGGTTTACACGCCGGCCAACGTGCTGGTGACGGCGGCCGGAAACCTGACCCACGCGGGGCTGGCGGCGCTGGTCCGGCAGCACTTCGAATCGCTGCCGAAGGGTGATGCGGCGCCCGCCGAGCAGCCGCCCAGCACGCACGCGCGCATTGCGCTGCGCAACAAGAAATCGTTGGAGCAGGTTCATCTGTGCCTGGGGGTTCCGTCGTACCCGCTGCCGCACGACGAGCGCTTCGCCTGCTACGTACTAAACACACTGCTGGGAGGCGGGATGAGTTCGCGCCTGTTCCAGAACATCCGCGAGCGGCAGGGGTTGGCCTATTCCGTGTTCAGCGAGTTGAACCCCTACCGGGACACTGGCTGCCTCTCTATCTATGCCGGGACCAGCGTGGAATCGGCGCCCAAAGTCGTGGAATCCATCACCAAGGAATTCCGCGAGCTCAAGCAGCGGCAGGTGAGCGGCGAGGAACTCCGTCGCGCCAAGGACCACCTGAAGGGTTCGCTGATGCTCGGGCTGGAATCCACCGGCAGCCGCATGTCGAATCTGGCGCGCCAGGAAATGTACTTCGGCAGGTTCTTCACCCTGGATGAAGTGCTGGAGAGCATCGAAGCGGTGACAGCGAACGACGTGCGCCGGATCGCGCAGACGTTCTTCGACCCGAAACAGATCGCCCTGACGATTCTGGGTAACCTGGAGAAGATCAAGATCGGCCGCGAGGACCTGGTCTGCTGAGATCGGCCGCTCTCACGGCAGCATTGGACACAGACTGCAAGTACTGACGCGCCGGCGGGAGGGGAGTTCCTCGCGCAGTCCCCTGTGCCGCGGATGGTTATATATCTCATGGATGACGTGCTGGCTGCCGGCGTCCCCCGCGCCGTGCGCGCCGTCCGAGTCAATGCAGCAGAAGGCATGTTTGCCACTGCTCAAGAAGTGGAGCTGGAACCACTGCCTGCATCCGACATCCGGCGCCACACCCAGTTGGGTCTTCACGGCCCCCAGCCAGTCACCCCGAACAGTCACCAGTCGGCCGCGGAGGCTTTGCATCTCGAAGTGCGCCTTGAGATTACTTATACGGCGGATCCCCGCTTCAACATAGAGAGGGCCGTCAAAAATGCATTCTGGACCTTGAGCAAATTTCATCGACCCGTCCGGGATCTCCTACTTAGCTGGGGCGATCTGCGAAACTAAGCTCTTGGGGCTTTCTCCCCGTCCCGAGCCCCGCCGCCGCGCTTGTTCGAGCCACCGCCGGTCGCGCAACAACAGGAGCCGCCTCCATAACAGAACGATCCTCGATACTCTTGGGGCGGGGACGTCTGCAAAACAGAGCCGACAGCGATCCTCGATATCGACCCGGGCCAAACGCTCTCTCCAATTAGCATCAAAAGGAACACTGACTGTTTCCGGATCGAATCCCTGGCGTTGGGACTGTCCAAACACCACACAGCAAGGGTAAATTCGGTCTTGCACGACCTTCTTGATCTCTCGGTAACTACAGGTCTTGTAGATGTCCTTCTTGTCCCAATTCGGGACCTTCCATACATCGATCATATCCGCATAATCGGTCTTCTTTTGCGCCAGAAGGTTGCTGTCGTTGTAGGCGGCAGTGAACCGTGCATATTGCGAGTCATTGAGGCCTGGGTAGTTAGAAACATCCACCGTGTCGTAGAGCTTCAGGTCGGCAAGATAGTTGGTGGCCAACGCTCCATTGGTGGCCAAGTACAGATGGCGGCCGGGAAACATCCGGCGGAGGTTTCGGCTAATCCATGCAAACTCTTTGTGTAGGGTCGGTTCACCGCCTGAGATCTTGATGACCTGGAATTCGCCATCCCGGAGCAAACCGCTGAAGTACTCGATCTGCTCCACCGTCATGGTTCTCTTGTCTTTGTGCAGCGGCGTTCCCTGGCCGCATAGGGGGCAGTCGAGATTGCAGAAATCCGTGATGCAAAACTCGAGGGTACTCAGTTGGGCATCTGGTTGTTGATCCATGTACTACGCTCGTGTCTCCACCGGACATCCCTTCTTGGTCTTGCTGTAAACGTTCTATCATATAATGTGCGGGAGTTGCAACATCCTTTCGTTGGCCGATACGCAGGTCCGAGGGTCGGGGATATAGGTGTTAGCGATCATCTGAAAACGTAGATTTTTGGACTTTGGCCGGGCCGGGGTTGTCGAGGATGCCACGGAGTTTGAGGCGCAGGTACGGGAGGTAGCCGCCGGGAGCAGGATGCTCCCGGAGTTCGTCAATGATGGGTTGGAAGTAGGCCAGTGAACGAACTCGTGGGAGCGGTGGCACATCGGTGGGCCGCGTCCTACGACGGAGGCAGGCCAGCAAGAGCGCAGTAAAGACCGCTTCGAGTGGAACAAGCGTTCCACTCCACCCCCGGTGGCCGCTTAGAGCAAGCCGTGCCGGAGAGTAAAACGCTCTTGGACCTGGCCTTCGCGCAGGGTGAATCAGCCGGCGCCCAGACGGCCCAACTGATGAAACTGCTGGAGCAGTATGGCGCCACCGCGTTGCTTCCAGCAATGCCGCCGCGGAACGCGATGATGTCGCTCGCCTTACGGCGAAAGTTCAGAAAACTGCGTTTTCAGATGATTGCCGACAATTGCCGACAATATAGGCGAAGACGCAATTCCTATCGACACCATGATTCGCCGGCCCGCCCACCCGGAAGAACCTCGCCTATGCGTGTCGGCGGCCCGAAGAGTTTCCGTTCTTGGGAGATCACGGAGTATTTTTGACATATCCATGCTGCCTGCCGGCAGACGTCTTGCCTACCATCATCGGGGGTCAGCAATTTGAAGAGCCGAGTTGCAAAGCCATGGCAGGCGCTGTTCTTTCGATAGCTGTTACAATCGCAGCTCGGGGGGCTGACGTTCCTTTGACGTTCACCCTGGCGCTCGGCCGCGCGCGGCTACAGCGCTCTCGTACGAGATTTAGAATCTGCGATAATGATTTAAAATCGATTCTGACTGAGCCGCATAGCTTGATTCACTAAAGGCCGCAAGAGCAGGCGGAATGGGGGTTGCGAGGGATGGAGGAATCTACGTTTTATAGGCAGGTCACCGCTGAGGACTTCCATGGTGCTCCCTATGAGGACTACGTTCGCGAGTTGAGAGCAGGCCCGCATGTCGACTTCCCGCAGACCGTCAGTATAGAAACCCTGAGCCTGTGCAACGCTGCCTGCTCATTCTGTCCCTACCCTGGCTTGGAGCGGAAGGGACAAAAGATGCCGGACCACTTGATCGAGAAGATTCTGCGAGAACTGGAGGAAATCGAGGATCGGCCGGCATTCGAAGTCACTTTTACCCGGGTCAACGAACCATTTCTCGATAACCGAATTTTCGATCTAGCTAAGGAAATTGAGCGGCGGCTGCCGGAGGCGGTCCAGTTTTTCCACTCCAACGGCACACCGCTGACGGAGAAAAACCTGCTCCGGCTCGCGGAACTGCAGCGTATTGCCTATTTGAGCGTGTCTGTCAATGACTACAGGCCAAGGCAATACGAGACCTTGATGGCACTGCCTTTCGAACGGATTTTGGCCCGCCTGGATTTAATTCATCGGATGAAACTGAGCGGCAGTTTGAACTTTCCGATCTTCGTTTCTCGTGTCGGAGATGGCAGTGCCGCCGACGCGGAGTTTCTCGAATGGGTAAGGAGGACCTATCCCGCGTTGAGCGGTCTCGTGACTATCCGGGGCGACTGGCTTGGCGCCGTCAAAGTACAGATCGGCAACAGACCGAATGTCGGCTGCAGGCAATGGTTTCAACTTCACCTGATGTCAGATGGGCGGGAAGCGTTCTGCTGTATCGATTCGGATGGGAAGTATGGCATGGGTGACGCTAACCGCCAACACGTGATTCACGAAATTTATCAACATCCGATCCGCAGGAGGTTGCGGACCGAAATCATTTCTCGGCAGGACGTCGGAACTTGCAGGACTTATCCCATGCTGCCATGATGTTACGGGGCATCCAATCTAGAACACAGCGGCACCGGCCCTTCGTATAATCGTCGCGCGACAGGCCCATACAGGTCTGGGTCAAATCGTTGGTCCCGAAGCTGAAGAACTCGGCTTCCTTGGCGACATCGCCGGCGGTCAGCGCCGCGCGCGGAATTTCGAT
>Ga0182021_10011749_pt1 | contig 10401 bp, 6 predicted proteins | sample 612E3MmetaG_FD_120493 | JGI IMG/M metagenome (GOLD analysis project Ga0182021, IMG submission 120493) | Permafrost microbial communities from Stordalen Mire, Sweden - 612E3M metaG (Illumina Assembly) | ecosystem: Environmental > Terrestrial > Soil > Wetlands > Permafrost | place: Sweden... | reverse complement strand
CATCAGCTCCGGCACGCCGTGGGTGGCTGTGGTGCTGGCCTGCGGCTTCTACATCTGGTATGTGAAGACGTCGGTCATCTGCTGGATGGGCGCCGTCCGCGGCGTGTTCGCTATGGCGTTCGACCGCCAGATGCCGCTCGGCCTCACCAAGGTGAGCAAGCGCGGCGTGCCTACGACGTCAAGTCACCTCATCGGCATCGCCGCCCTCATCGGCTGCTTCATCGGCCTGGGCGACGCCAAGGGCGCCGCCTCAGCCGAGGCCTCGCTGGCCATCATGGACTTCACCGGCCTGTTCTTCATCTGGGCTGTCGGACTCGCAGGTCTGTTCCTGCCGTTCACCCGGCCCGACCTCTTCGAGAAGAGCACGTTCCAGTACAAGTGGGGCGGCATCCCGGTCATGGCCATCTTCGGCTTCCTCGTGCTGGGCATCGGCTGGTACATCAACTTCATCGTCGGCTTGGAGTTGACCACCGCCAGCTCGCAGATCGGCTGCGCTGGACTCATCGCTATCGGTCTTGGCATGGTGGCTCTCATGTATCAGAAGAACCGCAGGGACGGCATCGACCCGAACAACATCTACGCCACGATCCCGCCGGCCTGATCTTCGTATCACGCCGACTGCGGTCGAGCCTGGGGCGGCCCCTCCCGCTGGGAGGGGCCGCCCCTCTCTGTTTGGCCCGCGGCGCCACCGGCGCTGCAGGCCTGTGTCATGCCCCCGGCCATCCGCGCACGGCGCCATGTGCTGCCGGTCTGGTGGCGATGGGCGGGCCCGCGCCGCTAGACTTGTACGGTCACCCTGGGAGGCGAGCGATGCTGTCTGTGGAGACCATGAAGTGGCGCCTGGAGCGCATGAAGGGCAGGACGTTTCCGCTCGTGCAGTGGCCGGGCACGGCCCGCGTGCTGGACGTGACCGAGACGAGCCTGGACCTCCTGGTCGGCGGCGTGCGGGCAGACTACACGTGGGACCGGGTCCGGATCACGCAGCAACGGCTGATGCAGAATCACGAGCTGAGTATCGCGGAGCTGGGCGGCCAGCACGACGCCGTTGGGCTGGTCTCTCTGCTGGCCTACGTGCAGGCCGACGAAGTGGTCGTCTCTCCGCAGACCGGCGTAGTCCGCCTGGCCGATCCCGAGGGCGTCCCCATGCACCAGCCGACAGCACCGCGAGACTAGGCGGCGCAGTCGCCGGAGCGCTATTGAGCGGCGCTACAGGCGCAGCCGACGAGTAGCGCCGGACTAATCGGCGCAGTACGCGCAGCCGCCGGAGCGCTGTCAGGCGACGACGTGCAGACTGCTGCGTCGAACCCCCGGCGTCCGTCCGCCTGGGCGCTGCCGCTCAGGATCACAAGTGCGAATCGGGAGGAGATGGAGATGGGCGAAGCGCTTGATGCGAGCAGCGCCGCGTCGGCCGTCAGCACGTTCAACGAGTGGGATCCGCTGGAAGAGATCGTCGTCGGCACCGTAGAGGATGCCATGGTGCCGCCGTGGGACGAGATCATGCCGGCGGTCGTGCACGACAAGACGCAGTGGGACTTCTACAAGCTGTGGGGCGGCACCCGCTGGCCGGCCGAGATGCTCAAGAAGGCCGAGCGCGAGGTGGAGGCCTTCGTACACATCCTGGAGGCCGAAGGAGTCAAGGTCCGCCGCCCGGAGCGCTTCGCTTGGGATAAGCCGATCGCCACGCCGGACTGGCAGCAGCCGAGCTCCTGCTACGCACTCATGCCGCGGGATGTGCTGCTCGTCGTGGGCGATCTCATCGTCGAGGCGCCGATGGGCTGGCGCAGCCGCTACTTCGAGCACCTCGCCTACAAGAGCCTCTGCAAGGAGTACTTCAAGGGCGGGGCGCGCTGGATCAGCGCGCCCCGCCCCCAGCTCTCGTCCGCCAGCTACGACCAGGACTTCATCCCCATGGAAGAGGGCGAGCCGCAGCGCTTCATCTGTACGGAGTTCGAGCCCCTCTTCGACGCCGCGGACTTCATCAAGTGCGGCCGGGACCTGTTCGTCGGCCGCTCCAGCTGCTGCAACGAGTTCGGCGTCGAGTGGGTCCGCCGCCAGCTCGGACCCGAGTACCGTGTCCACGAGCTGGACGTCTACGACACGCACCCCATGCACATCGACGCGACCTTCTTCCCCCTCGCTCCAGGCAAGCTGCTCATCAACCCGGAGCGCGTACGCAGTGTGCCGAAGATGTTCCGAGAGTCCGGCTGGGACGTTCTGGTCTGCCCGGAGCCGGAGATGCCGGCCAGTCACCCCATGTTCAACTGCAGCCGCTGGATCATGATGAACGTGGTCATGCTGGACGAGAAGCGCATCATCGTCAGCAAGGGTGAAGACAACTTCGTGCGCCAGCTCAAGGCCTGGGGCTTCGAGCCCATCGAGTGTCCCTTCTGGGACTTCGAGACCATCGGCGGCGGCTTCCACTGCGCCACCGTGGACGTGCGCCGGCGCGGCTCGCTGCAGTCGTACTTCTGAGCCGTTCGCCAGACACGGTCGTGACGACGCACCTGAGGCGGGTGAGGGCGGCGCACTTCTGGCCCGGCGTCACATCCGGAACGCCGCCACCAGCCCTCATGTGCCGAGCGGCGCCTACCCCGCGGCGCGCCGATGCGGCGAGAATGCAGCTTCACTCGATGTGTGCAGAGGCCGCGACCACGGGGTCAACCAGGTCGCGGCCTCTGCCCGCGGAACGTCAGTTGATCTGCCGTTCCACGCGCCGAGTGACCGGCAGGCCGCGGCGCCCGAGCTCGGCGATGAACTCGTCGCGCACGTGGCGCTCGAGGATCTCGGGCGCCACGACGCCGACTTCCTCGATCGTGCCTTTGACCATGAGCTCGGCATAGATGGCAGCCGGCGTGGAAGTGCCATAGGACACACATGTGGCGCCGGGGATGTGCTCGTTAACCTGGCGGATGTCCGGTGGGAAGATGTTGTAGACGATCGTGGCCGGCTTGCCCTCGTGCCTGCCGATGCAATCCACGGTCACCACACCGTAGTCGGTGATCTCTCCGGCCAGAGCGAGCCTGGCGAGCTCGTCGGCCGGTGGATTCGGCGGCAGGGTGGCCACGAACACGTCGATGGGCCTCACAGAGCTGCCGTCCTGCATGGTGACCGGGTACTTGCTGGTCATACCGGAGGCGACGAGTGCGAGGTCGGCGTCGAGGCCTTCCTCCGGGCCACCCATCTTGAAATCGACGTAGCGCAGACCTTTCTCGCCGAACTTGCCCGGCAGCAACCGCGGCAGCGTGGTGACTTCTTCGTGGTCGTGACAGATGACGCAGCCGCGACCGAAGGGCTGAGGGAACTCGTAGTACTCGCGGCGGCCGAAGATCTCTACCCGCTTGAACTCGCCGTCTTCGAACAGCAAAGGCGGCTGAGCGCAGTCGGTGTAGTACGTCTCCTGCGACCACACCTGCAGCGGCACGGGGCTTTCGAAGAGCGCGTAGTCTTTGATACGGATCTCGGAGCACTCGTCGAGGTCCTCGTAACCGTTACCGGCAAAGGTGTTGGTGACTCCCGGGTCCATGCCGGTGCTGAGCAACGCGCACAAGCCTGCTCGCGTGAAGTCGTCGTGAAGCTTCATCTGCTCGAGGAACGCCTCGTCGATCGTCTTGGTGCGCGTCTGGCCCGAGGCCATGTCCTGATAGTTCGCTCCGGCGGCCAGACAGGCTCGCATGATCTGCAGGTTGTACTCTGGGATCACGGCGTTCATGACCAGGCCGCAGCCTTGGGCGGCTTGCGTCAGCGCCGCTTCGCTGGAGGCGTCAAGTCGCACCGGCGTCGTCTTGCCGCCGCCGACCTGGTCGGCCACGAAGCGGGCCCGTTCGAGGTCGTAGTCGCCGAGGACGATCTTTGAGACCTCGGCGCACTTGGCAAGGTTCCATGTGAGCACCTGGCCCTGCATGCCGGCGCCAACGATGAGGATCTTCATGCTCTGCCTCCTGCGCTGTTCGCGATCACTCCCCTTCTACCAGAGGCGCGATACTGCCGCAAGGACGCCATTGTGCGAATATCGTAGGTGCGTCCCCAAGGCGCCGACGCCTAGTTGCATGGACTGGAGGCGATCGTGACGGAATCGCACCCGTCCGGCGCGATAAGCTGTCTGCTCGAGGGAGGCCCGGCGTGGGAACGAAGTGCTGGGCCTGGCGTGGAAGAAGAGCGTCGGACGGGCGGAGGAAGCGATGCACGAGCTTGGCATCACAGAAGGGATCATCCAGCGCGCCCGCGAAGCTGCGCAGGCGGCCGGCGGCGTGAGGATCACCGACGTCTACTTGACGATCACGCCGGCCGCCGATTTCACGGTCGATTCGATCGAGATGTACTTCGAGATGCTGACGGACGGAGACGACTACTTCAGCGGCGCCCGCCTGCATTGGGAGGTGCAGACTGCCGCCGCGTCGTGCCTGCAGTGCGGGGCCACCTTCCAGGCTTCGGAGCCACGGCCTGACTGTCCGCACTGCCGTGGCCGCCAGGTCCGCTTCGATCCCCGTGCGCCGATGCTGCAGATCGTCGGCGTGGACGTGGCAGAGGAGGGCGACACGGACCCGGACGAAGCCAGCCGATGAACAGCGCTCCCGCCCGCGATCGCGTGTGCGCGGTGACGGTCATCCCGCCCTACGGCGAAGTGCGGGTGTGCACTGCGCTGGCATGCGCGAGATGAATGCTGTGATGGTGGAGCATAGCGGAATCGAACCGCTGACCTCCTGGGTGCGATCCAGGCGCTCTCCCAGCTGAGCTAATGCCCCACGAATGACGCCCCGGGCGGGGAAGTCCGTTTATACCCGATTCCGGCGGCGGCCGGCAACTTGCGGGTGGGAGGTGGTCGGCCTGGGCTCGCGCCGGGCAAGATGGGCGGGCCAAGTGTTGGCCAGGGTGACGACATAGACGCCCGTTCCATGTGGTGCGGGAGAGCGGGGGACGATTCTATTAGAGAACTTGGAGAGACCAGCACGGAAGGCAGCCATGACCCGCGCCGACAAAGACAGAATAGTCAAAGACGTGCTCGGTAGATACGGGCACGGGGTGGGCAAGACCGTGGTCGAGGACGACACGTGCCTCGGCAGGTTGCTGGCCACTCTGAAGTTCGACCTCGAAGATCGCGAGGTCGGCAACTACCTTTGCTCGTTCCTGGTCGCCTAGGTCCTAAGGGCGGGACGCCGCTGCGGGATGGGCGTACCAGAACTCGAGGTGAGGCCCCGGCTTCTTGGTCGGCCGCGATTAAGGCTCCCGCGGTCGAAAGCAGCCGGGGCCTCTGCGTATCCGCCATCGGATCCGGCCCGGAGACGGGCTTCTCACTCTCTCACTCGTTGTCAGACGGGAGCGCGTGCGTCGCTGCCGGATCCTGGGCGCCGCTTAGATTCAGCTTGAGCTGCCCGCCCGAGAAGGACATCACCCGGTTACGCCCGCCACGCTTGGCCATGTACATGGCGTAGTCGGCCTTGTCGATCAGCTCTTCCTTGATCTCCGCATCGTCGGGGAAGGTGGCCACGCCGGTGCTCACGGAGAGCGTGGCCTCGTAAGGGTGGATGCGCGCCGCGCTTACGGCGCTCCGGATGCGCTCGGCCACCTCCAGCGCTCCCGCAGCGTCGGTGTCCACCAGGGCGATGACGAACTCCTCGCCCCCGTAGCGCGCCGCCATATCCACCTTGCGCACCGTGTGGTCGATGACACTCGACACGGTGCGCAAGGCCAGGTCGCCGACGCTGTGGCCGAAGCGGTCGTTGAAGGCCTTGAACTGGCCGATGTCCAGGAACAGCAAGGAGACTCGGCTGCCGCGCTCGCGGGCGCGCTCTAGCTCCTCACCGAGCCGTTCGTGCAGGTAGCGATGGTTGTAGAGCCCGGTGAGGTAGTCGGTGATGGCGTCCTGGCGCGCCTGGCTGAGGCGCTCCGCCGTGGAATGCAGCAGGGACGCGAACGACTGATTCACTTCACTGCGCAGGCTCTGGAGATCCGTGGGTGGCGCCTCCGGCGGCACGTCGGCCGTCACCACTGCGGCGACGGAGCCGTCGGCCGCCCAGACGGGCGCCAGCGCGTTGACCCAGACGCCATACTCGTCGACGTACAGTACGTTCATGTCGGCGGGAGCGCCGGCGAAGGCCTCGTCGAGACTGCCGTGGCCGATGATCTCGTGGCCGCACGGGGACCAGTCGGGCTCGTTCTCCTCAGGGTCGACGAGGAGAACGTAGCGAGCCTCGCTGCGCACGGAGGTGCAGAGGAAGCGGGTGGGCGGGTGGGCGTCCCTGACCTCGCGCAGCGTCTGTGCTACCGACGCATATTCGGCGCTGCGGGCGTCTCGTGACAGCGTCACCACAGTGTGAACGTCTGGGTCGATACGATCGGCCGCCGCCGCCGCCGCGGCTTGCGCAATGCGGCGGCGAGCGTCCAGGCGTTCGAGCACGCGCCTGAAGGCTGCCAACATCTCTGGGTCGAACTGCGACCCTGAGCATCGCTCCAGCTCTACCAGACACTCCGGATACGGGCGTGGCTCCCGATAGGGACGACGATAGGACATTGCGTCGTAGGCATCGACTACGCACATCGCCCGCGCGACGATCGGGATCTCGTCGCCGGCGAGTCCATCCGGATAGCCGTCGCCGTCGTATCGTTCGTGATGGTGGCGCACGCCGGAGACAAGTTCCGGGCTGAACAGCGGCTCGATGATCTCCGCACTGATCACTGGATGCTGCCGCATCAGCTCCCATTCCCTGGCGTTCAGCGTTCCGCTGCTGAGGAGCACACGATCGCTCACTCCGATCTTGCCGATGTCGTGCAGATAAGCGGCTTCCTCGAGTTGGCTGATGACGGTCGGCGACCAATCCAGTTCGCGGGCAAGCAGGAGCATGTACGCAGCCACGCGAGCGGCGTGACCCAGCGTGTAGTAGTCCTTGGCGCTCAGCGCCGAGCTGAGCGCTTTGAGGTTGCTCAGATGGAGCCCCTTGACTCGCTCGTAGAGGCGAGCATTGCTGAGGGTAAGGCCGAGCTGCACCGCGACACGTTCGAGGACGGCTCGCTGCTCGTCGGAGAAGGCCGACTCGCGCGGACTTGCCATGTGGAGGACGCCGATGGCTCCTTCACTGCCGGAAAGGGCAAGGCAGACGGCGCTGCGCATCCCCTCGAGCGCCCGCAGTCCGCCGGCGTCGGGCAGGCCCACGTCCAGCGCGGTGGGGTCCTCGCGGCAGGATCGCTCCATCCGTGCCACGTACTCGGGAACGATGCCGCCCGCCTGGAGCTCGGTTGCGAGCGGCTCGGTGGCAGCCAGCACCCGCGCGCTGCCGGGCGCTTCGAACCGAACGATAGCGGCTTGCTCGAACTCGACGAGGCCACGAAGCTCTTCGATGGCGACGCGAGCGATCTCGTCCGCGTCCAGTGTGGCAGCGGTGCGACGCGCGAGAGCGTTAAGGGCCTCTTCCTCGCGCGTCTTGACCGTCAGCTTCAGGAAGAGATCGGCGTTCGCCAGAGCCTGCGCTCCCGTCTGCGCCAAACCCTGGAGGAGCTCCACGTTTTCGTAGGTCCGCGCCTCGCTGTCGAACAGGCTGAGCAGGCCCACTACTTCGCCCCTGACGAGCAGCGGCAGATCGAGACTGGCGCGCAGACCCCACTCACGCCATAGGCGCCGCTCCAGCGCCGTCGCCGGGGCCTCGCCTTCGGCGCCCAGGCGCTGGACGGGCTGCCTGGTGCGCAGCATCTCCTCCACCATGCTGAAGTCCGTCACGGAGAAGGTGGTCCCCGTGCGAGTGTCGTCGAGCACACCGCGGTCGATGGTGGCCAGCAGCCGCATCCGGTCGCCCTCGAGCCGATAGACGTCGCAGCCTCGCGAGCCGCCGGCCGTGCGGACGCTCTCCGCCACGACGCGAATCACGAGGCCCTCGTCGAGCGTGGCGCCGAACTCCAGAGCGGAGTCGATCAGAAGCTGCAGGTCGCGGTTGCCCGACCGGAGCTGCTCGAGCAGCAACACGTTCTCCATGGCGCCCGCGACGGTGCCGGCCACGCCGGTTGCGAACTCCAGGGCGGGCGTCCAATCGCGGGGCACGGTGTCGAACATGTCTATGACACCGAGCGTGCGTCCTCCGACGACGAGCGGCACGCAGAGCTCGCTGCGCATGCCGAAGCGCTCCAGCTGCGTCCGCTCGTAAGCCCCCAGTCGCTCGTCGTCGAGGTCGCGGATCGCGATCACGCGTTGCTGCTCGACGGCGGTCCGGCTTGTGGGGTACGAACTGAGGGGCTCAACGACGTCTTCCCAGTCTCGCTCGAAGCCCTCGTCCGTAACGCCCGCGAGGAAGCGAAGCTGTTCGTCGCGGGCGAGGTAGATCTCGCACATCGCCACGCCGGCGACCCGTCTCACCCTGGCGGCAACGGCCTCGGCGAAAGTCCGCAGCTCGTGGGCCGCGGACGCCAGCACCCCGATGTCGGCCATCTCGCGCAGGGCAGTGGCGTGCTGTTCGAGCTGTTGCATAAGGAGCGCGTTCTGCAGGGCCCCGGCCACGATCTGGCCCACGCTGCGTGTGTAATCCAGGTACTCGGAGTAGTCACGCGGGGAGGTGTCGAAGAGGTCGATGAGGCCGATACTTCCATCGCTGCCGACCAGGGGGATCCCAAGCTCGCTCTGATAACCGAACTTGGCGTAGTTCTGGAGCTCCTCGGGGGTGAGCCGGGGGTCTGCACTGGACTCGACAACCAGCGCTGTGCCTGTTGTGAGGGCCCGCCGTGTGGTCGGGTAGAGGTCCAGGTGGATGAGTTTGCCGGTCAGCGTTTCGTCGACGCCGTTTTCGTCAAGGCTGACGCGGACGCGCAGCTGCTCGCCGTCGATCGTGAATATGTCGCAGGCGGCCGCGCTGAGACTGGCCAGCAGGCGCTGGGCGACGGTGTGCAGGAACGCGTCGATGTCCCGCGCTTGCACGGCCAGGGCGCCCAGCTCGACGATGTCGCGCAGAACGCGGCTGCGCTGCTCGACCTCCTCGACAAGGAGGACGTTGCGCAGCGCGGCTTGGACCGCCCGCCCCGCGCCGCGCAGGAAGTCGACGTCTTCCGCCCAGTCGTGGGGACGCCGGCCGAACACGTCTATGAAGCCGTACGCCTGGTCGTCGATGAATAGGGGGACGATGGCCTCGCTCTCGAAGCCGGTGGCTCGGAACTCCAGGCGCTCCTTCTCCGTGAGCCTTTCGTCTGAGGAGTCGGCGATCACACATGGCTCGCGCGCCTCCAGGGCAGCGAGAGCCATGGGGTAGTCGTCCGTGGACAGGGCCGGGCCGGGCTCTGCCTCGCCGCGCCCGGCCTCATACACCAGCACACTCCGCAGTTGGTTGCCGGTCACGCGGAACACCTCGCAGCGTTCCGCGCCGAGCGAGTCGAGGAGGTGGCCCGCCGCACCCACAAAGAGGGAGCGGGCGTCTGGGCTTGCCGCCGCCGACGCCTCGAGCTCCAGAAGGTCGCGAGAGGCCCGGTCGCGGCGCTCGAGCTCTTCGAAGAGGCGGGCATTCTCCAAAGCCCGGGCTGCCACTTGCGCCAGGCCGCGGATCAAGTCGAGGTCCTCAGCGAAATCGCGGGGCACGTAGTCGGACAGCTCCGCGAGGCCGACGATCCTGCCTCCGGAGATCAGCGGCACCGAAAGCTGCGACTGATATCCCCACTTCTCCAGAGAGAAACGGGCCTCCGGCGTGAGGATCGGATCATCGACACTGGCGACACCGACGATCTGACCGGTCTCAACCGCGCGACTGCTGCAGGGATACCGCGCCAACGGCACGCAGACACCCTCCCAGGCGGCGTCGAAGCGGCCGTGGTCGTAGCTGACGAGCGCGCGGAGCACCCCGCCGTCGACGGCGTAGATGTCGGCGACAGGCGTCGCAGTGAGCTCGGACAGTCGACGGGCGGCAGATCGGAGGACGGTGTCGTAGTTGAGCAGCGCCCCGTCCTCGATGCCGGCGGCGAGCACGTCGCCCAGATCCTGAGCTCGCCGGTCCAGCGCCAGGCGGGATACGTGCGTCGAGACGAGGGCGGCGAGCACATCGATCAGACAGGAGAACAGGGGGTCGGCGCGCGACACGGCCTCGCCGTCTGCGGCGGTGAGCTCCAGCACGCCGACGGCGTTGCCGCCGCCGTGCAAAGGTACGACGGTCAGCGACGAGAGGTGGCGCGCGGCGAGGTACGCGGCGGCGCCCGGCGGATCGTCGCAGGGTGCCGCCGCCGAGCAGGCTCGTCCTTCGGCCAGAGCGATCGCGGCGAGCGGGTGACGAGAAAGGGGAACGGTGTCTGGCGTCGCGGCGTCGTTCGCCCACGTCCACGCCAGGACGTGGAGCACGTCCCCAGAGAGTGCATGGAGCGCGCCATCCGATCGGAGTGCGCGGCACACGGCAGCCAGGGCTTCGTCCAAGTCGTGCGATCCAAGGGCGCCGGCGAGAGCGCGGT
>Ga0182021_10011748_pt1 | contig 10402 bp, 9 predicted proteins | sample 612E3MmetaG_FD_120493 | JGI IMG/M metagenome (GOLD analysis project Ga0182021, IMG submission 120493) | Permafrost microbial communities from Stordalen Mire, Sweden - 612E3M metaG (Illumina Assembly) | ecosystem: Environmental > Terrestrial > Soil > Wetlands > Permafrost | place: Sweden... | reverse complement strand
CCTGCAGGTTCATGGTGCCCGTGACCATCAGCATGGTGATCACGACGAGCAGCATCGGAATCTCGTAGGCGATGTTCTGGGAGACGATGCGCGCAGCGGAGATCACGGCGTACTTGTTGCGCGAGGCCCAGCCGCCGAGCATGATCGCGAAGACGCTGATCGACCCGAAGGAGAACACCATCAGCAGGCCGACGTTGATGCTGCGGCCGTAGACCGACTCGGCGTAGGGGATGGTCGCGAGGCACATGAACGCCGGGACGAGCATGATCGCGGGGGCCAGCCGGAAGAGGAGGCCGTCGGTGCCGGGCGGAACGATGGTCTGCTTCACAATCAGCTTCACGCCGTCGACGATGGGCTGGAGGAGGCCGGCGGGGCCGACCTCGTTGGGACCGGGCCGGCGCTGGAACCAGCCGGCGCCCTTGCGTTCGGCGAGCACGAGGTAGGCCGCGTTGAGACCCACGAAGGCCAGGAACGCGACGAGGTAGATGATCAGTCGCGTGAAGGCTTGGCCGGGCCCAGTTAGGAAATAATCAAGCATCGCGGAAAGGTGGCGGCAGCTAGCGGTCGATGTCGGGAATGACGAGGTCGAGGCTGCCCAGCATGGCCAGCGCGTCCGGCAGGATCATGCCCTTGCTGGCCTCCTCGAACGGGCTGAGGTTGGCGAAGCACGGCGTCCGGAGCTTGACCCGGTAGGGGGTGTCCTTGCCGTCGCTGACGATCCGCACCATGAAGCGGCCGCGCCCGGCTTCGACCGCGTAGCAATAATCGCCGGCGGGCAGTTTGAGCACGCGCGGGACCTTGCCCATGACCGGGCCGGCGGGAATCTGATCGAGCGCCTGCTCGATGATGCGGAGGCTCTGTTCCATCTCGTCCATGCGCACGAGATAGCGCGCCATCGAGTCCCCGGCCGGATAATGCGGGATGGCGAACTCAAACCGCGGATAGATCGAATACGGCTCGGCCCGGCGGACGTCGTAGGGCACGCCCGCGCCGCGCAACACCGGCCCGGTGACGCCATAGCGGCGGCACATTTCGGCATCTATGATGCCGATGCCCTCAAGGCGCTTGCGCAGGATGATGTTGTCCGTGACGAGGGCGCGGTACATCTTCAGGCGTCCGCGCATGTACGGCACGAAATCGCGGGCGCCCTGGAGGAAGTAATCGTCGACGTCGTTGCACAGGCCGCCGAAACGGTAGTAGCAGTAGGTAAGCCGGGCGCCGCAGATGTGCTCCATCAGGTCGAGGATGCGCTCGCGGTCGTCGAAGGCATAGAGGATCGGTGTGAGGCCGCCGAGGTCCATAATCCACGCGCCCCAGCCGACGAGGTGGCTGGCAATGCGCTGGAGTTCGGAGGTAATCACGCGGATGTACTCGGCGCGGAGCGGCACCTCGATCCTGGCGCCGCGCTCGACCGCGCCGACAAAGGCGTGGGTGTAGTGCATTGCCGCGAGGTAATCGATGCGGCTCGTGTTGGGGAGGAACTTGGCGTACGTGCGGTTCTCGCCCATCTTCTCGTGCATCCGGTGGATGTAGCCGATGACCGGCTCGGCGCGGGTGATCCACTCCCCGTCCATCGTCATCTTGATCCGCAAGACTCCGTGCGCGGCCGGATGCTGCGGCCCGAGGTTGAGAACGAAGCTCTCCTCGGGAGGAGCGGACAGGACGCCGCCGCCGGCGTAGGTGATTTCCTTGGGCGGGATCACGGCTGGTAATCCTTGCGCAGCGGATGGAAGGTGGCGTCCTCCGGCAGCAGGAAGGGCGTCAGGTTCGGGTGCCCGACGAAACGAATGCCGAAGAAATCGTGGGTTTCGCGCTCGTGCCAGTTGGCGCCGGGAAAAACCAGGGAGATCGTGGGAATCTCGGGATGGTCCCGCGGCACGCGGGCGCGCACCGCCACGCGGAGGCTGACCGCGAAATGCAGGTAGTCGTAGACGACCTCCATTTGTCCCTCGGCAAGCCAGTCGACGCCCGTGATCGTGTCGATGGAGAACCCGTGGCGGTTGAGCAACTCCGCCGCGGCCACGACTTGGCCGGGCGCGACCGTGACATCGAGGTTGACGCCCCGCACCGCGAAATCGACGACCTGCACGGGAGGCGGCGGGTTGGCGGGAGCCGCCGGGGCGGTCGGAACCGGGCCGATCAACCGGGTGAACTCCTGGGAAAGCTGTTCGAGCGTCGGGTTCATTCCTTGAGCTTGGCGACCGGGAAGCGCCGCTTGCCGGTCAGTTTCTCTTCCAGCTTCAGGATGCCCTCGATCAGCGCCTCGGGACGCGGCGGACAGCCGGGGACATAGACGTCGACCGGGAAGAGTTTGTCGACCCCCTCGACCACGGCGTACTGACCGGGATAGACAAAGGGACCGCCGGAAATGGCGCAATTTCCCATCGCGATGACCCATTTCGGTTCGAGCATCTGGTCGTAAAGGGTCTTGATCGCCGGCGTCATCTTCTTGTTCACCGTACCGGCCACGATCATGACGTCCGCCTGGCGCGGCGAAGGGCGGAAGACCTCGGCGCCAAACCGTGAGAGGTCGAACCGGGCCATCCCGGCCGCCATCATCTCGATCGCGCAGCAGGCCAGCCCGAAGGTCAAGGGCCACAGGGAGTTGGCGCGGCTGAGCTGGAGCAGGTCGTCAAGCTTGGCGAAACGGACAATCTGCGAACATTCCGGCGGTACCGGGGAGTCGGGGGTTGGCGGGGCGTTTACCGGCGTTTCCACGTGAAGACTCCTTTCCTCCAGGCGTAGACGATGACGAGGGACAGAACGCCCACGAAGATCATCAGTTCCACGAAGTCGCCGATCCCAAGCCGCTGATTGTAGACGAGGGCCACGGGAAACAGGAAGAGGACGTCGACCGCGAACGCTACGAATACCAGGGCGTAAAGGTAGTAGACCGCGGTGTAACGAATCCATGCGTCCCCAATGGGTTCCATTCCGCATTCGATAGACTGGCCGGTCCGGCCAGCCGTCTGGCGGGTGCGGGTCGGAGCCAGCAGATAGACCAGCACGAACGGCACCGTGCCAAAGGCCAGACCCCCCAGGAGAAAGGCGAAAACATAGATCAGGTCATCCGCCAGCACGCCGTTCATGATGTGATCAGGGATAACCCTCCAGGCAATGAGGCACGATGCTGCATGCTCCATAATCGCATGGAAAGCACGGCGGTGCAGCGCACGCTTTGGCGAGCTTTGCGCATTTCTTGCAACCTCAAATCATGCGCAATACCGGGCGATCAATTAGATTCATTACTGCTGGCCGCGCCCTACATTCGGCGGGTCTTGTCATGGTTCAGCGCCCGCCCTTGATCCCGCTCGCCAGGAGGGTCTCAAAACAGGGTTCGACGGTCTCGCGCGACACGATGTTGACCTCGACGTGCTGGAAGCCGGCCTTCTTGAGGAACCCGTGCAGAATGCTTTCCTTGAAGCCAAGCCACACGTCGGCATAGAGCTCACGAGCCCGTTCGAAGGCGTGCTCTTTTAGATCGAGCACCGTGAGCTGCCCGCCCGGGCGCAGGATGCGGAAGGCCTCGTCAACCGCCGCCTGCGGGTGGCTGGCGTGGTGCAGGGCCTGGCTGAGAATGGCGAGGTCGACCGATTTGTCGGGCAGGGGAACGTTCTCGATGTCGCCTAGCTTGTAGGCGAGATTGGCCAGGCCGTTCTTCCGGGCCAGTTCGGTGCCGACCTCGACCATGCGCGGCGAGTTGTCGATGCACCAGACGCGCTCTGCGCGGTGCGCAATGAGCTGGGAGATTAGGCCCTCGCCGGCACCCAGATCAGCCACGACGATCGGCGGCACAAAGCGCAGCGCCAGGTGGCCGATGGCCTCCCAGGAGCGGCCCGGGCAGTAGCCTTTGCCGAGCCGCCCCGCAATGAGGGTGAAGTACTGTTCGGCAACGCGGCGCCGCTTCTGGAGGATGTGGTCGAGATTGTCGCGGTCCTCGGAGAACTCGGGCGCGTCCGTCACGGCCTCACCCGCGGCCTTGAGCAGCGCGAGCTGTCGCGGGGGGAGGCCGGCGCGCAGCGAATAAAACGCCTTCTTGCCTTCCCGGCGGTCGGCGACGAACCCAGCCTGCCGCAACTGCGCGAGCTGGGAGGAAATGCGCGACTGCGCCATGCCGAGGATCTCCTGCAACTCGGCAACCGAGAGCTCCTCCTTCATGAGCAAAGCCAGCAGTCGCAGCCGCGTGGGATCGGAAAGAAGCTTCAGGGTATCGAGGGAGGAGTTCAAGGCGGGGAGCAGTTGAAGCGGGAGGGCGGGGGAGCGCCGCCGATCCTCAACCCATGCCGGCGCGGGGCGGAGGCGTCAATTCTCTGCTAGCCGGTTTCAATACAGCCAGCCCCGGAGCGATAGCGAGAGTTGCCACAGGCCAATCACGGCGATGATGCCGCCGGCAATGATGTTGATCCAGCGCAGCGTGCCGTCGTCGAGGTGGCGCCGGAAGGTGCCGGCCAGCATCGTAAGCGTCAGCCACCAGAGCGACGATCCAACAAAGACACCGCCAATGAGTTCAAGTGCGTCCAGGGAATGGTCCGGCTGCCAGCCTAGGCCGAGGCTCGCAAACACCCCGGTAAAAACGATGATCAGCATGGGGTTCGCCAGCGTGTAAAAATAGGTAGACACGAACGCGTCGCGCAACCGGCTGACATGCACGACGGCGGCCTGCCTGCGCGGCGGCGGCCGGGTCCGCATCGTGTGCAGGCCGAGCGCAACCAGGAACAGCCCGCCGAAAAGTTGCAGCGACGGCCGATGGTCGATGAGGAAGCTGGTGACCGCCGTCAGCCCGACGGCGGCGATCGCGGCGTAGGTCGCGTCGGCCGCGGCCGCGCCCAGCCCCGACACGAAACCCACGCGACGGCCGTCGGCCAGCGAACGGCGCAGGCAGAGCAGATTGATCGGTCCGACCGGGGCCGCCAGGGAGAAGCCGATCACCAGACCTTTCAACAAATGGTCCATGGGCGGGAAATCTGGGTGGACGCGGTTCCGCTCATTGGGCGGGCCAGCTTGGATCGTGCGGGGCAAAGCGCCGGGCTCCGGCCAGCCGGCGAGGAGGTGCGCCCGCAGGCCCGGCGTCAGCGGCCGGCCGCCGGCAGTGTGTCGACGTAGCGGCTGATGCCCGTCACGGCATAATCGTGCTCGGTCCCGCCGGACTTCACCTTCACGTGGTCACCGGGTTTCTTGCCAAGGAGCGCCAGGCCGAGCGGTGTCTTGTAGGAGATGATGCGGTTTTCGGGATCGCCGTCCCACAGGCCCAGAACCGTGTAGCGAACGGCCGTGCCCGTGGCCCCTTCCCGCAATTCGACCACGCTGCCCACGCTGATCTGGTCGGTGCTGGCGTCGGTGAAATCGGTGATGCGGGCGCGCCCGAGGTCCCGCTCGAGCTGCGACTTCTGGGCCATGAGCAGCTGCTGGTCCTGCTTGGCCATCTTGTATTCCGCGTTTTCCCGCAGGTCGCCGTGCTCGCGCGCGGACGCGATGGCGCGGGAATTCTCCGGGATCCGCTTGGTGACGATGAAATCGTATTCCACGCGCTTGCGGTCGTAGCTCTCGCGTGACACCAGCAACTGCTCGCTGGGCGTGTCGCTCTCGCCGGAAACCAGCGACTGGATGGAGGGGAAGATCTTGATGAAGCGGGCGAGCAGGGATTTTTTGGTCAGTTCCTCGAAGCCCTGGTTGAGCAGAAGGGTGTTGGCCAGATCGCGGGCGGTCTCCGGGTCGGCCGTGGCCAGCAGGTCGGAGATCAGGTCGGGGTCGTCGCTGAGGATCTCGGCGAGCGGAATGCGGCGCGCCCCGGCGGACTGCAGCGCCTCGTAGTCAATGGCAAAGAAAATGGCGCTGAACAGGCGCGGCGTGATCAGGTCGTTGAGCAGCTTGGCGAATTTCTTGGACTGGCGGTTCTTCACCACCCACAGCAGCACCGGCGCCCGGAGGTTCTGCTCGGTCTGCCAGCGCTTGAGGATCGCGGCGAGCTCCTCGGCGTGGCCGTTTTCGACCAGGAAGTTGATGCATTCGGTGGTGAACTTGCCCTGGCTGGTCTTGAGCAGCAGGAAGGCGAGATCCTTCCACTCGAGGGGGTGCGCGTCCTTGATGAGCTCAAGGAAGCGCGTTTGGAAATTAACCGGGATTTTCTCGGCGATGTCCGGCAGGCGGCGGGTGTCCGCCACGAGTTCACCCATGCTCGGCTGGAGCGTGGCAATGTCCGCTCCGAGCACCTTGGCCAGCTCGTCGCGAACCGCGGCGCCGAAGAGCCGCTCCGCGGGGTGGAGCTGGTTGCTGTCCTTGATCGCGGCGGCGAGCTCGTTGAGCACCGGGAGCAGGTCGGCGGCGGTCTTCTTGGCGGCGACGGTGATCAGTTCCACGGCCAGCTGGATGCGGCGCCGCGCCGAGCGGGTGTTATTGAACTGCTCGATGATTTCATCCTCGGCCGCGACCGGCTCGTCGCGCAGCACATAGCATTCGGTCTTCTTGGCGGGAACGGCGATCCGCGGATCCTTGGCCACCAGTTTCTTGGTGACGGACCACCATTTCTTGAACTTCTCCTCGCCGAGGACCTGCTGGAGGATGATCTCGAGATCGATGGCGGTGGTGGCCTTGTTGGGAAAGGCGGCGAGCGTTTCGACCACCAATTGGACCGGTTTCTCGTCGATCAGCTGGGCGATCCTTTCCGGCTCGGTTTCCTTCCGCACGAGCAGATGCTTGGCGGGCAGGATGTCGAGGGTGCCCACGCAGAACGCCGGATCCATCCGGTGCTTGGCCTTGCCCTTGAAGTCGATGAGCAGTTTCTGGTCCGTCTCATCATATTCCTGAATCTGGCCGAACCCCCAGCTCCGGTGGACGCAATAGGCGCCGGGATCCATGGCCTCAAGTTTGGCTTTGGCCGCCTTGAGCGACGGGTTTTTGGCGATGAGCGCTTGAACGGCTTCGGAATTCATAATTGCGTGTGGCGTGCGGGAAACGATGAGTTGAGTCGAGAATGGGATGGAATGTCAAACTGTGTATCTTAAGGTTGCGGGCATGAAGCCGTTGCCTGATCGATTCTCAGCCGGCGCCTGGGCCAGCGCAGCCGCGGTGCTCGAGCGCTGGCTGGCGCGGCGCGGACGACTGGATGCGTTGCTTGAGGAGGCCGGGCGGAAATGGCCGGTGGGCGGCCCGGGGCTGCCTTTGGCGGTGACCGGTCAGGAAGCAGCCCAGGCCTCCGGTCCGGCCACTTCTTTAGTCGCAGCCCTCGCAGCCCGGCAGGAGCGGGCGCGCTGCCAGCATCTGCTGTACGGTGCAGTGCGGCATCTGGGACGGATCAACGCGGCCCTTGAAACGGTGATTTCGCAACCGCCGCGGGCGCGGTTGCAGGCCGTGCTGTTGTTGGCGGGCTTTGAGTTGCTGGAAGCGGGCGCCGAGCCCTCCGGGGAGGGGCAGGCGGCGAAGATTGTCCACCATGCGGTTGGGCAGGCGAAGACGCTCCTCAGCCCGCCGGAAGCGCGGCTCGTCAACGCAGTGCTCCGCAAGCTGCCGGCCACTCCCGGATTCCACGCCGCAACTCCGGCGCCCGCCGCCGGCGCGGCGGAGCTGGCGCGGTTCTTCTCCCATCCTGAATGGCTCATCAGACGCTGGCTGGCGCAATTCGGGGCGGACGCCACCCAACGGTTACTGCGGTGGAATCAGACGCCTCCACCAGTCTATGCCCGCTGGCGCTCCGCGGCCACCCCACCGCCAATCCCGGCGCCGGCTGATGGCCCGACGGACCGCGGCGGAACCGTCGGGGCGGGGGGCGTGGTCGCCGGGATCCAGCCGCCGGCGTTTCTCCAGCCGACCTCGTGGGCGGGTGTCTATGTGGTGCCAGCCGGCAACTGGCCGGAGATCGAGCGGTTACTGGCGGGCGGTGCGCTCTACCTGCAGGACCCGGCTACGATGATCGCCCCGGAATTGCTCGACCCAAAGGCGGGGGAAACGGTGGTCGACCTCTGTGCAGCGCCGGGCGGCAAAAGCCTGGTTTTGGCGGACTTGCTGGAGGAGCGGGGCCGCCGCGCCGGTCTTGGAACCGGGGCGGGCACGGTGGTCGCGGTTGACCTGGCCGACGTCCGCCGGATCGGACGCCTCAAGGAAAACCTCGCCAGGGCGCGCACGACCGGGGTGATCCTGGTGCAGGCCGACGTGCTCCAGCTCTCCAGCCGGCTGCTCAAGGAACACCATCTGCCGGGAGCTTTCTCTGCGATCCTGCTCGATGTGCCCTGCTCCAACACGGGCGTCATGCGCCATCGCGTGGATGTGAAATGGCGGTTGCGGGAGGCCGATATTGCGAAGCACGCCGGGCAGCAGCTCGCGCTGCTCAGCGCGGCGGCGCGATTCGTGGCGCCGGGGGGCCGGCTGGTCTACAGCACATGCAGTCTGGAATCTGAGGAAAACGAGGAGGTGGTGGAGGCCTTTCTCCGCGGGGCGGGGGGGCGGTTCAGCCTTGAGCAAACACGCCACCGCCGTCCGTGGGAGGACGATTGCGACGGGGCCGGCGCGTTCTTGCTTCGCAAGAACGCGCAATTGAAGACTTAAGATTCAAAAGCGAAGACGATGCCCTGGCATCACCCTGGTTCTTCAATCTTCGGTCTTGAATCTTGAATCGGTCTTCGAGCTTGTTCACGGAACAAGCTCGAAGACCGGCAGCGTCACCTGCTGTTCCTCGTTTCCATTGATGAACGTGTAGGTGATGCGCTGGCCCGTCCGGATCAACTCGGCATAACGCTGGAAAGGCCAGGCCGACACCGGTTCGTCGTTAATCCGCGTGCACAGGTCGCCGGCCGAAACGCCCAGCTGCTCCGCCGATGATCCGTCCACCACCGCCGCGACGCGCCAGTAGGCCGTTGTCTTGGTGAAGCTCAGGCCGGTGCTGCGGACGGGGGCGACCTGGATGGGATCGTAGGTCGGCCGGAAAAGGGTCACCTGGTTTCGTTTTTGGTCAAACGTGACCGAGAAATTCCGGAGGAGTCCGCCGCCGATGGACGATAATTCATCGGTCAGATCGATAATGGGATGCTCGATGACGTAGGCGCCAACAGTCAGGCTTTGGGCCAGCCGGCCGGTCATGCCGAGGCGATCGCCCGCGAGCGTGGCCATGAGCACCCCCGAGATCGGCCCGAACTGGAACGACGGATGGAGCCCGACGGTGTTAAGGCTCAGGGCCGCGTCGCTGCCGGAGTCCACCAGCGCGATGAACGACTCGGTGCCAAGCTGGATGGGAATGAGCGGGGTGTTCTGCTCGTTGTTGAAGGGAATCGTGACGCCGGGCAACGCCATTGGCACGCCGTGCGGCGAGATGATGATCTGCGACTGCAGGTAATCGAGCGTGAGCAGGGTTTCGCGGAACAGCGGGAAGCCCAGCACCCCGTCAATATGCACGCCGAGATGGTTCGAGAGGTCGGCGAGATCGTGCGTGAGCACGCGCACACCCTCGAAGCGCGCCGAGCCGAGCTGGAGCCGTTTCAGATTAACGGGATTGAGCAGCTTCACCTGCCCGTTGGCCCCAAGCACACGCAGCGGCGACTGGTTGGCCGGGGCGCTGCCGCCGAAGCGCTTCGCCAGGTCCGGCGTCAGGAGCGTGACCGACGAGCCGGTGTCGATGATGAAATGATAGGGGCCGTGCTTGTCTCCGGCCGTCTCGATGACGAGGAAATTGGAGACGAAGCTGGCGGGCAGCACGGTGCGCGCCGATTCCAGACTGGTCTTGCGCGGCGGCCGGCGGAAGGTCGCGCAGCCCGGGAACAACAACCAGAGGCTGGCAGCGAGGATCCAGAGCAGGGCAGGTCGAAGCCGCCTCGGGATTGGGCCTTGGAACCGCGAGTTCATTTTTCTGGCTGGGGCAGGCCGAGTCCGGCGACAACCGGGACCAACAGCAGTGCCGCGCTGAGGACATAGGTGAAAAGCGAGCCGTACCACCAGAAGATTACGCCCGCGACCAGCGGTCCCAGCGCCCGGGCGAGCGAACCCAGCGAACGAAATACGCCAAGCACCTTGCCCTGTTCGTCCGCGCGGCTATACAGCGAGATGAGCGAGGAGAAGGAGACGTTCGAAAAGCCCGAGCCGATCGAAACCAGGGCGAGCCCCAGGTAGATCGGCAGGGTGGTGCGGGCGATCGCGACAAGGCCAAAGCCGGCGGCAATCAACGTCACCCCGCCAAGGGCGCCGAGCTTCTCCCCAAACCTCGGCACCAGGCGCCGCACTAACACCCCCTGCGTCAGAATCGCGAGCACCCCGGCGAAAACGAAGATGTACGTCATCTGGTGCTCGTTGTAGTGCAGGCGCTCGGTGGCCAGAAAGCTGATGGTGATTTCGTAACCGCTGAAGACGAGCGCTACCATGAAATACACCAGGTTGGCGCGCCGGATGGCGGCGTCGTGGATGGCAAACAGGGCGCGCCATG
>Ga0182021_10011746_pt1 | contig 10403 bp, 6 predicted proteins | sample 612E3MmetaG_FD_120493 | JGI IMG/M metagenome (GOLD analysis project Ga0182021, IMG submission 120493) | Permafrost microbial communities from Stordalen Mire, Sweden - 612E3M metaG (Illumina Assembly) | ecosystem: Environmental > Terrestrial > Soil > Wetlands > Permafrost | place: Sweden... | reverse complement strand
TCCGCTGCATCGGGTTTTCCCGTCATGAACGGGCGTGTATCCAGTGTGGGCAAGCTGAGTTGTCCATGCACTTTCGGTCGAACACCGCCATAGTCGAAGTCAAGGGAGCCATTGAGCGCAGTGTTGCCCATGTCGCCATCCAGATTCGCCAGCTTGACGTTGCCCGGCGCATACGTCACATCGCCTGCGATGGTGGCCTTGCCCACGGGCGGCAGGCTGGTCTGTAGCAGACGCTCGAATTCATTCAGGTTCTGCGTGGCAAGTGCGAAGTGAATATTGCCGCTGCTGTTGGTGATCTTGCCCTTGAGCGTGAGTTTGGAGCTCAGGAAATTCAGCGAGAGGTCGACGGGCCAGGGCTGGTCACCGCCAACCAGTTGTGCCAAGGTGCCGCCGGTGAAGTCGAGCTGGTAGGGGAAGGTTTTTTCCACCGTTCCGTTCAAACTTAGCGTAACCGGCTGGCCGGAAGGGATATGCGCGACGAGCGATTTCAGCTCGAAGTAATGGCGCTTGCCTTCATTGCCGGTGTATTCAACATCCAGCTTGCTCAGCGATACGTGCTGAATGTCGAGCCGCGCGAGCAGGCGATTGCTTCCAGTGGATGCTGGCTGATTCGCTTCGGGTACTTGCGCTGCCTGCGGCTTGAACGTCCAGTTGTTGCTGCCGTCCTTGTGCGTCTGCAAACGCAGATGCACTTCGCTGCCCGACAACTCCTCGATTTGCAGATGTCCCCACAGCAAGTGCCACAGATCCAGTTCCAGCCGCACCTCGCCCAGGCTGGCGAATTCATCGCCGCCGAAACCGCGCGCATTGGCAATGTGCAAGCCCCCTATGTGCAATTTCGGGTGGGCGGAGATTTCAAGTTGCAGGGGGCCGGCGAACTGCACCTCCCGTCCGAGCGCTATGGTGAGCTTGCCGGCGATGTCCTTGTCGTGTGAGGAAGCATCGAGTTTGATGCCGATGACTGCTACATAGAGAACAACCAGTGCGAGCAATGCCGCCGGGATGCGTAGTGCCCTGAGTATCTTCGAACGGAGTTGTGTTTTGGTGACGGGGTTTTGCATGTCGGCCTTGCCCGGATACTGTCTTTCCGGGGTGGCTTCATGCTACCAGTTTTTTCCTGTCCGGCGTATCGCGAACAAGACGGCCAATTGGTTAAAAGTTGGTCACAACTATCTTAGCTTTGTAGGTCGGGTTAGCGCAGCGTAACCCGACATGATGAGAATAGGAGCATTGGCAATGTCGGGTTACGCTATCGCTAACCCGACCTACGAAATCTGTGTAGTCATATTAAATGCTGCAATTTGGTCATGCCAAGTTTATTGCCTGCAACAGATCATTGATATATCTCAATGCGGTTGCGACCCCGTTGTTTGGCAAGATAAAGCGCCTGATCTGCTTCGTGAATGAGATGGTCGAGATCATCGGTATCTTGCGTCATGGTGATACCAATCGACAGGGTGGCGCGTATCTCGATCTCCCGCGAGCGAATTTCAAATCCCTCGACCTTGCTGCGCAAGCGTTCGGCAACCATGGTGGCTTCTTCCAGATTAGCCTCGGCCAGGAGCACGGCAAACTCCTCGCCGCCGTAGCGAACCAACAGGTCCTGGGGACGCAAGTTGTCTTGCACGCATCTGGCGATACTTTTCAGTGCGCCGTCCCCGACCAGGTGCCCATAGGCATCATTGATTTTCTTGAAATGGTCGATGTCGAGCACCATGACCCCAAACGGCCTTTTGTTGCGCATGCAGCGCTGTATGGTGCGCGGAAAGGCGTTGTGCATCCAATGCCGGTTATACACGCCGGTTAGTGCGTCAATATAGGCCTGCTGTTCAAATAACTTTTCCCGGATTGTCGAATTGATGATGGCCTTGTTGTCGTTGCGCATGCGGCTGACAAGAATGCCCAGCAGATTGCCCGCCACCCGGTGCGAGTTGTTGAGCAACGACCAGACCGTGTCGATAGGAATAGACAAGACGCGCGCTGTTTCGGCAGCAACGACGAGCGCTGAAGGATACTTGCCGTCAACAATTGAAATCTCTCCCACGCACTCTCCGGCGCTGAGCACCGTGTACTGCTGAGACTCCTTTTCGAGCAGGTACACATTCAGGGAGCCTTCGAGTATCAGGTGGAGATGCTGATTCTGCGAATCCGGCTCAATCAGTCTTTCGCCGGCTTTCAGAGTGCGCAGAATGCTGTGTTCCAGCATGTACTTCACACTCTCAAAATCAATGTCGTTAAACAGGTCGTTATTTGCTATCAGGTCGAGGTCGATTGGATTCATTTCGATTACCAGGAAAAGCTTCGGTTAATTAGTGATGTCGATGTCGGCACAGAATTGAGGGAGTCAGCATCGCATTACTTGTTCGGATTCATCTATCTTCGAAAAGATAAAAAAAACAATTCGATGCGACCCCTTTGAAATTGCCCGATCAGCGTATCCATACTCACGCCATGGGGGATTCCCAGTCGTCTCCGGCGGTAATGCCGCCGTCGTTCCACGTCCATTCGATCTTCTGGTAGGTGAACTGAATGTCTTCCATGGCGGGCAGCTGCGCGTTCCCCGGAATCGCCACGTTCTCAACCCGGTGGTGGATGGAGGCAATGTTGGCGTTCGTGAGCCTCACGGTATACACCAGTGCCTCTTTGCCCCTGGGCTGAAGTTGCCAGTAGTCCAGGCGCCATTCCGTTATATTCTCGTTGGTCACAAGCAGGTTGTTGAGCAGCGGCGTTGACTGGTCGAGTTCCTTGGTGATCATGAATGGCTGGTGCTGCCGCCTGCCCGTGGGAAGGCCGCTGGAGGGATCCCGCGGGCTGATGATGGAGTGGGAGACTGCGATGACCCGGATGCTGTGTTCACGTCCTTTCTGGGTCACGCCGCCTTTTATCTCTCCTGTTTTCTGTCCCTTCAATGTCAAATACATGGGTAGTGCCATAATCAATCTCCTGGGTAGCTTTCAATTAAACAAAATGGAATGGTTTCCGCCCCGGTTGCAATTTTTCAACCAATTACCATGGCCGAGGATTGCCATATCTTGAACAGCCGGGGTCAGACCACGATATGTCCGGTCCGGAAAAAGAATGTCTGGTGAGGCTTGCAATCAGGTCCGTCCCCTTTGCTGAACAAGTACACTGCCGGCTTGGCTCCCGCTCGTGCGGAAGTCTCTTCTTGCGCCAGCCATCCTGTTCTGGGGAGTCCACTGTCAGCCTCGCGCCGTGCATGCAGCGCGTTGTGCGTCTAGCGGATTTGCAAGTGGGGCGAACTGTAGGGGAATTGGGCGGAAAATGTCAATCGTACTGAAGTAGTAGCAATCCATGCATTTGGACAGTTCAACATCGCATTACTTTTTCGGATTCGCAGGCATTTGATATTCCCGGAGTAAACAATATTTAAAGACACCGGGGTCGATTTCTTTCCAGCCAAGTCTTGCTTCAAAATCACTTTGACTCCGCACCTCTCAGCTCTGCGCCCGCGGAGCGCTGCGGGCTCACAGCCCGCAAGCGGAAGGAGTGGCGCCGGGGAAGCCCACGCTCGAGTTGGTGACGTTGCTCACGCAGGTGGCGCCGTCGGCCGGGCACTCGAGGCTACCATTTCTCGACGACCACCACAGCCAAGTCCCGTTGTCCGCCGCACTCTGGGTCATCTCGTCCAGGTAGTCGTGGTTGGTGTCGCTGGAGTAGTTGTCGAGCCCGATCTCGATGGGGAAAGCCTGCTTGGTCGCGTACTGGTGGATGGCCTGCGCACCGGTGATGGATTTGCCGGTTCCGAGGAACAGCGCCCCCTGGTAGGACGGGTAGTAGCCGTCTGTCGTCCCCCAGTAGGCCTGCCAGCCGAACATGGTCTGCGGGTCGCTGCCCACAAGCAGGGTGTCGGCGGCACGGATCTCGGCGCCCTTTTCGATGATGGCGTAGAGGTCGCGGCCCTGGAAGTTGCTCATGATCTCGAGCGGCTCGACATAGCCTGCGTTTCTGAACCACGCGATGTTGCTCTTGGCCGCATTGGCCCACTCGGTCCGCCCAGCCTCTGTCTCTACGTTGGCCGTCCCGATGTATTCCTGCATCGCGTCGACGATGATGTGCCCCTGGTACTTGGCGATGAGATCCTTCAGCCACTGCCGCGACCACATGGCCAGGTAACAGGGTGCGGGAGTGAAGCTGGAGCACGTGCCTGTGCCGGGTGGGGCCGTGAGCGAGTAGAAGTTGCCGCCGCCCAGCGCGCTGGCGACAACATGATTGTTGCCGCTGTCCCAGGTGTAGAGGGACACCCACACGATCATGTGGTGGGACACCGCCTGCCCGATCAGCGTGTCGAAGCCGGCCGGGGTCATGCCGTTCGCCTGGTCGAGCGTGAGGAGCAGACGCATGCCGTTCGCCCCCCAGCCGGCCGCTTGATTTATCACCGACGTGTCACCGGTGGAAGCCACGACTGCCTCCGGTCCGCGCACCACAACTCGCGTGCCGGAGGTGTCGCGGATTTCGTTGCCGACGAGATGGATGGTGCTGTTGGTACTGCAGGAGCCGCCACTACCTGTGATGGTGTAAGTGCCCGTGGCGATGGCGCTATCGAGGTAGCCCGTGGCCTGGGCGATGGCCTTGATGGTGGTGGTGGTCGCAACCGAGAACGGCGTGCTGTAGGTCGGCGAGGCGCCGGTAGGCGTGGAGCCGTTGGTGGTGTAGTGGATGACCGCGCCCGGCGTCGAGTCGGAGAGCGAGACGCTTGTCGTCGCGCTGAAGGTGCCCGGCGTTGGGCTGAAGGTCGGCGTGACCGCTGTGGGCGTTCCGAACGAGATCGTGTAGAGACCGGTAGTAACGGTGCTGTCCAGGTAACCCGTAGCCTGAGCGATGGCCTTGATGGTGGTGGTCGCGGAGACCGGGATCGCTGCGCTATAGGTCGGCGAAGAACCGGTCGGCGTGGTGCCGTTGGTGGTGTAGTGAATGACCGCTCCCGGCGTCGAATCGGAGATCGAAACGCTGGTCGTCGCGCCAAACGTACCCGGCGCCGGGCTGAAGGTCGGCGCTGCGGTGGGGCACCCGCCCGGCGTGCATCCGGCACTCGGGCTGGAGCCAACATTTCCCGCACCGCAGGAAACCAAGAGAACGAGCATGAAAAGCAGACTGAGGTATCGCAAGGTTTTCCTCCATTCGCAATCAGTTAAATGACCATGTTCAAAGTATAGAAAATTCATCCGCACGAATAAAAGAATCGTGTATGCGTCCCTTTTAATTCGTCCCCCCAAGAAGAAACTAAGGAGGCGCTGATTTATTCCTCCGTTCGCGGCGACCTAGTCGAACCTTGAAGGGATGATTAAATCAGCAGTTTCTCAGGTTCAAGTATCTTGCCTTGTATCCGTCAGCCAAGGGACCCCATGCCTGTGTTTTCTTCCCCATACAGGTATTGTCTGGTCCACGGAATCCGGTTGTTGTTTGCGCGTGAGAAGGTCAATTGGAACAGTTGCATTTTTCCGATCTTGAAAGTGGTAATGGAAGCGGCCAGATACAAACGCCAGGCCAGCACGAAATTCTCGTCGAACATGCGGGATACGCGATCGACATTGTCCTCGTACCGCTGCAACCAATGTTCCAGAGTCTTGGCGTAATGCAGGCGCAAATTCTCCACATCCAGAACTGAAAAATCGTAAGGCTCGAAGATTTGCATCACTTGGGAAAGGCTGGGAGGGGAAGCGCCGGGAAAAATGTGACGTTCCGCCCAGTCATCCATTGGCCGGGGAAAATTAAAACCTATGGAATGGATCAAGCCGCGGCCGTCGTCTTTCAGCACGCGATTGATCACTTCCCCGAGTTCCCGGTAATGATCTATCCCGACATGTTCAAGCATTCCGACGGAAACAAAGGCATCGAACTTGCCGCGTATGTGGCGGTAGTCGTCTTCGATGAACTCGACTTTTCCATCCAGCCCCTCGTCGCGTGCGCGTTCCCGCGCGTGGGATATCTGTTCCCGGGAGATGTTGTAGGCCTGTACCGTTACGCCGTAATGTTTTGCCATGTGCAATGCCAAAGCGCCCCAGCCGCAGCCTGCCTCGACTACCGCTTCACCCGGTTGCAGGTTCAGTTTACGGCAGATGTGATCCATCTTGGCAAGTTGTGCCTGTTCGAGGCTTGCGTCAGGTTTATGAAAATATGCGCAGGTGTAAACCATGCGTTCGTCGAGCCAGAGCTTGTAGAAATCATTGCCGATGTCGTAGTGGTGCTGGATATTGCGACGCGCACCGGCAAGGGTGTTGCGCCGTATTTCGTCAAACGGGAGGAGCAGTTTGTCACTCTTCCTGTTCGCGCTGCGCAATGGCCGGCAGCGGAACACTGCTTCCAGGAAATCCAGTAAGTCGCCCTGCACTTCAATACGCTTGGCCGAGTACAACTCTCCGAAATACAGTCTGTGATTGAGGAATAATTTCAGCAAGGCAGCCAGATCGCGTATCAATACCTGCGCCACCGTGTTTTCTTTCTGCTTTGGAATTTCCAGCCCGTTCCAGAGCAATATCTGTACAGGGGGATTGCCGACGGCCTGCAGGATTTTTTGCAACAGTAGTTTTTCCGCGGCAATACTCATGTCGCCAAGCGACATACGGCGTTTCTTTGCAAGCCCCGGAAAATTCGATCTGCCATTTGCCGGTTCGCCGCAAGGTTCGGTTTGTTCCTGCCTCATGCCTATCTCCTTTCAAGCAGTGAGCTGCCGACCGTGATCCGGCATACGCATTTGCCCGTCATGAAACATTCACGGAATGCGAAATGTTACTCCCAATTAACCTTTTCAGAAAGATGGTTGTTAAGGCTATCTATTGAATTAAAAGGAATTAAAATTATCGGGAATTTGGGGAGATTGCGCGACAGGTATGGAGTGAAATATTTTGGAGAAAGGTATCACCTCGGCAATCATGCCACTTTCGGCATGGCAGCCCCCTTCTAATCGATACAACCAATCGGAAGCCTGGCAACGGCTAGGTACTATTTTGACTTTTTATCGATGATTTGTTTCCAGGACATTTCCGTATGGCATGTCTCGCACTTTTTTCCATCTTTGCCTTTGTGTACGTCGTCTGTCGCATGACAGAAAATGCACTCCTTGCTGAAATGTTCGTCTTCATAAATGCGAATTTTGTGACATTCCACACATTTGGGTCCGACGTGCTTGCCGACTAAACGATAATCGGTTTGTTCGTAGTGGTCGAAGAATGCTTCTTTCCAGCTCTTCTCGTTATGGCATGTACCGCACATTGGCCCAAAAGTGTTCTTGTGCATGTCATCCTTCTCATGGCACTGGAAGCAGAGAGTCGGCATCTTGTCGACGAACCGTTCGCTTGTGTGACAACCCGAGCACTTGGCTTGTTTGTGTTTGCCCAGCAAAGGTGTCCCGGTTTGTCTGTCGTGATCGAAGTTGATTTCTTTCCAGTCTTTCTCGATGTGGCATGTTTCGCACTTCGAGCCAAGGCTGCCTTTGTGCTTGTCGACCTTCTGGTGACAAGAAATACAGGCAGTCTTTAGTTTGCCTTTGGTCCAGTCATCCTTGTGACAACTCGCGCATTTGGCCTGCTTATGCTTGAAGAGCAAAGGATAGGTAGATTTCCTGTCGTGATCGAACTGTGTCTCTTTCCAGTCTTTCTCGGCGTGGCAATCATCGCACTTGCTTCCAAAAATTCCCCTGTGTTTGTCGTCCTTCTTGTGACAGGAATTGCATAGCCTGGGGGTACCCTTGTACTTGTTACCCATGTGGCAACCCGCGCACTGGACCAGCTTGTGCTTGAAGAGCAAGGGATAGGTGGATTTCCTGTCGTGATCGAATTGTGTCTCTTTCCAATTCCTTTCGATGTGGCAATCATCGCACTTGCTTCCGAGACCACCCCTATGCGGGTCGTTCTTCTTGTGGCAGGTATTGCACAGCTTTGGCGTTTCCTTGTACTTGTCATCCAAGTGGCATTTGACGCACTTCACATCGCTATGCCGACCGAACAATCTGTAGGCAGTTTTGTTGTGATCGAAAACAACCGTCTTCCATGTCTTCTCGGAGTGGCAACGTTCACAGTCCGCTCCCATCATGCCCTTGTGCTTGTCGCCTTTTTTGTGGCATTCGTTGCAAACGGATGGTGCCTCGCTATATTTCTTGTCTGCCTTGTGGCAACTTTCGCAGGTGACTTTGGGATCGGCATGACCATCCTTCAACGGGTAGTCCGTTTGGGCATGATCGAATTTCGCCTTATCGAGGGGGATGATTAATGCATAACGCCCTTTGTGGTCAGGATGGCATTCGTTGCATTCCTTGCCGGCATCCTGTCGCCCGTGGAACCCGCGTTTCTCGGCAACGTCCTTGCCGACGTCCTTATGACAATCGGCACAGAGTCCGGATTGCGCCTTTTTGTCAAACTTCAGGTGGCACTTTTCGCAAGTTGCTTCCAGCTTGGCATGCTTGTAGATGAGATCGCCCGGCATGACAAACGTGTCCACCGCCTGCGCGGGGAAGACAAATGCCAAGCCAGCCAATGCGAATGCACGAAAAGTAGTTTTCATGTTCACCTGCAAAAAGACCGCAAATTGGATAAGTCTATAGAACGCACACTGACGTATGCTGACAAATGCTGACGAGATATATGGTGGCAGCACAGTCTCTTGCCCCGACACCCCTGGTTCACTCTATTGATTCAAGGGTCTCGAAGAATTGGAGATGGGCAGGGTTGTTGGGCAATGAACCTTCGCGTCTGCTTTAGTGCAATTTCTGCAAATCCAGTTTGCGCAGCTTGGGTGCCAGGTAGGCGGTTGTTGAGACGACCACCAGTGTCATGGTGCCGCCGAATATCACCGAGGGAATCAATCCCATCAGGCGCGCTGCCAGACCGGATTCGAACGCGCCCAGTTCATTGGACGAGCCGATGAAGATTCCGTTGATGGAAGCAACACGGCCGCGCATTTCGTCCGGCGTTGCCAACTGCATGATGGTGGTGCGCATGACAACAGACACGCCGTCGCAAATGCCGGACAACATCAGGAAGAACGCGGCGATCCAGAAGCTGGCTGTCACGGCGAATGAAATGATGCAGAGACCAAACCCGGCAACGGCTGCGAGGAACCAGCGCCCGGCATGCTTGTTCAGCGGATATCTGGCGAGCAGTATGCCGACCATAATGGCACCGACCGCGGGTGCAGCCCGCAATATGCCCAGGCCTTCCGGTCCGTAATGGAAAACCTCTTGTACGAATGCAGGCAGCATGGCAACCGCACCGCCGAACAGTACTGCAAACATATCCAGAGCTTGTGCACCAAGGACGATCTGATTGCCGAAGACAAATCGCAAACCTTCCCCAATGCTGGAAAATATCGGGGAAGGATTTGCAGGCGGCGGTTCATTGATGCGCAAGAATAGCAACGTCATGGCAGCGCTCATGGCAAGCGCTGCGGACACTGCGTAGGCAATTGTGATGCTTGCCCAACCGACCAGCGCGCCACCCAATGCGGGACCGACGACCAAGCCCAATTGAAATATTGAACTGCCGATGCCGGCAGCGCGGGCATATTGTTCGCGCGGCAATGCCAGGGCAAAGAGCGAGTTGTAGGAAGGACTGATGAAGGCCCGCGCCACACCGCCGCAGGCGATCGAACCGTAAATCCACAACGTTGGATTGTCCAGCGTCATCAGGCTGGTCGCGGCCAGCACCAGTGCATTGAGACTCGTCAACATGCCTGCCACCACACCAAACTTCCGCCGCGAATGATGATCGACGGCATAACCCGCAAACAATGCGCAGGCAAAATAGGGAATGACCTCGGCAAGGCCAATCAGCCCCAGTGCCAGCGCATCGTGCGTCAGTTCATACATGTGCCAGCCAACCACCACGGCGATAATCTGGTAGGCCAGGACGATCTGTATGCGAAAGGCCAGTAATTTCAGGAAGCCGCGATTGCTCAATGGGCTGGGTGAAAAGGCGGGGGACGGTGACAGCATAAGTATTTTGTTTTTAAAAAATAATTTCATCCGACTTTTGCCTGGGTAAAGACCAGATTAGTCAGTAGTTCGAAAAATAAGACAGTTCACTGAGTGTTCCCCCACCCTAATCCCTCCCCCGGTGGGAGAGGGACTAAACCCCGAACCTCTCCGCTCTAACTCCCTCTCCCACCGGGGGAGGGCTGGGGTGGGGGAACACTCGGCATTCTCCAGCCCACCAGCAGGTAAGCAGCAGGTTCTGCTTGTAAAGACGTCCGCCCTATCTCACTTTAGTTACCCATGCAAAACTCGGAAGAGCCAAAAAACCAAATCACTCGACTTTTCGCGATCATAGTGTCGGCACTGTTCCACGCTATCCAGACAGATGCCGGAAGGACGGCATCAATGTAGACTGCACGGGTAGTATGATGAAGTCTGAAAATTGTTGAACAAGGATAAATGACATGGAGAATTCCAG
>Ga0182021_10011745_pt1 | contig 10403 bp, 6 predicted proteins | sample 612E3MmetaG_FD_120493 | JGI IMG/M metagenome (GOLD analysis project Ga0182021, IMG submission 120493) | Permafrost microbial communities from Stordalen Mire, Sweden - 612E3M metaG (Illumina Assembly) | ecosystem: Environmental > Terrestrial > Soil > Wetlands > Permafrost | place: Sweden... | reverse complement strand
GGAAAAAAGATCGAACTGACCGCGCCCCAGCGCGGCGACAAGAAGCGCCTGATCGAGCATGCGCGCGCCAACGCCCGCGAGGCGCATGGCCGCCGTCTGGTCGAAAGCGCGTCGCAGGCGGAATTGTTGAAGAAGTTGGGCCAGGCCTTCGGGATGGATGCGTCGCCGGAGCGCATCGAGGTCTACGACAACAGCCATATCCAGGGCGCGCACGCCATCGGCGCGATGATCGTCGCCGGGCCGGAAGGCTTTCGCAAGAACGCTTACCGCAAGTTCAACATGAAGGCCCCGCTAACGCCTGGAGACGACTACGCGATGATGCATGAGATGCTGACCCGCCGCTTCGCCCGGGCGATGCGGGAAGATGCCGAGGACGGTGAGATCACCGCGGAGACGGCCGGCAAAGACTGGCCCGATCTGGTGCTGATCGATGGCGGCCAGGGACAGTTGCAGGTGGCGCTCGACGTCATGGCCGAACTGGCGATTTCAAATCCGCCGGCCATCGTCGGTATCGCCAAAGGGCCGGATCGCAATGCGGGACGGGAGAAGTTCTTCATGGCGGATGCCCAGGGGAAAATTCGGCCGCCCTTTAGCATGCCGCCCAACGATCCGGTGCTGTTCTTCCTGCAGCGGCTGCGTGACGAATCCCACCGGTTCGCGATCGGGACGCACCGCGCCAAGCGCCAGCGCGCCATCGGCGTGTCCCCGCTGGACGAAATCGCCGGCATCGGCCCGGCGCGAAAGCGGGCCCTGCTGCATCATTTCGGCTCAGCCCGCGCCGTCGGCAATGCCGGCGTCAGCGATCTCGAAATGGTGACGGGAATATCAAAGACCGTGGCGCAGCAGATCTACGATCATTTCCACTCGGTGGCCTGAGGTCGCGGGATCGCTACCCCGCCGGATCGGGAAGGGCCGAAGCGCTAACTCGCTCGCGGCCGACGGCGATCGCCAAAACGCCCCCCAGAGCGAGGAAAATGGCCAGCATCCCGATGCCATACTGGAATCCGCCCAGAGCATCCTTGATGTAGCCGACCATGAACGGCCCTAGATAGCCGCTGGAATTGCCGATCGCGTTGATGAGCGCGATGCCGCCAGCCGCGGACGTGCCGCTCAGCATGGCGGTGGGCAGCGCCCAGAACGCCGGCAGCGCCGCATAGATCCCGATCGTTCCCACGATCAGAGCGACATAGGACAGAATCGGGGCGTCGATGAAATAGGCGGAGACGGCCAAGGCGAGGGCTCCCGCGAAGGCCGGCATGGCGATATGCAGTACCCGCTCTCCGGTTCGGTCGGAATGACGTCCTACCGCCACCATGGCGATGGCCGCCAGCAGATAGGGAAAGGCCGTCAGGAACCCCACCTGATGGTTGGAAAGACCGCCGAACGCCTTGACGATCTGCGGAAACCAGATGTTCAGACCGTACAGCGCGATCACGATCCCGAAATAGATGAAACCGAAGCCCCAGATGCGGGGGCTGGACAGGGTCTGACGCAAGCTGATGTCGTGCCGCGCGACGCGCTCCCGCCGTTCCTGCGCCAGGGTTTCGACCAGCCACGCGCGTTCCGGTTCGGTCAGCCAATGCGAATCTTCCGGCCGGTCTTTCATCCACAACAGGACAGCGATGCCGGCCAGAACCGCGGGCAGGCCTTCAATGACGAACAGGAACTGCCAACCCGACAGCCCCCAAGCCTGGAGACCGAGCAGGTATGTCGAGACCGGTGCGCCGACCACGGTGGAAACCGGGATCGCAACCATGAAGGCGCCGACGATTCGCGCGCGATAGGGCGCCGGGAACCAGCATGATAGATAGAGGATGATGCCGGGGAAAAAGCCGGCCTCGGCCAGACCCAGCAGGAAGCGCAGGGCGTAGAAACTGGCGGGGCCGGTGACCAGCGCCATTCCGGCAGAGACAAAGCCCCAGCTGACCATGATCCGCGCGATCCAGTACCGTGCGCCAACCCGGTCGAGGATCAGATTGCTCGGCACCTCCAGCAGGATGTAGCCGAAGAAGAATATGCCCGCGCCGGTGCCGAACTCCGTCGCGGTAAGGCCGAGATCGCGATTCATGGTGAGCGCCGCGAAGCCGATATTGACCCGGTCGAGGAACGAAATGAAGTAGAGCACGCCGAGGAACGGGATAAGCCGCCACGCGGTCTTGCGGATGGCGCTAACTTCCAGGCTGGATTTTGCCGGAATGGTGACGCCCCTTTTTGCTGCCCGGTTATCGCGCGTGGCGCGCGCGCTTTTCACAACAATATCAGATCATGCGCCGGAATCCGCTGTTTGACCAAGGCTCACGTATCCGGGTGGCTCGCGCCGAGAGGCCTGGAAGATCACGGCATTCGATTCGCACGCGACCCGCCGGAGGCATCAGCGTAGGGAACCGGCAAGCGATCGTAGGGCAGATAGAGCGGGTGCGCCGGTTCGCCCAGTTTCGTCAGGCCGATGCACTGCAGCGGCCTAGGCGTCAGCAACGCGCGCACCTCGACCGATCTGGAGCGGAACCGTCCATGAGTTCCCCAACCGCAAACGACCAGATCGGCGGCTGCGGCTGCCAGAATGATGTGGTGGTCGTTGTCGGGACCAACCGGATCGGCCCGCGAGCGAAGCCCTCGCGGGTCGGTGGTTCGAAATCCAAACAGATTGACGACTTCCATCCGACTGTATCCCCACGTCATCGAACGCCTCTCGCACCGCTCGATGGTCGGATCGTTGTTGCCCTGGTCGTCGGCGGTCGAGGGGTTCAGCATGATCCACAGGATTGTTCGGGCCTGCCCTTCCCAGGATCGCCAAAGCCTATATCGGTAGAAGCCACAGGGGGAGTAGGATGCGCCGAAGCGCCGGTTGGAACCCAGCCGATGCGAGGAGTCCATTTCGGATTCAGACCTCTTCATGTTTCGTCCCGATGCTCTACAACAGTACCGTTGGCGGCCACCCCTTCCGCAGGATAGCATCGGCCGATGTTCAATCTGCCTAACTCCCTGACCTTCGCACGGATCATCCTAATTTTTCCGTTCGCATGGCTGTTCTTTTATGGCTCGATCGGCGCCAGATGGTGCGCGCTTGTCCTTTTTCTGATCGCCGCAGCCACCGATTGGTTCGACGGCTACCTCGCGCGGCGGCTGGGGCAGGGGTCGGCGCTCGGCCGTATGCTGGATCCCATTGCCGACAAGCTGTTGGTGGCGACCGCGCTAATTGCCTTGATCGCGACCGGCGGCATCACCGGTTGGTCGATCCTGGCCGCCCTCTCGATCATCCTGCGAGAAATCGCGGTCTCCGGTTTTCGCGAACATTTAGGCCAACACGGCATCGTGGTTCCGGTTGGCGGCATGGCGAAGTGGAAAACCGCTGTTCAACTCGTGGCGCTGGGATTCCTGCTTGCGCCGGCCGAACCGGTGCAGCCCTGGGGCCTTGGGTTGCTGTGGGTCGCCGCCCTGCTGACGCTGGTGACGGGCTGGGGATATCTCAGGGCGACGGTCCGGTCGCACGGTCCCCAGGTCTGACGCCCAAGGTTACGTTCATTCGACCGATCTCGTCCGGTCGCGGTTCATTCCGCCGCTGAGGTTGCGGAGCCGGCAGGCACTGCCGCCGGTTCGCTGCCACCTTTGAACAGTTTCGGCAAAGCGTTGCACATCGAGGTGATGAGCGCCGCCAGGAAGGGCAGGGACTGGACGATGACCGAAGCGCTCCAGATCAGCGCTTCCTCGTTCTGGGGCGTGAAGTTCCACAACACCGCGACCGCGACCGACACCAGCAGCACCAGCCAGATGATCTCGTCGCGGGCCATGATGAAGCCCTGCATCAGGGCGGGCTGGTCGGCGCATTTGGGCGTGCGGACGAAAGGACGGCCAGAGGTGAAGATGCCCTGCCAGATGGCCCGGCCCACCGTATGGGTCAGCGCCATGCCGGCGACGGCCGCGCCCACCTTCTCCAGCCGGCTGCATTTGATGCGCAGCGAGTAGACCCAGAAGCCGGCGATCAGCTTGAAGGAGAAAGCGAGGATGGTCGGGATCATGAAGGCCATCGGCGGGAAGCCGAAGGTCTCGCCGATGATCCGTTGGGCGTGGGAATAGGTCGGGTGGTCGGTCAGATAATTCTGGCCCCACAGATAGGTCCCCGCAGCGATCATGGCGGGCGGCGCCAGCATGCCGAGCGACCAGAAGATCGAGGCCGCGGAGAACAGCAGGTGGGCGGCGTCGGCGAACCAGGGCACCCAGCCGGCGATGAAATGGTAGCGCTGCCCGGGGGTGAGAACCTTGCTGCCGGGCAACAGATTGCGCCAATGGTGCTTCATGATCTGCACCGCGCCATAGGCCCAGCGGTGGCGCTGGGTCTTGTAGGCGGAGAAGCTGTCCGGGATCAGGCCGCGCCCGAAACTGTCGGGGGCATAGAGCGCTTCCCAGCCCTGCTCGAACAGGGTCAGGCCCAGATCGGCGTCTTCGGTGATGCACCATTCGGCCCAACCGCCCGCCTGCTCCAGCGCGGTGCGCCGCATCATCGTCATCGTGCCGTGCTGGATGATGGCGTTGCGTTCGTTGCGGGTGATCATGCCGATATTGAAGAAGCCGGCATATTCCCAGTAGCACATGGTCTTGAAGATATTCTCATGCGCGTCCCGGTAGTCCTGGGGGGATTGTACCAGGCCGACCTTGGGGTTGGCGAAATGCGGCACCATGGCCGACAGCCAGTCCGGGTCGACCGTATAGTCGCTGTCGATCACGGCCACGATCTCGGTGTCCGCGGCGCTGTTGCGGAGCGCGAAATTGAGCGCGCCGGCCTTGAAGCCAGGCCAGTTATCGAGGTGGAAAAAGCGGAAGCGGGGGCCGAGTGTGGCGCAATGCGCCTCCAGCGGCTGCCATACGGCCGGATCCTTGGTGTTGTTGTCGATCACCAGGACTTCGAAATTTTCGTAATCGAGCCGGGCCAGGTGATCGAGCGTCTCGATCACCATATGCGGCGGTTCGTTGTAGCACGGGACGTGGATCGAGACCTTGGGGCCGCCGGTCATCTTGGCGCCGCGCACCGGCTTGATCAGGCGCCGCCAATGGGACCGGAACAGCAGTTCGGTGATCTCCAGCCCATCCGACAGGATGACTCCGAACAGCACCACCTGCATGCTGAGCATCACGTACCAGACCATGCGCAGCGTCGGGTCGGGCACGCCGTGACTGATCTGCATCCATGTCCAGACCAGCAGCGACGCGGTCGCCTGGATGAGGAACGGGAAGAAAATCATCCCGCCCATGTTGATGTCGCGGCGTCGGATGGCGAACCACAGCATGATGGGGCTTGCGAGCAACGTTGCCCAGCCGCACAGTTCCTTCCAGTTCCTGATCTCGACCAAGGAACCGCTCATGCCGAATTTTGAATTACGCTGGGCGTCGAACAGGCCCCAACTGCCGCCGGTCGATTCGTCGGCGCGCTTCCAGGGCTGGTCGAACGCCTCGATCACGTTATAGCCGGGAATGCCGCGGATGGGTTCGTCCAGCAATTCTTCGCGCGCGCGGTTGAGGAAGCCGCGGATGAAGGTGGCCTGGTTGACCCGCGACGGTTCCGCGCCGCCCTGCCAGGGGCCCTCGCTCGGCCAACCGACTTCGCCCAGCAGGATCGGCTTGTTGGGGTATTTGTCGGCCAGCATCTTGCGGACCTTGAAGATCTGATCGATCGCCTGCGAGGCCGGCACGCTATCCCAGTACGGCAGGACGTGGACGCAGATGAAGTCGCTGCCCTCGACCAGATCCGGGTGGTTCAGCCAGGACGCGGTGCCGTCGCAAGTGAAGACGGGGATGCCGCGCCGCCGCGTGGCTTCGCGAACCTTTTTCATCATGCCGACCAGCTGTTCGACCGTCATGCCGTTGGTCAGAATCTGTTCGTTGCCGACGATCAGCCCGATGACGTTCTTGTTGCGCTTGGCAATGTCGATCAGGCTGGCCAGTTCCATGTCGTCGTGGTTGGCGCCTTCCTTGTTGTTGTTGACGGCGGCGCCCGCGATCACGCTCAGCCGGTATTTGCCGGCGATCGCCGGAATCTTCTCGAAGCCGTTGAGCGCGTCATAGGTGCGCACGCCATCCGCGATGCGGGCGACCAACGACATGTCCCGGTCGATCTGGTCGACGCTGGGGTATTTCCGGTCGTGAGGAGACTGGTCCGCCTGATAAGGCGTGAACGAAACGCTCGCGATCATGCCGTCCCAGGAACGCTGGGCCACCGGCCGATTCAGCAGATACCACGCGCCAAAATTCACGGCGACGACGATCGCCAGCGCGATTATCGCTTTGAGACGCAACATCTGCTCAATAATCCCGGCATCGCCGTTCCTGTTCCGACCGTGAAAACCGCGCGCGCTTTACGAGCCGATTATGGCAAATTCCCGACGCTTGCGGAGTCGATTTATTGACGCGGAATATCAGCGCGTTATCACGGGGAATCAACCGGTCGGCCACTCGAGCGAACTGGCCAAGAAGCTGGGATGACGCCCAGCACCATCAGGCGCTGGTGATCTTGTAGGCAAAACCCGCCTCGGTCATCGCACGACCAACGGCGTCGCGATGCTGCGCGTCGCGGGTTTCGATGGTGATGTCGAGCGCCGCGTTCTTCACCGAAATCGCGCTGGACAGTCGGTTGTGCAGCACCTCGATGATGTTCCCGCCGGCCTCGCCGATCACGGTCGCGATCCTGGCGAGCGATCCCGGCCGATCGTTCAACTCGACATGGAACGTCGAAATGCGTCCGGCGCGCGAGAGTTCACGCAGGATGATCGAGGCCAGCAGGCGCGGGTCGATGTTGCCGGCGGTCAGCACCAGCCCGACTTTGCGGCCCTGAAAACGGTCGCGATGCTTCAGCAACGCCGCGAGCCCCGCCGCGCCGGCGCCCTCGACGACCGTCTTTTCCACATCCAGTAGCAACGCCACGGCATGTTCGATCTCCGCCTCCTCGACCAGCAGAATATCGCTGACCAGGGCGCTCACAAACGCCCTGGTGCCCTCCGCCACGCTCTGCACGGCGATGCCCTCGGCAACGGTCGAGCCGCCGCACGGCCCGGTTTCGCCGCGCAAGGCGCGATACATCGAGGGGTAGAGCGCGGTCTGCACACCGAAGATTTCGATGTCGGGCTTGACCGCCCGCGCGGCCACGGCCATGCCGGATATCAGGCCGCCGCCGCCGATCGGAACGATCAGGGCGTCAAGTTCGGGCGCCTTCTCCAACATCTCGAGCGCGATCGTGCCTTGGCCGGCGATGATTTTGGGATCGTCGTAAGGGTGGACGAAGGTCAGCCGCTCCTCGGCGCAAAGCTCCTGTGCGAAAGAGGCCGCCTCCGCCAGGGTCTCGCCCTCGACAATTACCCGCGCTCCAAAATCCTCCGTATGCTGGATCTTGATGAAGGGGGTGCCCTTGGGCATGACGATGGTGGCCGGAATGCCCAGCCGCTGCGCGTGATAGGCGACGCCCTGAGCATGGTTGCCGGCGGACATCGCAATGACGCCGGCCGCGCGCTCGCTCTCCGTCAGGCTCAACAGTTTATTGAGCGCGCCCCGTTCCTTGAACGATGCCGTGAACTGAAGGTTCTCGAACTTCAGCCAGATATCGCAACCGGAAATCTCGGACAGTGTCCGCGACCGCCGACAGGGCGTGCGCACGATCTGTCCGTCGATCGCGCGCGCCGCCTGTTGGATGTCGGCGAGGCTGACCAGCAAGGGCGCCGGCACCGGAGTTTGGGTCGGCGTGTCAGGCCTCCGCGGCGGACTTGGCTGCGCGCTTGCGCATGTTGGGATCGAGCTCGCGCTTGCGCAGCCGGATCGATTTCGGCGTCACTTCGACCAACTCGTCGTCGGAGATATAGGCGATCGCCTTTTCCAGGGTCATGCGGATCGGCGGCGTCAGCTTGACGGCCTCGTCCTTGCCGGCGGCGCGGATATTGGTCAGCTGCTTGCCTTTGATGACATTGACCTCAAGGTCGTTGTCGCGCGTGTGCTCGCCGATGATCATGCCTTCATACACATCGACGCCCGGCTCGATCATCATCGGGCCGCGGTCTTCCAGGTTCCACATCGCGTATGCGACGGCGACGCCGGGCGCGTTGGCGATCAGGACGCCGGTGCGGCGCTGCGGGATCGTGCCCTTGAAGGGCGAATAGCTGTGGAACAGCCGGTTCATGACGCCGGTGCCGCGCGTGTCCGTCAGGAACTCGCCATAATAGCCGATCAACCCGCGCGACGGGGCATGGAAGCTGAGGCGCAGCTTGCCGCCGCCGGACGGGCGCATCTCGACGAGTTCGGCTTTGCGTTCCGACAGTTTGCTGACGACGATTCCGGAGAATTCCTCGTCGACGTCGATCACGACCTCTTCGATAGGCTCCAGCCTTTGCCCGGTCAGCGGATCGTTCTGGTAGACGACGCGCGGGCGGCTGATCGACATCTCGAAGCCTTCGCGGCGCATCTGTTCGATCAGGATGGCGAGCTGGAGTTCGCCGCGGCCGGCCACTTCGAAGGCGTCCTTGCCGCTGGTCTCGGTGATGCGAAGGGCAACGTTACCCTCGGCTTCACGCAGAAGGCGATCGCGGATCATGCGGCTGGTGACCTTGTCGCCTTCGCGACCGGCCAGCGGGCTGTCATTGACCGAGAAGGTCATGGTGATGGTCGGCGGATCGATCGGCTGCGCCGGGATTGCGTCGGTTACGGACGGGTCGCAGATCGTGTCGGCGACCGTCGCCTTGGACAGACCGGCCAGGGCGACGATGTCGCCGGCTTCGGCTTCCTCCACCGGCACCCGGTCGAGGCCGCGGAAGGCGAGGATCTTCGAGATGCGGCCGTTCTCGACCACCTTGCCGTCGCGCGACAGCGCCTTGACAGTCATGTTGGTGCGGACCTTGCCCGACTGGATCCGCCCGGTCAGCAACTGGCCCAGATAGGGGTTGGCTTCCAGGATGGTCGCCAGCATGGCGAATTCCTTGTCCGGATCGACCGTCGGCGGCGGCACGTGCTTGACGATGAGATCGAACAGCGGCGACAGGTCCTTACGCTCGCCGTCCATGGTCTCGGAGGCCCAGCCTTGGCGGCCGGAAGCAAACAGAGTGGGGAAGTCGAGCTGTTCGTCGGTCGCGTCCAGCGCGGCGAACAGGTCGAACACCTGGTCATGCACGACGTGCGGCTGACCGTCGGGGCGGTCGACCTTGTTGATGACCACGATCGGCTTCAAGCCGCGCTTCAACGCCTTGCCGACCACGAACTTGGTCTGCGGCAGCGCGCCTTCGGCGGCATCGACCAGCACGACGCAGCCATCCACCATCGACAGAATGCGTTCGACCTCGCCCCCGAAATCGGCGTGGCCCGGCGTGTCGACGATATTGATCCGCGTGCCGTGCCACAGCACCGAGGTGCACTTGGCAAGAATCGTGATCCCGCGCTCGCGCTCCAGTTCATTGGAGTCCATGGCGCGTTCCATGACCTGCTGGTTTTCACGAAAGACGCCGGACTGCTTCAACAGCACGTCTACGAGTGTTGTCTTGCCATGATCGACGTGGGCAATGATGGCAACGTTACGCAATTCCATCTGGGCGGCCGGCTTTCAAATAATGAATTAGGGGGAGACGCCCCTTATTTGGGCATCGCGCGCCGGATTGCTACAGGAAGCCGCGCCGAAAGTCACGGTTGCAGTGCAACAAACCTGAAATGCGCCTATTTGAACCGCCTGGCGAGGCGCGACGGCCTCCTTTAACCGCATCCGACCCAACGCAAACGGGACATCCCGCCATGCCTTGACGACCGCCCTTTCCAGGTGGAGCTATGGCGGCTCGGAGCAAACAGCGGCGATGATCGCCGATCCACGGGGGAACATCATGACTCAGTCGCAACTTTTGGCGGGAAAGACCGCATTCATTACCGGCGGGTCGGGCAGCATCGGCTCGGCCAGCGCCAAGTTGCTGGCGGCCGATGGCGCGGCCGTGCTGATCATGAGCCGCCGCGAGGAGGCGCTGGCCAAGGTGAAGGCGGGTATACTGAAGGACCTGCCCGACGCCCAGATCGAAATTCATGCCGGCGACGCCAACTCGGTCGAGGATGTGCGCGCCGGCCTGGACAAGGCCTATGCGATGCGGGACCGGCTGGACGTGATCGTGCCGCTGGTCGGCGGTGGCCCTTTCAAGCCGTTCCTGATGCTGGACGTCGAGACCTTCCGCGCGACGCTGGATCTGTGCATCACCACCGCCTTCATCGCGATGCGCTATGGCGCGCCGATGATGAAGCATGGCGGGTCGATCGTCTGCATCTCGTCCAATGTCGGCAAGATGCCGTTCCGCTATCTTTCGGCCTATCACGCGGGCAAGAGCGGGCTGGAGGGGCTGGTGCGGGCGGCGGCGGAGGAGCTGGGCTGCGCCGGGATTCGCGTCAACGCGGTGCGCCCGGGC